>Ga0307511_10000460_pt1 | contig 44000 bp, 40 predicted proteins | sample 13_EM_MG_FD_200266 | JGI IMG/M metagenome (GOLD analysis project Ga0307511, IMG submission 200266) | Populus trichocarpa ectomycorrhiza microbial communities from riparian zone in the Pacific Northwest, United States - 13_EM | ecosystem: Host-associated > Plants > Roots > Unclassified | place... | reverse complement strand
GTCGTCGCAGGTCGGACGGCATGCCAACGTCAAGAGACACATGCACGTCGACGCCCGGGCTGCCGTATCCGGTGCACGAGGCGACGGCGAACAACCCCACCTCGGAGGCGGCCACGCCCGCGTCAGACAGCGCCGCGGAGACGGCAAGCGACCCCAGCGGCGTCGCCTCAACGGCGTAGCGGCGCATCCGCTGCCCGGTCGACCACCCGGACACGTCCTCCACCAGCGGGTTCAGCACCGCGTGCCGGCGCACCACCCCGGAGTTGGCGAAGATGCGGGCGCCGAATCCGGGCGAGTCGACGTGCCGCCGGAAGTAGCCGTCCCACAGCTCCTGCTGCGACACGGCCGGCGGCAGCGCCCGCCCCATGCCGGAGATCGACACGCCTGTCATTCCGCCTCCTCAGCGACAACGGGTGAAACACGTCACCCGTCCCACACACTCCCACTTTCGTGGTTCAGTGGCCCAGCGACCGCCCGGCTGGTTTGATCGTCTGGCACTCGCTGGAAGGAGAGCGGCAATGCGTCCGTGGCCGGGCACCTCCTACCCGCTCGGCGCCTCCTACGACGGCGCCGGCACGAACTTCGCGCTGTTCTCGGAGGTCGCCGACCACGTCGACCTGTGCCTGTTCGAGGCGGACGGCACCGAGACCGTGGTGCGGCTGCCGGAGGTGGACGGCTTCGTCCACCACGGCTACCTGCCGGGCATTGGCCCCGGTCAGCGCTACGGCTACCGGGTGCACGGGCCCTACGACCCGGCCAGCGGCCCGCGCTGCAACCCGAACAAGCTGCTCATCGACCCGTACGCCAAGGCGGTGGACGGCGCCGTGGACTGGGACGAGTCGCTGTTCGGCTACCGCTTCGCCAACCCGGACGAGCGCAACGACGCCGACTCGGCGCCGCACCTGCCCAAGTCGGTGGTGATCAACCCGTTCTTCGACTGGGCCGACGACCGCCGCCCGCGCCGGCCGTACCACGAGACGGTCATCTACGAGGCGCACGTCCGCGGCACCACGATCAACCACCCGTTCATCCCCGAGGACCTGCGCGGCACCTACGCGGGCCTGGCCCACCCGGTGATGATCGAGCACTTCACCCGGCTGGGGGTGACGGCGGTCGAGCTGATGCCGGTGCACCAGTTCATCGACGACCACCACCTCACCGAGCGCGGCCTGACCAACTACTGGGGCTACAACACGATCGCCTTCCTGGCCCCGCACAACCGGTACGCCTCGCAGGGCGCGCTGGGCAACCAGGTGCAGGAGTTCAAGGCGATGGTGCGCTCGATGCACGACGCCGGCATCGAGGTGATCCTCGACGTGGTCTACAACCACACCGCCGAGGGCAACCAGATGGGGCCGACGCTGTCCATGCGCGGCATCGACAACGGGGCGTACTACCGGCTGGTCGACGACGACCAGCAGTACTACATGGACTACACCGGCACCGGCAACTCGCTCAACGCCCGCAACCCGCACACGTTGCAGCTCATCATGGACTCGCTGCGGTACTGGGTGACCGAGATGCACGTGGACGGCTTCCGCTTCGACCTGGCCGCCACCCTGGCCCGCGAGTTCTACGACGTGGACCGGCTGTCGGCGTTCTTCGACATCGTGCAGCAGGACCCGGTAGTCAGCCAGGTGAAGCTGATCGCCGAGCCGTGGGACGTCGGGCCGGGCGGCTACCAGGTCGGCAACTTCCCTCCACTGTGGACGGAGTGGAACGGCAAGTTCCGGGACACGGTCAGGGACTTCTGGCGCGGCGAGCCGGGCACGCTGGGCGAGTTCGGCTCGCGCATCACCGGCTCGTCGGACCTGTACCAGGACGACGGCCGGCGGCCGTTCGCCTCCATCAACTTCGTCACCGCGCACGACGGCTTCACCCTCAACGACCTGGTGTCGTACAACGACAAGCACAACGAGGCCAACGGCGAGGACGGCAAGGACGGGGCCAACGACAACCGGTCCTGGAACTGCGGCGCCGAGGGCCCGACCGGCGACGCGGAGATCCTGGCCCTGCGGGGCAAGCAGCGGCGCAACTTCATCGCCACCCTGTTCCTGTCCCAGGGCGTGCCGATGCTGCTGCACGGCGACGAGCTGGGCCGCACCCAGCTGGGCAACAACAACGTGTACTGCCAGGACAACGAGACCTCCTGGGTCGACTGGTCGCTGGCCAAGACCAACTCCGACCTGGTCGAGTTCACCGCGCGGCTGGCGGCGCTGCGGGCCAAGCACCCGGTGTTCCGGCGGCGCAAGTTCTTCCAGGGCCGGCCGCTGCGCAAGGGCGACGACCGGCGCGACATCGCCTGGTTCAACCCGGACGGCGAGGAGATGACCGAGGCCGACTGGGATACCAATTTCGGCCGTGCGGTCGGGGTCTTCCTCAACGGCGACGCGATGGACGAGCTGGACCGGCGGGGCGAGTGGGTCACCGACGACTCGTTCCTGTTGTGCTTCAACGCCTGGCACGAGGTCGTCGACTTCCGGATACCGGACGGCGAGTACGGCAGCAACTGGCACGTGGTGGTGGACACCTCCCTGGAGTCCAACGCGGAGCCGGACACGCACTGGGCCGGCGGCTCGACGCTGCCGGTGCCGGCCCGGTCGCTGGTGGTCCTGCAGCGGAGCGCCGAATGATCCCCTCGTCCACGTACCGCGTGCAGTTCGGGGCGGGCATGGGTTTCGACCGGGCCAAGCACGTGGCGAGCTACCTGCACCGGCTGGGTGTCGGCGCGCTGTACGCGTCACCGCTGTTGCAGGCCACGCCCGGTTCCACCCACGGCTATGACGTCACGGACCCGACCTCCACGTCGGCCGGCCTCGGCGGCGCGGTGGCCCGCGAGGTGCTGCAACACCGGCTTCGCGAGCTGGATATGGGTTTTGTCGTCGACATCGTGCCCAACCACGTGGGCATCTCGATGCCGCAGGCCAACCCGTGGTGGTGGGACGTGCTGCGCCACGGCCGGGAATCGGTGCACGCCGACAAGTTCGACATCGACTGGTCGCGCGCCCCGATCCTGGTGCCGGTGCTCGGCGACGAGCACGGCCTGGAAGCGCTGCGGGTGGACGGCGATCACCTGGCCTACTACGACCACATCTTCCCAATCGCACCCGGCACTTCTGGTGGCACGCCGCAGGAGGTGCACGACCGTCAGCACTATCGGCTGGTGCACTGGCGAACGGCCAACACCGAGCTGAACTACCGGCGGTTCTTCGACATCAACACGTTGGCCGCGGTGCGGGTCGAGGACCCGGCGGTCTTCGAGGCGACGCACCGCGAGGTGCTGAGCTGGGGCGTGGACGGCCTGCGCATCGACCATCCGGACGGCCTTTCCGACCCCGGCGGCTACCTGCGCCGACTGCGCGAGGCCGCGCCGCAGGCGTGGATCGTGGTGGAGAAGATCCTCGGCGTCGGCGAGTCGCTGCCGGTGTCGTGGCCGGTCGCCGGCACCACCGGCTACGACGCGCTGCGCGAGCTGTGCGGCCTGTTCATCGACCCGGGCGGCGAGCCACCGAACCCGGGATCGCTTCAGTACCTGGAAAACCACTGCAAGGTGACCGCGGCGCGCACACTGCTGCGCGCGGAGGTGCGGCGCATCAACGCGTTGCTGCCCTTCGACGACGAGGACACCGTCATCGAGTTGCTGTCCATGTTCCCGGTCTACCGCAGCTATCTGCCGGAGGGCCGGAGCTCACTGGAGCAGGCGGCCTCGATGAATCCGCGGGCCGCGGAGATCGCGCGGCTGATGCTGGCCGATCCGCACGGCGAGTTGGCGACGCGCGTGCAGCAGACATCCGGCATGGTGATGGCCAAGGGCGTCGAGGACACCGCCTTCTACCGCTACAACCGGTTCGTGGCGCTGAACGAGGTCGGCGGCGACCCGTCGCGGTTCGGCGTGCCACCGGCCGAATTCCACGCCGCCATGCAGGCCCGCGAGGCCGGGTCGCCGGACACGATGACGGCGCTGTCCACGCACGACACCAAACGGGCCGAGGACGTCCGAGCCCGGCTGGCGGTGCTGTCCGAAGTGGAGTTCGAGACCGCGTTCGCTCGGTGGACCGAAACGAAGCCGCTTCCCGAGAGATCGCTGACCCGCCTCGGTTGGCAGACGCTGGTCGGCACGTATCCGATCAGCGCCGACCGGCTGCGGGACTATCTGGCCAAGGCGGCCAGGGAAGCCAAGATCGCCACGTCCTGGGTGGACGGCAATCCCGAGGTGGACAAGGCCATCGCCGCCTGGCCGGACGACGTGTTCGGCGACGCCGCGCTGATGGCCGAGGTCACCGCGCTCGTCGACCGGATCACCCCGGCGGGCTGGTCGAACTCGTTGGGGCAGAAGCTGCTGCAGCTGGCCGGCCCGGGCGTGCCGGACGTGTACCAGGGCACCGAGCTGTGGGACTTCTCGCTGGTCGACCCGGACAACCGGCGGCCGGTGGACTTCGAGCAGCGGGCCGCGCTGCTGTCCCGGATCGACGACGGCTGGCTGCCGGAGATCGACGACTCCGGCGCGGCCAAGCTGCTGGTCACCACCCGGGCGCTGCGGCTGCGCCGGCACCGGCCGGAGCTGTTCACCGGCTACCAGCCGGTGCCGGCCCAGGGCCCGGCGGCCGAGCACGCGGTGGCCTTCGCCCGCAACGGACTGGTGGCCGTGTGCACGAGGCTGCCGATCGGCCTGGAGACCGCCGGCGGCTGGCGGGACACCGTGCTCCCCCTCCCGGCCGGCGAGTGGACGGACGTGATCACCGGCCGCCCGGTCTCTCAGGCCCCGTTGCTGTCCGAGCTGTTGTCCTCCTACCCGGTTGCCTTGGTGGTGCGTTCGTGACCGAATTCTCCGTGTGGGCCCCGAACCGCTCCCGCGTTCGCGTCCACAATGGACCATCCGTGCACGAGATGGCCGTCGGCGAGGACGGCTGGTGGCGGGTCGAGGTGCCCGACGCCGCCCCGGACTACGCCTTCCAGCTGGACGACGAGCCGGACGAGCTGCCGGATCCGAGGTCCCGCTGGCAGCCCGACGGCGTGCACCAACGCTCACGGCTCTACGACCACGCCGAGTTCCGCTGGACCGACGCCGCCTGGACCGGCCGCCAGCTGCCCGGCGGCATCGTGTACGAGCTGCACATCGGCACGTTCACGCCCGAGGGCACCTTCGACTCGGCCATCGGCAAGCTGGACCACCTCGTCGAGCTCGGCGTCGACTTCGTGGAAGTGATGCCGGTCAACGCCTTCGACGGCCCGCACGGCTGGGGCTACGACGGCGTGCTCTGGTACGCGGCGCACGACCCCTACGGCGGCCCGGACGGCTTCAAGCGGTTCGTGGACGCCTGCCACAACCGCGGCCTGGCCGTGCTGCTGGACGTCGTCTACAACCATCTCGGCCCGTCCGGCGCCTACCTGGACCGGTTCGGCCCCTACTTCGCCGGCGAGACCATCTGGGGCCCGACGCTCAACATGGACGGCCCGCAGTCCGACGGGGTTCGCCGCTACGTCTTCGACAACGCCCTGAGCTGGCTGCGGGACTTCCACGTGGACGGCCTGCGCCTCGACGCCGTGCACGCGCTGTCCGATCGCCGGGCCATCCAGGTGCTGGAGGAGCTGTCGTCCGAAGTGGACGCGCTCTCCGTCCATTTGCGACGGCCGCTGTCGCTGATCGCCGAGTCGGACCTCAACGACCCCAAGCTGGTCACGCCCCGCGAGGCCGGCGGCTACGGCCTCCAGGCGCAGTGGAACGACGACCTGCACCACTGCCTGCACGCGACACTGTCCGGCGAACGCCAGGGCTACTACGCGGACTTCGGCTCACTGCAAGCGCTTGCGGCCACCCTGACCGGGGTTTTCTTCCACGCCGGCACATGGTCATCGTTCCGCGGCCGCCACCATGGCCGCCGGGTGAACACGCTGACCACGCCGGGGCACCGGTTCCTGGGATATCTCCAGAACCACGACCAGATCGGCAATCGGGCCACCGGCGACCGGCTGTCCGACACGGTGTCGCCGGGCCTGCTGGCCTGCGGCGCGGCGATCGTGCTGTGCTCCCCGTACACGCCGATGATCTTCATGGGCGAGGAGTGGGCGGCGTCCACGCCGTGGCAGTTCTTCGCCTCGTTCCCGGACCCGAAGCTGGCCGACGCGGTGCGCACCGGCCGCCGCAAGGAGTTCGCCGAGCACGGCTGGGCGGAGCAGGACGTGCCGGATCCGGTGGACCCGGCCACCTTCGAGCGGTCCAAGCTGCGCTGGGCCGAGGCCGAAACCGCCGGTCACGCCGAGATGCTGGGCACCTACCGGGCGCTGATCGCGCTGCGGCGCGCCCGCCCCGAACTGGCCGATCCCCGGCTGCCCCAGCTGTCCGTCGACGTCGACGAGGACAACCGCGTGCTCGTGCTGCACCGCGGCGACCTGCGGGTGGTCTGCAACCTCGGCGGCCACCAGATCAAGGTCACCGGCACGGTTCTGTTCAGCTCCGCGGAGCCCGGCGCACCCGAATCGGTCACGGTCGTCGAGGTCTCAGCCGGCGGCTGACTTGATCCGCCGCCGGCTGGCCGAGATCACCGCGCGGCGCTCGTTCTCGCCCATGCCGCCCCAGATGCCGTACGGCTCCTGCACCTGGATGGCGTGCCGTAGGCACTCGGCGCGCACCGGGCACGAATGGCAGATACGCTTGGCGTTGGCTTCCCGCGCCTGCCGCGCGGAGCCGCGCTCACTGTCCGGATGGAAGAAGACGGCGCTGTTGGCGCCACGGCAGGCGCCCAGGCGCTGCCAGTCCCAGTTCTCCGAGACCGGTGTGGGTAGCCGGTGCACGTCGGCCATTGCGCGCCTCCTCGTACGAGTTCGTCCGGAACTCTGATACCCGCGCGCGACGTGGCCAAACCCTCGGGTTTGGTGATCTCCCCTATCCGGGTATCCCGGCGGTGTGGACGAGGTGAGATTTGGCCCGGAACTGCTCGACCGGCTGCTGGCGCACCTGGTCGCGGCCGTTCCGGGCTGCGACGGGGCCGGTGTGAGCACGAATTCGCGGAGCCTGCGGGCGGTCGGCGCGGCCGCCCGGCACGACGCCGAGCAGTGGCGGCGCGGCGAGGGTCCGGTCGTGGCCGCCGCCACCGGCGACGAGACGCTGGTGCAGGAGATGCCGGACGGGGTGACCTGGGTCACGGCCGTGCCGGGCAGCTGGACCGGGGACGGCCCGTCGGTGCTGTCGGTGTACACCGACCATGAGCCCAAGGATGACGACCTCCGGCGCATCGACCAGACCGAGCCGCTGCTGGCCACCGCGACCGCCGTCATCGAGTTCTGCGCCGACGAGGTGCTGAGGGCCGACCAGATGGTGGAGATGGTGCAGAACCGCCGGGTCATCGAGCAGGCCAAGGGCCTGGTCATGGGCGCGGTGCGGTGCGACGCCGCCCAGGCGTTCCGCACCCTGGTCCGGGCCAGCCAGCACTTCAACGTCAAGCTGCGGGACCTGGCGGCCGCGCTGGTCGAGGTGGTCGGCGGCATGCCCGTCGCCGCGCAGGAGCCCGACGCCGGCCCGACCACCGAGCCGCCGGAGCCGGCGATGCGGGCGGCGCGGATGACCTGGCAGGCCCTTCGTTGATCAACGGCGTGGCCGCCCGTGCGCTACGGTGTCCGGGCAGTGGTTGAGCAGGCAGCCGCAGCGTTCGGAGTCGGTGCCGTGTGACCCGACAGGTGCCCCTTCCCACGACTCGTGAGGAACCGTGACCGAGAACAGCAGCAGCGCTCTTCCCATCGACGTGGTCGTCGACCGGCCGGCTTCCGGCGTGGTCGTGGCCACCGTCAGCGGCGAGCTGGACATGCTCACCGCGCCCAGCCTGCGCGCCACCGTGACGGCTGAACTGACCGACTGCGCGGTCCTGGTGATCGACCTGGCCGGCGTGTCCTTCCTCGGCTCGGCCGGCCTGGCCGTGCTGGTGGAGGCCTCGCACGAGGCCGAGCGCCGCCAGGTGGAGCTACGCGTGGTGGCCACCGGACGAACCGTCCGGCGGCCGCTGGAGATCACCGGACTCGATGAGGTGTTGACCACGTTTCCCACCCGGGACGACGCGGTCGGCGCGCCCGGCTGAGGGTCGGGGGGAACAATGGCCGAGGTAGACGTCGACGGCACCGAGGTGACAGTGAGCGAGCACGAGCCCAGCACCACCACCAGTGAGAAGCCCTTGTCCGGGGCCGATGTGGAGGTGCGCATCGCCGCCACCCCCGCGCACCTGTCGGTGCTGCGCGCGGTGGCCGCGGACCTGGCGATGCGGGCCGATTTCACGCTGGACGCGATCTCCGACCTGAAGATGGCCGTGGACGAGGCCTGTTCGGAGCTGATCTCGCGGTCGGTGCCGGATGCGGACCTGGTGTGCCGGTTCAGCGTGGAGGCCGAGCAGATCCACTTCTCGGCCGAGGCGCCGACCACCTCGCTCACGCCACCCAGCCGGGAGAGTTTCGGCTGGCGGGTGCTCACCGCGCTCACCGACGTCGTGAACACCTGGGTCGTGCCCGGTCCCGGGGACAGCCATGTGCTGCGCTTCGACCTAGTCAAGAAGCGATCCGACGCGGTGGCCCTGTGACCGAGGTTGCGAGGGCACCATTCAGCACAGCGGCCCTGGTCGCAGACTCGCCGAGCGCCAGCGAGGTGGGACTGTGACCGAGCTTGCGAGGGCACCATTCAGCACAGCGGCCCTGGTCGCAGACTCGCCGAGCGCCAGCGAGGTGGGACTGTGACCGAGCTTGCGAGGGCACCATTCAGCACAGCGGCCCTGGTCGCAGACTCGCCGAGCGCCAGCGAGGTGGGACTGTGACCCGGTCCTCGGAGCACGCCACCAACGACTACGCGCATCTGGATCCGCTGCTGGAGGAGTTGGCCGGGCTGGCCGCGGACGACCCGCGGCGCAGCGAGCTGCGCGACCGGCTGGTGACCGAGTTCCTGCCGGTGGCCCAGCACATCGCGCGGCGCTTCGGCCAGCGCGGCGAGCCCCACGACGACCTCGTGCAGGTGGCCACCGTCGGCCTGATCAGCGCCATCGACCGGTTCGACCCGACCCGGGGCAGCGACTTCCTGTCCTTCGCGGTGCCGACGATCATGGGCGAGGTGCGCCGGCACTTTCGGGACACCAGCTGGTCGGTGCGGGTGCCGCGGCGGCTCAAGGAGCTGCACCTGGCCATCACCGGCGCCACCAACGAGCTGTCCCAGCACCTCGGCCGCGCCCCCACGCCCAGCGAGCTGGCCACCCATCTGGGCATCAGCAAGGACGACGTGTACGAGGGCCTGGAGGCGTCCAACGCCTACCGCAGCTCCTCGCTGGACGAGCTCCTGGTCGGCACCGACAAGTCCGTGTCGCTCGGCGACGCCCTCGGCGACGAGGACCCCGAGCTGATGGGCGTGGAGAACCGCGAGGCGCTGCAACCACTTCTGCAGCAGCTGCCGGAGCGGGAGCGCACCATCATCCTGCTGCGCTTCTTCGGCAACCTCACCCAGACCCAGATCGCCGACCGCATCGGCATCTCCCAGATGCACGTCTCCCGGCTGCTGGCGCGCACCCTCGTGGAGCTGCGCAAGGGATTGCTCAGCGAATAGCGCCGATCATCAGGTCCCAGAACCGGTCCACGTCCAGGCCGGTGGCGACCAGGGCGTTGGGCTTGCGGGTGGTGACCCGGTCCAGATCGACGACGGTGGCGCCGCGGGTGTGGGTGCCGGTGAGCTCGATCTCGACGTTGACCGGGCGGGCGGAGATGATCGTGGGGTCGATGACCGCCGCGACCGCCACCGGGTCGTGCAGGGGCGGGGACTCGAAGCCGAAGTAGGCGCGGTAGGAGTCGGCGAAGTAGGTCAGCAGCTGGTGGCAGATGCCGGCCAGCGGGGTGCCAATCTGCTGGATCCGTTGCAGCACTTGGGGTGTGGCCAAGGCCCGGTGGGTGACGTCGAGCCCGCACATGGTGATGGGCCGGCCGGAGCGGAAGACGATGTCGGCGGCCTCGGGGTCGGCGAGGATGTTGAACTCGGCCAGCGGGGCCATGTTGCCGCGGCCGGTGGAGCCGCCCATCAGCACGATGCGTTCGATGTTGCCGATCCCGCTGTCGAGCAGAGTCGCCACGTTGGTCAGCGGCCCGGTGGCGATGACGGTTGTCGGCTCCCGCAACACATCGGATGCCAGTTTGAGCGCGGTGCGGGGGTCGACGTCGATGGTGGGCGGCGGGAAGTCGGGGCCGTCGAGGCCGGACTCGCCGTGGATTTCCCCGGCATACAAGGGATCCTGGGCCAGCGGGCGGTCGGCGCCGGCGGCGATGGGCACGTCGGTGATGCCGGCGACGGTGCACATCCGGCGGGCGTTGAGCGTGGTCCGGTCCAGCGTCTGGTTGCCGGCCACGGTGGTGATCGCCCGCAGGTCGAGGCGCCGCGCGGCCAGCAGGATGGCCAGCGCGTCGTCATGGCCGGGGTCGCAGTCGAGGATCACCCGTGCTGTCATGGTTTCAGGCTGTCAGTCCCGCGTGATCGCCGCCAGTGCTCGACGAAGTCCTCGGGCCGGCGCGGCCGGCGTTCTTCAGTCACGCGTCGATCATGCAGCCCACGACCGTCCGGCGGTAGATGTTCGCCTGGTACGCCATGGTGAATCCGAGCCGCTCGTACAGGGTGAAGGCCTTCGTCGGGCTGGACGTGTCCACGCCCAGCCCGACGGACTTCCGCCCCAGCCGCGCGTTGGCCGCGATCGCGGTCGACAGCAGCGCCGCGGCCAGCCCGTGGCGGCGGTGGTCGGGGTGCACGCCGAGCCACTTCACCCAGCCCTCGCCGGTGTCCTCGGCGTGTTCGGTCGACAGCAGAACACCGGCCAGGCCACCGGTTTCGGCCTCGGCCACCAGACATTCGGCCGGCACCAGGTTCGGCGTGCCCGCGTAGTCGTTGGTGTCGCCGAACGCCGCCCGCAGGATCTCGGCACAGGCCGGCAGTTCCTCGGTCCTCATCGCGCGAATCGCGTGGCCGGCGGGCGGCTGCTCGTCGCCGGCCAGCGGCCGGGACATCCGGGCATGCTGGCGGGAGAACGCGAAGCCGGCGTCGGCGAGGACGCCGATGTACTGCGCCTCTATCGGCAGCGCGCCAGCCCCGGCCGTCACCTCGCCGTCCGCGCGCTCGGCGATCCGGCCGAGCAGCAGGTCGATCAGGGTGGCCTGCACCGACGGGCCTTCGCCCGGCCGGGCATAGGCTTCGCAGAACCAGTCCTCCGGCGTGAGATAGCCCCAGCCGACCAGCCGGCCGTCGCCGTCGCGCACCAGCCAGGAGTCGGCGGCCGGGTCGACACCCGGCCCGGTCAGCGCCGCCTCCACGTCGCCCGGCACGAAGTCCGGATAGCCGATCGCGGCGATGTCGCTGGCGTGCACCAGTTCCAGGATCTCCGTGACGTCGGTCAGCGCGGGACGCTCGGTCCGGTACCCCTCGGGAAGCATGACGGCAGTGAAGACCAGACAAGCCGGTCCAGTCCACCCAAATAGCCCCTTAGGGCAGCTGCGTCACTCCGAACGAGCCGTCGGCGCGCAGCCGGGCGGCGTCCTGGCCGGGCGGCGCGCCGAACAGCTCGCGGTACTCGCGGCTGAACTGGGTCGGGCTGTCGTAGCCGACGAGGTGCCCGATGCCGGCCACGTCGCCGGGCCGGGCCACCAGCAGCGCCCGCGCCTCCTGGAGCCGGATCAGCTTGCGGTACTGGATCGGGCTCATCGTGGTGACGGCCCGGAAGTGCCGGTGGAACGCCGATTCGCTCATGCCGGCCAGCCGGGCCAGGTCGGCCACCCGGATCGGCTCGGCGTAGTTGTCCCGGATCCAGCTGATCGCCCGGCCGACCAGGGACAGCCCGCTGTCGGCCAGCCCGATCTGGCGGACCAGCGGGCCGTGCGGGCCGGTCAGCAGCCGCCACAGGATCTCCTGCTCGTACAGCGGCGCGAGCACCTTGGCGTCCCCGGGATGATCGAGCAGCCGCAGCAGGCGCAACACCGCGTCCAGCAGCTCCGGCTCGGCCTTGCCGGTGGCCATCGCCTGGCCCGAGCTGATCGACTCGGCCCGACGGTCGGTCGGCGCGGCCAGCAGCAGCGGGGCTATCACCGTCGGGCGCAGCACCAGCCCGAGGCCCAGGGCCGGGGCCTGCCGGCTGACGCCGAAGAAGTGACCGCTCACCGGCACCTCGGCGCTGATCACCAGGCAGTCCCCGGCCCGGTACTCGAACACCTCCTCGCCCAGCAGCAAACGCTTGCCACCCTGCGCCAACAGCACCAGCTGGGGTGCGGTCAGCGAGTGGTGCTCGTCAGTGTTGTCCACACTGGACAGCCGCAGCCCGTCGATCGCGGTTGTCGCGTCCGGCCGGGCATGCCGGCCGATCAGGTTCCGCAGCTCGTCAAGCGCCATGGTTCCCATGGCACCACCCGCGGCCGCCGCCGGCAACCCGATCGAGCCGATGTCGGCAGGATCGGGCAAGAGCCGGGTCGGATGTCGCTACCGTCCCCGGACGCCGCGCGCTGAGATGGAGTGGACACCAGAACACGACACCGGGAGCCGTTCATGCCGCTCGACCACTACGTCACCCTCGGCCGCTCCGGGCTGCGGGTCAGCCCGTTCGCGCTGGGCGCGATGACCTTCGGCGCCGACGCGGGCTCGTCCGGCTGCGACGTCGAGGAGTCCGAGAAGATCCTCACCGCCTACCTGGAGCGGGGCGGAAACTTCATCGACACCGCCAACTTCTACTCCAACGGCCATTCCGAGAAGATCCTCGGCGACTACTTCGCCGCCCGGCCCGGGCGGCGGCACCACGGGGTGCTGGCGTCGAAGTTCTTCGGCAACATGTGGCCCGGCGACCCCAACGGCGGCGGCGCCGGCCGGGCGTCGATCATCGCCCAGCTGCACGAGAGCCTGCGCCGGCTCAACACCGATTATCTCGACCTGTACTGGCTGCACAACTGGGACCGCAGCACTCCCGTCGAGGAGACCATGCGGGCGCTGGACGATCTGGTTCGGGCCGGCAAGATCCGGTACGTCGGCTTCTCCAACACGCCGGCCTGGGTCACCGCCCAGGCGCAGACCATGGCCCTGCTGCGGGACTGGTCGCCGATCATCGCCTTGCAGGTCGAGTACTCGCTGCTGGCCCGGACCGTGGAGGGCGAGCTCGCGCCGCTCGCGCTGGACCAGGGCATGGCGCTGACCCCGTGGAGCCCGCTGAAGAACGGCTTCCTGTCCGGCAAGTACCGCCGCGACGCCCTGGTCGCCGACTCCGAGCGGGTCGCCTACGTCGGCGGTCCCCGTGACGAGGACTTCGACGTCATCGAGGCCGTGGCCGACATCGCCCGGGACCTGGACGCCTCCTCGGCCGCCGTGGCGCTGGCCTGGCTGCGGGCTCGGCCGGGCACCGTCGTGCCGATCGTCGGCGCGCGGCGGCTGGCGCACCTCGTCGACAACCTCGCCGGGCTGGACGTCACGCTGTCGGCCGAGCAACTCCGCGTGCTGGACGATGTTTCCTCGCCGGTGCTGAACTATCCGGCCCCGATGCACGGGGCGCAGCGGGCCATGCTCCAGTTCGCCGGGACCACTGTGGACGGTGCTGAGTCCACTGTGTACCCGCCGCTGCTGGCCATGGACGTCCGCTACTGATAGCGGTCGGCCAGGTAGGCGTCGGCCACCTGCGCGTCGATCTCCGCCGGCACCGGCACCACGCAGCTGGTCCCGTCGACCTGGCCGGTGGCGACGGCCTCAAGACACCGGGCCTGCAAGGCAAAGCCGAGGTCCATCGACTCGATGGAATTGCCCAGTGCCCGTGGGCCGGCCAGGTTGAACATGTGCCCCCGGGCCACCAGGTGAATGCGGCGGCCGTCCGCGAGTTCCAGGGTCGCCAGGTCGTCCTCGTACTCGCGGACGGCCCGGACCTCCGGCGCTTTGAGCAGGCCCGCGGCGTCGATCTCCACTGGGAAGTGTCCGGCATTGGCCAGGATCACGCCGTCTTTCAGCAACGGCAGGTCCTTGGCGGTGATCACGCCCGGCGCGCCCGTAACTGTGATGATCACGTCCGCCGTGGACAGTGCCCGGTCGCGGGCCGGGGTGTCGAAGCCGTCGAGGTGGGCCCGCAGCCGGGTGACCGGGTCGGCCTCGACGACGGAGACCTTGGCGTGCGCGCCGCGGAGGTTGTCGGCGACCCCGCGGCCGCACGCGCCGTAGCCGACGACGGTCACCCGCTCGCCGTTGGTGACCCGATTCGTCAGGCGCAGCAACGATTCCAGGGTGCTCTGGCCGACCGCGTGCCGGTTCTCGGCGAACTGCTTGATCGGGCTGTCGTTGATCACCAGGACCGGCCGGCGCAGCCGATCGCGCAACGGCTTCAGGCGCATCCGGCCCGAAGTCGTCTCCTCCGTGCCGCCTTTGAGGCTGGGGTACGGGTGATCAAGGTACCGCGCGAACAGGTCGCCGCCGTTGTCCAGGATCAGGTCCGGTTGCGTAGCCAGCAGTTCCCGTTGGTATCGGCCGTGTTCGCGCTCGTCCCTGGTCTGCGCTCCGATCACCGTGACGCCCTCGGCCCTCAGTGCCTCGACCGCCGCCGGCTGGGTGCTGTTCAGATTGCCCGTCGCCACCACCTGCGCGCCGCCGGCCCGCAACGTGGTCAGCAGCGCGACCGTCTTGGCCTCGATGTGGATGCCCGTGCCGATCGTCAGGCCCTCGAACGGCCGGGTCACCGCGAACTCCCGGCGGATTGCCTGCAGCAGCCGGCAGTGCTCGCGCGTCCAGTCGATCCGGGTGGCCGTGGTCATGGCGGGTCCTCACTGTGGGTACTACGTAGTACGTGGCAAGCTAGCACGGACCGTCGAGGGAGGACACCGTTGACCAGGCGCAGGTCCGTGACCAGCGTCGACGTCGCCCGCGCGGCCGGCGTCTCGCAGACCACCGTTTCCCTGGTGTTCTCCGGGCGGGCCGCCGGCCGGGTCTCCGACCGCACCCGGGCCCTCGTCGAGTCCACCGCCGCCGCCCTCGGCTACGCGCCCAACGCTCCCGCCCGCGTCCTTCGCGGCGGCCGGCCCCAGGTGCTCGCCCTGGCCGTGCCCGACGTTCGCAACCCGTACTTCGCCCGCGTGCTGCTCGGCGCCGAGCAGGCCGCCCGCACCTCCGACATGGCCGTCCTGCTGGTCGACACCGCCTCCGACGACGACTGGGCCGCTCGGCTCGTCTCCATGAGCAAGGTCGGCATGTTCGCCGGGGCCATCGTCTACGCCGAGGCCGCCCCCGTCACCACCCGCCTCGCCGCCGACCTCGACCACGTCGTCTTCGTCGAATGCCCCGACCCCGCCGGCCGCTCCGCCGTCGACATCGACATCGCCTCCGCCCTCCGCGACGTCGTCTCCCACCTGCACGCCCTCGGCCATCGCCGCATCGGCCACGCGCAGGCCGCCGCCCGCCGCCGCACTTTCCAGCTACGCCAGCGCTTCCTCACCGCCGAGCTCCAGCGCCATGGCCTCTCCCCCTCGCGCTACCGCTCCCCCTTCGACATCGACGAGGCCACCCTCCTCGCCGCCCGCTTCCTCCGCCGCACCGACGTCACCGCCATCTTCTGCGACGACGACATCCTCGTCGCCGCCCTCTACCGGGCCTGCTCCCTGCTCCACGTCGCCATCCCCGCCGACCTCTCCCTCATCGGCTTCAACGACGTCGACCTCGCCCGCTACCTCTCCCCCGAAGCCACCTCGGTCGCCATCCCCGCCGAATCCCTCGGCCACCTCGCCGTCCAGGCCCTGCTGTCCGACATCGCCGGCGATCCCCCCACCCAGGCCACCGCTCCCCTTGCACTCAACGTCCGCGGCTCCACCGGCCCGGCCCCTAGCTGATCGGCCGGAAACGTCGGCACAATCCCTCGTAGCAGGGAAACCCTTGCCTACATTCGAGTGAACCGCCGCGGTCGCCGCGACAACGCCCACAGCTTCTCCGTTAGATCTCGCGCCAGGAGACGGCTTTCACGGCACGGCGGGTCGAACACCTGGGAGACGACAGTGTCAACGGCAGCGGTTCCATTCGTCCGCAGGGCGCTGTGGCGGCCGGCGGAGGGAACCCTTACGCCGGAGCCACTGCACGCCCTGCTCGGCCCACGAGGTGCCGGCAAGACCAAGGCGCTCGACGCGATAGCCGACGCCTGCGCGGGCACGCTGGTGCACGCCAAGCTGGATTTCGCCGAGCCCCAGCTCGGGAATCCGGTCGTCGCGGTCGCGTACGCCGCGTTCATGTTCGCGCGGCACTGGGACAACCTGCCCGAGGATCCGGCGTTCCACCGGGTCGGGCTGTCCCTGCTGGCGCTGAGCGAGCCCCTCCCGCCGGACCGGAAGGGGGCCAGGGCCCGGTTGCTCAAGTCGATCGACAACTACCTGCACGAGGACGCCGACGATCGGGTGGCGAACCTGGCGGGAGCCGCGGCCGACATCGCCGCAGTGCTGGCCAGGCTCGTCACGAAGCTGTCGGTCGACGTCGACGGCCGAAAACTGGTCACCGGCGCCGTCGTCGCCCTGTTGAAGCTCGCGAAGCGGCGCCGCCGATCCGTTCGCCGGGCGCTGAAGTGGTTCGACGGGCTGCTGGACGGGGCGAACACGCTCGACTCACTGATCGAGCTGAGCCGTGGCCGGACGGATCCGCTCGACCACCTGATGCGCGCGTTCCTCGCCGACCTGGCCGACAACGCCCAGCAATGGTCGATACCGGTGCGCAGGTGCGAATGCGAGCCGAGACGCCTGCGGGACCAACCCCACGAGCACGCCTGGGTGCTGCTGGCCGACCACACCGACGCCGGCGGCGGGGCCGGGTCGGAATTCCTCTCGGCGCTGGTCAGGGTGCGGCTGGAACGCCAGCCCGCCCGGGATCCGCTGCTGGTCGTCGCGGCCACGAGCCGGTGGTCGTCGGCCTGGGGCAACTGGTGGCGGGAGCCGTGGCGGACGGGCGCCGAGTCGCCGGCCAGGCGGCCGATCCCGCTGCTGTCCGAGGCCGACTTCGACGAGTGGACAAGGCATCTCGACGCCACGGCCGACGCGGCCGGCAACCCGACCCGTGCCTGGTTCCCGGTCTGGCTGGACCCGCCCACCGCGACCGAGATCGCCGAGCTGGCCTCCGCCAGGCCGGACGGCTGGGACCAGGCCGCCTTCGACGCGTTGGTTCGCCGGCTGTCCGGCGAGCTGCCGGCGGCGGTGCGGGACATCACCGAGGGAGTCCGCGCGCAGCCGTCCGACGCCGAACCGGACGCCCGCTCGCTGCTGTTCCGTCTGGTGGTCCGCAAGGCGTCGGGAGAGCACGCACTGGAAACCAAGCCATTGTGGGAGCACGCGCTGAGGTTCTGCCTGCCGGACACGCTGCAGACGAAGCCGTTGTGGCACACCATTCCGCAGGCGGTCGCGGTGGCCGTGCGGCTGCGTCAGCCGGGACGTCCGGCCGACGACCTCGACCCCGCGGTCTTCCCGGACGCGCGCCACATCCTGCGCACGCTGCGCGAAAGCCTCTGGGTCAGCACCTTCGCCGCCCGCCCCTCCCGGCTGTGGCCGGTCGCCGGCGGCGACGAGGAGCATCCCGCCGTGCTGCACCCGTGGCTGGTCGCCTGTCTGCTGGCCGGTCTGCACGCGGAGAGCGCGACGGCCGGCCGTCACCCGGGCGCGCTGGCCTGGGCCGAGCTGTTCAGCAGAATGTCGGACTGCTACGGCGCGCCGAACGGGGACCAGGACAAGACGGCGGTGGCCCGCCGGCTGTACCACGACCTCGCCTGCGACCGATTCGAGCAGGTGGTCGCGGCGCTGGTCGGTCGGTTCCCGCTGGACGACCACCGGGACTGGGTCCGTCTGCTGGACCAGGTGACCATGGCGCCGAGCCGGTGGCCGGCCGTCGAACCGACCGACGAGGTCTTCGACCGTCTGGTGCCGGAGAACCAGCAGACCCGGGACACGGTTGAGACCTCGGTCGCCGGTCTGGTGGCCATGCTGTGGCTCTACCACGACCCGCACACCGTGCCGAACACGTTGCGGGACAAGCAGATTCACACCAGCTTCGGCCGGCTCGCCAACAACCACTCGTCCCGGCTGGACACCGACGCGCTCACCGACGCCGCCAAGCGGTTCGGCCGGCAGTGAGCCTTGATTACTCCCCACAGGAGCAGCAATGGGCCGTGTCACCAGGACGCTGCGCTGGTTCAGCTTTCGGTTTCCGCGCTTGGCGAAGTGGGCCGTGCGGCATCCGGCGGCGGCCGGGGCCACCGCCGCTGTGCTGGTGGCTCTCGTCGTGTTGGCGTCCATCACCATCCCGCCGCTGTTCGCGCGCTGTGGGCACGGGATGTCCGCCGACCCCAGCGGCACGTGCATAGGCATCGACCTGGACAGCGGACCGTTCGCCGCCGACGAGCCGGACCGCATGCGGGCGCTGGAGGCCCAGATCCGGGCCAGCAACGACGCCGTGACCGGAAACTACGTGTCGGTGGTGCTGTTTCAGGACATGTCGCCGAACCCCGACGTGGACACCACGCACTACAGCGACCTGTACCCCGACATCGAGGGTGCGCTCACCGGCGTGTGGCGGGCCAACCACACCGCCGCCTTCCAGGGCAGCCTGCCGAGGGTGAAACTGTTCCTCGCCAGCATGGGCAGTCAGTACACGAGCTGGTCCGAGGCCGTCGACCACATCATGGACAGCGCGGCGGCCAACCACGTCGTCTCCGTCATCGGGCTCGGCCAGAGCCTGGACCACACCCGGGCCGCCGCCGCGAAGCTCACCGGTCAGGCTCACCTGCCGGTCATCGGGGCGACCGTCACCGGCGACACCATGAACTTCGATCCCGACGGCAAGCTCAACGCCGGCTTCTTCCGCGCCTCGCCGACCAACACCTACGCCGTGCTGGCCGCCACCAGGTACATCGCGAGCATCGAGCCGGACCAGTCGCGGGTCGCGATCGTGCAGGACACCACCCCCGGCGACGACTACACCCAGACGCTCAGCGCCGCGGCCGTGAAGGACATGCCGACCGCGCACCGGTTCCCGTTCACCTCGCCGGGGCCGTTACCCACCAACATGTCCCGCAGCGACCCGCTGCTGACCCAGTTCGCCTACCTCGACCAGAACATCTGCTCCGTCGCGCCGACCGTCGTCTACTTCGCCGGCCGCGGCGCCGACGTCGGGCCGTTCGTCCAGTCCTGGACGCAGGGCAACACCCCTTGCGCCAACGGCGATCTCACCGTCGTCACCGGCGACGACGGCGGCGCCGCCCTGACCGAGACCGGCCTCCGCGACGCCATCCGGGGCGGTCACGTGCGGGTCATGTTCACCGCGGACGCCAGCCCCGACGAGTGGGGGCCGTGTGACCGCAACTCCACCGAACAGGCCTCCTACAACACGTTCCAGGCCGTCTTCAGCGGCAAGCCCGACGTCTGCACCGGGCAGCTGGTGCGGGCCACCGACGGCGCCGCGCCGCTGGGGTTCGCCCTGCCCGACCTGGCCGGCGGCGGGGCCATCCTGGCCCACGACGCCATGATGGTCGCCGTCACCGCCGCCCGACGAGCCGCCGCCGGCAACGCCGACTCGGTGGTGCGGGCTCCGCTGTCGCAGATCGGGTTGATCGAGGAGATGCGGTGCAACAACTCGATTCCCGGCGCCAGCGGCACCATCGAGTACAGCCCGGACCAGTCCCAGTACGGCAACCCCGTCAACAAGCCCGTGCCGATCGTGGAGATCCACGCGGACGGCACCACCGCGACCGTGTGGAACAAGGCCATCACGCCGGGCTCGACAAGGGCGTCCTGCTGACGACCGGGCGTCCCGGAATCCCTGCGGGACAAGGTTGCGCCCCTGGCAAAAGACCGTGCGTCGCGGCTTGTCGTCACCATACGATCAGGCCGTGAGCCCCGACCCGCCGCTGGCCGGAAAGCCCTTGATCGCGTCGCAGGACCGGCGATCCGGCTGTCTGATCATCGTCTGTGGACTGCCGGGCAGCGGCAAGACCACATACGCGCGGCGGCTGGCAGCGCAGCGGGGTGGCGCCCGTCTGGCTCCCGACGAGTGGATGGACGCGCTGGGCGTGAACCTGTGGGACTCGGCGATGCGCGAGCGAGTGGAAACGCTCCAATGGTCGCTGGCCAAGGACCTTCTCCGGGCCGGCGTGACCGTCGTTGTCGAATGGGGAACATGGAGCCGCGCCGAGCGAGAGGCACTGCGGGTCGAGGCGAAAGGGCTGGGAGCCTCGGTGGAACTGGTGTACCTGGATGTGCCGGTCGACGAGTTGTGGCGGCGCATTGAGGGCCGAGGCAGGGAGGATCCACCGATCACGAGATCCGATCTCGACGCCTGGAGCCGCGCCTTCCAGCCGCCGGACGAGGCAGAGACGCGGCTCTACGACGCGCACCCCGCATGACCGGGTGGCGGTTGGCCGTCGTGTGTTAGTTGTTGGCCATGGCAGGTGAGCTGTGGACCCCGATCGCATCGATGGCCGGGGTGATCGTGGGCGGCGGTCTGACGTTCCTGACGCAACGGACGACACAGCGGGCGACGGAGCGGGCCGAGGAGCGCAAGCGGCGGGCGGCCTTGGCCGAAGCCCGGCGGACCGAGCAGATCCAGGCCCTGACGGAGTTCATCCGGTTCGCGCACGAGGCGGAGGGAGTCGCTCACGCCCGACCGGCGAGCTGGGAGCTCGGTGACGACTGGTACCGAACGGCGAGACCCGCGATGGACGGCCTGCGCGTCGCCGAGAAGGGCGTCGAACTGCTGTGCCACTCCTCGCTGTTGGCGCCGGCGGCGGCTTATGCGCGCGCACTCAACCAGGCGGTGTGGCATGACCACGACGACGTGCCATTGGGCGAACGCCTCGAGCCTGTCAAGTCGGCCTTCCTCGCCGCCGCCCGCGACAGCCTCGGATCGAATTCAGCTGAGCCGCCGGCGGTCTGATCAGGAGAGGATGCCGTCGAGGATGCGGCGCGCGGTGGTGGCCTCCGAGTCGGAGCGGCCAACGGTCTGGGCACAGGCGACCAGCGTCTTCCACAGGGCCCAGCCGCGCCCGCGCACCCATGTCGGCTCGTCGACGGACAAGCGGTCGCGGAACGCCTGCCGGCCGTCGGGGGTCAGCAGCGTCCAGGCGATGGCCAGGTCACAGGACGGGTCGCCGACACCGCAGGTCCCGAAGTCGATGACGGCCGCCAGCTCCCCGCCGTCGAGCAGGAGGTTCCCGGCCGCGATGTCACCGTGGAACCAGAGGTCAACTCCGTCCCACGGGGCGTCCAGCGCGGTCGTCCAGATCCCACGGGCCAAGGCGACGTCGATGTGGCCTTCCAGTGCGCTGAGCGCGCGCTGGGCCAGCGCGTCGTAGGTGCGCAGGGTGCCGCCGCGGAACCAGTTGTGCTTGCCCGGCTGGGGACCGTCGGCGGCATCGACGCTCTGCAAGGCCGCCAGGAACCCGGCCAGGTCAAGGGCGAAGCGGACGGGGTCGGCGATGAGGTCCGAGCGAGCGGGTGAGCCGGGGAGCCATTGGTAGATCGACCATGGGAACGGGTAGTCAGCGCCGGGGTGGCCCTTCGCCAGCGGGACGGGGATGGGTAGTGGCAGCCGGGGAGCGAGCGCGGGAAGCCACCGTTGTTCCTTGTCGACGGCCAGGGCGTATTCGGATGCGGTCGGCAGACGCGCCAGCATCGCGTCGCCGAGGTGGAAGGTGACGTTGTCCCAGCCGCTCTTGGCCACGGGCCGAACCGGGAGGCCGGCCCACTGCGGGAACTGGTCGTCGATCAAGCGGCGCACCGTCGCCGCCGCGACGGTGATGCGCTGGGGTGTGGGACCGAGATCCAGTGTGCTGCTCAAGGTCGCATCCTTGCTTGACACGGAAAACGTGAACGATAGGAGACCGGCGTTGACGACGACGTGGTGGCCGGCGAGGCGGGGTACATGATCTGTCACATCGGCGGCGCCCGAGGGCTCATGCGGGAGAGCCTCGACAACAGGACGGTGTGACCGATGGACGATACCGAGTGGCTGGCCGAGCGGTTTGAGCGGGAGCGGACGCGGTTGCGGGCGGTGGCCTACCGGATGCTGGGGTCGGTGACGGAGGCCGATGACGCGGTGCAGGACGCGTGGCTGCGGTTGAGTCGGGCCGATTCGGGGCAGATCGACAACCTCGGCGGGTGGCTGACCACGGTGGTGGCGCGGGAGTGCCTGCACCAGTTGCGGTCCCGGCGGCACCGCAAGGAAGAGCCCTGGGCCACGCACCGGCCGGAACTGCTGGTCACGGAGGAAGGCCCGGAGCCCGAGGCGCTGCTGGCCGATTCGGTGGGCCTGGCGTTGCTGGTGGTGCTCGAACAGCTCACGCCCGGGGAGCGGCTGGCGTTCGTGCTGCACGACATGTTCGACGTGCCCTTCGGCGAGATCGCCGACATCGTGGGCCGCACTCCCGCCGCCACGCGGCAGCTGGCCAGCCGGGCGCGGCGGCGCGTGCACGGCGCGGAGATACCGCAGCCGGATCCGGACCTGGCGCGCCAGCGGAAGGTGGTCCAAGCCTTCTACGCGGCGGCGCGAGCGGCGGATTTCGGCGCGCTTGTCAAGGTCCTCGATCCGGAGATCGTGCTACGCACCGACTTCGGCGGCGGCCGGCCGCCGAGTGTCGTCCACGGCGCGTCGGCGGTGGCCGAGCAGGCTCGCGCCCCCCAGGGCGGCCGGCTGCGCTCGATCCTGGTCAACGGCGCGATCGGCGCACTGATCACCCACGACGGGCGGCCGTTCTCCGTGATGGTCTTCACCGTCGCCGACGACAGGATCGTCCGCATCGACGTCATCCGCGACGCCTACCGCGTCGGCGCGGTCATGGACGGGGTCCAGTGAACGGGGCCCGGCAGCCGGGCCCCGCCCCTCACCAGTACTTGGCCGCCGGCCGCACCTCGACCGCGCCGCCCAGACGGGCCTGCGGGATGCGGGCCGCGATCGCGGCCGCGGCGTCCAGGTCCTCGGCCTCGACCACCAGGAACCCGCCCACCGCGCTGGTGGCGTCGAGGAACGGGCCCTCGGTCCGGACGGTCGAACCGTTCTCGACCCTGATCGTCGTCGCGTCCTTGGGCAGGCCCAGCGGCGGCCCACCGGCCACGTTCTCCATCGCGCTGATGGCCGCCCAGTCGGCGTAGGCCGCCTTCCTGTCCTCCGCCGACACCGTCTCCGTCCCCGGCATGCCCGGCAACGGAGTCGTGCCGTGGTGGATCACCAACACAAACTGCATCGCGTCCTCCTCAACAGGTGCGTCGTCCGCACACACCCATGAGCCCCGCCGCCGCGGCGATGTGACCGCGACGGTTCAGGCGATGCGGATGCGGTGGGCCAGGGCGGTGTAGAGCAGGTTGCGTTGCAGCATCATCCAGGCGCTGGTGGTGATGGGGATGACCACGCAGGGGTATTCGCTGCTCTGGGAGCGACTGCTGGCGCAGACCTGCCGGACGTGGTCGATGAGTCTGCCGGCGACCTCGCCGGCGAACGCGGTGCCGCTGTCGAACGTCTCCATCGAGGTCGGCGACGGCATCGGCACGACCGCCAAGGTCTCGCACGCGCAGACGAACCGCACCGGCGGGTTGAGCACCGTAGCGGACCCGTCGCAGCTGTGCGGAGCGTGTGGGCGCGGAAAGGTGGCCGTGTCACCCGACGGCGACGTCTGGCCGTGCGTCTTCTCCCGCTGGATGCCCGTCGGCAACGTCCGCAGGGAGTCGCTCGCCGAGATCGTCAATGGATCGGAGATGGCCAGCGCGACCGCTGCCCTGCAGCCACAGCTCGAGCGGTTGCCCTCGATGGCAAAGCCGTGTGATCCGGTATGCGGGCCGAACTGCGGGCCCGCGTGCAATCCTTCCTGTTGGCCGACCGGTGCGGGTCCGTGCGGCCCCAAGGGCGGTTGCCAGCCGAACTATGACTGACGGGAGAGCGTGTGTTCGTCCGCCGCGCGTATGTGCCGGAGGGCTTGCGGCCCGGCGACTACCGTCGATGGCCCTACACCGTGCCGGCCGTGGCCGACCTGGTGGAGAACGGTCTGCGGTTCCACCGCCCGCTGACGTTCCTGGTGGGCGACAACGGCTCGGGCAAGTCCACGTTGGTCGAGGCCATCGCTGAAGGCTTCAAGATCGACGCGCGCGGCGGACGGGCCGCCCGCAAGGCTGGTAGCCCGAACCCCGGCAAGACAACCTTGGGTGAGGTGTTGCGGCTGGACACCACGGCCGAGGGGGCGCGGATGCTCGCCGGGCCACGGCAGGGGAAGAAGGGCTTCTTCCTGCGCGCCGAGACCGCGTTCAGCATGACGGAGAACCTGGGCGGGGTACCCGGCTACTGGACCGAGAACACAGCCGAGATGAGCCACGGCGAGGGATACCTCACGATCTTCCGCACCATGTTCCAGGACCCAGGCTTCTACGTCATGGACGAGCCGGAGTCGGCGTTGTCGTTCACGGCGTGCCTCCAACTCGTGTCGCTGATGCGCGACCTCGCCCGGTCCGGCGCCCAGATCGTCTGCGCCACCCACTCGCCGATCCTGGCGTCCACACCGGGCGCGGACATCATCGAGGTCGGCGAGCACGGTCTGCGGCCAGTGAAGTGGGACGAACTGGAACTGGTCGACCACTGGCGCCGCTACCTGAACAACCCCAGCGCGTACCTCCGACACCTCACGGTCTGATGACCGACCACCTCGCGGCAGAGCCAGCGACCGACGGCGACGCTCACTTCCGCAACTTCCAACGGCACAACCTCGGCCACGCCGCCGAGCACTTCGCGACGACGGTGACAGGGCCGCCGACGTTCGGCTGGCGCCTGCGCTCGATCAGCGCGCCCGTCGCCGGCCCGGACGGCGAGCGCTGGCTGCGCGTCGTGTCCGAGGAACCACAATGGGCCAAGGGGAACGGCTGGACCGGCAACACCGACGCCAACGTCATCATCGGTCTCGCGAAGCCGCAGGTACTCGACATGTACGAGTGGCCCGAAGGCGACTGGCGCCATCAGCGCGCGGAACTCATGACGCGCCTGGACGGCCAGCCTCCGGCAGCGACCGACGTTCTACGATCCACAATGGATGCTCCCGACGAATGGTGGAGATCCCTGCGCCGAGCGCTCGACGTGACCGCGGCGACGCCGACCGACCGCGTGCACGCCGACCAGGACCGCGTCACCGAACGCATCCGCGCCCGTTTCGGGGAGGACGTCGACACCACCGTCACCGAGTGGTCGACCGCTCACGCAGACGTCCACTGGTCGAACCTCATGCTCCCGTTCGGCCTTCTCGACTGGGAACTGTGGGGCCGCGCGCCGGCCGGACTCGACGCCGCGACGTTGCTCAGTTACAGCTTGTTGGTCCCCGACGTGGCAGCACGCGTGCACGACGTGTTCACCGACGTTCTCGATACCCGTACAGGGCGACTCGCTCAGTTGTACGTCGCGGCTCGGCTGCTCCAGCGGCACGACCTGGGCGACCATCCTGAGCTTGCACAGCCACTTCGCGAGCACGCAGACCACATTCTCAAGATGATCGACTAGCCGGGCCTTTCGTCCGAAATACAGCTATGTGCGGAAGACGGGGACTAGCGACCAACCCTAATATCTACGCGATGCGGATGCGGTGGGCCAGGGCGGTGTAGCGGCGGCCGGTGGAGGGGGTGCGGACGGCCTGCTGGATGGCGCGGCGGGAGCCGACGAGGACGACGAGCTTCTTGGCCCGGGTGACGGCGGTGTAGAGCAGGTTGCGTTGCAGCATCATCCAGGCGCTGGTGGTGATCGGTATGACCACGCAGGGGTATTCGCTGCCCTGGGAGCGGTGGATGGTGATGGCGTAGGCGTGCACGAGCTCGTCCAGCTCGCCGAACTCGTAGTCGACGTCCTCGTCCTCGTCGGTGCGAACGGTCAGCACCTGTTCTTCGACGGATATCCCCGTCACGACACCGACGGTGCCGTTGAAGACGCCGGCGACGCCCTTGTCGTAGTTGTTGCGGATCTGGGTGACCTTGTCGCCGACGCGGAAGACGCGGCCGCCGAAGCGGCGTTCGGGCAGGGAGGGCTTCGACGGGGTCAAAGCCTCCTGTAGCAACACGTTCAGCGACCCGGCGCCGGCGGGGCCGCGGTGCATGGGGGCCAGCACCTGGACGTCCCGGCGGGGGTCGAGGCCGAACTTGCGGGGAATGCGGTTGGCGACGACGTCGACGGTCAGGGCGGCGACTTCCTCGGTGTCGTCCTGGGCGAACAGGAAGAAGTCGGGCAGGCCGTCGGTCACCGGCTGGCGGCCGGAGTTGATCAGGTGGGCGTTGGTGACGACGCCGGACTCCTGGGCCTGGCGGAAGATCTGGGTGAGCCGGACCCGGGGCACAGGCTCGGCGGCAAGCAGGTCGCGAAGCACCTCGCCGGCCCCGACGCTGGGCAGCTGGTCGACGTCGCCGACGAGCAGCACGTGCGCCCCGGGCGGCACGGCCTTGAGCAACTTGTTGGCCAGCAACAGGTCCAACATGGACACTTCGTCGACAACGAGCAGGTCCACGTCCAGCGGGCGGTCCCGGTCGTACGCGGCGTCGCCGCCGGGCTTGAGCTCCAGCATCCGGTGCACGGTGGCGGCGTCCACGCCGGTGAGCTCGGCCAGTCGCTTGGCGGCCCGGCCGGTGGGGGCGGCCAGCAGGACCTTGGCGTTCTTGGCCTTGGCCAGCATCACGATGGACCGCACGGTGAAACTCTTGCCACAGCCCGGTCCCCCGGTCAGCACCGCCACCTTTTCGGTCAGCGCCAGCCGAACGGCCTGCTCCTGCTCGGGCGCCAACGTGGTGCCGGTGGACCGCCGCAGCCAGTCCAGGGCCCGTCCCCAGTCGACCGACGCGAACGACGGCATACGGTCCACATCGGACCGAAGCAGCCTGGTCAATTGCCCGGCCAGCGAGATTTCCGCTCGGTGGAACGGAACCAGGTAGATCGCGGCCGGGTCGCCCTCGAAGATCTCCTCCCGCACCACGCCTTCCTCGTCGACCAGTTTCCGCAGGCAGTCCGTCACCAGCGTGCTGGGGACCTCCAGGATCTCCACCGCCTTGGCCACGAGTTCGTCCTGCGGCAGAAAGCAGTTCCCGTCGCCGCTGGCCTCCGACAGCGTGAACTGGATGCCGGCCTTCACCCGCTGCGGGCTGTCGTGCGGGATGCCGACCGCCTGCGCGATCGTGTCGGCGGTCTTGAAGCCGATGCCCCACACGTCGGCGGCCAGCTTGTACGGCTCCTCCTTGACCACCCGGATCGAGTCGTCCCGGTAGGTCTTGTAGATCCGCACCCCCAGCGACGTCGACACGCCGACCTCCTGGAGGAACAGCATGACCTCCTTGATGGCCTTCTGTTCCTCCCACGCGCCGGCGATCAGCTTGGTGCGCTTGGGTCCCAGCCCCGGCACCTCGATCAGCCGGCCCACGTCGGTCTCGATGACGTCCAGGGCGGTCAGCCCGAAGTGCTCGACGATGCGGTCGGCGATCCGCGGCCCGATCCCCTTGACCAGCCCCGAACCCAGGTAGCGCCGGATGCCCTGCACGGTGGCCGGCAGTACAGTGCTGTATGAGTCGACGTGGAACTGCTTGCCGTACTGGGGATGGCTGCCCCACCGGCCGCGCAGCCGCAGGCTCTCGCCCGGCTGCGCGCCCAGCAGGGCGCCCACCACGGTGAGCAGGTCACCGCCGCCGCGGCCGGTGTCGACCTTGGCGACGGTGTACCCGGTCTCCTCGTTGGCGAAGGTGATCCGCTCCAGTGACCCCTCGACGACGGCGTAGCCGAGCGAGTCCCCGGAGGCGGCGGGCATCGGTCAGGCCCAGCCCGGCATCGGGTAGGCGGCCAGCAGCTCGGAGATCTCGGCGGCGGTGGCCTCGACGACGGACTCGTCGCCGTCGGCGGCCGCGGTCACGACCCGGTCGATCCAGGCCGCCAGCTGCGGCATCTGCTCGACGCCGAGGCCGCGGGTGGTGACGGCGGCGGTGCCCAGGCGGATGCCGGACGGGTCGAACGGCTTGCGCGGGTCGAACGGCACGGTGTTGTAGTTCAGCTCGATGCCGGCCCGGTCCAGCGCCTTGGCCGCCGGCTTGCCGGCGACGTTCTTGGACGTCAGGTCGATCAGCAGCAGGTGGTTGTCGGTGCCGCCGGAGACCAGGTCGAAGCCCCGCTCCACCAGCGCCTCGGCCAGCGCCTGGGCGTTGGCCACCACGTTGTGCGCGTACGTGCTGAACTCCGGCGTCGCCGCCTCCTTCAGCGCCACCGCGATGCCGGCGGTGGTGTGGTTGTGCGGGCCGCCCTGCAGGCCCGGGAACACCGCCTTGTCCAGCGCGGAGGCGTGCTCGGCGTCGGACATCAGCATCGCGCCGCGCGGGCCGCGCAGCGTCTTGTGCGTGGTCGTGGAGATCACGTTGGCGTGGCCGACCGGCGATGGGTGGGCGCCGCCGGCGATCAGGCCGGCGATGTGCGCGATGTCGGCGGCCAGCACCGCGCCGACCTCGCGGGCGATCTCGGCGAAGGCCGGGAAGTCTATGGTGCGCGGGATGGCCGTGCCGCCGCAGAAGATCACCTTCGGCCGCTCGGCCCGGGCCAGGTCGCGAACCTCGTCCATGTCGACGCGGCCGGTCTCCTTGGTCACGCCGTAGCGCACGGCGTTGAACCACTTGCCGGTGGCCGACACCGTCCAGCCGTGGGTCAGGTGCCCGCCCGAGGGCAGGCCCATGCCCATCACGGTCTCGCCCGGCTTGAGGAAGGCCAGGTAGATGGCCAGGTTGGCCGGCGAGCCGGAGTAGGGCTGCACGTTGGCGTGCTCGACGCCGAACACGTCCTTGGCCCGCTGCACGGCCAGCTGCTCGATCGGGTCGATGAACTGCTGGCCCTCGTAGTAGCGCTTGCCGGCGTAGCCCTCGGAGTACTTGTTGGTCAGCACCGTGCCGGTCGCCTCGAGCACGGCGGTGGACACGTAGTTCTCGGAGGCGATGAGGCGGATCTTGTCGTGCTGGCGCTTGGCCTCGGACTCGACCAGTCCGGCCAGTTCCGGGTCGGTGGCGGTCAGTGCGGTGAGTGCGGGCTGATGCATCGTCGGACTCCCATGTGATGCGGTTGTGGCAGCTGACACCCAGGCGCGCGACGCCACCGTTGTCCCAGTCGCTCCCCGGTGGTCGATTCCACCCCAACACGCCAGTCGCGACGCTGAGTGATCCTAATCCGCATCCCCCACCACTCCCAGGGGGGCGTCCCCGAAGCCATCCTACCGCGCCCGAGCTCAAGTCGATCTTGCTGGCGGGGCGGCTGTGGACAGGTCGGGGGCTGTGGACAACTCAGATCGGCGGCACCATGCCGGTCAGCCGGCCGTTGGTGTCGCAGACGTGGCAGGTCCGGTTGGCGGTGGCGGTGCGGCCGACGCCGCCGAGGACCGCGATCACCGGGATCGGCACCTCGCCGATGCCCCCGCACTGGTGGCACACCGTGTACATCTTCTCGGCCACCGAGTCCGCGACGAACTCGGCCTCCTCATCGTCACCCGTCACGAGCGCCCACCATACGGTCCGACCCGAGCGGGCCGGACCGCAGGTGCCGTTTGCGCAGGTCAGCCCGCGGGGGTGACGGTGACGGCGTCGACGACGAACACGAGCGTCTCGTTCGGGCCCACCGGCCCGTTGCCGGCGGGGCCGTAGCCCTTGTCCGGCGGGATGATCAGCAGTCGGCGGCCGCCCTGCTTGAGCCCGACCAGGCCGTCGTTCCAGCCCTGGATGACCTGGGCCTGGCCGACCGGCTGCACGGTGAACGGCTGGAACGGCTGGTGGGCCCAGGAGGAGTCCACCTCCTGCTTGTTGGACCAGGTCTCCAGGTCGTAGTACGTCGCGACGGCGTCGCCGGCCTTGACCGCGGCGCCGGTGCCCGGCGTGAGGTCCTTGGACAGCTGCTGGGTCGGGGGCGTGCAGGTGTCCGGGATGGTGATCGTCGGCTTGCTGCCGAAGGCCCCACTGACCTGCACGTCGTCCACCGTGCACGGCTTCTTGGGTGCGGCGGAGGTGGTGTTCGGGGCGCCGGCGGTGGACGAGCCGCCGCAGGCGGCCGCGCCGAGCAGGGTTGCAAGAGTCAGGGCCGCGAGGCCGGCTGTGCGCATGGCACGCGAGCGTAACGGGCCCGCCGCGTTACCTGTTCGTGACCTACGCCTTGGTATCCCCATCCGGCCCGCCCGTCCCTGATTACCAGGACGAGGGAGCGGAGGGGGTAATGGTGGGAGGCCCGCGGCACGGACCGATGCCACCGACCGACATGGGCGACGGGGACACCGACAATCGCTACGAGCACATCGCCGTCCTGTTAGAGGCCGCCCGCGCCGATCCGCGCGGCGGCATGGACCCGCTGATCATCGAGCTGACGCCGCTGCTGTGGCACGTGGCCAGGGCTCAGGGCCTGGACGCCGCCAACTGCGCCGACGTGGTGCAGACGACCTGGCTGAACCTGCTGCGGTCGCTGGCCGACATCCACACCCCGGCCGCGCTGACCGCGTGGCTGGTCACCGCGACCAAGCGGGAGGCCTGGCGGGCCAAGGACGCGCACCGCAACGAGACCCTGGCCGGCGAGGAGACGTTCGCCGACCTGCTGGACGCCTCGGCCGGCCCGGTGGAGCAGGCGCTGGTCGCCGACCAGCGCCGCCGCCTGTGGAAGGCGGTCGACCAGCTGTCCACCCGCTGTCAGCAGCTGCTGCGGGTGGTCGCGTTCACGCCCCGCCCGGACTACGGCCTGGTCGCGAACCGACTGGGCATGCCGAGAGGCAGCATCGGCCCGACCCGGGGCCGGTGCCTGGCCAAGCTGCGCGAACTGCTGACCTCCGACCCGGATGGAGAGTGGGGATGACAACGGTGCGTCCGGACGAGCCGATCGACGAGCTGGACCTGCGCATCCTGGCTGCCGTGCGCGACCTGTGGTCGGTCGCCGACCCGCCGCCGGCCGACCTGGTCGACCGGGTCCGGGGCGCGGTCGCGCTGGCCGGCGCGTTCCTGGGGTCGCCGACCGTCGCGGTGTGCCGGCAGCGCACCGGCTCCGACGACGTCGGCCGCATCACCTTCGACAGCGACGCGCTGACCATCAGCCTCAGCGTCGGCGTCAACCTGGACGGCACGGTGCGGATGGACGGCCGCCTGTCCCCGCCCGGCAGCCACGACGTGGAGCTGCGCACCGACGACCAGCGCCTGTGCACCCGCTCCGACGTGCACGGCCGGTTCACCATCAACGGCCTGCGCCACGGCGCGGCCCACCTGATCGTGAGCGCCACGGACGTGTCGCTCACCACGCCGTCCATCACGCTCTGAGACCCCCTGATGCGGGTTGGGGGGCTTTACCTGCGTTGGATGCAGGTAAAGCCCCCCAACCCGCAAAAGTAAAAGGGTGCCCCGATCGGGGATCGCTCAGAAGGGCAGGCCGAACGTGGGCAGGCCCACAACCGCGTCGGCGGCCAGCGCCACGAAGACCAGCATCAGATAGGTGTTGGAGAGGTGGAACAGCTTCATCGGGTTGCCCTCCTGGCCCCGCCGCACCTCATTGTGCAAACGGTGGGCGAACACCAGGAACCAGGCGCCGAACACGACGGCGAACACACCGTAGATCCAGCTGGTCGCGGGCAGCAACAGCAGCGACAGCGCGACCATCGCCCACGAGTAGGCGACAATCTGTCGCGAAACCTCTACCCGAGTTGCCACCACCGGCAGCATCGGCACGTTCACCGCGGCGTAGTCGTCCTTGAACTTCATGGCCAGCGCCCAGAAATGCGGGGGCGTCCAGCAGAAGATGACGCCGAACATCACCAGCGGCTGCCAGCCGACCGTGCCGGTGACCGCGGACCAGCCGATCACCACCGGCATGCAGCCGGCCGCCCCGCCCCACACGATGTTCTGCGCGGTCCGCCGCTTGAGCACCATGGTGTAGACGAGGACGTAGAACAGGATGGTGACCACGGCCAGCACCGCGGACAGCAGGTTGGTGGTCAGCCAGAGGAAGGCGAACGAGGCGACGCCCAGGGCGATGCCGAAGATCAGCGCGTTGCGGACCGGCACGGTGTGCTTGGCCAGCGGCCGGGCCTTGGTCCGCTTCATCACCGCGTCGATGTCGGCGTCCCAGACGCAGTTGAGCGCGTTGGCGCTGCCGGCGGCCATGGTGCCGCCCAGCAGGGTGGCCAGCACCAGCCACACCGACGGAATTCCACGCTGTGCGAGCAACATCGCTGGGATCGTCGTCACCAGCAGCAGTTCGATCACGCGCGGTTTCATCAGGGCGACGTAGGCCCCGAGCACGGCGCGCACGGAGCGACCGGATGTGGTGGTGGCGTCGACTGCGGTGCTGCCAGGCATTCCCTGTGTCGGGCTCACCGGCGGCATCTCGCTCCTCGAATCGGACAGTTGACAAGAATGGGGACCGACGTCGGGCCGTCGATCGTTTGAATCGTAACCGCGTGCCGCCGGCGCGCTCTTGTGGGGTCGTTGCGAGGTCCGTCACGACGCAGTAAGGCATGTTGAGATCACATTTTCGACAGCTCGGGACTAGGCTTGCCGACGACGAGCCAAGCGAGCGGGATGGGCTGGGCACGGTCGGCTCACGGGATCGATCAAGAGCCTGTCGACCAGCGCCGTCACGGCCTGTCCCGCGTGACGTGAAGAGTGGGAGCTCAGGTCCGTGTCCGACACCGACGAAGTCACCCGGCTGACCACCGCCCATCTGCCCCAGGACTGGACCGAGCTGGACAGGCGCGCGGTTGACACGATCCGGGTGCTGGCCGCCGACGCCGTGCAGAAAGCGGGCAACGGCCACCCAGGCACCGCGATGAGCCTGGCCCCGACCGCGTACGCCCTGTTCCAGCGCGTGATGAAGCACGACCCAACCGACCCGAACTGGCTGGGCCGGGACCGGTTCGTGCTGTCCGCCGGGCACTCCAGCCTGACCCTGTACCTACAGCTGTTCCTGTCCGGCTACGGCCTGGAGCTCGACGACATCAAGGCGCTGCGGACCTGGGGCTCCAAGACCCCGGGCCACCCCGAGGTGCACCACACCGCCGGCGTGGAGATCACCACCGGCCCGCTGGGCAGCGGCCTGGCCTCCGCGGTCGGCATGGCCATGGCGGCCCGCCGCGAGCGCGGCCTGTTCGACCCGGACGCCGCCCCCGGCCAGAGCCCGTTCGACCACCACGTCTACGTGATCGCGTCGGACGGCGACATCGAGGAGGGCGTCACCTCCGAGGCGTCCTCGCTGGCCGGCACCCAGCAGCTGGGCAACCTCACGCTGATCTACGACGACAACAAGATCTCGATCGAGGACGACACCACGATCGCCCTGTCGGAGGACACCGGCAAGCGCTACGAGGCCTACGGCTGGCACGTGCAGCACGTGGACAGCGGCGAGAACGTGCAGGGCCTGCTGGAGGCCATCGAGGCGGCCAAGGCCGAGACCGAGCGGCCCTCGATCATCGTGCTGCGCACGATCATCGGCTTCCCGGCGCCGACCAAGATGAACTCCGGCAAGGCGCACGGCGCGGCGCTGGGCGAGGACGAGATCGTCGAGATCAAGAAGATCCTCGGCTTCGACCCCGCGGTGAAGTTCCCTGTCGAGGACGAGGTGCTGGCCCACGCCCGCAAGGCCGTGGAGCGCGGAAACGCGGCCCACGTGGAGTGGCAGAAGTCCTTCGACGTGTGGGCGGCGGCCAACCCGGAGCGCAAGGCGCTGCTGGACCGGCTCATCGCCCGCGAGCTGCCGGCCGGCTGGGCCGAGAAGCTGCCGACCTGGAGCCCGGACCCCAAGGGCGTGGCCACCCGCAAGGCGTCCAACGAGGTGCTGTCGGCGCTGGGCGACGCGCTGCCGGAGCTGTGGGGCGGCTCGGCCGACCTGGCCGAGAGCAACCTGACCACGATCAAGGGCGCGGACTCGTTCGGCCCGACGTCGATCACCACCAAGGAGTGGAAGGCCAACCCCTACGGCCGGACGCTGCACTTCGGCATCCGCGAGCACGCGATGGGCATGATCCTCAACGGCATCGCCCTGCACGGCCCGACCCGCCCGTACGGCGGCACCTTCCTCGTCTTCAGCGACTACATGCGGCCGGCGGTCCGCCTGGCGGCGCTGATGGGGATCCCGGTCACCTACGTGTGGACGCACGACTCGATCGGCCTCGGCGAGGACGGCCCCACGCACCAGCCGGTCGAGCACTACGCGGCGCTGCGGGCGATCCCGGGCCTGTCGTTCGTCCGCCCCGGCGACGCCAACGAGACCGCGTTCGCGTGGAAGGCCCTGGTGTCCCGGCACGACCACCCGACCGGCCTGGCCCTGAGCCGGCAGAACCTGCCGGTGCTGGAGGGCACGGACGCCGACGGCGTGGCCAAGGGCGGCTACGTGCTGGCCGACGCCGGCAACGGCGAGCCGCAGGTAGTGATCATCGCCACGGGCTCGGAGCTGCAGCTGGCGGTCGAGGCGCGGAAGGCGCTGGAGGCCGACGGCGTTGCTACCCGTGTGGTGTCCATGCCGTGTGTCGAGTGGTTCGACGAGCAGGACCAGTCCTACCGGGACCAGGTGCTGCCGCCGTCCGTGAAGGCACGCGTGACGGTCGAGGCGGGCATCGCCCAGCCGTGGTACCGGTTCGCCGGCGACGCGGGTGAGATCGTCTCGATTGAACACTTCGGGGCATCCGCTGACTATCAGACGTTGTTCCGCGAGTTCGGCTTCACGACCGAGCACGTCGTCGAGGCCGCACGCCGAAGCATCGCCAAGGTGGAGGGAAAGTAGAAGATGAGCGCCAACAACTTGGCCGCGCTCAGCGAGGCCGGCGTGTCGATCTGGCTCGACGACCTGTCGCGGAGCCGGCTGGCCAGCGGCAACCTCGTGTCGCTGATCAAGGACAAGCACGTCGTCGGGGTGACCACCAACCCGACGATCTTCGCCGGCGCGCTGTCGCACGGTGAGGCCTACGACGAGCAGGTGCGCGAGCTGGCCGCCCGCGGCGCCGACGTGGACGCGGTGGTGCGCGAGCTGACCACCACCGACGTGCGCAACGCGTGCGACGTGTTCCGGGAGACCTACCAGGCTTCCGGCGGCAAGGACGGCCGCGTGTCGATCGAGGTCGAGCCGGGCCTGGCCAACAACACCGAGGCCACCGTGGCCCAGGCTCTCGAGCTGTGGAAGACGGTCGACCGGCCGAACCTGATGGTGAAGATCCCGGCCACCGTCGAGGGCCTGCCGGCGATCACCCGGACCCTGGCCGAGGGCGTCAGCGTGAACGTGACGCTGATCTTCTCGGTGCAGCGCTACCTGGACGTGATGGACGCCTTCATCGCCGGCATCGAGCAGGCGAAGGCCAACGGCCACGACATCTCCAAGATCCACTCGGTGGCGTCGTTCTTCGTGTCCCGGGTGGACACCGAGGTCGACAAGCGCCTCAAGGCGATCGGCACCCCCGAGGCGGAGGCGCTGCTCGGCGAGGCCGCGATCGCCAACGCCCGGCTGGCCTACGCCGCGTTCGTCGGCGCGTTCAGCACGCCGCGCTGGCAGGAGCTGGCCGCGGAGGGCGCGCACGCGCAGCGTCCGCTGTGGGCGTCCACCGGCGTGAAGGACCCGGCCTACTCCGACACCCGCTACGTCGACGAGCTCGTCGTCGACAACGTGGTGAACACGATGCCGGAGAAGACCCTGGACGCGGTCGCCGACCACGCCGACCTGCGGGGCGACACGGTGAGCAACACCGAGGAGCAGGCGCAGGAGACGTTCGACGCGCTGGAGCAGGCCGGCATCGACATCGACGACGTCTACGACGTGCTGGAGACCGAGGGCGTCGACAAGTTCGTCAAGTCCTGGGCCGAGCTGCTCGAGTCCGTGCAGGCCCAGCTGAACAAGGCGAAGGGCTGAGACCACTGTGGGGATTTCCGTCGACATAGTCCACGACGGGCTCGCCGAGCAGGCGCGCCCGCTGGTCGACCAGCTGATCGCGGACAAGATCGCGTCCAAGCTGGCCGCGCAGGACCCGACGCTGTGGGGGGCGGACGCCCAGCCCGAGGCGTCCATCCGGCTGTCCTGGACCACGCTGCACGACAGCTCCCGGCCGCTGGTCGGCGAGATCGAGGCGCTGCAGGCCGAGCTGGCCGGCGAGGGCGTCGACCGGATCGTGCTGGCCGGCATGGGCGGCTCGTCGCTGGCCCCGGAGGTGATCACCGCGACCGCGGGTGTGCCGCTGGTCGTGCTGGACACCACCGACGCCGGCCAGGTGGCCGACGCGCTGGCCGGTGACCTGACCCGCACCGCGATCGTGGTGTCGTCCAAGTCCGGTGGCACCGTCGAGACCGACAGCCACCGGCGCATCTTCGAGAAGGCCTTCACCGAGGCCGGCATCGACGCCAAGAGCCGCATCGTCGTGGTCACCGACCCGGGCTCGCCGCTGGAGAAGATGGCGACCGAGGCGGGTTACCGCAAGGTGTTCACCGCCGACCCGCACGTCGGCGGCCGCTACTCGGCGCTGACCGCGTTCGGCCTGGTGCCGGCCGGTCTGGCCGGCGCGGACGTCGGCCAGCTGCTGGACGACGCGGCCGCGGCGTTCAAGCTGCTGTCCCTGGACGACGACACCAACCCGGCCCTGTGGCTGGGTGCGGCCTGGGGCGCGGCGCACGCGCAGGGCGCGGAGAAGGTCATCCTGGCCGACACCGGCTCGGGCGTGAAGGGCTTCCCCGACTGGGCGGAGCAGCTGATCGCCGAGTCGACCGGCAAGCAGGGCGTCGGCCTGCTGCCCGTGGCCGTGGAGAACGCGGACGCGCCGGGCTTCGTCACCGCCGGCACCGACGCCACCCCGATCGCCATCGGCCCGGACGTGGACGCGGCGTTCATGAGCACCGCGGGCGAGCTCGGCGGCCTGTTCCTGCTGTGGGAGTTCGCCACCGCGATCGCCGGCCGGCTGATCGGCATCAACCCGTTCGACCAGCCCGACGTGGAGGCGGCCAAGGTCGCCGCGCGCGCACTGCTCGACAAGCCGGTCGGCGGCGAGGTTGAGGCCGCGCCGAACCTGACCGTCGGCTCCGTCGAGGTGTACGAGAGCGGCGAGTGGCTGCCGCCGACCGCGTCCACGCTGGCCGACGTGCTCAACGCCTTCCTCGCCGCCGCGCCGGACCACGGCTACGTGGCCGTGCAGGCCTACCTGGACCGTCTCGACGACGCCTCCGCCGCCGTGCTGCGGCCGGCCGTCGCCCGGGCCAGCCGGCTGCAGACCACGTTCGGCTGGGGCCCGCGGTTCCTGCACTCGACCGGCCAGTACCACAAGGGCGGTCACCAGAACGGCGTGTTCCTCCAGGTCACCGGCGCGGTCGCGGAAGACCTCGCGGTGCCGGACCGCCCGTACACGCTGGGCGTGCTCCAGCACGCGCAGGCGCTGGGCGACGGCCAGGTGCTCGCCGAGCACGGCCGCCCGGTGCTCCGTCTGCACCTGACCGACCGGGCCGCCGGCCTGGTCGAGCTGACCAAGGCCGTCCAGGAGGTCAAGAGGTGAGCAGCTGGCGCAACCCGCTGCGGGACGAGCGCGACAAGCGCCTTCCCCGGATCGCCGGCCCGTGCGGCCTGGTGATCTTCGGCGTGACCGGCGACCTGTCCCGCAAGAAGCTCATGCCCGCCATCTACGACCTGGCCAACCGGGGCCTGCTGCCGCCGGGCTTCGCGCTGACCGGGTTCGCCCGCCGCGACTGGGCCAACGAGGACTTCGGCGAGGTCGTGCACGAGGCGATCAAGCAGCACGCCCGCACGCCCTACCGGCCCGAGGTCTGGGCCCAGCTGTCCGAGGGCATCCGGTTCGTGCAGGGCACCTTCGACGACGACAACGCGTTCGACAACCTGGCCAAGACCGTCCGTGAGCTGGACGAGCAGCGCGGCACCGGTGGCAACCACGCGTTCTACCTGTCGATCCCGCCGGGCGCGTTCCCGGTGGTGACCAAGCAGCTGTCCCGGGCCGGCCTGGCCGACCAGGACGCCGAGCAGTGGCGCCGGGTCGTCATCGAGAAGCCCTTCGGCCACGACCTGAAGTCGGCCAAGGAGCTCAACAACGTCGTCAACGACGTCTTCCCCGAGGACTCGGTCTTCCGCATCGACCACTACCTCGGCAAGGAGACGGTGCAGAACATCCTGGCGCTGCGCTTCGCCAACCAGATGTTCGAGCCGATCTGGAACGCCAACTACGTGGACCACGTGCAGATCACCATGGCCGAGGACATCGGCCTTGGCGGTCGCGCCGGCTACTACGACGGCATCGGCGCGGCTCGCGACGTGATCCAGAACCACCTGCTCCAGCTGATGGCGCTGACCGCGATGGAGGAGCCGGTCTCCTTCCACCCGCGGGCGCTGCGGGCGGAGAAGATCAAGGTGCTGTCGGCGGCGCGGCTTACCGCGCCGTACGACGAGACCTGCGCGCGGGGCCAGTACGTCGGCGGGTGGCAGGGCGGGCAGAAGGTGCTCGGCCTGCTGGAGGAGGGCGGCTTCGCGCCGGACTCCAAGACCGAGACCTACGCCGGCATCACGCTCGAGGTGAACACCCGCCGCTGGGCCGGCGTGCCGTTCTACCTGCGGCACGGCAAGCGCCTGGGCCGCAAGGTCACCGAGATCGCCGTGGTGTTCAAGCGGGCTCCGCACCTGCCGTTCGACTCCACGGCCACCGAGGAGCTGGGGCAGAACGCCCTGGTCATCCGGGTGCAGCCGGACGAGGGCGTGACCATGCGGTTCGGCTCCAAGGTGCCGGGCAACACCATGGAGGTCCGGGACGTCACCATGGACTTCGGCTACGGCCACGCCTTCACCGAGTCCTCGCCCGAGGCCTACGAGCGGCTCATCCTGGACGTGCTGCTGGGCGAGCCCTCGCTGTTCCCGATGAACGAAGAGGTCGAGCTGTCCTGGCAGATCCTGGACCCGGTGCTGGAGCACTGGGCCAAGCAGGGCTCGCCGGAGGGCTACGCCCCCGGCAGCTGGGGTCCGCCCTCGGCCGACGAGATGCTCACCCGCACCGGTCGTCATTGGAGGCGCCCGTGATCATCGACCTGCCGTCCACCACGACCGCACAGGTCAACAGCAAGCTGGTGGAGGTCCGCGAGACCGGCGGCGCCGTCGCGCTGGGCCGGGTGCTGACGCTGGTGATCGTCACCGACGACAGCGCCAAGACCGAGGAGGCCATCCAGGCCGCCAACGAGGCCAGCCGCGAGCACCCGTGCCGGGTGATCGTGCTGGCCCGCGGCGCCCGCAAGGCCGCCGCCCGGCTGGACGCCCAGATCCGGGTCGGCGGCGACGCCGGGGCCAGCGACGTGGTGGTGCTGCGGCTCTACGGGCCGCTGGCCGACCAGGCCGCCAGCTGCGTGGTGCCGCTGCTGCTGCCGGACGCTCCGGTGGTGGCGTGGTGGCCGTCCGAGGCGCCCGACGTGCCGGCCGAGGACGCCATCGGCCAGCTGGCCGCCCGCCGGATCACCGACTCCGCCGCCGAGAAGAACCCGATCAAGGCGTTGGAGCAGCGTCGAAAGTCCTATGTGGACGGTGACAGCGACCTGGCCTGGACCCGGCTGACCAACTGGCGGGCCCAGCTGGCGGCGGCGCTGGACCTGCCGCCGTACGAGAAGGTCACCGGGGCCTCGGTGATCGGCGAGGCCGACTCGCCGTCCTCGGAGCTGCTGGCCGGCTGGTTCGCCTCGCGGCTGAACGTGCCGGTGACCCGGGCCAAGGCCACCGCCGGCGAGGGCATCGTCCAGGTGACGCTGCAGCGCCGGTCCGGGGCCGTGGACCTGCTTCGGCCCGACGCCAAGACCGGCACCCTCACCCAGCCCGGTCAGCCCGACCGCCGGATCGCCTTGCAGCGCCGGTCGGTTCGGGACTGCCTGGCCGAGGAGCTGCGGCGGCTGGACCCGGACGAGATCTACAAGGACGCCCTGATGGCCGTCCCGAAGGTCGCCAAGGCCCGCAACGCCGTCACCCCGGCGCCGGCGCCGAAGGCCGCTGCTCCCAAGGCGGCTGCCGCCGCGAAGCCGGCGGCGAAGACGTCTCCGGCCAAGTCGGCCAAGGCCGCCGCGGCCGAGGCTCCGGCGGCCGAGGCCAAGCCGAAGCGGGCCGCCGCGAAGAAGGCGTCCGCCAAGGCCGAGTCGTGACCGGTTCCACCGATGTTGTGGTGCACAGCGGCGGCGACCTCCTGGCCGCCGCCGCTGCGGCCCGCCTGATCACCAAGCTCGTCGACGCCCAGGCCGCTCGCGGCTTGGCGTCCCTGGTGCTCACCGGCGGCCGCACCGGCAACGCCGTGATGGCGCACGTGCGGGACAGTCCCGCCCGTGACGCCGTCGACTGGTCCCGGGTCGATTTCTACTGGGGCGACGAGCGTTTCCTGCCTTCGGGTCACGCCGACCGCAACGAGACCCAGGCTCGGGCGGCTTTGCTGGACCACATCCCGCTGGACCCTTCGCGGGTCCACGTGATGGAGCCCTCCGACGGCCGCTTCGGCGACGACCCCGACGCCGCCGCTGCCGACTACGCCCAGGTGCTGAGTTCACAGGTGCTGGGCTCCCCCGTGCCGGCCTTCGACGTGCTGCTGCTGGGTGTCGGCGAGGAGGGGCACACCGCCTCCATCTTCCCCGACTCCCCCGCCGTGCGCGAGGAGTCCTTGACGGTCGTCGCCGTGCGCGACTGCCCCAAGCCTCCGCCGACCCGGATTTCCCTTACCCTGCCAGCCATCCGCCGCGCCGACGAGGTGTGGCTGATGACCACTGGTGAGGCCAAGGCCGACCCTGTGGCTCAGGCTCTGGACGGCGCGTCCGAGGTGGACATCCCCGCCGCCGGGGCCCGCGGCGTCAACCGCACCCTGTGGCTGCTGGACTCCTCAGCCGCCGCGAAGCTTTCCTGACGGCTGTTGTTGATGGCCCTCGGCTCCGGCCGGGGGCCATCAGTCTTTGTCACCGCTAGGCTCGCCCCGTGGAGACCGACCTCACCCTCCCCGACGGCCGCACTCTGCACGTCTACGACACCGGCTCGGGCTTTCCCGTCTTCTGGCACCACGGCACGCCCCAGATCGGCGCCGTTCCCGCCCCGCTCCTTGCCCTGCCCGGGATTCGCTGGCTGTCCTACGACCGTCCCGGCTACGGCGGCTCCACTCCGCAACCCGGTCGCACCATCGCCTCGGCCGCCGCCGATGTCGCCGCGGTCGCCGATTCCCTCGGCATCGGCCTGTTTTCGGTGCTGGGCCACTCCGGCGGCGGAAACCACGCCCTCGCCTGTGCGGCACTACTGCCCGACCGGGTCACCCGCTGCGTGACTGTCGGCGCCCTAGCCCCGTTCGGCGCCGACGGCTTGGACTGGTGGGCCGGCATGGTCGCCCCCGACGAGCTCCGGACCGCCGTCGTCGGCCGGGAAGCGTTGGCCGCACAGCTCGCCACCGTGCCGTTCGACGAGAACTCCTTCACCCCAGCCGATCACGCCGCCGTTTCCGGCGATTGGTCCGATCTGGGCCGCAATGCCGGTCTCGCCACCGCCAAGGGCCTCGACGGCCTGATCGACGACGACCTGGCCTACGTGTCCCCGTGGGGCTTCGAGATCCAGGAGGTCGCCTGTCCAGTGCTGCTTCTGCACGGCGGTGAGGATCGGATCATTCCCTTCCGCCACGCCGAATGGCTCGCCCGCCACCTGCCGGACCACACGTTGCGATCGTCCTGTTCAGACGGTCACATCTCCATCCTCGACCGCACCGTCGACGTGGCTGAATTCCTGCATGCCTGACGTCCTGGCCGTCGCCGACTGGATCGGGGCGTGACCAAGGTCCTCGTCACCGGCATGCCCGGCCTGACCGTCACCTTGGGACGGTGGAGGGCAGCGGACTGCCCTCCACCGCAAGGAAATCAGCCGGTGATCGCCTTCAGCGCACCGAAGTAGGCCTGGTGCCCCAGGGCGTTCGGGTGGTAGGACTCGTTCAGCTTGTCCCACTGGAGACTGGTCATCCACTCCGTGTTGCCGGAACAGAGCTCGTGACCGGCGAACGCCGTGCGGGCGTCCAGGAACCGGAAGCCGGCGTTGGCCGCGGCGGTCTGCAGGAGGCCGTCGAGCACGTCGGTCCCGTTGTTCAGCGCCGACCGCTTGGTGTCACTGAGCCCGACCCAGCAGCTGCCGCCGATCTTGTAGAAGCGCGGGTAGCCCATCACCACCACCTGCGCCGACGGGGCCTTGGCCCGGATTCCCTGGTACAGGTTGGCCAGCGCGCCCGGCAGCACCGACTGGCCGGTGGCGACCGCCGCGTTGACGGCGTTGATGCAGGTGGAGTCGGCGAGGTTGAGGATGCAGGTCTCCAGCACGTTCACGAAGCCGACGTCGTTGCCGCCCACCTGCACGGTGACCAGCGTCGTGTCCGGCGTCAGGCCGGCCGCCGCCTGGTTGACGACGTCGGCCACCTCCGCGCCCGAGCAGGATTCCTCGACGTACGTGGTGGTCGGGTGCGCTGCCTCCCACAGCCGGCTGTAGGCCAGCGGACCGCGCCGGCACGGGTCGTTCGGGTTGTCGTAGGTGTAGGTGCCCACGCCCACGGCGTAGGAGTCGCCGAGGGCGACGTACTTGCTCGCGGCCGCCGGGGCGGCGGCGGCCGTGGCGGGTAACAGGATCGCGATGATCGGGACCAGCAGCAGGGCCAGACGACGCATGGATGCTCCGTTTTCGCAGTCATAGCGGACGATGCTGACGCGACCACTACGAGTAGCAGCTGGAACGTGACTCCGGTAGGTGCGCCGGTATCGTTCACACGTTGGTCAGCGCACCGTCAGGCAATACCGCGTGCACACCCCAGACTTCGTTTGCCACCTGGGTGATCCGCAGGTCCACCACCGGGCTGGCCAGGGCAAGGGCCGTCGTCCGGTCGACGCCGTACCCGACCGCCATCCAGTCCAACATGGCCGACAGGGCTTGCGCCGACGCCTCGTTCAGGTCCGAATCAAAGCCGAACGTCACCCGGCCGGCCGGGGTGATCGCGTGGGCCGTGCGGATCGGCGGCTCCTCGACCAGATCCACCGTCAGCCGCGTGGTCATGCCGCACTCCACCGCCGTGCCGCTCACCTCGCCGTCGCCCTGCGCCCCGTGACCGTCGCCCAGGCACAGCAACGCCTCCGGCACCGTGACCGGCAGGAACAGCGTCGAGCCGGCCACCAGCTCCCGGCAGTCGATGTTGCCGCCGCACGGCCTCGGCGGCACCGTCGAGTGCTGGCCCGGCTCCTCCGGCGGCAGTCCGATCACGCCCAGGAACGGCGCCAACTGGACCTCGAACCCGAGCTGGTTCACCGCCTTTCCGTCCGCTATGTCCCAGGTCAGCTCGACCGGCTTGCCCGGCACCACCCCGAGCCGCCGGTTCAGCGCGTTGTCCCGCACCGCCGCCACCGTGAAGCCCCAGTCGTCCGGCTGCAACGACTCCAGCCGGATCGCCAGCACCATTCCGGGCTCCGCCCCGCGCACCGCGATCGGCCCGGTCAGGCAGTGCCCCTTCGGCTCCGGAATCAGCTTCGGGCCGAAGGTGTCCTTGGCCAGCAGCCCGGACGCGTTGAGGCTGCGCACGGTCAGCGTGTCGCCCGGGTCTACCGTCAGCACCGGCGGCCGGTCGCGGTCGAAGACGTCGGTGACGGTGTCGGCGGTCGGTTCGAGTCGATGTTCAGCCACGGGATCATCCTGCCGCTTGGATCACGTCCCGGCACACCCTTATCGGATCGCTCACCTCGGCAACCGTCTTCGCGGCTTCGCCGGCAGCGGCGGCAAAACGCGGATCCCCCAGCACCTTCACCACCGCCTCCCGCACGGCATCGGCGGTCGGCGGGCGGACGACAACGGCGCTGCCCTGGCGGGCGGCGCGGTTGGCGAGCTCCCACTGGTCGCCACCGCCGGGCACGGCGACGACGGGCACGCCAGCGAGCAAAGCCTTGGCCAGCAAGCCATGTCCGGCACCGCAGACGACAACGTCGGCCTGGCGCAGCAACTCGTCCTGGCCGCCGGCACCGGCACAGGCCCACTCGGGCAGCCGGTCCGGGGGCTGGAAGGTGGA
>Ga0307511_10000459_pt1 | contig 44012 bp, 42 predicted proteins | sample 13_EM_MG_FD_200266 | JGI IMG/M metagenome (GOLD analysis project Ga0307511, IMG submission 200266) | Populus trichocarpa ectomycorrhiza microbial communities from riparian zone in the Pacific Northwest, United States - 13_EM | ecosystem: Host-associated > Plants > Roots > Unclassified | place... | reverse complement strand
CACCAGGCCTTCGGCTACGGCCCCCACCAGTGCCTCGGCCAGAACCTCGCCCGCCTCGAACTCCAGGTCGTCTACGGCACCCTCTACCGCCGTGTCCCGACCCTCCGACTGGCCGCCCCCGTCGAGCAGTTGGCCTTCGACCGCACCGGCACGACGTACGGCGTGGCCTGCCTGCCGGTCGCCTGGTGACCACCCCCTCCGCATCAACGGACAAGAGAGCAAAGGACACGGCCATGAAGGTCGAACTCGACGAACCGAAATGCGTCGCCTCCGGGCAGTGCGTGGTCGCCGCCCCCGACGTCTTCGACCAGCGTGACGAGGACGGCGTGGCGATCCTGCTGGAGGAACACCCCGGCGCCGAACTCGTCCGCGACGTACGGGAAGCCGTGGCGGTCTGCCCGGCCGCGGCCATCCGACTGGTCGAGCAGTGAAGCGGATCGTCGTCGTCGGAGCCTCGGCCGCCGGACTCGCGGCGGTCGAGACGCTCCGCCGCGAGGGCTACGACGGAACGCTCACCCTCGTCGGCGAGGAGTCCCATCTGCCGTACGACAGGCCGCCGTTGTCCAAGCAGGTCCTCGCCGCCGAGTGGGAACCGGACCGGGTCGCCCTGCGCACCCCGGCCGACCTCGCCGGGCACGACCTCGACCTGCGCCTCGGTGTCGCCGCGACCGGACTCGACCTCGCCGCGCAGGAGGTGTCGCTCTCGGACGGCGCGCAGGTGCCGTACGACGGGCTGATCATCGCCACCGGGGTGCGCCCCCGGCGGCTGCCCGGCGAGGGCGCGCACGTCCTGCGCACGCTCGACGACGCCCTCACACTGCGCGAACGGCTCGGTCCGGGGCGGCGGTTGGTGGTGGTCGGCGCCGGTTTCCTCGGCGCGGAGGCCGCTGCCGTGGCCTGGCGCCTGGGTGCGAAAGTGACCTTGCTGGAACCGGCTTCCGTGCCGCTGTCGCACGCGGTCGGCGAACAGGTCGGCCAGGTGCTGGCCCAGGCCCACGTGGACCACGGCGTGAACCTGCGTACCGGGGTCTCCGTCACCGAGGTGACCGACGAGGGCGTACGGCTCGGGGACGGCGAGGAGGTCGAGGCCGACGAGGTGCTCGTCGCGATCGGCTCGCTGCCGAACACCGCGTGGCTCGCCGACAGCGGACTCTCGGTGGGTGACGGCGTGGTGTGCGACGAGTACTGCGAGGCCGCCCGGAACGTCTTTGCGGCCGGTGACGTCGCCCGCTGGTACAACCCGCTGTTCGGCATGTCGATGCGGATCGAGCACCGCACCAACGCGGCCGAGCAGGGTATGGCCGCCGCCCGCAACCTTCTCAACTCCCAGGCGCGCAAGGCGTTCGCGCCCGTGCCGTACTTCTGGTCCGACCAGTACGACATGAAGATCCAGGCGCACGGCTATCTGCGTGGCCACGACGAAGTCGCCGTCGTGGAGGGGGACTTGGGCGAGCGGCGATTCGTGGCCGCCTACCGCACCGGCGACCGGCTCGCCGGCGCTCTCGCGGTCGGCATGCCCCCGAAAGCGATCCGCGGCTGGCGGTCGGCCATCGCCGCCGGAGTGACCTGGCAGGAGGCCGTCCATGGCGCAACGACCGTCTGAGGAACCCCGTGACGTCGTCGTGGTCACCGGCGCCGGCGGCATGGGAACGGCGATCGCCCGCCGCCTCGGCAGCGGACGCACCCTGTTCCTCGCCGACGCCTCGCGCGGCCAACTCGACCGCACCGTCGCCGCGTTGCGCGCCGAGGGCTATGCGGCACACGGCGTCCTCACCGACATCTCCGACCGTGCGGCCGTCGAGAAGCTCGCGCAGACGGCGGCCGGCGAAGGCAAGGTCGTCGCCGTGGCGCACACGGCCGGGGTCTCCGCCTCGATCGCGTCCGCGCGGACGATCCTGGAGGTCGACCTGCTGGGCACGGTCCATGTGATCGACGCCTTCGAGACGGTGGCGGGACGTGGCACCGCACTGGTCGCCGTGTCCAGCATGGCAGGGCACTACGCCTCGCTCAGCCCCGAGGAAGAGGCCGCCCTGGCGACGGCCCCGGCGGAGGAACTGCTCTCTCTGCCCGTCGTCACGGCCGTCGGCGACGACTCGCTGCGCGCCTACATGGTCGCCAAACGCGCCAACCACGTGCGCGTGGAGGCCGCCGCGCTCGCCTGGAACCTGCGCGGTGCCCGCATCAACACCGTCAGCCCCGGCGTCGTCTCCACGGCGATGTCGAAGGCGGAGGCCGAGTCGCCGCACGGCGGACACATGCTGAAGATGCTGGACGACTGCGGAGCGGGACGCACCGGCACGCCCGGCGAGATCGCCGACGCGGTGGCCTTCCTCACCGGCCCGCAGGCGCAGTTCATCACCGGCACCGATCTGCTCGTCGACGGCGGGCAGGCCGCGTGGGTGCGCAGGCACATGCGGCACTGACGGCGGAAGTGCGGGCCTCGGTCGGTTCAGTCCCGTGACGTGAGAATGCTCAGCGCGTTCGCCGCCACGATGGCTCCGATGCCCGCCCACTCCGCCCAGCCCAGCCGCTGACCGAGGCCGATCCACCCGACCACGGCGGCGAGCACCGGGTTGACGCTCATGAACAGCCCGAAGGCCGGAGCCGGCACCCGGCGCAGCGTGAACAGATCGGCCAGATACGGCACCGCCGACGAGAGCACCCCGGCCGCCACCGCACACCCGGCCGCCGTGAGCGTCGGCGGATGCCGGACGGCGACGACGATCCCGACCGGCAGGAACATCAGCGCGGACACCCCGGCCGCAGCCGCCGAACCCTGCGCCCCGGGGATGCGGTCGCCGACGGTCCGGTTGAGCAGGATGTACGACGCCCAGCACGCGGCGGCGAGCAGTCCGAGGCCCATGCCCAGGTAGTCGGCCGAGGGACGGGGCCGCATGAGCGTCACCACGCCCGCCGCCGCGATCAGCGCGTAGCAGACGTCCACGCGCCGCCGGGTCGCGGCCAGCGCTATGGACAGCGGACCCAGGAACTCCAGCGTCACCGCAAGACCGAGGCCGACCCGGTCGATCGCGGTGTACAGGGACAGGTTCATCGTCCCGAACACCACCGCCAGCAGCAGAACCGGCCACCACTGCCGCCGGTTGAACTCCCGCAGCCGGGGCCTGCCCACGGCGAACAGCACGGCCGCGGCGACGTACTGGCGCACCGCGACGACCCCCACCGGCCCGATGGCGGGGAAGGCGAGGGAGCCGAGCGCCGCGCCGGTCTGGTTGGAGAGCCCGCTGCCGGCCATGGTGGCCACCCCGGCGAGGCCCACGCGGGAAGACGGCTGCGGTGTGCCATGTGACGTACCGGTCGACGGAGTTGTCGCTGCGGAGGCTCCAGGCATGCTCCGATCGTGCGCCTCACCCGTACTTGCGCAAAATGCATCAGCCGGACGATCTATACGCTGGAGTCATGGATCTGGAGCTGAGGCAGTTGCGGTGTCTCGTCGCGATCGTCGACGAGGGCACCTTCACGGACGCCGCCCTCGCGCTCGGCGTCTCCCAGGCCGCCGTCTCCCGCACCCTTGCCTCCCTCGAACAGGCCCTGGGCGTACGGCTGTTGAGGCGCACCTCCCGATCGGTGACCCCGACGAGCACCGGACTGCGGGTGGTCGCGCACGCCCGGCGGGTCCTCGCCGAGGTCGACGACCTGGTCCTGGACGCCACCTCGGGCCACGCCCATCTCCGCATCGGCTACGCCTGGTCGACGCTCGGCCGGCACACGCTCCCCTTCCAGCGCCGCTGGAGCAGGGCACACCCGGAGACCGACCTGCACCTGGTCCGCGTCAACTCGGCCACGTCAGGACTCGCCGAAGGTGCCTGTGACCTGGCCGTCGTCCGCCGCCCCCTGGACGACCGGCGGTTCGAGTCGGCCATCGTCGGGTTGGAGCGACGGCTGTGCGCCATGGCCTCCGACGACCCCCTCGCGCGGCGCCGCTCGGTCCGGCTGGCCGACCTCGCCGGGCGCACCCTCCTCGTCGACCGCCGTACCGGCACCACCACCGCCGACCTGTGGCCGCCCGACTCCCGCCCGGTCACCGAGGACATCCACGACGTCGACGACTGGCTCACCGTGATCGCCACCGGCCGCAGTGTCGGCATGACCGCGGAATCGACCGCCAACCAGTACCCGCGGCCCGGAGTCGTCTACCGCCCGGTGCGCGACGGCGAGCCCATCGCCGTACGGCTCGCCTGGTGGAAGGACGATCCGCATCCCGCCACCCAGGCCGTGCTGGAACTGCTCACCGTGCTCTACCGCGAGACCTGAGCCGCTCACCCCGATGGCCCACGGCGGTGGCTTCCACCTGGGGCCCGCTCGACGCTGAGCCCATGAGCCCTGGTCATGCCCACTCGTCGAAGCGGACGAGGATCGTCCTCCTGGTGGCCGTCGTTGTCGCGGCCCTCGTCACGGGTCTCGCGCTGCTGCCCGACACGTTCTCGGCGGACGCCGACGCGAGAGTCACAAAGGTGTCCACCGATGGCGACGTGGGCAAGAACCTGCCGGTCACCACACCGGAGATCTCCTGCGCCGACCTGCTCCAGAAGGACTTCGGCACGCTCGACGACGCGGCGACCTCCGTCGCCTCCGCGACCGTCGTGGCCAAGGGCGGCGCGAACGCGTACGAGTACTGCGACGTCAAGGGCACCGTCGCCCCGCAGATCCAGTTCGAACTGCGGCTGCCGACACAGACGTACCGGCAGCGCTACCTCCAGGAAGGCTGCGGCGGCTACTGCGGCATGGTCGGCGTCAGCGCCCAGCCCGCCGCCTCCACCGGCTGCGCCCCCGTCACCGACGGCTCCTTCGCCCTCGGCCAGGACAACCAGGGCCATGTCTCCACCTCCGGCACGGGCGGCGGCTCCGCCGAGGTCTGGGCGACGAACCCGCAGCTCAAGGTGGACTTCGGCTACCGGTCCGAGCACGCCTTCGCCACCGCCGCCAAGGCGGTCACCAAGGCCTTCTACGGCGCCGAGCCGACGTACTCCTACTACGACGGCTGCTCGGACGGCGGGCGCGAGACGCTGATGGAGGTGCAGCGCTACCCCGGCGACTTCAGCGCCGCCCTGGTCGGCGCCCCGGCCTTCAACCAGACCGCGCTCAACGCGATGCAGGAGGCCTACCTCTCCACCATCGACTTCCGCGCGGACGGTTCGACGATCCTGCCCGCCTCCAAGCTCTCCATGCTCCACAAGGCCGTCATCGCCAAGTGCGCCGACCCCAGGCTGAACAACGACCTCATCCAGGACCCGGCGACCTGTGCCTTCGACCCGGCGAGCCTCAAGTGCGCCGACAGCAAGGACAGTTCGAGCTGTCTCACCGCCGAGCAGGTCGACGTCGTGCGGAAGGCGTACGCGGGTGTGACCGCCCCGGACGGCACTCATTTGTACACCGGCGGGCAGCCCTACGGCTCCGAGGCCGCCTGGGAGGGGTTGTTCGTCCCGAAGGCCGGTCAGGGGCAGAGTTCGGTGCAGCTCTACGGGATCGGGCTCGGGTTCCTGCGCTGGGTCGGCAAGTGGGAGGCCGACCCGACGCTGAAGCTCGACGGGTCGCTGTTCACCGTCGACACCTTCAAGGCGTACCAGCGGGACGTCTCCGGGATCTACGACGCCACCGACCCCGACCTCACCAAGTTCCACGAGGCCGGCGGCAGACTCATCCAGTGGCACGGACTGACCGACCCCAACATCCCGCCCACCGGCACTCGCGTATACCGGCAGGCCATGATCGACACCATGGGACAGGACAAGGTCGACGACTTCTACCGCCTGTACCTGTTCCCCGGTGTCAACCACTGCGGCGGCGGTGACGGACCCGACAGCTTCGACCTGCTCGGCAAGCTGATCGACTGGCGGGAGACCGGGAAGGTCCCGGGCGCCGTCATCGCGTCGAAGACCAGCGGCGGCACCGGGCCCGGGGGACCGGCGGGCGGTCAGCTCGGCGGTGGCGACACGAAGGCCTCCGCGAGCAGCAGCGCGCCCACCGTCGAGTACACCCGGCCCGTCCACCCGTACCCGCAACTGGTCGCCTACGACGGCTCCGGTGACAAGAAGGACGCGGCCAACTACCGCGCCTACACGCCCGACAAGCTCCCCGACGACCACTACAAGTGGGCCGGATCCTTCACCTCCGGCTACCAGGAGTGGTGCGACACGCAGGACGGCAGGTCCATGAGCTGCACCCGTCACAAGCCGTAGAAGAAGCGGGTTCACCGCCCGTTCATGGCAGGTCCATGGGCGGGCGGCGGCATGTCTGGGGTAAGTATGGGCGGAAGCATGCCTGCAATACGGCGGACAAAATTGTTGACAATCTTGTTTGGCTAGATTTAGGTTCGACAGGCACTCACTCAGGGAGGGCAACGATGCCGAAAGAAGCCCGTCCGAGCACCGGGGAGCAGGCCAAGCAGCATGCGCTCACGCAGCTGCGGCAGGCGATCCTGCACGGCGACATGGCACCGGCACAGCGGCTGGTGGAGAACGAGCTCGCCGAGCAACTCGATGTGACGCGGGCCAGCATCCGCGCGGCGTTGATCGATCTGGCGGCCGAAGGACTGGTCGAGCGGATCCGCAACCGGGGCTCCCGGGTGCGGGTGGTGACCGTGGAGGAAGCGGTCGCCATCACGGAGTGCCGCATGGTCCTGGAGGGGCTGTGCGCGGCCAAGGCGGCCGTCGCGGCCAGCGACGAGCAGCTGACCGAACTGGCGGACCTGGGCCGGGCCATGACCAAGGCCGTGGCCGACGGCGAGCCGGTGACGTACTCCGAGCTCAACCACGAACTGCACGACAAGGTCCGGGAGTTCTCCGGCCAGCAGACGGCCTTGGCCCTGCTGGAGCGGCTCAACGCCCAACTGGTGCGTCACCGCTTCCAGCTGGCGCTGCGGCCGGGGCGTCCGCAGCAGTCCCTGAACGAGCATCTGGCCATGATCGAGGCGATCACGGCCAGGGACCCGCAGGCGGCCGAGGCGGCCGTCCGCGCCCATCTCACCAGTGTGATCGAGGCGTTGCGCGACTGAGGCGCGGCGGATCGGCACATCCGGGGCGGGCGCACACCTGTCCACCAAGGAGATTGACGCAATGACGCACGGCAACGCGCCCGCCTCCCCCGCGCTCGACGGCGCTCGCGCGGGGGGACCCCCATCACGATCGACGCTCGTCGTCACGGCGCATGCCGGGGACTTCGTGTGGCGGGCGGGCGGAGCCATCGCTCTGGCCGCCGCCCGTGGCGAGAAGGTCACCATCGCCTGTCTGACCTTCGGCGAGCGCGGCGAGTCCGCCAAGGCCTGGCGCGAGGGCAAGCAGCTGGACGAGATCAAGGCGATCCGCCGGGACGAGGCCGAGCGCGCCGCGGCCACCCTCGGCGCCGAGGTCCGCTTCTACGACGCCGGCGACTACCCCCTGGTCGCCACCGCCGAGTTGACCGACCAACTCGTCGCCGTCTACCGCGAGACACAGCCGGACGTCGTGCTCACCCACCCCACCGAGGACCCGTACAACGGCGACCACCCGGCCGCCAACCGGATGGCGCTGGAGGCCCGCGTCCTGGCGCAGGCCATCGGCTATCCCGGCGAGGGCGAGATCATCGGCGCCCCGCCGGTCTTCTACTTCGAGCCGCACCAGCCCGAGATGAGCGGCTTCAAGCCCGAGGTCCTCCTCGACATCACCGAGGTCTGGGACACCAAGCGCAAGGCGATGGAGTGCCTCGGCGCCCAGCAGCACCTGTGGGACTACTACACCGACCTGGCCGTCCGCCGGGGCGTCCAGCTCAAGCGCAACGCCGGCCCGAACCTGGGCCTGGCCCACAGGACGATGGCCGAGGCGTACATGCGTCCGTACCCGCAGATCGCGAAGGAGCTGGCATAACCATGGGCGGCGTGATCATCACCAACCCCCCGAAGGCGGACGCGAAGGACGTCGAGGCGCTGGCCGCGTTCGGCGTGGCCACCGTCAGTGAGGCCATGGGGCGTACGGGCCTGCTCGGGCCGTCAATTCGCCCTGTCCAGCAGGGAGTTCGGGTCGCGGGCACCGCCGTGACCGTGCTCAGCTGGCCCGGCGACAACCTCATGATCCACGCGGCCGTGGAGCAGTGCGGCGAGGGCGACATCCTCGTCGTCACCACCACGTCCCCGTGCACCGACGGCCTGTTCGGCGAACTCTTCGCCACCGCGCTCCAGAAGCGCGGGGTCCGCGGAGTCGTCCTCAACACCGGCATCCGCGACACCCAGGAACTGCGCGACATGGGCTTCGCCGCCTGGTCCCGCGCCGTCTCCTCACAGGGCACCGTCAAGGCCACCGGCGGCTCGGTCAACGTGCCGATCGCCATCGACGGCCAGGTCGTCCGCCCCGGTGACGTGATCGTCGCCGACGACGACGGCGTGGTGGTCGTACCGCGCGAGAAGGCCCGCGAGACCGCCGAGAAGGCGGAGGCGCGCGAGGCCAAGGAGGCAGCCACCCGCGCCGCCTTCCTGGAAGGCCAACTCGGCCTGGACCGCTACGGGTTGCGCGACACTCTCAAGCAACTCGGCGTCGAGTACCGGTCGTACGAGGAGTACACCGGAGCCGGGTCGTGACCGGGCCCGAGGAGGTGCGCTGCATGCTGATGCGCGGCGGCACCTCCAAGGGCGCCTACTTCCTGGCCGAGGACCTCCCCGCCGACCCCGCCGTACGCGACGACCTGCTGCTGCGCGTCATGGGCAGCCCCGACCCGCGCCAGATCGACGGCCTGGGCGGGGCCCACCCCCTCACCAGCAAGGTCGGCGTGGTCTCCGTCTCGGACGACCCCGAGGCCGACGTCGACTACCTGTTCCTCCAGGTCGCCGTCGACCGCCCCGAGGTCACCGACCGGCAGAACTGCGGCAACATCCTTGCCGGAATAGGGCCGTTCGCCGTGGAGCGGGGGCTCGTGGCCCCCGCCGACGACGAGACGTCCGTCCGTATCCGCATGCTCAACACCGGGGAACTCGCGATCGCCAGCTTCCCCACACCGGGCGGCCGGGTCGACTACACCGGCACCGCCGAGATCTCCGGCGTGCCCGGCACCGCGGCCCCCGTGGTCATCGAATTCCCGCAGGGCGCAAGCCCGTTGCTGCCGACCGGCCGCATCCGGGACGTCATCGCCGGCACCGAGGTGACGTGCGTCGACAACGGCATGCCGGTCGTCCTGATCCCGGCCGCCGCGCTGGGCGTCACCGGCTACGAGAGCCCCAAGGACCTGGAGGAGAACCTCGCTCTCGCCGACCGCCTCCGGGAGATCCGCCTGGAGGCAGGCAAGCTGATGGGCCTCGGAGACGTCGAGAACACCACGGTGCCCAAGCTCAGCCTGCTGGCTCCGCCCCGGGACGGCGGAGCGGTGATGACCCGCACCTTCATCCCCGTGCGCTGCCACACCTCGATCGGCGTCCTCGGCGCCGCGAGCGTGGCGGCGGGGCTGCTCCTGGCCGGTGGGGTGGGGGAGGGCATCGCGGATGTCACGGAACAAAGTGACCGAATTCGCATCGAGCATCCCAGCGGATTCCTAGACATCGAAACTAGCGTGGCCCCCGCATCGGGCGGGACCGCTCCCGTGGTCCGCGGAACCGCCGTGGTGCGCACCGCCCGCAAGATCTTCGACGGCACCGTGTTCCCCCGGTCTGCCGAAGCAACCCCCACACCCGCACCCGTACGACCCCTTGGAGGCAACGATGGCTCCGCCGCTCGGTGACATCGCCCATATCGGCCACGCCCAGCTCTTCACCCCGGACCTGGACGCCAGTGTCGCCTTCTTCACCGACTACCTGGGCCTCACCGTCAACGGCCGGGACGGCGACACCGTCTACCTCCGGACCTACGACGACTACGAGCACCACAGCCTGGTCCTCACCGCCCGCGAACAGCCGGGCCTCGGCCGCCTGGCCCTGCGCACCTCCAGCGAGGAGGCCCTCCAACGCCGTATCAAGGCGATCGAGGACGCGGGCGGCACCGGCCGATGGGTCGAGGACGAACCCGGCCTCGGCAAGCTGTACGTCACCACCGACCCGGACGGCCATGAGCACGCCCTCTACTGGGAGAGCGAGCACTACCGGGCCCCCGACGAGCTGAAACCGGCCCTGAAGAACCAGCCGCAGGCCAAGCCCAACCGGGGCGTCGGAGTTCGGCGTCTGGACCACATCAACTTCCTTGCCGCGGACGTGCTTTCCAGCGCCGAGTTCCAGCAACACGTGCTGGGCGCAAGACCGACGGAGCAGATCCGGCTCAACAGCGGCCGGATCGCGGCGCGTTGGCTGACGTACACGAACAAGTCGTACGACGTCGTGTACACGGAGGACTGGACCGGTTCGACCGGGCGGCTGCACCACATCGCCTTCGCGACCGACACCCGTGAGGACATCCTGCGCGCGGCCGATCTCGCCATCGACACAGGCGTGTTCATCGAGACGGGGCCGCACAAGCACGCCATCCAGCAGACGTTCTTCCTCTACGTCTACGAACCCGGCGGCAACCGCATCGAGTTGTGCAACCCGCTGACCCGACTCGTCCTGGCGCCCGACTGGCCGCTGATCACCTGGACCGAGGAGGAGCGGAAGAAGGGGCAGGCCTGGGGCCTGAAGACCATCGAGTCCTTCCACACGCACGGGACTCCGCCCGTCGGCTGAGCGACGCGCGGGAGCCGCCGGAGTCACCCCACGCGATTGTCGATGAGATTGTTGACAAAAACGTTGACTATCCGGGGGGTGACTCCTTAGCGTCTGGCGCACCAAGCACGAGAGGTAACCAACGATGTCTTCCTCCCCCTCCCCGTCCCCCGCTCTGTCCGCCCGCGGCAGCCGACTGGCCCTCCTGGTCATCGGCCTGTGCTGGCTGGCCGTCCTCTTCGACGGCCTCGACATGTTCATCTACGGCTCGGTGCTGCCGCACCTGCTGGAGACGAAGACCTTCGGTCTCACCGCGGACCAGGCCGGCGACCTCGGCAGCTACGCCACCTTCGGCATGCTGGTGGGCGCCCTGACCGCGGGAACGGTCGCGGACCGGATCGGCCGCAAGCAGCTGATGATCGCCTGCGTGACGCTGTTCTCGCTGGCCTCCGGCATCTGCGCGGTCTCCGGCAGCGTCGAGGTCTTCGGCCTCGGCCGCACCCTCGCCGGCGTCGGCCTCGGTGGGCTGCTGCCCACCGCGATCAGCATGGTCTCCGACTACGCCCCGCGCGGCCGGACCGCCCTCACCATCGGCATGCTGATGACCGCCCACCACGCGGGCGGCATCCTCTCCGCCTATGTGGCCAAGTGGCTGGTGGACCCGGTCGGCTGGCGTGCCGCCTTCTGGGTCTGCGTCCTCCCGCTGCTCTTCGTCCCGGTGCTGCTGAAGTTCCTGCCCGAGTCGCTGAGCTTCCTGGTCGCCAAGGGCCGCACCGACGAGGCCCACGCCCTCGCCGAGCGCTTCGAGGTCCAACTCCCCGCCGCCACCGGCAAGAAGACAGCGGCCGACCGCTGGGACGCCCTGCGCAACCTCTTCACCGGCGGCCAGTGGATCCAGACCCTGCTGTACTGGTGCGCCTCCTTCGGCGGACTGCTGCTCGTCTACGGCGTCGCCACCTGGCTGCCCACTCTGATGCGCGCCGAAGGCTACGCACTCGCCGACGCCCTCACCTTCGTCGTCGTCTTCAACCTCGGCGGCATCGTGGGCATGCTCGCCGCCGGCCGCGCCGCCGACCGATTCGGAGCTCCGCGCATCTCGTCGATCTGGTTCGCGCTCACCGCGGTCGGCGTCTTCCTGCTCGGCGTCCACATGAACCAGGCCGTCACGATGCTGGTCGTCTTCCTCACCGGCGTCTTCCTCAACAGCGCCCAGACGATGATCTACGCGACGGTCTCCATCCGCTCCACCCCCGACAACCGCGCCACCGCTGTCGGCTGGACCTCCGGCATGGGCCGCTTCGGCGCAGTCTTCGGCCCGTGGCTCGGCGGCCAGCTGCTCGCCTCCGGCAACGGCGACTGGGGCTTCACGTCCTTCGCCATCGCCGGTCTGTCGTCCATGGTGTTCATCGGCATCGCCGCCCTGCGCAGCTCGAAGCAGGCCGCCCGGACCAGCAGCCCGCAGGAGCTGGTCGGCACCCACTGACCGGGAAGAGCGCACGGACAGGACCGGACGCCGGCCACCGCACGGGATGCGGGGGCCGGCGTCGGTCCGTGCGGGGGAGGGAGTACGACACGCCGCGTACGGAGCAGGGTGGCGGACCGCCGCTGCCGAGGGCGGCACGCTCTACGGCATGACCGAGACGTGGGACGTACGGCGGGCGGGACCTGCCGATGCCGAGCGCAGGGTGCTGATGATCCCCGGCGGAATGTGCACCACCGAGTTCTACGCGGAGATCATGGCCGAACCCGCCCTGGCCGAACTGGAGTTGACGGCCGTGACCATGCCGGGCTTCGGGCCGACCAGGGCCCCTGCCGACGTCACGATGGACAACTACGCCCAGCTGCTGGCGGGGCGCGCAGCCGAAGCCCGCAGCGACGTCGTCGTCGGCCACAGCCTCGGGGCGAACGTGGCGATCGAGATGGCCGCGGCCGGGCTCTTCACCGGCCCCCTCGTCCTGCTGTCGCCGACCTTTTCGCGCGGCGACGAGGCGACGTTCCTGGCCGTCATGGACGTACTCGGCCGGGTCCCCGTACTCGGCAGTCTGGTCTGGAGCGGCATGCTCAAACTGCTGCCCAAGGCCATGAAGAAGGACATGGCGAGGAGCCTGCCGCCCGAGCGGGCGCAGGCTTTGGCGGAGGTCCTGGGCAGCAACGATCCGGCGACCTGCCGCCGGATCGTCCGCCGCTACTACGAGTACCTCGACCGGCACCGGGCGCTGGTCACACGGCTGTGCGCCTCCGGTGTCCCGGCCTGGGTGGTGCGCGGAGACCACGACGAGATCGGCCTCACGGACGCCGAGCGCGACGAGTTGGTGGCCTGCCCGCACATCCGCATGGTCACGGTGCCCGACGCGGGACACCTCCTCCTGGTGGAACAGCCCGCACGGGTCGCCGAGGTCGTGCTCGCGGCCAGTCGGTCGCTCTAGGGCCTGTCCGGCGGATCCTGTCGCAGACGCGGGGTGTGGCACGCGCATCTGCGGCGTTGTCGTCGGTCGCCGACGCTCCGCGTCGCCTCCCTCCTCCGCCTTGCAGCTGCACGCACCACACCCCGCTCGCCGGCATTGATCAGGCACCGCCGATTTCCTGCGACCTGATCCGCCGGACAGGCCCTAGCCGTCCGACGGTGCGGTCCCGCCGAAGCGGCGACGAGCGCCGCCAGGAGTCGCGGCCGATCTTCAGATGCCGGTTCCCGTGCGCCGTAGCACCCGCAATGAGTCCGTCACCGACACTTCCGTGAACGCGCCTGATTCCAGGGCCCGTTGGTACACGCGGTACGGGGCCTGCCCGGTGAACTCGTCCTCCGGGTCCGGGAACACGTCGTGGATGACGAGCAGCCCGCTCTCGGCGACATGGGGCGCCCAGCCCTCGTAGTCGGCGTTCGCGTGCTCGTCGGTGTGACCGCCGTCGATGAAGACGAGGGCGAGGGGAGTGCCCCACACGCGTGCCACTTGCGGCGACCGCCCGACGAGGGCCACCACGTGCTCCTCCAGCCCGGCCTTGTGCAGCGTGCGCCGGAACGTGGGCAGCGTGTCCATCAGCCCGATCTCCGGGTCGACGGTCTCCGGGTCGTGGTACTCCCACCCCGGCTGCTGCTCCTCGCTGCCCCGGTGATGATCGAGCGTGAGCACGGTGACACCGGCCGCACGGGCGGCATCGGCGAGGAGGATGGTGGAGCGCCCGCAGTACGTCCCGACTTCCAGCAAGGGCAGCCCGAGGCTTCCGGCTTCTACGGCGGCGGCATACAGGGCGAGCCCTTCATCGACCGGCATGAACCCTTTCGCCACTTCGAACGCGGCAAGGATTTCGGGCTTGGGCGCCGGAGGCATGGGGCGGTCCCTTCGGTACGGGGCGGACTTGCGAGCGCAGGCCAGGCTACGTTCCTTCAGGGGCGCGGGGAACTGCGCGACCAGCCCCCACGCACCCGCGGACAAAGAACTACCGACTACGCGCTGACAGTCTCACCGGGCAACGACAGATCAAGGTCGACCGCGACCTCGTCACCGCCATGCGTCGCTGACGAGGCAAGCGGCCCATGCCCACTCGCCCGCGCGGCCAACACATACGCTCCCTGAGACGGTACGGCGAGGACATAACTCCCGTCCTCGGAGGACAACGTGGCCCCGGCCTGCCGACCACGACGGTCGATCAGCGTGACCTTGGCCCGGGCGACCGGCACCCCGTCGGCGCTCAGCACCCGCCCCCGGAAGCCCCGCAGGATTTCCTCGGCCCGCTCCAGGTTGGCCTCCTCCTCGCTGCTGAAGTTCAGCTGCGGCGCCCGGTTCGGCTTGGGGAGGAACAGGGCCATCAGCAGACCGACGGCGACCGCACCCGTCGCGATCATGAAGGACACCCGGAATCCATGCATGGTGGGGATCGCGACCCCGCCCACATGGTTCGCGGTGTTGGCCAGCACCATGCCGATCACGGCGCTCGACACGGACGTACCGATGGACCGCATCAGCGTGTTGAGCCCGTTCGCCGCACCGGTCTCCGACGCCGGCACCGCGCCCACGATCAGCGCGGGCAGCGAGGAGTACGCGAGGCCGATGCCCGCGCCCAGGACGACGGCGATGACGAGGCTCTGCCAGGCCGCGCTCATGAGGCCGAGGCCGGCGCCGTAGCCGATGCCGATGATCAGCATGCCCAGGATCAGGGTGACCTTGGGACCGTACTTCGCCGAGAGGCGGGCGTAGACGGGGGCGGTGAACATCATCGTCAGGCCCAGCGGCGCGACCAGCAGACCGGCGGTGACCATCGACTGGCCGAGGCCGTAGCCCGTGGCCTTCGGCAGCTGGAGGAGCTGGGGAAGGACGAGGGAGACGACGTAGAAGGAGACACCGACCATGATCGAGGCGAGGTTGGTGAAGAGGACCGCCGGGCGGGCCGTGGTGCGCAGGTCCACCAGCGGGGCCTTCAGGCGCAGCTCCATCACGCCCCACAGGAGCAGGACGACGGCCGCCGCGCCGAACAGGCCGAGCGTGGTGGTGGAGGTCCAGCCCCAGTCGCTGCCCTTGGTGATGGGGAGGAGGAAGAGGACGAGGCCGGCGGAGAGTCCGATCGCGCCGAGCACGTCGAAGGTGCCCTCGGCGCGCATCGGGGACTCCGGTACGACGAGGAGGGTGAGGGCGATGGCGAGGACACCGAGGCCGGCGGCGCCGTAGAAGAGGGCGTGCCAGTCGGCGTGCTGCGCGACCAGGGCCGCCAGCGGCAGCGCGAGGCCGCCGCCGACACCGATCGAGGAGCTCATCAGGGCCATGGCCGAGCCGAGCTTCTCGCGGGGCAGCATGTCGCGCATCAGGCCGATGCCCAGCGGTATCGCGCCCATCGCGAAGCCCTGGAGCGTACGGCCCGCGATCATCGTGAGGAGATCGCTGGTGAGGGCGCTGACGAGGGCGCCCACCACCATGATGGACAGGCTGGTGATCAGCATCCGCCGCTTGCCGTAGAGGTCGCCGAGGCGGCCCATGATCGGCGTGGCGACGGCTCCGGACAGGAGCGTCGAGGTCAGGACCCAGGTGGCGTTGCTGGGCTCGGTGCTCAGCAGCTGCGGCAGGTCCTTGATGACCGGGACGAGCAGGGTCTGCATCACCGCGACAACGATGCCCGCGAAGGCGAGCACCGGCACGATGGCGCCGGACGGCCTCCGTGCGGGCTGGTCGGTCGACGTGTGCGTCATGGAGTGAGGCCTCCAGGCCGTAAGTGTGGGTGGAACCGGGTTGATCCGTGCGGGACAAGTGCACGGTGAACCTCGTATGCATGGGCAACTATTCCGATGCTTCGGCGTACTAACGAATCCTTGACCGTCCCATGAATATCTGACCCTCCGTCACCCCTGGCCATTTACTGGAACGTGTTCTAATCTCGCCCGCCATGAAGGCCTATGTCGCCGGCGTCGGGATGACCAGGTTCGAGAAGCCGGAGAGCCGGGAGTGGCAGTACTGGGACATGGTGCGGGAGGCCGGCAGCGCCGCCCTCGCGGACGCCGGGATCTCCTACGGCGACGTAGAACAGGTTCCGATCGGCTACTGCTTCCAGCCCTCGACCGCCGGCCAGCGCGCCGTCTATGAACTCGGTCTCACCGGTATCCCCGTCTACAACGTCAACAACAACTGCGCCACGGGATCGACCGCCCTGATGCTCGCCCGCCAGCTCGTCGAGGGCGGCGCCGCCGACTGCGTGCTGGCGGTGGGCTTCGAGAAGATGAAGAGAGGCGCCCTCGGGGGCGGCGCCGACGGAGGAGACTTCGCCACGTCCCCCGTCGCCCGCCACTACGGGATCATGGCCGCCCGGCACGGCTTCGAGATGACCCCGCCCACCGCCCAGATCTTCGGCGACGCGGCCCGCGAACACATGGAGAAGTACGGCACGACCGAGGCCCAGCTCGCCGCCGTCGCCGCCAAGAACCACCGGCACTCCGCGCACAACCCGAACGCCCAGTTCCAGGACGTCTACGACGTCGACGACATCCTCGCGGCCCGGGTCGTCCACCACCCGCTGACGAAACTCCAGTGTTCACCGACCTCGGACGGAGCCGCAGCGGCGGTCGTGGTCTCCGAACGCTTCGCGCAGGAACGCGAGTTGACCGGGGCTCCCGTCGAGATCGTCGCCCAGGCGATGACCACCGACACCGAGGACTCCTTCGCCTCCGGCTCCTGCGTCGACGTCGTCGGACAGCCCATGTCCCGGGCCGCCGCCCGCCAGGTCTACGAACGGTCCGGACTCGGCATCGAGGACGTGGACGTCGTAGAACTCCACGACTGCTTCTCGATCAACGAACTGCTCACGTACGAGGCCCTCGGCATGTGCGAACCCGGGGAGTCCGGGAAGCTCGTCGAGTCCGGGGGGACGACCTACGGCGGACGCTGGGTGGTCAACCCGTCCGGCGGGCTGATCTCCAAGGGGCACCCGCTGGGGGCCACCGGGATCGCCCAAGTCGCAGAGCTGGTGTGGCAGTTGAGGGGGAAGGCGGGGGAGCGGCAGGTGCCGGGGGCCGAGGTGGGGCTCGCGCACAACATCGGGCTGGGCGGGGCGGCTGTGGTGACGTTGTTGCGGGCGGCGTAGGTAGTAGGTCCTACGGCGGTGTACGGCCGAGGCGAAATGCCGATGCCGGGGGCGTGGGCCGGTTGAGAGTATGACGACCATGTCCCGAGCCGCTGATGCCTCCCGAATATCCCGCCTGTTCAGTAGGGGCGCGACGCCGCCCGCCTGGCTGGTGGTGGCGCTCGCGTGTGCCGGACAGTTCCTCGTCGTGCTCGACGTGTCCGTCGTCAACGTGGCGCTGCCGTCGATGCGGACCGACCTGGGCATGAGCGCGTCCGGGCTGCAGTGGGTCGTCAACGCGTACGCCATCGCCTTCGCCGGGTTCATGCTGCTCGGCGGGCGCGCCGGTGACCTCTACGGCCGCAAGCGGATGTTCCTGGTCGGGCTCGCGCTGTTCACGCTGGCCTCGCTGGCCGGCGGACTCGCCCAGGACGGCTGGCAACTGCTCCTCGCCCGGGCCGCGCAGGGACTCGGCGCCGCCGTGCTGGCGCCCTCGACGCTGACGATCGTCACCTCGGCGGTGCCGGAGGGCTCGGCCCGCGCCCGGGCCATCGCCACCTGGACCGCGGTCGGCGCCGGCGGCGGGGCCGCCGGCGGACTCGTCGGCGGAGTGCTCGTGGACACGCTGTCGTGGCGATGGGTGCTGCTGATCAACGTGCCCGTCGGCGCGGTGGTACTGCTCAGCTCACTGCGCCGGCTCCCGGAGAGCCGGGCCGGGGACGGGCGGCGGCTCGACCTGCCCGGTGCCGTCCTGGTCACGGCGGGCCTCGGGGTGCTGGCGTACGGGATTTCACAGACCGAGGCCGAGGGCTGGACGGCCACGGCCACCCTGCTGCCGCTGGCCGCCGGACTCGCGCTGGTCGCGCTCTTCCTGGTCGTCGAGGCCCGCACGGCCGCTCCGCTGATGCCGCTCGGGCTGTTCCGGTCGCGGGCGGTGTCGTCGGCCAACGCGGCGATGTTCCTGAGCGGCTCCGCGATGTTCTGCATGTGGTTCTTCATGACGCTGTACGCGCAGAACGTCCTCGGGTACAGCCCGCTGGAGGCCGGGCTCGCCCTGGTGCCGAGCTCCCTCGCCGTCCTCGTCGGCTCCAAATCGGCGCCCCGCTTCATGCCGGTCCTCGGCGCGCGCAACGTCGCCGTGCTCGGGACGGTGATCGCGGCGGTGGGCTTCGGCTGGCAGTCGCTGATGACCGCGCGGGGGGATTATCTGACGGAGATCATGTTCCCCGGAATCCTGATGATGCTGGGCGCGGGCCTGACCGCCACCCCGCTCGCCGCGCTCGCCACGTCCGGGGCCGCACCGGGCGAGGCCGGTCTCGTCTCCGGATTGATCAACACCTCGCGCACGATGGGGGGTTCGCTGGGCCTCGCCGTGATGTCGACGATCGCGGCGGCGCGGACGGCGAGCGCGCTGGGGGTGGACGGGACGGCCGGCGCGGCCGGTTCGATCGGTACGGCGGGGCGCGACGGCGGTGTGCCGGAGGCGCTGACGGAGGGATACGCGCTGGCGTTCCGTACGGGGGCGGGGGTGCTGCTCGGCGGGGTGGTGCTGATGCTGGTGTGGCTGCCGTGGGGCAGGGCGGCGGCGCCTGCGCGGGTGCCCGCGGGCACCGGACCGAGCCCGGACGGGGATGCCGGGGACGCCGCGGTGGATGTGGAGGGCGTGGAGGGCACGACTTCCACGACTTCCACGACTTCCACGAGTTTCGAGAAGTGAGGCAACGGTCCGGGCGGCTCATGGACTCCTTTAGACATCTAGGAGGTGCCCATGGGGGATCGCAAGGAGGCTCGGGGGACTCGGGATGACGAGTTCCAGAGCTTCGTCATCGGCCGCTGGCCGCGGTTGATGCGGACGGCATTTCTTCTTACGGGGGAGCAGCACGCGGCGGAGGACCTGGTCCAGTCGACGTTGGAGCAGGCCTTCGTGGCCTGGCGCAAGGTCGGCTCCGCGGACGATCCGGAGGCGTACGTACGGCGCGTGATGATCAACGCCCACGCACGCAAACACCGCAGACGGCTCAAGGAGTTCCTGGCCCCGAAGGACGACTCCGGACTGGTGCGCGAGATCGCCGACACCGGTGACCGCATCGCCCAGGCCGAGGACCGCAACACCCTGCTGAAGGCGCTGGCCCAACTGCCCGCGAGGCAGCGGGAAGCGGTGGTGCTGCGGTACTGGGAGGACCTCACCGAGACGCAGACGGCCCAGGCGATGGGCTGTTCTGTCGGCGCGGTGAAGAGCAACGCGGCCAAGGGGATCGCGAAACTCCGCGCCATACCAGGACTCGCCGAGACGGTGACGCAGGGAGGGACGAAGCGATGAGCGCGGACCGGGAGACGAACCACACCATGACGGACAGAGACATCGCCCTCCTGCTGGCCGACGCCGCGGACGAGGTCGAGATCGGCATAGCCCCCTACCAGGCGGTGATCCGCGGCGGCCGTCGCCGCCGGGCCCGCCGCTGGGCGCTCGCCACGGCCGCGGCACTGGTGATCACGGGCGCGTCGGGCACCCTGGCCCTGGCCTCGCTGCGCGACGGGAGCGGCGCGGAGGTGACACCCGCGGTGACCCAGAAGCCGACGCTGCCGTCGACGCCGGAGGAGCGGCATGTGTATGTGCCGCAGGAGACGATGCTCGGGGCGGGCACCGAGAAGGGCCAGCAGTGGTACGTCACGGTCGACGTGTGGGGCGCCCCCCGCACCGAGGCGGAGGCCCAGGCCCAGCTGAGTGCCATGTCCAACCGCGGCGAGGAGCCCTGGGACAAGGACAAGGCGTCCGCACTGGTCGGCAAGATCACGTACTTCGTACGTCGGACGTACGGGAGCGGAGCCCCGACCCTCCTGATGGGTGACTCGGCCTCCCCGCAGGACACCATGGCGGGCACGGACCTCAAGTCGGGCGCCTCCACCCTGGACCCCAAGAAGACCGACGGCCCCCAGCGTCTGGTGGTCGGCCAGGTCGCCAAGACCGCACGGACGGTCCTCTGCACCTGGAAGGACGGCACGTCCACCGAGGCCCGCAGGGTGGCCGCGGGCGCCGACGTCAACAGCGACGAAGCGACGATCCGCCCGGTGGCCGGTTCCCCGGACAACTGGTTCGTGTGCGTCGGGGCGGAGGGGGCGATGTTCGACTCGGTGAAGGTGACGAAGTAGCAGGGCGTCCGGGGCGAACCGGCGCCGTGGAAAAGTGCGGTCGCCGTGGCCGGGAAGGCCGTCCCTGCGGCCCTCGGGCGGGGTGCCGGCAGAGGTTCGGTGCGGTGCCGGGGTGGCGTCCTCGCGGCGCCGACTCCGGGCCCGCACAGGGCAGTTGACGGCTCCACGCGAACGTCCCGGATGAGGGCTGACCTGGGCTTCCGGCCCGTCCGACTCTACGCTCGACGCCTGGACGAGTCGGAGTGGGGGACCGGATGGATCAGACCCGGAACGGGCGGGACATACGCACGGTCGACGACGTGCTTCGGCTTCTGGACGGGCTGTTCGCGCCGGAGGCCGATCGTTGGAGTTCCCGGGGTGCCTCCTGGTGGGACAGCTTCTATGCCGACCGGGACAGGGCGGTGCCGTTCTTCGTGGCGAAGCCGGACGAGAGTCTGGCCGGGTATCTCGACCGGGGGCTGATACCCGGGGGTGGCTGTGCCCTGGACCTGGGGTGCGGTCCGGGGCGCAACGCTCTTCGACTGGCCGCGCGGGGCTTCGAGGTGGACGGGGTGGATCTGTCACCGACCGCTGTCGCGTGGGCGGAGGAGAGAGCCCGTGACTCGGGAATCCGGGTCCGGTTCCACCGCGGGGACGCGTTCGCCCTCGTCGGCGCGGAGCTCCCCGGCCCCTACGACCTCGTCTACGACTCAGGCTGCTTTCATCACCTGCCCCCGCACCGGCGCATCAGCTACCTCGCCCTGCTGGACCAAGTCCTCGCCCCTGGCGGCCACTTCGCGCTCACCTGCTTCGCGGCGGGCGGGATGGGATCGGAGCTGCCCGACGCCGAGCTCTACGGCGGCTCCGGTCTTCAGGGTGGACTGGCCTACACGGCCGACGAGTTGCGGTGGATTTTCGGAGAGTTGGAGGTGGTCGAGCTGCGTCGGATGCGTGACGAACCGGCTGAATCTCCGTGCTTCGGGGAGGACTTCCTCTGGACGGCACTCTTCCGCCGGGCCCCCGAGGCGTAGGGCGCGCTACAGCCACCCCTGTTGGCGGGCCTCTCGCATGGCTTCCATGCGGTTGCGGGTGGCTGTTTTGCCGATGGCGGAGGAGAGGTAGTTGCGGACGGTGGATTCGGAGAGGTGGAGTTTCGTGGCGATGTCGGAGACCGTCGCGCCGTCCACCGAGGCCTTGAGGACGTCGCATTCGCGGGCGGTGAGCGGGTTCGGGCCCGCGCTCAGCGCGGCGGCGGCCAGCGCCGGGTCGATGACCGTCTCGCCGGTGAGGACGCGGCGGATCGCGGCGGCCAGGTCCTCCACCGGGCCGTCCTTCACCAGGAAGCCGGCCGCGCCCGCCTCCATCGCCCGGCGGAGGTAGCCGGGGCGGCCGAAGGTGGTGAGGATCAACACCCGGCAGTCGGGGGCCTGTTCGCGGAGTTCGGCGGCGGCGTCCAGGCCACTCATGCCGGGGAGTTCGATGTCCAGGAGGGCGACATCGGGGCGGTGGGTCAGGGCGGCGTCCACGATCGCGTCGCCCCTCCCGACCTGGGCGACGACCTCCAGGTCCGCCTCCATGCCGAGCAGCAGGGCGAGGGCGCCGCGCATCATGCCCTGGTCCTCGGCGAGCAGCACTCTGACGGACTTGGCGGGCCGGTGGTCCCGGGGCATCTCATCCACGGGGCAAGGGTAAGGCCCGGGGCGGTTATCAAAAACTCTTCATTGTTCGCGTCCGCGAGTCTTGACGGTCTTCGGCTGCGGGCAAACAATCGCTTCGGCATTCCGCCGACATCCTGGAATTCCCCGAGCAGGGCCGTTTTCGGAAAACTTTCGACAGTTCGACATTTCGATCGCGAATGGGTTCGGCATTTCGATCGAACAGCGTCCGATATATCGAACCTCGCCCGCCCGTTCCTCCGGATGTCGGCCACCCGCACCGCCCTACCAGGAACAGAAAAAGAGGTGCACCGTGTTCTTGAGACTCCTCCGCACTCGGCCGCGCCGGCTGAGAAACGCGACCCTGGCCGCACTGTCGGCGCTCGTGACCGTCCTCGCACTGGCCGTAGGCGTTCCGCAGGCGTCGGCCGCCACCTCGCTCCCGTGCGACATCTACGCCACCGCCGGGACACCGTGCGTCGCCGCGCACAGCCTCGTCCGGGCGCTCTACTCGTCGTACAACGGCTCGCTGTACCAGGTGCAGCGCGCCTCCGACAGCGCCACCGCGAACATCGGCCTGCTGGCGGCCGGAGGATACGCCAACGCGGCGGCGCAGGACTCGTTCTGTTCCGGTACGACGTGCATCATCACCAAGATCTACGACCAGTCCGCGCGCCACAACGACCTCACGATCGAGGGCGCGGGCGGGGCCGGCGTGGCCGATGTCGGGGCGCCCGCGGACGCCCTGCCGGTGACCGTCGGCGGGCACCAGGTCTACGGCCTGGAGATCTCGGCCGGCATGGGCTACCGCGACAACTCCACCTCGGGCGTGGCCACCAACGGCGCCGCCGAGGGGATGTACATGGTGACCTCGGGCACCCACGTCAACGGCAGTTGCTGCTTCGACTACGGCAACGCCGAGACCAACAACCAGGACACCGGCAACGGGCACATGGACGCGATCAACTTCGGTACCGAGTGCTGGTTCGCGCCCTGCTACGGCAGCGGTCCCTGGGTGCAGGCCGACCTGGAGAACGGGCTGTTCCAGTCGGACTCCGGGTACAGCAAGAACACGGCGAACACCGGCACGGGGGCGATACCGTTCGTCACCGCTTTGCTGAAAAACAACGGTCAGGACCATTTCGCGCTGAAATACGGAAACGCGCAGTCGGGGAGTCTCACGACCACCTATTCCGGCGGTGAGCCCACCACGAGCGGTTACTCGCCCATGCACCAGGAGGGCGCGATCGTCCTGGGCACCGGCGGCGACAACAGCAACGGCTCCATCGGCTCGTTCTTCGAGGGCGTCATGACGGCCGGCATTCCGACGGACGCCGCCGACAACTCCGTACAGGCCAACATCGTGTCCGTCGGCTACGGCGGCTCGACCGGCACCACCGGCACGCTCGCCGCCGGTTCGGAGATCTCGCTGCGGGCGACCACCTCGTGCTGCACGGCCGACTACATCCGCCACCAGAACAACGCGGCGGTCCTCTCGGCCATCACGTCGAGCAGCTCGGCGCTCGACAAGGGCGACGCCACCTGGATCGTCCGCCGGGGCCTGGCCAACAGCTCCTGCTACTCCTTCGAGTCACGGAACTACCCCGGTGACTTCCTGCGGCACTACAACTACCAGCTCTACCGCCAACCCATGGTCGGGACAACGCAGTTCAGACAGGACGCCACGTTCTGCGCCTCGACCGGCAAGAGCGGCACGGGCACCTCGTTCGCGTCGTACAACTACCCGACCAGATATCTCCGGCACTACAACTACAACGTCTACATAGCGAGCGACGGCGGCTCGAACGCCTTCGACAGCGCCACCTCGTGGACGGACGACGTGAGTTGGGTGGTCACGGCTCCCTGGGCGCCGTAGCCCCAGCCGTAGTCACGACAGAGGGCGTCAAGTCCGCTGCTTCCACCGGGAGTTCGGCGGTGACGGTGAAGCCGCCGCGTGGTGACGGGCCGGCCCGCAAGGAGCCGCCCGCCACCGCGAGTCGTTCCGTCAGGCCCTTCAGACCGGTCCCGCCGATGCCCTCGGCGGGGCTGGTCACGGGGGAGTCCCCGGTGCCGGGTCCGTCGTCCGCGACCGTCAGCCGCACCCGGTCCAGGACGCCGTCGAGGGTGATCTCGCAGCGGGTCGCGCCGCTGTGCCGTACGACGTTGGTGACCGCCTCACGGACCACCCAGCCGAGCAGGGCCTCGGTCCCCGGGGTCAGCGGCGGGCCCGACTGGCGGACCACCGGGTCGATGTCGGCGGCGGACAACGCGGAGCGGGCGCGGTCCAGTTCGGTGGCGAGGCTGCCCTCGCGGTAGCCAGTGACGGCCTCGCGGATCTCGGTGAGCGCCTGCCGGCCGACGGCCTCGATGTCGGTGATCTGGCCGAGCGCGGCCTCCATGTCACGGGGTGCGAGACGCCGGGCAGCCTCCGACTTCACCACGATCACCGAGAGGGTGTGACCGAGCAGGTCGTGCAGGTCGCGGGAGAAGCGCAGGCGTTCCTCCGCCACCGCGCGGCGGGCCAACTCCTCGCGGGCGGCGCGTAGTTCGCGTACGGCTTCGGAGAGGGAGAGGATCGCCGCGGTCACCATCGTCGACAGGAACGTGCCGTACGCGACGTTGATCGCGTCCCAGCCCGCCTGGTACACGGAGACCGCGGCGGCGAGCGCGGTCAGCGCGAGGCCGACCTGGCCGAGGCGCGGGCCCCGCACGACGGCGCCCGTGGCGAGGCCGAGCAGCGGGAAGAAGTAGAGCCAGCTGCCGCCGTAGCCGAGGGCGAGGCCGCAGGTGATCAGGCCCATCACGACCAGTGCCACCAGCGTGGAGACCGCCCGGCGCTTCTCCTTCACGAAGGAGCGGAACACCACATAGATGTAGAGGGAGTTGAAGGCGAACAGGCCCAGGCCGCCGATCCAGGGGTTGGAGGTCTTGCCCTGGAGGAGGTTGGAGAAGGAGCCCATTCCCATCAGCAGCCACGGCAGCAGGGAGAAGCCGGTCGGCGGCGGGCCCGGATGCTCGGGGTGCTCGCCCCTGCGGCGCGCCTCCTTCTGCGCGACCTTGAACTCCGCCATGTCGGCCTTCCACTGGGTCCGCGCGGCCCGCCACTGCTGTAGCTGGCAGGTGATCCCTCGCATCCAGGTCATCTCTCTCGCTCCCCCGGTCACACGGTCCGCCCGGTCCGGCGGTACGCCAGCACAGCGTACGAACCGAACGCGAGCAGCCAGGCCGTCAGCACCACGATCGCGCCGAGTGCCGGGGCGTGCCCGTCGGCGACGGAGGTGCCGAGTTGGGCGAAGCGGTTGGTGGGGGTGTACTTCGAGATCGCGCGCAGCCAGCCGGGAAACAGGCTGATCGGGAACCACAGGCCGCCGATCACCGAGAGACCCAGGTTGCAGGCCATGTTGGCGACGCCGGTGGTCTGGGAGGTGAGGCCGTAGCCGTTGCCGAGGCCGAGCAGGGTGAAGGGGACCGAGCCCAGCCACAGCAGCAGCGCGATCGCCGCCCACTGCCAGGCGTCGAGCCGTACGCCGTTGACCAGGCCGCCCGCCGCGAGCACCGCGACGATCGCCGGCAGCACGGTCACCGAACCGGTCAGGGCTCGGCCGAGGACGACCTGGCGCGGGGTCATCGGCGTCACCCGCAACTGCCGCAGCCAGCCGATCGCCCGGTCCTCGGCGACCCCGCCGCCGGTGTTGAGCGCGGAGCCGACGGCGCCGTAGGCGGCCATGCCGACCATCGCCGTGGCCTTGTAGCCGCTGTCGTCACCGCCGAGGTTCGTGAACAGCAGATACATCATCACGGGCATCGCGATCCCGCCGATCACGAAGCCGACGTCGCGGAGGGTCCGGCGTACTTCGAGGCGGAGGTAGTCGAGCATCACAACGTCTCCAGTTCGGGTTCGAGTTCGTGTGCCGTCAGTGCCAGGAACGCGTCGTCGAGGGACGCCGGGGTGACCTCCAGGCCGCGGATCGCGTTCCGTGCCGCGAGGGCGATCACCGTCGCGTCCGAGTCGTCGGTGCGCAACAGCGCGCGGTCGCCGCGTACTTCGAGGGTGCGTACGCCGGGCAGCTGGGCGAGGCCCTCGGTGGAGCCGCCCGCCAGGTCGATGGAGACGAGGCTGCCGCCGGCCGCGCGCTTGAGCTGCTCGCCGGTGCCGTCGGCGACGATCCGGCCGCGGTCGATGACGACGATCCGGTCGGCGTGCGCGTCGGCCTCCTCCAGGTAGTGCGTGGAGAACAGGACGGTGTGCCCGCGCCGGGCGAAGGCCCGCATCGACTGCCAGAACGCGTGCCGTGCCTCCACATCCAGCGCCGCGGTGGGCTCGTCGAGGACGATCAGCGACGGGTTCCCCGCCAGCGCCACGGCGAACCGCACGCGCTGTGTCTGCCCGCCCGACAGCCGGTCCACCCGCCGCCCGGCCAGCTCGCCGATACCGGCCAGCTCCAGGGCTCGCGCGACGGGCATCGGCGCCGGATAGCGCCGGGCGACGAACGCGACCAGCTCACCGACGGTGACCCGGGGCACCGCCCGCGCCTCCTGCAGCATCGCCCCGACCAGGCCGCTCCGCACGGCCGACTCCGGTGCCGCGCCGAACAGTTCGACCGTGCCGGCGTCGGGCGCGTTCAGCCCGAGCAGCAGCGAGATCGCCGTCGACTTGCCCGCGCCGTTGCGGCCGAGCAGCGCGACCGTCTCGCCGCGCCCGATCTCCAGGTCCACCCCGTCGACGGCGCGCACCGCGCCGAAGGTCTTGACCGCCCCCGCGAAGGACACCGCGCGCTCTGTCCCACCTGTCTGTGTCATGGGTACGACGCTACGAACTCGCACCCCCCGTCCGGCAGATGCGCTTGTACGGACTCGGGCAGGACAAATGTCACCGGTCCTCAGCGGTGGCACGCGGACCTGACACAGTGTCAGGAGCCTTCACAACTGCCGGGTGCTGGGCTATACAAGGGTCGCCGGACTGGAACGCGTTCTAGGTCGGCCCGTGACGACCTCGGTGCGGCCGACGGTGCGGACGGCCGCACCGAGGTCTTCGACCACCGGCGATCAGGAGCCCCATGCCCATCGACGCAGCCCTGGCCCTCGCGGCCGAACCCCGGACCGGCGAGATCTCCTGGACCACCAAGGACGTCCAGCTCTACCACCTCGGCCTCGGCGCGGGCACCCCGGCGACCGACCCCGACGAGCTGCGCTACACCCTGGAGTCCCGGCTGCACGTCCTGCCCAGCTTCGCCACCGTCGCGGGCAACGGCTCACCCGGCGTGATCAGCGGTCTGTCCATGCCCGGCATCGAGGTCGACCTCGCCCGCGTCCTGCACGGCGGCCAGTCCCTCCGCCTGCACCGCCCCATCCCGGCGAAGGGCACCGCGACCAGCACCGGCCGTATCGCCGCCGTGTACGACAAGGGCAAGGCGGCCGTCCTCGTCATGCGCACCGAAGTAGCGGACGCCGACGGCCCGTTGTGGACCAACGACGCGCAGATCTTCGTACGGGGGGAGGGCGGCTGGGGTGGCGACCGCGGCCCCTCCACCCGCCTCGAACCGCCAACAGGCGCCCCCGACAAGGTGGTTGAGCGCCCCATCCGTGAGGATCAGGCCCTCCTCTACCGTCTCTCCGGCGACTGGAACCCGCTGCACGCCGACCCCGAGTTCGCCAAGCTCGCCGGGTTCGACCGGCCCATCCTGCACGGGCTGTGCACCTACGGCATGACGCTCAAGGCCGTCGTCGACACCCTGCTCGACGGCGATGTCACCCGGGTGCGCGGCTACGACACCCGGTTCGCCGGAGTCGTCTTCCCCGGCGAGACGCTGCGCATCCGCATGTGGCGGCAGGGCGACGCCGAAGTGCGGGTCGCGGTGAGCGCCGTAGAGCGGGACGACGCACCCGTCCTCGCCGACACGACCGTCGAACACGCCTGAGCCAGGCCAGAGTTGACCAGAGTTGAGGGGAGCCGCACCATGCGCGCAGCCGTACTGCACGAGATAGGCCAGGACAAACTGGAAGTCCTCGACGACGTCGAGACGACGGGCTTCGGGCCCGGCCGGGTCAGGATCCGGGTGCGCGCCACGGGGCTGTGCCACTCGGACCTGTCCGCGATGGCCGGTGTCCTGCCGCAGCCGGCACCGTTCGTGCCCGGCCACGAGGGCGCCGGTGAGATCCTCGAAGTCGGCGAGGGCGTCAGTCACTTGAAGCCCGGCGACCGGGTCGTCGTCTGCTGGCTGCCGGCCTGCGGCGTGTGCGCCGCCTGCAAGCGCGGCCAGACCCAACTGTGTCTGGCCGGGTTCATGAACGCGGGCACCCCCAACTTCAGGCGCCCCGGCGGCGATGTGTTCGGCTTCGCGGGCACCGGCACCTTCGCCGAGGAGGTCGTCGTCGACGCCGGCTGCGCCGTCCCGATCCCCGACGACGTGCCCTTCGACATCGCGGCCCTCATCGGCTGCGGCGTCACCACCGGACTCGGCGCCGCCCTCAACACCGCAGACGTGGAGGCCGGTTCGTCGGTCGCCGTGATCGGCTGCGGCGGCGTCGGCATCTCCGCGATCCAGGGCGCCCGGCTCAAGGGCGCCGCCGAGATCGTCGCCGTCGACCCGGTCGCCTCGCGCCGCGAGTCCGCGCTCAAGTTCGGTGCCACGAGGGCGGTTTCACCGGACGAGCTGCCCGCCGCCAAGCAGGAGGTCACCGCCGGCGAGGGCTTCGACTACGTCTTCGAGGTCGTCGGCCGCTCCGCCACCGCCCGCACCGCCTACGAGAACACCCGGCGCGGCGGCACCCTCGTCATCGTCGGCGCGGGCGCGCTCGACGACTTCCTCCAACTCAACATGTTCGAGCTGTTCTTCGACGAGAAGCGCATCCTGCCCTCGATGTACGGCGGGGGAGACGTGCTGCGTTCCTACGAGCGCACCATCGCCCTGTGGCGGGCGGGCCGCGTCGACCTGGAGGGCCTGATCACCCACCGGGTGCCGCTCGCCGACATCAACGAGGCCCTGGACCAGATGCGTTCGGGGACGGCCCTGCGCACCTGCATCGAGATCTGAAGGCCGGTCATGACGCTGCCACTTGAGGGCCTGGTCGCGATCGTCACCGGCGCCGGACGCGGACTCGGCCGGGCCGAGGCGCTCGAACTCGCCCGGCTCGGCGCGGCCGTGGTCGTCAACGACTACGGCCAGCCGGGCCGGGACGGCTCCGGCGAGGCCTCCGCGGGCCCCGCCGAACGGGTCGCCGCCGAGATCCGCGAGGCGGGCGGCCGGGCCGCCGCCCACACCGGTGACGTGGCCGACACCCAACAGGCCCGCGAACTGGTCGAGTCGGCGATCGACGAGCTCGGCGGGCTCGACATCCTCGTCAACAACGCGGGCATCCTCCGCGACCGCATGGTCTTCTCCATGACGGAGGGCGAGTGGGACTCGGTGATCCGGGTCCACCTCAAGGGCCACTTCAACACGACCCACTTCGCGTCCGCGCACTGGCGCCGCAGGTCCAAGGAGACGGGCGCGCCGGTGTACGGGCGGATCGTGAACACCTCCTCCGAGGCCTTCCTCGCCGGTTCCGCCGGACAGCCCAACTACGCGGCGGCGAAAGGCGGAATCGTCGGCCTGACCACCTCCACGGCCCTCGCGCTGGCCAAGTACGGCGTCACCGCGAACGCCATCTGCCCCCGCGCCCGCACCCGGATGACCGAGGACGTCTTCGCCGGTTTCCAGGAGCCCGACGACGGCCTCGACCCCCTCGCCCCCGAGCATGTCGCCCCGCTCGTCGGCTACTTGGCCTCGCCCGCCGCCGCCCGGATCAACGGGCAGCTGCTCGTCGTCCACGGCGGCATGGTCGCGATCGTCGAACGCCCGCATGTGCAGGCCAAGTTCGACAGCAAGCAGGACACCTTCACCTACGACGAGTTGGACGCCGTACTCACTCCGCACTACGCCCGGCGGCCGGCCGGGGAGACGTTCGCGGCGGCCGAGGTGCTCGGGCTCAAGCGGGAGCCCGGCGGAGCATAGGGAACGCGACGGCCCCGCCCGTCCGAGGACGAGCGGGGCCGTGTGGTGCAAGTTGCCTGACGTGCCGTCAGGCGTTCGCGTACTCGGACTGCTCGGACGGCTTGCGGTGACGGCCGTGGGCGGCAGCGTCGCCGTCCTGCGCCGAGACCGGGCCCCGGTGCTTGCCGTGACCGGAGGTGTCCTGGGCGTCGGCGGACATCGTCTGTGTGGTGCTCGTGTCGTTCATCGGAAACTTCACCCCGTAGTAACAAGATCCTTCATACAGCTCGGCGATCTTATCCAGCCGTTCCCGGGGTGACGCGCGACGGCCTGCCGTCCGGAACGACTTCGTTACCGACCCGCACCACTTCGTTACCCGACCGCCACCCGGCCTTTGAGTGGAGCCTCCCGCAACGGCACCGGACGCGGTGCGACCGGCACCGGAGGATCCGGTTCGGACGGTTGCGACGGCTCCGGCGCGGCCTCCCCAGGCGCGCCCACCGTCCCGTCCCGAACCGGATCCCCCGGGCGTGCATCCCCCGTACCCCCCATTTCCCCCGCCACTCCCGGGTTCCCCCCGACCCCCGAGCCCCCGTTGTCCCCCGCCCCCCTGGGCACCGTCAGCCGCAGCACACCGCACGGCACTTCCCGTGTGGCGTACGGCAGTTGCAGCACCCCGTCCTCGCTCCACAGCCCGGAGCCCGCCAACCACCCCTCGGGCGCCGGGAGTTGGAGCAGCTGCCGGTCCGAGGGCCGCCATACGCCGAGCCAGCTGCCGCCCGGCCCGTCGATGCGCAGCGCCACCCCGCAGTTCTCCGGCATCAGCACCTGCCCCGGCTGGATCGCGAACGGCGTCACCGTGCAGTCCGGCACCCGCAGACACTCCGGGAACCGCACCGGCAGCGTGGAGCCGATCACCCCCCAGCCCAGCCGCTCCTCCCGCCCCGGCGACGGTGCGTCCGAGCTGATGAGCAACAGCCCGCTGTCGGGATCGGCCGCGAGCAGCCGGTCGTCGCTGTCCGCCGCGATCTGCAGCAGCGGCGACACCTCCCCGTCCCGCTCCAGGTCGACCACGATCGCCTTGGTCTGCCCGCCGACCTCCCGGTCCAGCGCCAGCATCCGCCCCGCCCGGTCCAGCCAGACCCCGCCCGAACAGCGCCCCGGCACCATCGCGAGATGCTCGGGCCCGAAGGCACCCCCCGCCACCAGCCACACGGCCGTCGACCGCCGGCCCACGGCGAGGGCGTACGCCTTCTCGCCCCCCGGCGCCGGCGGCAGCAGCCGCAGCCGGGTGTCCGGGTCCGGGCACTCGATCGCGCCGAGCGGCAGCTCACCGGTGCCCGGGCCGGTCGGGTAGAGCAGCGAGAACGTGTGCCGCCCGTCCACCAGCCGCCGGATGAGCACCCGCCCGTCGCCCATCGGCTGCACCTCGCTGCCGGGCTCCTCCGGCTGGTTGCCGGGCAGCGGCACGGCGTACGGCTCGGGGCCGTCCAGGGTCCACCGCTCCGGGAACAGACAGTCGCCGGCCGGCGCGAGGCGGGCGGCGTACGCCCCGTCCGCGGTGATCGCACACGCGGTGCCCCCGGCACCATCAGTCCGCGTCTCCCCGTCCGTCTCCCCGTCCTCGTCCGCCGCCGTGGGCTCGATCGCACAGGCCGTCATGGTTCGGTCACCTCCGGCGACGAAACTAGTTTTCGTACGTACGGACGTGGGACCGATGAGCAGCCTCATCACACATAAGGGTGGCCAAGTAACGATTCGCCTGAGGAAACCGGGGCCGGTGTGCTGAACGGGGCCGTAGGCCGTCTACGGCTGCTTCAGCGGTTCAGCCCCACAGTGCGGCCAGGTAGCCTTTGCCCGTGCCCCGTCAGCCCGTATCCCGTCAGTCCGCACCCCGCCTGTCCGAAGTCGTCGCCGCGCTGGAGAACCTGTGGCCCGCCGAACGGGCCGAGTCCTGGGACGCGGTCGGCACGGTCGTGGGCGACCCGGATCAGGACGTCACGCGCGTGCTGTTCGCCGTGGACCCGGTCCAGGAGATCGTCGACGAGGCGGTGAAGCTGGGCGCCGACCTCCTGGTCACCCACCACCCCCTCTACCTGCGCGGTACGACCACGGTCGCGGCCTCCACCTTCAAGGGCCGTGTGGTGCACACCCTGATCAAGCACGACATCGCGCTGCACGTCGCCCACACCAACGCCGACCGCGCCGACCCGGGAGTCTCCGACGCCCTCGCGGGCGCGCTCGACCTCCGTGTCGTACGCCCCCTCGTGCCGGACCCCACGGACCCCGACGGCCGCCGGGGCCTCGGCCGGGTCTGCGAGCTGGACCACCCCCTGACCGTCCGCGAACTCGCCGCCCGCGCCGCCGAGCGCCTCCCCGCCACCGCGCAGGGCATCCGCGTCGCCGGTGACCCCGACGCCCTGGTCCGCACGGTCGCCGTCAGCGGCGGCTCCGGCGACAGCCTCTTCGACGACGTACGCGCGGCCGGCGTCGACGCCTTCCTCACCGCGGACCTCCGCCACCACCCGGCGGCAGAATTCATTGCGGATCGCGCCCACAGTCCTCTCGCGCTGCTCGACGCGGCGCACTGGGCCACCGAGTGGCCCTGGTGCGAGCTGGCCGCCGCCCAGCTCGACGAGATCTCCGACCGCGAGGGATGGGGCCTGCGGGTCCACGTCTCCAAGACGGTCACCGACCCCTGGACCGCCCACGCGGCGTCCACCACCACACCTGACCCACTGGGAGCCCCCAACTGAACGCCGCGCCCGCCGACCAGATCCGACTTCTCGACGTCCAGGCCCTCGACGTACGCCTCCAGCAGCTCGCGCACAAGCGCAACTCGCTGCCCGAGCACGCCGAGATCGACGCGCTGACCAAGGACCTCACGCAGTTGCGCGACCTGCTCGTGGCCGTGCAGACCGAGGAGAGCGACTGCGCCCGCGAGCAGACCAAGGCCGAGCAGGACGTCGACCAGGTCCGCCAGCGCGCCACCCGCGACCAGCAGCGCCTCGACTCCGGTGCCGTCACCTCGCCCAAGGACCTGGAGAACCTCCAGCGCGAGATCGTCTCCCTCGCCAAGCGCCAGGGCGACCTGGAGGACATCGTCCTGGAGGTCATGGAGCGCCGTGAGTCCGCGCAGGAGCGCACCGCCGAACTGACCGAGCGGGTCGGTTCCGTCCAGGGCAAGATCGACGACGCGACCGCCCGCCGCGACGCCGCCGCCGAGACCCTCGACGCGGACGAGGCCAAGGCCGAGAAGGAGCGCGAGGTCATCGCGGCCACCATCCCCGCGGACCTCCTCAAGCTCTACGACAAGCTCCGCCAGCAGCAGGGCGGCATCGGCGCGGCCAAGCTCTACCAGCGCACCTGCCAGGGCTGCCGCCAGGAGCTCGCCATCACCGACTTCAACGAGGTCCGCGCGGCGGCCCCCGACACGGTGGTCCGCTGCGAGAACTGCCGCCGCATCCTGGTGCGCACGTCCGACTCCGGTCTGTAAGGGGTTTACGGCGTGCGGGAGTTCATCGTCGAGGCAGACGGCGGTTCCCGGGGCAACCCGGGGCCCGCGGGCTACGGCAGCGTGGTCATCGACGCGACGACGGGGGAGACCCTGGTCGAGGCGGCCGAGTACATCGGCGTCGCCACGAACAACGTCGCCGAGTACCGCGGCCTGGTCGCGGGCCTCCGCGCCGCCCACGCCCTGGATCCCGCCGCACAGATCCACGTCCGCATGGACTCCAAGCTCGTCGTGGAACAGATGTCGGGCCGCTGGAAGATCAAACACCCCGACATGAAGCCCTTGGCGGCGGAGGCGGGTGCGATCTTTCCGGCGGACCAGGTGACGTACGAGTGGATCCCGAGGGAGCAGAACAAACACGCGGACAGGCTGGCGAACAAGGCGATGGACGATGGGGCGAAGCCCCTCCAGGGGCGCGGGGAACTGCGCGACCAGCCCCCACCGGCCTCAACTGTGACGACAACCGACAAGACTGACGTCCGAGCCGCCCTCAACGTGGCCTCCCCCAGCCCCGGTTGGGCCCCCGCAGACATGACCGCCCCCGCCACCTTCGTCCTCCTCCGCCACGGCGAAACCCCCCTAACCCCCCAGAAGCGCTTCTCCGGCAGCGGCGGCACCAACCCCTCCCTCTCACCCGTAGGCCAGGACCAAGCCGCCCGCGCGGCAACCGAGTTGGCGGCCCGCGGCACCATCCAGCACATCATCGCTTCCCCCCTCACCCGCACCCGCGAGACCGCCGCGGCCGTGGCCGACCGCCTCGGTCTGGACGTGACGATCGAAGAGGGCCTGCGCGAAACGGACTTCGGCGCCTGGGAGGGCCTCACCTTCGGCGAGGTCAGGGAGCGCTACCCGGACGACCTGACGACGTGGCTGGCCGACCCGACGGCTCAACCCACCGGCGGTGGCGAGAGTTTCGCGGCCACGGCAACCCGTATCGCCGCCACCCGCGACAAGCTGATCGCGGCCTACGCGGGCCGCACGGTCCTGCTCGTCACCCATGTCACGCCCATCAAGACGTTCGTCCAACTCGCCCTGGGTGCCCCGCCGGAGTCCCTGTTCCGCATGGAACTGTCGGCGGCCTCGCTCTCCGCGGTGGCGTACTACGCGGACGGCAACGCGAGCGTACGGCTGTTCAACGACACGTCGCACCTGCGCTGAGCGTCGCCGCCTCGCGGGCCAGCGCCTCGATCCGCCCCCAGTCCCGCGCGGCCACCGCGTCCGCCGGGATCATCCAACTCCCGCCCACACAGCCGACGTTGGGCAACGCCAGGTATTCCGGCGCCGAGTCGATCCCTATCCCACCGGTGGGACAGAACCGCGCCTGCGGCATCGGCCCGGCCAGCGACTTGAGATAGGCCGTACCGCCCGCCGCCGCGGCCGGGAAGAACTTCATCTCCCGCACCCCGCGTTCCAGCAGCGCCAGGACCTCGGACGTGGTCGACACCCCGGGCAGGAACGGCACTCCGGACCCCTGCATCGCCTCCAGCAGCAGCTCCGTCCACCCGGGGCTCACCAGAAAACCGGCCCCCGCCGCCACCGACTCCTTCACCTGCCCCGGAGTCAGTACGGTCCCCACCCCGACCACCGCTCCCGACACCTCGTCCGCGATCGCCCGCAGCGCGTCCAGCGCGGCCGGCGTCCGCAGCGTCACCTCGATCGCGGGCAGTCCGCCGGCGACCAGCGCCCGCGCGAGCGGTACGGCGTCGGCCGCGTCCTCGATGACGACGACGGGCAGGACGGGAGCGAGATCGAGCAGCGAGGAGGAGGCCATGGCCTCATCCTGCCGAGTGGAAGCATTGTGCGCAAAGGTCATTGCATGGAGCGCAACGCGCATGCGTCCTGGGAAATGCTCAGTGAATCTCGTCCACCAGCACATCCAGCGACCAGGCCCGCCCCGCCTGCCCGGGCGCCTCCGCCTCCACCTCGTACCCCAGCCCCCGCAACGCGTCCACCAGTTCAGCCGGCGTCCCAGGCGCCGCCGACGCGCTCAGCAGGCTCCGCACGATCCGCCCCTTCGTCGCCTTGTTGAAGTGGCTGACGACCTTCCGGGTCGGCGCGTGCAGCACCCGTACGGTCGCCGTCCGCCCCGCTACCTCGCCCCTCGGCTTCCACGCCGCCGCGTACGCCGAGGACCGCAGGTCGAGCACCAGCCCGTTCCCGGCGGCCTCGGGCAGCACGGCCGCCATCGGCGCCCGCCAGTGCGCGCCCAGCGCCCCGAGCCCGGGCAGCCGTACCCCCATCGAGCAGCGGTACGACGGGATCCGGTCCGTCACCCGCACCGCGCCCCACAGCCCGGAGAACACCAGCAGCGAGCGCGCGGCGCGCTTCTTCGCGGCTGTGTCCAGCGAAGCCAGGTCGAGGGCGTCGTAGAGGACACCGGTGTAGATCTCCCCGGCGGGCCGCGCGCCGGCCGTTCGGAGGCCGACGTTCTTCGCGATCTCGCCGCGCAGCCCCTCGCTCAGCCCGAGCACCTCGCGTGCCTTGTCCTCGTCTGCCGCGCACAGGTCGACGAGTTCGTCGAGTACGGCCGCGCGGGCGTCGGCGAGTCCCGGCAGCGACAGCGATTCCGGCTTGAGCGGGGCACCGCGGCCCGAGGAGGCCTTGCCTTCGGAGGGCGGCAGCAGGACGAGCACGGTGGGTTTCTCCTTACGGTGGGTGCTGCGCCAGCGTAAAGGGTGCGGCCCGGCGGATTGTGCCTACGCTCGTGTCATGCCCCGCCGCCGCATCCGGATGACCGGCACCCCCGAAGCCCCGCTCCGCGCCGCCCTCACCGCGCTCCGCACCGAACTCGGCGTACCCGAGAACTTCCCGCCGGAGGTACTGGCGGAGGCGGAGCAGGCGGCCGCAGCACCGCTGCCGCAGGTCCGGGACGTCACGGACATCCCCTTCTTCACCGTCGACCCGCCCACGTCCATGGACCTCGACCAGGCGATGCACCTGTCCCGCCGGGGGACCGGCGGCTACCGGGTCCGGTACGCCATCGCCGACGTCGCCGCCTTCGTCGTACCCGGCGGAGCGCTCGACGCGGAGGCCCACCGCCGCGTCACCACCCTCTACTTTCCCGACGAGAAGACCCCGCTGCATCCGCCCCTGCTCAGCGAGGGCGCCGCGAGTCTGCTGCCGGACGTGACCCGGCCGGCGGTGCTGTGGACGATCGACCTGGACGCGGACGGCCGTACGGTCGCCGTCGACGTCCACCGGGCCCTCGTCCGCAGCCGGGCCAAGCTCGACTACGCGACCGTGCAGCAACGGATCGACGCGGGCACCGCCGAGGAACCGCTCGCGCTGCTCAAGGACATCGGCGAGGCGCGCGAACGACTGGAGGTGGAGCGCGGCGGCATCTCCCTCAACGTGCCCGAGCAGGAGATCGTCGAGCGCGACCACACCTACGAGCTCGCCTACCGCGCCCCGCTCCCCGCCGACGGCTGGAACGCCCAGATCTCCCTGCTCACCGGCATGGCCGCCGCCGACCTGATGCTCACGCACGGCACGGGCGTCCTGCGCACCCTGCCCGCCGCCCCGGACGGCGCCGTCGGCCGCCTGCACCGCACCGCGCACGCCCTGCACATCGACTGGCCGCACCACGTGTCGTACGCCCAGCTCATCCGCTCCCTCGACCCGCACCTCCCGCACCACGCGGCCTTCCTCCAGGAGTGCACGGCCCTGCTGCGCGGCGCCGGCTACACGGTCTTCCGGGACGGGAACCTCCCGCCCATCACCACCCACGCGGCCGTCGCCGCCCCCTACACCCACTGCACGGCTCCGCTACGACGCCTGGTCGACCGCTACGCCGCCGAGATCTGCCTCTCTCCCGCGTCCCCGCCCGCCTGGGTCCTGGCCGGCCTCGACACCCTGCCCAAGGAGATGGCGGACGGCAGCCGCCTCGCGGGCACGATCGAGCGAGAGTGCGTCGACATCGTCGAGGCCGCGCTGTTGAAGGACCGTGTCGGTGACCTCTTCGACGGTTACGTCGTCGACGTGGAGGAGCGTCAACCCACAGTGGGAAAGGTGCAGTTGGACTCCCCGGCCGTCGTCGCCCGCATCGAGGGCGGTGCGACTCCGCTGCCGCTGGGAGAGCGGCTGCGGGTCCGGCTCACTCAGGCGGAGCCGGGGACGTCGAAGGTACGGTTCGCGCCTGTTTGATCGCCGCTACGAGGGTGTCGGCGTCGTCCGCGTGGAAGCGGACGGTGCCCACCTCCTGTTGGCGCCCGAGGGCGGTGAAGTGGATTACGGGCTCGCTGAGTTGGAGTGTGACGGTGGTCTGCGAGCCGACGGGGAGGTTCAGTTCGCCGTCGGTCCGCTCGTGGGTCATGCGCAACTCCCGCCGTACGGAGGCGACTTGCTCCAGCGGTATGTGCAGGTCGACGTGGACGCCCCGGCGGACCCGGAGCGCGTCCGCCGCCAGGAGGTGCGGGCGGACCGCGAAGGCCGCGTGCATGCCGACGACGAACACGACGGTGTAGACGTCCAGGGCGAGCACGATGCCGTGCACCGTCGGCCAGTCCCGCAGCAGTACGGACATGGTGAGCGTCTCGATCACACACACGAACACGAGCCCTGCCATCATCGCCCCCTGCCCCCGCCCGTACCCGAACGCCCGCTCGCCGTCCGCCCGTTGGGCCCGCCGGGTGATCCACAGCCAGAGGCTCACCAGCAGTCGCAGCTCGTGCCGCAGGAGCACGGAGACGGTTCTCATGGCCGCCCCCGGGTGACGAGCCGCAGCATGCGGCGGATCGCCTCCGCCTGGGCCGGTGCGAAGTCCGCGTAGAAGGCGCGGAGGAAGCCGCTGTCCTGGTCGACCGGGCTGCCCTCGGGGAGCAGTGTGGCCGGAACGCAGGCGGCGAGGGCGCGGGCCGCCTCGTCCACGCGCGGGTCGGCGGGGTCGACGGGGTGCTCGGTGTCGGCGAGCGCGTCGAGCAGCGCGTACGCCTCGTGCGCCCGGGCGACCGCGTCCGGTGTCGCGACGGCGCTGCCCACCAGATCCATGATCCGCGCCCGTTCGGCCGGGGTCGCCACGGTGTCGAGCAGGGCGAGCATCTCGCGGTCCTTCGCGGCCATCGGCGAGTCGGCCGGGAGCGTCGAGGTGGTCGAGGTGTGGGTCAACTCGCTGAACACCGCCGTCAGTTCGGGGGAGACGGGCCCTTCGGCGGGCAGTTCTCCCGAGTCCAGCAGGGTGCGCAGCCGGGCCCGGCGCTCCCGGATCGCCGACTCCTGCCGGGCCAGGTCCTCGTCGAGTTCGGTGAGCACCTCGACGAGGTCCCGGCCCGCGTCGTCCGCGAGCACGTCCCGTACCTCGGTCAGCCCGAGGCCCAGTTCGGTGAGCCGCCGGATCCGGGCGAGGACGACGGCGTGCCGCAGACCGTAGTCGCGATAGCCGTTGGAGCGCCGCTCCGGTTCCGGCAGCAGGCCCAGGTGGTGGTAGTGCCGGACGGTCCGCGTGGTGACGCCGACGGTCTCGGCGAGTTCTCCGATCCGCATGGGACCAGTAAAAACGCTGACGTTACGGCAGGGTCAAGCACCGGCCGGCGCGCCGAACCACAGCCGCAGCGCGTCGGTCGGATCGTTCTCGGCGCTGTCCGTGTCCGCCGCCCAGGCGGTGATCCCGTCCGGGCGCACCAGCACGGCGGCGAGCTCCGGCCGCCCGGGACAGGAGGCGGTCAGGACGTCCACCACACCCTCGTAGCCGTCCGCGCGGGCCCGGAGTTTCGGGTCGTCGGCGAGGTCGAGGAGGAGGGCGCGGCCGTTGTGGAGGTGGTCGGCGAGACGGGTGCCGTCGGCGAGTTCGAGGTCGGGTGCGCTGCGTCCGGTCAGCGGATGGTCGCCGGGGAGGTCGTAGTGCTGCCAGACGCCGGAGATCCGCTTGACGAGATATGTCGTCCCGTCGACCGTCCCCGCGAGGTCGGTGACCACCGAGCGCAGGGCCCGGGAGTGCGGCTCGGGGCGCATCACGGCGATCTGGGCGCGCGTCCAGTCGAGCACCCAGGCGCCGATCGGATGCCGCTCCGCGGTGTAGGTGTCGAGCAGCTCGACCGGTGCTTGGCCGCGCACGACGAGGGCGAGCTTCCAGCCGAGGTTCATCGCGTCACCGACCCCGAGGTTGAGCCCCTGCCCGCCGAACGGCGAGTGGACGTGCGCCGCGTCGCCCGCGAGCAGCACTCGGCCCGCGCGATAGGTGTCCGCCTGCCGGCAGTTGTCGGTGAAGCGGGTCGAGGAGTGGACCTTGTGCACGGTGACGTCGATGCCGGTCACCCGGCGCACACTCGCCTGCAACTCCTCGGCGGTGACGGGGGATTGGCGGTCGCTGGGCGGCCCGTCGAACTCGACGGTGAGGATCCGTCCCGGCAGCGGACCGAAGGCGTACGTCCCCACGTCGGTCGTGTTCCAGCCGCCGCTGAGCGGCTCGGTGCCGGTCATGTCGGCGATGGCCTGGTAGCCGGTGATCTCCGGTGCGGTGCCCGGGAATTCGATCCCCGTGAGCTTGCGCACGAGGCTGCGGCCACCGTCGCAGCCGACCAGCCAGCCGGCCCGGACGGCGTACGGTGCGGAGCCGTCCGTCGGGACGAGGCGGACCGTCACGCCTTCCTCGTCGGCGTCGAAGCCGGTCAACTCGACCTGCCTGCGCACCTCGACGCCGAGTTCCCCGGCATGTCGGCCGAGCAGCCGCTCCAACGGGGCCTGCGGGACGAGTCCGACGCGGTCGACCGGGCCGAGGCCCGCGAAGGCCGGGTCCGACTCGTCGAGCAGATCGGCCCGCAGCATGATCCCGGAGAAGTGCCCGGCGAACTTCGGCGGCGGCACGGGGTTGTTGTCGCTGTCGCCGTGCGTCCGCCTGAACTCCTTGAAGCGGCTCATCGCCTCCTCGTGTATCCCGGTCAGCGCGGGCAGCAGTCCGCGCCGGTAAAGGGCCACGGTGGTCGTGGAGTTGAGGCCACCGGCCTTGATCGTCTCGTCCACATCGGCCAGCCGCTCCACGACCAGCACCCGAGCCCCGCCGAGGGTCAGCTCGGCGGCCAGGAGCAGGCCCACGGGACCGGCTCCGGAGACGACGACGTCGTAGTTCGTTTCGTGGTTCGTTTCGGTGTTCGCATCAGCGCTCATGCTTTGAGTGTAGTCACTAAAAAATTATGTTCGCTACACTGTTCTCATGAGTGATGGTGAGGGCGAGCTCTCTCTGAGGGAGCGCAAGAAGCGGGCGACCCGGCAGCGGATCTCGAACGTCGCCACGGACCTGTTCAAGGCGCGCGGCTTCGACGGGGTGTCGGTGGCGGAGGTCGCACGCGCCGCCGAGGTGTCGACGATGACCGTCTTCAACTACTTCCCACGCAAGGAGGACCTGTTCCTCGACCGCATCCCTGAGGCGGTCGAGGTGCTCAGCGGGGCGGTACGCCACCGTGCCCCGGGCGAGACCCCGCTCGCGGCACTGCGCCGCCTCACGCTCGAACTCCGCGACCAGCACCACCCGTTGGCCGGCCCCAACGACAACTTCCCGGCCTTCTGGCAGGTCGTGATCGACTCGCCGGCCCTGCGCGCCCGCGCCCGCGAAGGCCTGGAGGAGATCGAGAACGCCCTGTCCCACGCCCTCGCCGAGACCGCCCAGAACACCCCCGACCCCGCCCTGACCGCGGCCCTGATCGTCGCCGCGTACCGGTCGGTGTACGTCACCACAGCGCGCCGCCTGCTCGCGGGCGAACGCGGGGAAGCGACGGCCGAGGACCACCAGGCCCGGATGAACGCGGCCTTCGACATCCTGGAGCGGGCGCTCACCCCGGCATGACACGGAGCCCCGGAGCGTTGCACCCTGTGGAGGAAAGGGGGTGCGACCGGTGAGCGCACGTGAACAGGCCCTGTGGACGAGGGCGAGACTGGGCCACTGCGGCCCACCGCTCGACCTCCTGACCGCCCGCTTCGACCGGCACGTCTACGCCCCGCACGCGCACGAGGAGTTCACGATCGGCGTCTGCGTCGACGGCTCCGAACTCATCGCCTACCGCGGCGGCCACATCCGCGCGACCCCCGGCTCCATCGTCGTACTTGCCCCCGACGAAATGCACACGGGCGGCCCGGCCAACGCCACCGACGGCTACGCCTACCGAGCCCTCTACGCCGACCCGGCACTGTTGACTGACGGCATCCTCGGCGGCAGCCTCCCGCACTTCCGCGAGCCGCTCCTCGACGACGCCGAACTCGCCGTAGCGCTGCGCCTGGCGCACACCGAACTCAGCCTCTGCCCCGACCCGTTGGAGGCGGAGTCCCGCCTCCCGTGGCTCCTCACGGCCCTCGCCCGCCGCCACTCCACATCCCGCCCGGTGTCGGACGAGATCCCGGGCGCGGCCTGGGTGGCCCACGCGGTGCGGGACCGCCTGGCGGACGACCTGCTGACCCCGCCGTCGCTCTCGGCCCTGGCCGCGGACTTCGACCTGTCCCGCTACCAACTCCTCCGTGCCTTCCGCACGACGATGGGCATACCGCCGTACGCCTGGCTCGCCCAGTACCGGGTCACCCGGGCGCGCGGCCTGCTGGATGCGGGCTGGCGGCCCGCCGAGGTCGCGGCCCAGGTGGGCTTCGCCGACCAGGCCCATCTGACCCGCTGGTTCCGGCGGGTGCTCGGGGTGACCCCGGCGGCGTACCGCAACAGCGTTCAAGACGCGCGATGAGGGGGCGGCGCATTCTCGCCGTATGACTGCACGCGGCTGGTTCCTGTTCTCCCTGATGGGAGTGGTGTGGGGCATCCCCTACCTGATGATCAAGGTGGCGGTGGACGCCCCGCTCTCCCCGTCCATGGTCGTCTTCACACGCTGCGCCCTGGGCGCCGTACTCCTGCTCCCCTTCGCACTACGACAGGGCGGCCTGGCCGGCACACTCCGGACTCACTGGCGCCCGATGCTGGCCTTCGCGTGCATAGAGATCATCGGCCCGTGGTTCACGCTGACGGACGCGGAACGGCACCTGTCGAGCTCTACGGCGGGTCTGCTGATCGCGGGCGTACCGATCGTCGGGGTGGTCATGGCGCGCTTCTTCGGCGACGCGGAGCGGTTGGGCACCCGGCGTGTGGCGGGCCTCGCCCTGGGCCTGTCCGGGGTCACGGTCCTCACGGTCCCGCACCTGACGGGCGGCGACGCGCGCTCACTGGCGGAGGTGCTGCTGACAGTGCTCGGCTACGCGACGGCGCCCTTGATAGCAGCGCGCTACCTGAAGGACGTCCCGACGCTCCAACTGACCGCCCCGTGCCTGGCGTTGGCGGCGCTGGTGTACGCCCCGGCGGCGGCGCTGACCTGGCCGTCGTCGGTCCCCTCGCCCCAGGTCCTGGCCTCCCTCGCAGGCCTGGGCGTGATCTGCACGGCGGTGGCGTTCGTGGCCTTCCTCGAACTGATCAAGGAGGTCGGCCCGACCCGCTCGACGGTGATCACGTACGTCAACCCGGCGGTCGCGGTGGCGGCGGGCGCGCTGTTCCTGGGGGAGGACCTGACGGTGGGCATCGGGGTGGCGTTCACGTTGATCCTGGCGGGGTCGGTGCTGGCTACGGCGGGGCCGGGTGTCGGTCGGAGGGACGGCGGACGCCCGGTAACATGGTCGGCACGGCAGACGAGCCGGGCGGACGGCCGCGTGGAGTGCCCCTAGCGGGAACTCCCCGAGGAACGTCCGGGCTCCACAGGGCAGGGTGATGGCTAACGGCCACCCGGGGTGACCCGCGGGACAGTGCCACAGAAAACAGACCGCCGGGGCTGTGCTCTTGAAAGAGGGCGCTCCTCGGTAAGGGTGAAACGGTGGTGTAAGAGACCACCAGTGCCCAGGGTGACCTGGGCAGCTAGGTAAACCCCACCCGGAGCAAGGTCAAAAGGAGCCGCTGCTTCGAAAGAGGCGCGGCTCTGCGCGGACGTTCGAGGGCTGCCCGCCCGAGTCCGCGGGTAGACCGCACGAGGCCGGTGGCAACACCGGTCCTAGATGGATGGCCGTCGCCGGGGGGATCGTGAGGTCCCTCCGGACACAGAACCCGGCGTACGGCCCGGCTCGTCTGCCAGCGGGGCTCTGACCTGGTCTTATGGGCTGGGCGGGGTGCCGGGCGGTGGGGGCGATGAGTGATGCCGCCGAGCCGCCAGCGGGGGTTGCTGGTAGCCGGAGCTTCGACCTGGATGTGTGGATCCGGCCTCTCTGAATGCCCAGGCCGATACGGAACGTCAGGAAGAACAGCATCAGGCGGCGGCGCACGCGGAAACCCTGTGGTTTCACGGGGCAGTTGGTGCTGGAAGGGCCGCTGTGCCGCAATGGACTGTTCCACTGCGCACAACCTTCTGGAAAGCCACCGGTCTGAAAGGACACACACCTACGCGAGCCACCGGGGGTAGTCATGCGACGGATAGGTACTGCATTGGCCGCGACAATGCTGGCGGGCGGCGGCCTGTTGGCCGGCACGGTTCCGGCGGTGGCCGCGCCGACGGCCGTGGACTGTGCCGTGACGTGGGGAAGCCTGGACAAGACCGGTGACTCCGTCGCCTCCAGGCGACTGACCGCCGTGAGGACCGGACAGCACGAGTGCTTCGACCGTCTGGTCTTCGACGTCCAGGGCACGGCGGCCGACCCGATCGGTTACACGGTCC
>Ga0307511_10000458_pt1 | contig 44023 bp, 40 predicted proteins | sample 13_EM_MG_FD_200266 | JGI IMG/M metagenome (GOLD analysis project Ga0307511, IMG submission 200266) | Populus trichocarpa ectomycorrhiza microbial communities from riparian zone in the Pacific Northwest, United States - 13_EM | ecosystem: Host-associated > Plants > Roots > Unclassified | place... | reverse complement strand
TATATCGATATATATATATATACTTCACATGTGCTAATTTGTAGGATGAACTGTGCTTCGAGCCCTATGTCATTCTGCGGCCCCACTAATTGCAGAAATTGCATTGCAAATTCAAATCCATCAACACGCAGGCCCCAATTAAGAAGTAACACAAGAGGTATATTAACATATTAACAATTACAGTGGGCTTCTTTAATTTCTTCTTCTTCAATCTGGGTAAGCAAGTACTACGAGACAATGCACGCAGACTAAGAGGGCATATACGCGCGTATACGCTGTGTATTTATGGTTTTCTATATATGAGTAGCTAGACTCGTATCAATATGAGGTGCGGGTGCATAGGGATGAGTTGATAGGATCACGTAGTCTCGGCACTGGACGATACTATTATGTAGTCACAATAAACTGGCCAAGGTTGACGTTTGGGACGCTTCCACGTGCACTTCGTAGTGTTAACCTATGGCAAAAATTATTCACTCATAGTGACAGGTCATCCAAACAATTCCTAATGCCACTATGGCCACATCCAATTACTCCTACATACCGAGCTTGAGCCCCTCAATAACCCAGGCCGCGACCGTTTATTGCAGATACATATCTACGTGTTTCTGTGTTCCAGGACACCACGCACTAGCGCTGGCTCACCATGTGCCTCAGCAGAAAGGCAGTGAGAGCATTAGTGGAATTACCTAATGGCAACTCTTCAGCCGGCCCTACCACTGCTGCATGCAGCTCGAGTACCTTAAGCTTCTCTCTGTTATCAACGGGATATTTCATGGCCCATGGTGTTGTGGAGTATATTTGCGAGCATCTGGTACTTGTATGTTGCGCATGTGGGTTAACCATACCACACCTCCAACAACTGCGACCAACATGAATGCACTCGAAGAATTCACCTACCTGGGTATTGTACATGTGGCCCATCAACACATCATTTGATACCCTAATGTACTGCGAGCCTTCCCTACGTTTCAAATTACCCGGACCAATCGCCTTGCTGAACCGCCTAGTGGGGAGAAAGTACAAATACTTTAAATGCCTGCTAAGTAGCTTATGGAACAATCCGGATAGACTGGGTTTCTATGGAATGGTTTTGATTATACCCTGGTGCGGCGTTTCTTGAAACCTCATTGGACTCTTGTTGTGTGGCGCCGCAAATATGCTCGACGTGCAAACTTGAGCAGGGAAATTTGCCTACTACAGGCAATTCTAAGGGCACTTGTACACCCCGTTATCGCTCACCCAACTCCCCATCCTGAGCACGGGGTTTCTGGAGCTGTACCTCTTTACCTATAGATTCAACTTGTTAATTTCTCTAATCAACGCACAAGGTGATGTGCATTTCAGACTGACAGTTTGCAGATTAGAACCTGGCAGTTATCATTGTAACGAGCCTAAGCTGTCATCAGGTTTTCCAGAACACACGATTGCTAATGGTGGAGCGGACTGTAGCCTCGGAAGAAGAGCAACAGGATGCAAACCCTCTAAACATTCCGAGAGATTCGATATATACCTCCTGCTAACGTGGAGAAAATTGCAGGGCTGTGCCCTACTTATTGTCCAAGAATTTACCAATAGAGCACCTAGCCATTCAGGGTCAGACAAAAAATCTGGCGAAAATTTGGTGGACTTAATCCCATATAATTTGTATGGCGGGAACCAAAGGCGAAAGTCTGGTATATTTCTACTCATTAGCAACGCTACACAACCACAACGACCTCAGCCGGCACAGTATATTGACCCACATGCTTCAGCTTATGAAACTCCTGCTGGTTGCTATGGGACTGCCAGGCCAAGTCCGACTTTTACTCTCTACTCTACATTTTGACGAGGAGTACTGTCTTAGCAAGCTCTTTGGTGGTTTGACAGGGTCAACAAGGCATCCAATGGACATTGGAATGCCACATTATTGACAATAACTGGTTAGCACAATGGCTTCAATAGAACCTACCTCCGGATCGAACCGACTCTACGCCATCGGCTTCGTGATCAGTGCCGTTGAGCGTGGAGCGGTATATATTGTGACCGACATTCAAATCTCGTCCGGAGTCAGGCACAAGGTCATAAAAATCCAACAACTTGACTCGATAATATCTCAGAAGTACTGTCATTACCACTCGTGTATCGGGCCTCTAGCTACGCAGTTGGATCTATTCATAGGTGCATCGGATTCTTGAAACCCATAACAATATGATATACCATCAGTCGGGTTTCCGAAGAACCACAATCCATTCCAATTCGCAACCCGACTAGCGTGCCTGACCTGCGTGGATTGTAAGATGTTGTGAATGTTGGAATTGGCATTGCACAGTCCCGAGACCGACAAGACAAGGGCGATATCTTCAATCCCGCAAGAAGCCGTCGCTGAAGGGTCCAGGTCCGTGCAAATCTAGTACTATTTCCAACCATCCACTAGCTGAAGTACCTGGGTCACAATACCTACTTCAGAGAGGTTTGAATTTGCCATCGGGATAAGCAAGTGATCAATGGCGTTTCCCTAATCAGACCGCCGATCCAGCCTTGTGCGTGGGACATGGATACCTCGAGTGGCGCAATCGTTACAGGTGAGATCTATTAGTTTCCTAAATAGTCCACGATCGACATTCTTGTCAGACGACATATGTTTAATTCTCTAGGGTACAGTGGAGCTCATCTTGAGGCCAAGTCAAGTGGTTAAGGTCAACCCTAGGCTCTCCACACGTATTCGAGCCGCACAACCTGAGCCAAGATATCCTCATGAGGCGAGATAATTATGTAGTCTGGTTCGAGATAATCCCGCATCTACAAAACATATTACAGATCCAAACTAGCTCCACTTAACGTCGCAGCCTTTGGAAAATTGACACATCTGGGCACGAGAATCCCGTAACTGATTCATACATACATCATTATGTAGGGCCTAGGCCACGACTTGCATATGTGATTCAATGCGACTGTGATCGCTTGGGATACCCATGGGTCCTGAGGCCACGATACATCTATAATGTACCGAGTACAAGGAAGTCCCGAGGGTATCTTTAATATAGCTGCAAATAGCTAGGTAAACTACAAGAAGAGCATCAATGCAGGGGCTCACAGCTGGGTCATGGACAGCAATTTATAACTGAGCAGCCTTAAAAACAGGGAGGATCATTCAAATGACCCACATACGCCCGTCGCCTGGGTAGGCTAACATCTTCCATCAAGTTCGGAGCAAAGCTAGCTGCGAGACTATTCAATTGCAAGCCATTGTGAATTCAGTATCCAAATTGTCAGTTGGGCCAAAGCCCCCAAACCGATCAGCTTGGTGTGACGATCGATCGACAATTCGTGACTCTTCGAGAACAGCTGTACAATATCAACCTCGCGATGTCGCGATCTTCGACATGCTGCTGCATAGCTCGAAGAGGTCTTACCGTTTTGGGATTTATATAAAACATGCTATATACAGATATAGATTAATGTAGCTAAACCTGGCTGCAACACATTACAATCGAGAGCATACGCTATTGCAATTGAACCAATTACCAAATATCGTGATCGCCGCGGGGAGCACTTAGGAGTGTCCACATGCAATGAAGATGACCCACTCAGCTTCGAGATGTCGACTGGGCGCCGCAGCCCAGGGTTTGGCACGAGACTGCTTTCTACAGGGCCGATCAGCCGGGAGGTACCCTGGTTCAGAAAACATGCACACATTTCAGTATGTGCACGTGCTTCCGGCCACTATTCGCGTACCATATACGGGGGGATTCTTTCACGAGGTAAGACTAGCCCTGGCTTCGATAAGGCTTGGGTGGTTGTATTTATCCAAAATTTGCTCTGTGCACGAAAAAGCTTGCGCGCATGTGTAGACCTTCTCGATTATGCATTGTGTCTTGTGCGAGGAAGCTCATGCTCTCCGGGAGACATGGGAGCGACAAAGAATCTGCTTCGGAAGCATGTTGTTTACTCGTAACATGCAAAGTTGTAAAGTGGTTTATATACTGCGGCATCACCCGTCGAAAAAGAGCATGGGTCGAAATATACCGGTAGTGTTTTAGAATTATTTCCCCCCACTGTAGACCTGAGTCCGGAGCTCGGGGGAACCAGGCTAGCTCGGAAGTCCGAGAAATCAACCGGTCCTACAATTCAGTGGAGAGCTAGGTCTATTGAGTTGTGTTGTATGGATTCTGCATAGGAACTCTGTCAACACATATTCTAAACCACCCATTGTTATACAGCTTACATGCAGATATGTACCGGTATGTATATGTATATCCCCGGCCGAAGCTGTTAAAAGATACTGACATCCACAACTGGGCTGCCACCGGCTCCTAGTATGGTGGGATGGGGGTGATTGCTGAGCCGGTAATCCTTGGTGCCATGGCGCACCCACACGGTCCCGGTGCCCAACACCTCCCCGTGTACTCTACCACTTGGCGTGAGATGCCCATATGATTGGATGCAGACATACATGTAGACAAGTATCTCATGCATACCGGAGGACTAACAGTAGCCGGCATCGAGAAATCCCCCATATAAGCATTTCCAGTTGTATCAGTGTGGGTGCTGTTCCAGCTACCGGCCTCGAGCACAACATTCGAAGCGAGAAGCGAGGTAAAGATGCCGGTCAGTATAGGGGAAAAAGGAAAGAAAAGATGACACAAAACTAAGATTAAACTGCCGGGGCGGGGGTATATGCATGTATACATGACAAAGTGGAATACGTCTGAATCTGTTTCGATCCCTTAAATTTTTTGGTATCGTTTTTCTTTCCATTTGACCTCTGGAACAATTTCGCCTTCTTTACTGGACCTGGGGCTGCAAACTTACATGGCATATGCTACGTAGCTGTTTGACATCTGAGTATTACATTACGTTATGGAATAACCTCTTGACTTGGGTATGCCTGCTCGATGAGACTATACCTGAGGGTCCAAACACATCTCGACTTCTGGTTGCCCAAACCGGCCACCCAAAAGCCTCATGGGACGCTTTGGTATATGTATCAACTTATATACGACAGCCGTTTTTTTGTCGTTCGGCGATCGAGGCCCTGCTTCTCAGGCCGTTTTGCTGGCAGTCCCGGTGCGGGAACAACACAGCATTCGGAAAAAGACTATGGCGTCTCTTGGCCTGTAAGGGGTTGCTTTCCATCCATCAGGCTTGATAGAGTAGGCATCTCACTCACCTATCAACTACAGATCCGTGAGACTAAAAGTGAGAACACAAGTTTGCTGTCTAACGAGCCTAGGCATCCGAATCGAGTTAGCTTACTAGTTCCGAATCTGCAGGAGCATTCCAGATATCAGAATACATACCTTGTGCCACCTGGCTAACTGGGGAGTACCCTGCTCGCTCCTTTGAGAAGGGAGACCCATTGTCTCTCCCTTCAACCTGATACAAGCAGAACGGTATGCAAGCTTGTGAAGGAAAAAGTAAGTCGCGACTCGGAGAACTTCTGCATCAAAAGACGGTTCAGCTTGTTGATTCGAAGTCGTATTCGCAGTTGGACTGACCGTAACGTTCACAATAACCCAATCATTCGATAAGATGGTTTCGGACCCATGCGAAGCCAATCTGCAAGTTGACGAGAATTGTGAACTGATATGCAGGTGGGTGCGACGGTCCGCTTGGCGTGTCTCTGCTGCAAGCCATCAACCGCCTCCCTACTGCATGCCAAGAGAGATGGGGTTTGTTTGTGGCCAAGGGACACAGCACATGGCTTAAACCCCATACTACAGTAAGTCCTCATTTGTTGCAATTGTACTCTGGTAGTTGTAAATTGCATGCTAAACTGTCATGTGTGCTTCAATATTAATCCCCAATGGAAACCCCGTTTCAGGCGGGAAAACCACGCAACTATCCCATCCAGAGATGCAACTCGCTGGACTGGTCATGTAAAGTATGCATATGACCTTCGTCTCGTATCGAGGCGCCTCGAGAATAGACTATACCTTACGTTAATCTAGTTATTTTTATAACTAAGTCCTGGTTGCTTATTCATAGAGAGTAATCTTGACGTAGAGAGTACTATGCTCGAGGTACACTTCTCTTTCGGGGCATGCTTCAGGGCTTGGCGCTCTGCTATTGAGGAAGTGCACCTCCCTATATTTACTGCAAATGCAAACATGCAAGGTTGAATCCAGCCCCGGACATGTTTATATCTGCTAAAGTGACTTTCAGCTGAGATATTTCGGAATGACCTGCGCACTGCCAGAGGCTCTGAGTGAAAGCCAGAATGTGGGTAGGTACCTGGGTAGTCGATCGCCTAGCAGACCTGGATATATATCAATCCCAACTGCATATATATACGTCCAAGATTCGGGCCAATATATACGTCCAAGATTCGGGCCAGACCCAATGCCACAGAGCTTCTTAGCGAGGATTTCCCCCTGTGGTGCAAGTAAGACAATCATCGTAATGCCCTGGATGCCGTACTTGCATGCTTAACGCCAGCAGTGCTCCAACTAGCGAGCCTGTTCTGACCACCCATGCCAGGACCTCATTTACCCCAGATGCGGACGCATATCACATTTCCTCCTCAGGTGTTGAAATATGATATCGATGAGGACCCAGAGATCAATATTCCACGATGATCGTCGCGGGGTAACGTATAACAGTAGCAGAGACATGCCCTGGCAAGGGTTCAGGCAGGACAAGGCTACTGTACATGATTTAGATCGACACACCAATCTCACATACCTTTCATCCCTCTAGTAGTACGTATAACCCCCCTGTCCCATCGTTCATGGCTTTCTGACCTAGGTTCTGCTCGTGGCATCGCGTAATGTCAGAAGTCAGAGGACTGTAGGCCGAGAGAGTGTATTTGCGGGGTTCGAGCTTCGTAATTCGCAGCACTTGACACTGTGGGTAGAAACCCCAATATGGTTTATAAATATAAACCCATTCCTGACTCTCCTGCTGGCAAAGGTTAGAGGCACCATATGGCCACATGATGACTGGATCATAGGAGAGCGCTGGTAGTACTAACAACCACCTAGGAACATGTGGCCTAGTTTCGAATATGTCAAGCCCGGTGCATGGCAGCATTCACTGCATCAACAGTGCTGCGGGTTTGCGAATCTGTCCCTTGGAAGGTCAAGGCATGTAGCCTAAACGGGCAGAATCATTCTGTTCCCCGTAGCAATAGTCTGTTTCGGGAGCCATCCTTTCATCGACTTCACATGCGCCTCAAAGACTAGTCTAAAAGAAGTCAATTTTCGATTCATTGCTTAGTCTCTTGACACAAAGGTCTTGCGATCTGCTGCAAGGACTTGTATAATCAGCCAAAGTACTCAATTGATCTTACTATGGGAAAGGTGAAACTCGGTGTGCACGATTTATGCATCCGAGCTCTCAATTCTAGATTATAACTGAGTCCTATTATCCACACAAGCACTCCGCTCTGAACCCCCCAAGCCGACCACCTAAATCCGTTATGCGACACCCGCCTTACGCCCTAGGAAAGAAAGAGAAAGAATTTACAAAACAGGGAAGCGCTAGATGACTTCTGCAAATCATCGACGTACCTGGCCACTCCAGCCATTGTTCATGTAGTGCAGGACAAGAGGCAGTGAAGGGATCGAAACCAGGAAGTGAATGGCTGCTATAACGATAAAAAGCACAGACCAGTATTTAACAGGGCCAATAATTGGGTATCTGTATGTAATATGCACACTCTTCATTCGGATGTGTCACAATAGTTCGCATCTAACAGGGGAATCATCGTCCTTCGCTATAGTCGTTGAGTGCGACGCAGACAGCACCTCGATGATGCCCATTATACTGCCGGATGATTTGCTGGCTTTTCAGTGAATTAGCATCTTTTACTCGCTCTCTGGATATTAAATACTACCTGCTCAGCTCCCATAACCGCGCGTAATGGTCACTACAAGCTGTTACTAGATAGGCCGAGTCCGCGCTAAATGCGCAATCCCACACCCATCTTTGGTGGCCATGCAAGGTATTCTCTAGTGTGAAGTTATTGTTGTCCACACTCCAGATTTTGGCAGTATGATCTGCAGAACAGGTAGCCAGGTGGCGCACATCAGGCGATAGTAAGACGCGCGTAATATACTTGGGATGTGCCACAAACTTGGTAACAGGTACTAAAGAAGTGAGGTCTCGGTTTTGGATCATCCTCCAAACGTAAACGTTTCCCTGATTTTGTTGTTAACATGGCTACCAGAAATGCAAAATCCATGGTGTTGCATAAATATATTGTGAAGATTGCACTCACAAGATTGTTCCCAGCTACGAGCATGCTTCCATCTGTTGCTACCGTCACACTCCTCACGGGCACATCATCCTCGGGTATAAGCTGGTGGGTGCATTTGTTTTCCCCTAGATCCCAAATCCTAACATTACCCGCTTGGTCACACGAAATCAGCTCCCCTTGGTTGGGGTGTATAACTACATCATTCACGGGGGAATGATGGTTGTAGTTTCTCTGGACGCTTGCTGATCTTGTGTCCCAGATTTTGACAGTCCCGTCTTCACTTGATGTGACCATCCATTTCCCCTCACAGTGAAACCCTACACCAGTAACGTTGTTTGTATGGCCTTCGAATGAGAGAATAGGATTTGGATTTGTAGATTTGATATCGTAGAGCTTAACGTGAAGATGGCCTGCTGCGGCTAGGTAACGTTTGTCAGGAGAGATACAGAGACGGTTGACTTGTGAATCTGTGTGCTGAATTGTTCGAGAGCATATCCCAGAAAGCGCTTCCCAAAACCTATATGAGTTGTTGGTCTGTCAGTCGCAGGCCCCCAGATGTCCACCAACAGAGATAACGGGACGAAGGCATAACAACCTTATGGTGTGGTCATAGCCAGCTGTCGCCATTATAACGCTCATGGTGGGCAAGCTGCCGAAGGGGATTCTGTTCGGGAAAGTATTTGGGGTATTCGGGACGTTAGGAGGGATTTGGATGTTGAAAGTAGGCTGAGGAGAACTCTCGAGGATTTAGCGGGACACGGGGGTGCTGGCCGTGCGGGACGACCACTGGTATCCTTTCCTCAGATTGACGGATTAGATGAGAGGAGAATCGATATCTGAGTATGCGTAGGACGAAGCTGCAGGGACGCGGATAGGCTGCAGTGTGGCTCCAGACATTCACATTTGTAGTATCATTTGCGGCTCTGAGCCGAACTGGTTATTTAGCGGCTGTCACGAGACCTAGCTCTGCACCTAATCCCTGCTTACATGATCTCTCACGTTGCGAATCGTCATCATACCGGGCTGGGTGCTAACCGCCCGCAATAGCGAATACAGCTCGCGACGACGTCGTTACCCTGTTCTTATATACCAGCAAGCTACATACTCGTGTACCCTTCGTATACGCACGCAGATCCGATCCTACAGATATCCACACCTCATCATGTCCTTCGACCGCCTCTCCAGCTTAGAATCTCAGTCGACTACCTCCCGCTCTACGGGCTACTCCGATGACCCCGCCTTCGACAGGCTCACTAACAGTCTCTCCACCAACCTCTTCCGACTTAACAACAATGTTAGTCGACTATCGCGAGAAATTGCCCTTATGGGTACCCCAAAGGACTCGGAAACCATCCGAGAAAGAGTCAGGACATTGATGGAGCAAACAAGGGAGGGGTTCAAGCAGGTTGGGGAAGGAGTAAAGAAAGTTCAAGCGTGGGAAAACGTCTCTGTATGATTCCATGAAGCTCTTACATTTAGAGATAGTCAAACCCCAATAATGCTGATTATTTCTGTTATGTATAGCCCTCACAACGGTTCTCCCAGGCCAAACTATCTCGGCAGTTTCAAGCCAACCTGGAGTCTTTCCAAGGGATACAGCGCCTCTCTGCTGAGAAGTCTCGACAGTATGTCCTTGCTGCTCGTGCGGCCATTGAACATGGAGACACCGCGGACGATGCCGTTTACCACTCTACTTCGCCAAATGCCTCGCGATCTCAGCAACAACAAGAGCAAGTCCCTCTTGTACAACAGCAAATGGCCCTGGCCGAACAAAGCGAGGTCGACTTTCAGGAGATGCTCATCAATGAGCGAGAAGATGACATACGTCAGATTGAGCAAGGAATAAGCGAACTCAATGAGATATTTAGAGATCTGGGTACCATGGTTAATGAACAGGGGCACATGATTGAATCCATCGAAGGAAATGTACAAAATACATTAACAAGTACACGAGATGCTAGTAGGGAATTGGTACAAGCAAACAAGTACCAGAAGTCAGCACGCAATAGGGCGTGTATGCTGTTGATTATTTTGGCGGTCGTCTTGGCTGTGGTACTCTTGGCTGTAAGCTTTCCCAGTCCCGTGCTTACGATCATTGATCTGATTCACTATGTAGATTTTTGCTTGATTGATATGGTTGATTTTTATATACCCTGTTTGAGTTTTGATAACTCACCTTCCTATTGACGCACTACCACTTCACAACCTCTACGGCTCCAAGCCCTTGTCTCTATATATCCCCGTTTCTTTTTCCCCTGCGCCCGACTTTACATTTATGTCGTAACTGCGTTTTTGATACGTTAAACTGGGGCTCGGGGTAAGCCGGAATCTACTTTTCGTCGTTTTTTTTTGTTTTTATATTTCCCCGAAGCCTTGTATTATAATGAGGAGGGAGCAAGCGAGGATGTGTTGCAGCATGCATACCTCATATTGCTGGGGAAGGCGCTGGGTCACTCAAATCAAGTGTCTGATAGTTTCTTGTTGCCGTTTTCGCACTGTAGGAATGTAAGTGAGATCAATTGAACGAGTTTGTTTATTTTACTCTCTTCTCTGCAGACCAGCTACCATGGTATTAAAGACATTTGCCATGGATAAGCTCATGAAATGGTAAACTATACTGATGTTTTTATCTCCATCCGGAGCTTTGACAGTAAACACATGCTGACAAATGTTAGACAGCGGAAGGACTTGTGTACTTTTGCAGTCTTGACGACAGCGTGCATCTCACCTGGTCTGTGTGCTGCCAACCCTACATGGGGTTGACGAGATTCCAGCTGTCCAATAAGCAGCAGGCATGATTTACCGGCTACGACAACCCACGATCATGATTTCGGTGCTCATCGACAGTGACAAACAAATACTCTTGTTTTGATATCGGGCATAGTATATCGCTAGGGAACTCCGCATTTGTGGAATTATCTCCGGTGCAAATGCCATGTGAGGAACCCTAATCAGTTATGGCATATGTACCTGAACATATGTTTACAATATATGGCCAGTACCGACATAAGCTCTGCAGCTCACAGGCGTATTTACCCATTACCTCCGCCCTTGAGACCTACTTATGTACCGATCTTCAGAAGCCCACATTTTCTTTGAAGCTGCAAGTATTTGTTGACAGAATGTGGGGGCCCAACTCTATTCATCACTGCAGTTCTCCAATTATGGGCTTGCTCTCGTCTGTTACCTCCGCTTGGTATAGACCAATTTGGAAATAAAATGCTCCTAAAGTGATAGTCAGGGTTGTTTCTAAGACAGACAGAGTCAGGATGTCTTGACAGGAGAAAGGCAGAAAGCCAGACATAAGGCCAGTTGTCGAAACGGGAGAAAGCCCCGCTCGCTCTTCCGTCAACTATTTTCTGCTCTATGCCCACTCAATACAAAACTTCGAAACCAGACTAAAGCTCCGATTCTCCTGTGCAGCGCCATTTCGGCTTCTGTGCCCAACTGACACAACTTCTTTTGTGGCTTAGGGTCCACATGGGCGGGCATAAACGAGGGTAGTGCTATGGGTAAGTGAGGTCCCTCTGAAAAATCTCATCTGCATAGTTATATCTGCCCGTGTTTACGAGTCCCGTCTTGCCAACACATTGCACACTAGAAGTAGCACATGATATTCATGAAAACGTACATTCATACTGCATGCCCGCGGCAGACACTGGCTCTAAATCCCTCTCGCTCAACCCCCCTATCTGCACTTTTGTTTGCTAACTCCCATCACTATATTAAGCTTAACAACCTACATATTCTTTGTATGGCTTGCTTGGCTGGTATGCTTCTTGGCCGCAGGTTGCAACATGAGCTTCGTACCTCGCTTCCGACCTAGGACGGGATTTGGGGGGGTCGGTGGAGGAAGGGTGCATAGATACCAATGGCAGTAACCTGAGTCGTGGGGGTTCAGACAAGCGGGTGGAGTTTGCAGGGGCAGGGTGCGGGATGTGGGGCAGCCCACGCAGCTAAGAAGATAGCATCCCAGACATTTACTAGATTCTGTTCATACTTGTTGACGTTAAGGGCAGTGCAACCGTCACGTGAGCATAGCATGTTTGGTTTACGGTGATTATCGAGACTGAAGCCCAGCCTACTTAAGGTGTATTTTTAGTGGCCTGAATTTGGTCGGTAGCATCGTATGGAAGTATAACTGCAATCAAAGAGTCATGTGACCGAATCTGGGGTTCAAAGTGTGTATCTGGAACAAGCTCGTTGATATTTTCACCTACATACTTACTCCCGCTCTCTGCTGTCTGTCCTCGCTCTTGCTCTTGCTCTTGGCCCTTTGCCCTCTCATTGAGGTGTATCGGAATGGAACTGCAGCGAGGGTCGGGGGGAAGAGAAGGGAAAAGTGGGAGAATTGTATGATAATATAGGGGCGCTAGATTGCTTTCTCGGGACCGTCCTATACATTTCCCTTATAATCTAGTTCATCCTTGGTTCGATGCAAGTACATTGCCTACTAAGTACTTTGCTTATCAAGGAAACATCAAGTATTAAACTTGTAACGCAGGAACTTCAATAGAAATGTGTAGTCTCAGGGAAACCAGGTGATTTGTGATTCCCAATGCATACCTAAATATCTGGTTGTGAAACGTGCCACCCCCACCATGAGGTACATTATACCCCCAAAATTCTTCGGATCAACCTCCAGACATACAACATTGGCGAAATGAAGATAAAGTTAAAACCAATGCCCGGAGCCCTGGTATTCCTAATCTCTGCTATTCAAGTGAGATGTGTATAGGCAGGTACATGTTTTGGACTCCCCTGGGGGATCCCCTTTGGGAATAAAATCCATATCCCACGTACACCAAAAAGGATAAATCCAGACTCTATTGTGATAAATTTTCTCAAGTAAGTAACCTCCAATATATTGTATTTGATTCAAGGAGTGGGATGGGGGGTTTCTTACAATCCCATACGCCACGTACCATCCTTAAAAACGAAGTGGTCAACAATTCTGTGGTAGAAGCAAGATTTGTCACTATCTTGTACCTCCTCCTCGCGGTAGATGCCTACATGGCTCTGGTAAAAATCTCTTTGTTTGAAGGATTTGCCTGTAACGCTTTGAAAAGAATGCTCCTCGGGGTGGTGTTCCAGGGTAAGCGTGCCCAACAAGGTACCTAATTGGTATTGGACCCAGTATGTGCTAGTGCCTTGAGCGGTTCCACGCCCAATGGTGAGACTGTCTATCAGACCCATGATCTCCGGGCATCTAGCGACAGAAAGTGGATCGGTTTCGTTCAAGTTCCTGCAATACCCATCGTATTTGTATTTCAATGGCCGTTCCAAATCATAATCGCCTGTTTTTAGAAAGGAAGGAGGCTGTAAGTCTACTGTGGGGGAAGGCGAAATAGATGTCTGGTTTGGGATCACGTTAGAATCCGTAACCGTAGTGACGGATATTGTGTTGCCTGGAGTCTCAATCGATGGTAAGACTCGTCTGAAGGGCGGACTTAGTAAGTGAATGCCAGAGAGCGTAGTTAAAATCAGGGGTTGGCCTAGAAAGGGTTTCTGGGGTGCATACATCGGTTCACTCTTTCCTGTATCCTGCCTATTACCCTGAGTTGCATAAACGGCCCCAGCAGTCGCTGCTCCAGCCAATACCACGATGAGAGCAACTACCATCCACAAGCACCTCGAGCTGCGTGTAATCTCGCACAGTCTATGGGGTACTATTTCGCTTTCTACGTATTGTATCAGCTCCCTATTCTTGCACGAAATTTCTTTAGTTGAACTACACACCTAATGCGATCAGATGTGCCTGAGCCATATTCATGGAAGGGGCTGAATATGCCCCATCAACTCGCTGCAAGCCACTTGGCTCCAAACTGCATATAGGTCTACCATCTGAATCAATGTCCACTGGCTGGGGAAGAGGCACAGGGTAGCTATAATCCTGTCTAGATGCTACCTCTAGTGTACAAGTTGACCTTACACACCTTGGTATTTCGGATGATTGTCTAAGCACAGGCTCTTCCCTCTTGTTACTCATTTCTAGAGTCTGGATCGGTTCATGGTATCCTAGTGGCTACATATACATTGAATGAGTACGTCAGTTACTGTGATGAATCAACAGAAGGGAGTGGAGTCCATGTTACCTCAACAGGACCAACGCTCCTAAATCCCAGCTCTACCAACAGCGTTTTATCGCCTTCCTCCTGACCCTTCCCCTGTAAATCGACACTTGGAGCACCCACATGGCCCGGGGCCATGAAAGCAGCTAATCAGCCGAGTGGTCAATAGAGCCCAAATTAGTTGCTTTAGATTCAAGAGACTGAAAATCACAATGCATCATGAAGGAGACAGCCTGCTCAGGCCTACAGCTTAGGGAATAACTATAGAACACACTCAAATTAGCTTTTTGCGTTTCCGATATCGTGTTGCACTGCATAGCGTTCGGACAGCGCAGCGCAACACATGTATTCCAGCCCACCAGTGACTTCGAAAAACACATAATAAATAAGGCTGAGGAAGCCTTTATAGGCCACGAGATGGACGGCGCCCTGTAATAGTGATGTTTATAAAGACTTAGACTATAAATTTATGGGGAAATGTTTCACCAATACCTCGTTACCCTGATTCAGTGGACACATGCATGGAGCTGGCGACGGGTGGGGGCATTCGATCTATCTATAGCACCCTTACGGGGAAATAGAAATATACAGGAATAAAAGTAAGCAGCTTACTTATAGAGGTATCGACTACTAATTTTTTTTTCAAAGACACATGTTGAAAAGGGGGCCCTTACAGACCAAAAAAATACATCAGAAAGAAAACATGAAGAGTCAAATGGTATTGGTCTTAGAATGTAAACAGGCTTATTGGTTACAGGTCAGCTTCCGTAGTAGAAACAATCGCAGGTTTTGATCGAATGTCGTAAGCCGTCACCTGGGTCATATAGGTCGCGTCCAAACTGTACCTTTGCGGTACTTGTAGCCGGCCCACATTTATTCCTCCATTAGAATTTGATCTGCCATGTCGAGGTAAATGAAAAAATATTCATACTGGAAAACCCACAATCGCCATGCATATTGGTATCTTTACTTATCCATAGATACCTGGTGGATAGTTGTTTGCCTGATTTATTCTGCTGCGTGGCGGTGCTCGAGCCCTAATAAGAATTACCTTTAATTATCGTCAATGGCGGAGCAGTGGTGTTCCAACAATTTCACATCGAAGTCTTCAGTCTTAAAGGGAGCTCGAATGAGGATATCAAAGCCGTTGCCCTAGATACGAGTTCAGGGCACTTGGTGAAGGAGTAGGGATTTGTTGGGTGTTCACTTCTGCAGTCCCCCGATGCGTAGAATTTGGTTATGTTCAAGAAAATTCTGCCTATGGGACAAACAATAGAGGGCTTTTCCAGTGATGCTGATATCTCTGAGGGGGGTATAGTTGTCGTAGCTGAAGGTGTTTGTCACTGTAAAGTTAATAACATCTGTGGTATAAATCGGTAGTTCTAGAGATCCCCAGGGTGTTTGTAAGATAGATATCTTGAGCTGATGTTTCCGACACACTGTGAGCCACATAGCACAGAGTTAATTGAGACTTAGATCAATGTCCGCCGTTAACTTTTATTGAGTTCTCTTCTTTGAACTTCGTATGCCGTTTATATGACTTGAGCATACCCACAATGGTGGCAGCTATCATCAAAAGTGCCACAATAATAACAACAGTCCAAACAGACTCTTCAATTTTTAAAATTCGTCTGATCGCCACTTTCGCTGTATTGCTGCCTATGTGCTTCACCCCGCTACGTTAGAGTCACTGTAATTTGTTCCACTTCTACTAAAGAGCTCACCAGAAGGCGTAGGCGCACATGGTATATCTAGTTTTAATCCACCCGTGTGTGCAACATCAGCGCCTTGCAACTCTGTAGGCTCCAAGTGAGAGATCCAACTCCCATCTTCATATATTGGAACTTGAATGGAACAAGGCTTCTCTTTCACGTCTTGTTCCTGCATTGGTAACTTCCCCTATACTGAACTCAATCCTGAGTACTGACGTAATTCGGGAAATTGACTAGATATAGGACGGGAGTGTCTATAGCCTTCGGTTTAGTGGGCTGTAGAGGTAAATCTTGATTTGAGGCTGATATCTCTAAGACTAGCTGGGTATCAATAGTTGTGCACCCCTAGCTGCAGACGGGTTCTTACCAAGTCTCCACTGGACGTTCGACCAAACCCTAGGGTTTTTCCATTGACAGAAGGAGCGTGTTGTCTGCTAAGTATCTAACATAGCCCAGCGGCTACCCATCCACTCAACCCTATAATAAGGCAAATCTTTTGAGGGTAAACAGAAAAACTTACGTCCACAGAACCAGTGACTTTATATCCCAATCCAATGACAGGCTCATTGATGGGCGCTCCATGTGGCTCGTCTCGCTGGATACTAGGTACAGCTGTGGCAAGCACGCCAGGCCCAATTGGCGGAGGTGAAACCACTCCTATAATCTTTTCCGCCATAAAATAAACCCTCTGATATTGTGGTTCACCGCAAGCGTTTTTGTGTTCCACGCTGCACCAGCCAAGAATATTTGAGTTTGGATATATTAAACGGAGATTAGATGCTCCAATAAAGCATATTCAGAAACACAAGATAGTCTCTTTTCGAGGTGGAAGATGGAGGAGGTGAAAGTCGTTCATGAAAACCTGGCTTCATTCTGATCATTTGAGGTATAAATACAAGATGGAAAGGACTAAACGGGTAATTAGTGTATATATATCTTCATTGTCTTTTGCAGTCAAGTAGTGTAAACGAACGCACGCTCCAATGCAATATAAACGACATTAGTAAAAAGGAAAAGGAAATAAAAAGTAAGATAAAAAGAATCAGCTCGATAATCAATAGATCCCAGAGCAAAAGAGCTACTGGTGGAGGCAGCAAATTCCCATAATGGTTGAAAGCAATAATTTCAGATCAGGACAATAACACAACCAAAAGAACTGATATCCGCCAACAAAAACAAGAGTAAAGAAAAGAGCAACTTTAGCACAGAATAACAAAACCCCAATGACAATTTCGAGCACTATCAATTCACAAAGAATACAGCCCGCGTTTATTTTATCAGTGTCGAGTGACCTGTTCGTGTCTTTTGCCCAGAATAAGACCTAAACCCTCCCCTTCTAAACAGAGCGCTACACACATCGCACATCCCTTTTCAAAATCGTAAAGTCGTCGCAATATCCAGCAGTCGAAATATGAATGGGGGGATGAATGCATTAGAGCTGAAGGAAAGTAAGAACAGCGCAGAAAAACAGATATGAAAAAACAATAGTTTATATTAAACAGGTATGAAGTGAAGAAACTGACTCGAACCCGAACGTTTATCAACCTAAGAGACCTAGCAAATTAGCACTCCCACCCAAAATAGCCGCTTCAAAGTCTAGACATACCGCAGCACAGGGCAGATGTGATCTTCTGCCATGTCGTCTTCTTAGGTTCTTGGTTCCGGGGTGTCGGGGGCAATGGCTGGTGCATTGCTTGGGAAGACTGAATGCGGGTGGGTGGTAGGTTGGTTTGCGAGTTCTGGAACTGGGCCTGTGTGCTGGCGGTGGGTGTTGAGACGCCCGGCTGTAGGCCCCCCGTTGTCCCGCTGGGTCGCTTCTGCGGCTGTGCGTTTGGAACGCTTGGCCTTTCGCGCTTCTTCCCCATCTGCATTGCTGGAGAGGGTGGCAGGGGCTGCGGGGCGTTTAAACGTTGGGCGGTGAGCTGGGCTTGCGACGGACCTCGGCTATTGGTGTTCTGACCTCGATTATCGGCAGTCCCTGACACATGCTGCCCGTGATGGTGATACTGATTGGATGAAGGGTGCTTGGAAATAGCTTCCCACCCCTTGCCATTGTTGAGCTTCATCCAATCATATTCACCATCTTCTACCTCACCGAGATTCTTCAATGCCTGAGTGAAAAGATCGCGTAGGTAGTCGTAGTCGGGGGTATCTTCGAAGCCAAGGTTACGGACATATGTAAGATATTGGTTGAACTCATCTTGATCATATTAGCATAAGAGCTCATGATACGAAATGGGAAAAAATAACATACCCGGGAAACCATCACAAAGCTCCTTAATCTGAGTTGTTTGTTTCTTTTCTCCGATCTTCTCATATTTCTGCTTATTGGTTGCAGCCTTCAGCCCTTGCCATGGAAGCCCACCCCTCAAGAAATACATAAAAACATGCCCAAGGGCCTCCAAGTCATCTCTCCGGGATTGTTCACGTCCAAGATGGGTATTGATACTCATATAACGAGCAGTACCAGACAAACTCTTCCTTTCTCGGTATGGTATGTGCTGCTTTGTTTTCGGATCCCGATACTGTTTGGCCATACCGAAGTCAACCACATGGATGACATTTGCAGCCTTAGTTTGAGGCCTTCCGATGAGAAAGTTGTCTGGTTTAATATCTCTGTAGATCAAGTTCTTCTCATGAATGGTTTGCACCCGAGACAACTAGCTCAAAGCATTAGTCTCTCCTGGCGCATTGTTGTGGGATGTGTGGTAACTACCATCTGTTTAGCAACCATCACAACAGTCTTGATGCTGAATCGTCGGTTGCAGTGGTCAAATAAATCTTCCAAACTCGGCCCCAGAAGATCAATGACTAGAATATTGTGTAAACCCTCCTGACCAAAGTAGTAGACATTAGGTATTCCAGCTACGTCTTTGAAGTTAGTATAGTTCACTTCCATAACTGACCTTGACAGAGGCACTTACGACATCCAACGAGAATCTTGTAAGTTCGGTATTCATCTCGCAGCTGTGGTGCGTCGCTTTTCCGCGGTTCCTGTGTGGGAGGACACGTCAATATGATGGTCCAGTGTACTACCAGTCATAGCAATAACGCGATAGACGCGAAATGGGTACGGACAAATTTAATGGCAACCTGCTGATTGTTCAAAAGATTTGTTCCCTCAAAAATCACACCGAAAGAACCTTCTCCAATCTTCTTTCCGACACGGTAATGAACACCCACGACATTCGAGGATGAAGACGACATGTCTTTGCTATTGATGTAATCCTGTACTTTATTCCAGGCGCAAGTTGGAATGTGTGACTCGAATAATTTGTTTATCTCCGGATAGAAACAAATTAAGTTGTAGAAATTATTAAGCCTATGCTCCTTAGAGTTGTCGTCTCAGTAATGGCCACAAAAATCACCTGTAGTTGGCAAATTAGAATGACTGACGGACGACAAACAACAAGATGATCCGAAGCTCAAAGTTAAACTCCTTCTCGTATCCGTTAGGCAGCTTTGAGGTACGCAAGAAGTCTTACCAAGAAATTATGTGGATGAAGACCCGTAACGGTTAAAAAAGGGGTAAAGGTATCTGCAGTGGAAGATATCGACGTGGTTGCCTCCGAAGATGGCAGGTTTTCGCAACAAACTCGAGCGGAACTGGGTGTTGGATTGGAGTAGGGGGCGACGGAGCGGTAACCTCGTTGGCCAAGTGAAGATGCACGAACTGATCCGGAGTGCCTGAACGGAGCTGGGGCTCTCACCAACTTACACTCAAACGTTTCAGCCAATAGCTGTTTGCTAGTGGTAGGGGGTGAGCCAGTTGACAGAGTGAAAGAGTGAGATGATAGAGAGTGAAAGAGGCTCTTGAGGTAACCCGCCGGAGCGTTGGAAGGTTGGGAGAGTCTCCTGTGATGAGGATTGTTGATGTTTTGGGCTGAGGCAAAGGAAAGAAGGAAGGATGGAGGGAAAGGCGAGAGAGAAAGGGTGCACAGCGAAGTGACAAGAGTTCTTTCGCCGGAGAAATTTCAAGGCCGGGGGGGAGATGTTGTGTTCTGGGTTCGCCTGTAGGCTGTGCTGTAAACAACGCGGCCGTGCGAGGCCTGGGACTTCACTAACAAGCGCCCTGTCGTACGAAGAGCGGTGGCACAACACACATGCATCAAGAACAGAAAACACCACGAGATGAAGAAAAAAAACCAAAATTACGGTGTATTACGATGTCCAGGCTCAGGAGCTCGTCGGCAATGCAACGAGCTTGCTCCTTCAAATTGCTCCAGTGACCCACAACTACAGGATGGCTATGCTCTCAGGCAAATTTGATAGAATCCATGCAGCAACGGGAAAAGCCGGTGCTTTGTGCTTTAATTTACTTCTAGGATTACCTTGCCGAATGCTGAGGGTACATAGCTGATGCTTTCGGGATGGATTTCAGGACCCTCATTGCAATTGGTGTATACCACGGGTTGTGGGATGTAAAGAGTACCGGTATACGGCAGTCCCGAGCTCTTGATCATGGATTGCGGGCAGCTACTACCTAAGTAGGCGTTATGAAACCATGGCAACAGCAACCAGAAACAGGATGGCTTCTATACCACAAGATTAGTCAAGTCCAACAAGATGATTGCAATTGGGAAACAACAACTACTTAAGTACTTAGTCTGATTGCGGTACTTAGTCTTCACTATCTTACACGGGAATGAGCAAGGCAGGCCTATGTTTCAATCAGCTCCACACTTGCTACTACCTACAGCGGACTACCGCTACAACAACGAACGATTAGTCTGGTTGGCACACGAACGATACACAACGACAAGTATCCAAAATATCCGAAAACGGTCAATTCAGGCCCGTGGATAATTGGGTCCGGTACCGCTTGGCATGGTGCGCTAAGCTAGGTGCAGCTAGCCCAGCCACTTATACCCGGTAGGCTGCGCTACTTTTCTGCGTTTCGCAAAAGGCCCCAGACGAGGGCAACCAGACTACTTAGAAGAATAGTTTTAGTATTAGTCTGACTACCCCTGTCCGATAAAACTTAGTTCCATTCGGCTCCCGCCCAGTCTCGCCCTAGCGGCGATAGCCTGTCACGAGGTTTGGTTTAGTAAGAGGATCACAAGATTTGGTTTTGCAGTCCATGACAAGTGCTGAAGTTCGAACATTATGATTTCAATGATACATGCCAGTAAAACCTCGTAATACAAGTTAAAATTCCTAGATAATCCCCGTCACGACATCTCAATGTCCTCATCACCTTCCTCAATCTCAGCAGCCAGGTCATCCTGTGCCGTGGTCTGGACCGCCCCAACCCATGTAGTGAGTTTTGCCTTGCTGATATAGTGATGGAGAAGCTTGTTCTCATTCGTGAGGTCCATGGAAAGAGCTGCCAACTCTGCATCGTCGGCATGAGCGAACCGCACCCGTAGTTCGTCAAGGTTCTCGGAATATAATGATTGTTCCGGTGTAAGTATTCTCATAGCATGAGATCCTTCGAACAAGCCTAAGAGTGCACACGTCAGTTGATGTACCCCATGGCTCTTACTGTCATTCAGATGTTACTAACCAGTCTGCAGGCCTTTACTTATAGTCATGTAGAGATATGTGCTTCGGATTTCATCCTTGACATCTTCATCGGTTTTCTTTTTCGTATCTAAGACCTTATTCCAACTAATTTGCAGTGAATTAAGGTCAGTAGGCCCCCTGAACAATAGAACGTACATGAACTTACTCATTTTGAATGTAACACCTCCGCCAGATTGACTGCTCTGCCAAATTATACCTCTCGGTGGGTAGTCCTGATTTTCCCAAGGCGACAAGAGCATGATAAGATTGTAAAAAATTTTCATCGGCTTCCATCAATGTCAACAAGTCTATTAGGAGCTCCGACTGGAGAATTTTTAGGTTGAAGAGTCGTTCTAAGGCTTGTTTGAACAATTTCTTTGTTTCCAATCGTTTCTCCACAGGCCTCCCCTTCTCCTTCATAACAATATCCACCTCGGCCTCCTTATCTATTGCACCACGTACAAACAACTGTAAGTAATCGTAGACCAGTTCTTGTATCTCAATCAGTATGAGAGCTTCATCCTGCCAATTCTGCATGTGTTGTAAAGCCTCGAGGGCTTGATTTTCTGGTAACGCGGCGAGCTTGCACAGCTTCGCCATGCTCAATTCCACCTTTTTATTCCATAACCCATCCTCTTGGCCCAAAGCTACACGGACAAGGGTCTCTCCGGCGCGATCGTATTCTCCGAGAGAGGCGTCATGTATCCAGGCCAACTTTGCATACCTATCAGAGGAGTGAAGGAATTTCGTTAGATATCCTTGGAAGGTCTGAAATTCTTCCAACAGTTCTTGGAGCTTTCCGTTCTCGATCTGGTATTCGTAGAACTCAATCGCAAATGGTGCCTTAAACCGCTCCAAATACCCCTCTAGTCTCCTGACGGCATCAGTCCTCTTCTGGCTTACTAGTAGTCGCTGATCTTCGTCAAGATTGTCGATAGGGGTAGTCTCGACTTGGATGAGCTCTGCTGACGCAAGTTCGACGAGTGTCCTGAAATCCTGGTATCTCTCAGTAATAGCGTAGGCCGCATCTGCTCTACCCAAACCGACAAGCGGCTTCACCCATCCCCCCCTCTGCTTCTCATATCTTTCACGGACATCACGAGCCCTGGCTTTCAACTCTTCATCAAGGTCAGGCTGCTGCTCGTACCACCGTATCCTCTCCGTGAATAGTCGACATAAAACTTCAGCGAGTTCTTCTATCTGTAGAGCAATCTTCTCGACTATATCCTTGCCTCTATCCATATCAGGTCCCCATAGCCCCTGGATAAGATGGATTGAGTGCTCATGTTGCTCGTCAATGGCATGTAAAAGGTCCGGTGGAGATGTCCAGGGGTCTGGAAAGCCTTGTGCGTTGATTAATATGCCCTTTTCGTCAATAAGGCCGTCAAAGCCATACAAACCAGCAGAACTTATGCGAAAATCGAACGCAGCTTGTAGACCAGAGATAACGATATCGTTCGCTTCAGCATCAGCTACTGCGAGCGCTGTCCTCTCCCGACGTCCACGTGTAGTTCTCTCCATCAAGGCAACCTTTGCACATTGCACGAGGCGTCCAACATCGGGTACGAACTTTTGAAACCAGACTCTGACGGCATCCGATACATCTGCATCACTTGGCTCCAGCATGTATTGGACAATCGTATTGGGAAGTATCTCGCCGGCACCCTCTTCTCGAGTATTGCGCTCATCGTAGTTTACCCAAATCCCGCGCGCTGCTTCCAACTTCTCGGCATCTTGTAGTAATTGCCACCGTGTTGGTTCAGATAGAGGTCCATAAGTCAAGCGTAGATGTTCAGCAAGGCCACGTAGTCTCTGTCCTCTCAGCTGAAGATGTCTCTCCATAGAAGGAAGCATTGGGGCAATGTATGTAGACGAGGTCGTTAATATCTCGTTACTGATCTGTAGTGCAGCGTTTTCAATTCCTTCCAGTGGAAATTGAACTTCTTTTCGACCAGCGAAGTTCAATGGATTCTGCCGTAGATTATATTAGTAGCAACAGAGGAGGGTGTTTGGAAGCCGGGAACATACCTGCCCAATGTGCCCGAAGAAAACAGCCTGCTCGATTTTGCTCTTTACCATCTCTTCTCTCGGTATGGCTCTCCCCCTCTGTCTTTTCTCTTCTGCATCAAAGGCCTCAACTCGCAATACACCCGCACCTCGTGCAATCAACACAACTCCAGGGTTCACAATTTTCTTGTGGGTAATATCTTCTCCAAAACTTCCCTCTGGCTGGAATGTCTCAAACAGTATATCCTCTCCACCATTACCAACAATATCAATATTTGCATCTCCCCGAAAATCCACGACATCCTCAAAAATCACTTTCCTCTCTTCTTCCTCTTCTTCTTGCAGTAATTGTCTATCAACGTCCATGTCATCTTCGGTAATTGTTCTCCGCCCTCCACCTTCATTGGGCTTGAGATTGGATAGAATGACCACGGCTCGTGTGAAGACAATGAATGCCGTGTTTCTAGGTTTTGGTATGTAAATCCTTGGTCGGGAGTGGCGAGAAGCCTCAATTGGTGTAGTATAGCAATTTATTGGATGGACCGTTTTGACGTCACCCCGGCCACTTTGGGTCAATTTTACCTCCAAAAGTGCATAGAGTGAGTCACCTTCATCAGGCCCAACAAACCCCACCAAAACGAAGAGGTCAATATCTTGTTCACTTGGATCAGTTCCATCGTTATCAGAAGTTGTTGCGATTGCCACATCCAGTACGCAAAACTGCTCACGATTTCGATGGACTGCTGTAGGTGCTGCCTTATCCACAGCCCGTATCATGGTCTCCCGTAGGTCAACCTCTGGCCTCGTCTCATAATTGCCACTTCTCTGCACATACCATTTGGAAAGCCCGCCCCTTGCTGTAGCGACTACGATTTCTCTTTCTCCCATTCGGCCTACCCGACCAGCCCTCACAGCAACAAGGCCCCTTCGGTGGCTCCCACCCCTCAACGCCCCGAAGATATTACCCATGAAGCTCGAATCTCGCAAGGGTGTGATCTGAATTCCGGGCCTTCCAGCTGCATCCCTCAGCGCCAAATGAGCTAAATGCCCCGAGGACAAACTCAGGATAAACCCAGCAGGCTCAATGCTACAAATGGCAGTTACAGTCTCTCCGGGAGCCAAATGAACCTTACCCTCCACCCCACGCCGTTTGGCAAAGAGACCCTCTGCAGCAGCCGAACCGACAGCCTCCCAGTATGCTATTCTCCCACTCATTGGCATTACAACCACCAGGCCAGGTTCCTCGCTGTTAGCTGAAGGAGATACAAGTGTTCCAAGCGGAAAGGGCATATCCCGGTAATGATTTGGTGACTCGTCCTGGGGAAGCATGAAGAGATATGTGTGTGGTAAGCTATGGGTGTCGGTGTAGTTCCAAACCCAGGCGCTGGCATCATTCAAGATGAGGGCATGCCGATGCCGGGGGTCAGCGACACCGATGACGGAACCTAGGCAATTGATGTCAGAACCGTTGAACGAGTGCCATTAGGGGCCTATATGAATATGTACCTGGGTTTTTCAGGCAATCTGGCAGGGCTGGTAGTAGTGATACTGCGTATTTGGTATTTTTTGTCTGTATATCCAGGCCAGTTGAGGTCAGCGATCGTCTCCACCATCCAGGTCATGAACCGTTCTACATACCCAGACAACACTCTCATCCTTCTTGTCCTTTTCTTTCGGTCCATCCTCTTCCTTCCTGGCCGCCTTTCTCGTTCGTGTTGGTACATTGTCTTCCCTCGCCTGCCTTCCTGCACTTGATGCCACCGAATCCTCTCGTGCCTGTTGGCGAGATTGAGTAGTCTCTTTCGGTAGAATTCTTCGCATTCGAGACCGGGCCTTTGGTGCATCAGTCGGGGGGAGATTCGGTGAGAACATCTTGATCTGCTGCTCTAAGGAAGGATACTTTATGGTGGTGATGGTGATGATGAAGAAAAGTGTCGGAGTTCGTGTTGTTTGTTTCCGGGATGTTAGGAACGTTGCTCTCCGCTAGTAGGTTAGGTCTTGGCGCGGTGCGGTTCCAAGTAAGTACCGTATGCATTGTACCATAGAAGCTCCGCACATGTGCATACAATGTATGCAGGCAATCGAGCACGAGATCATTTACTCCGCATGTTTCTTTGTACCTGGGTTTAAAATAACCAACATAGAAAAACCCTACGTCTAATCAATGATATACATATATGTAAGTAATCATATATCATTAGTCTGGTCAAAAATGGACCATCCTGTTCGTCACTACGCTTCTGGTAGTCTGATAGTCTAGCTTGGAGTACTTTTCAAGAGCGTGGCCATTGCATAAGTTGTGCATTCACACAAAGCCCGCGTTACCCTGAACATGAGCTCTTTTTTATTTATTTACAAATCCAGTACTCATATGCACATCCGTGAGGGACGTATGGCGAGAAGTATGAGCTAGATCCCCTACAAGATCCTCGGAAAAATTATACATTGCTGTCGTAGCCACAAAGAGAAGGAGAGGATGCCTCGTGCTATAAGGCCCTATCTAGGGAATACAACATGGGTCCCTAAAAAAATGAGCTTGAGCTCCATCATACAGGGATTGATTGGACCTGGACGTCTGTAGCTCCAGCCTAGGCTCAATAGGGGGGTATCTGGGTGACAGTACTTGGGGGCATAATATAGGAAAAAGAGGATTTAATATGCAAGCCTTGGATCAGACCGCAGAGAGACAAGCAGTTGTATGTTGTTTGTTTGTTAGTAGTCAATCCTCTCAACTGTTACCCTCAACTTAGCACACCAACAGATCTAGTTGGAGCATCATCTAGGGGGAGGCCCTTCATAACTATGGCCCAATTTCGGCAAGTGCGGGGATTTTTTTCCTCGTTTATTCCCTTTAGTTTCCAGCATGGTTACGAGTTTATGGTAAACACATCAGGAGTTATAAATAATTCGGACACATATGTAGTTTGACCTTTGTTGATAGGGCAAATAGCAGAAGTGTGCATGTGTATTTATGCGGTAGTTAACTCATGGAGATCAGCTTCTGTAGTCTCGTGTATGGTTTACTTTGGCAACATGAATGAGGAAAGTTTACTGGGTGCGCTCTGAATCTAGCCGGGTTTCCGGCTGGCACGTCATACGCCCCCGAAGGGATGTGGTAAAAAAAATAAGATACTAAGTTAGTTCATACAATTCCTCTTTTGTGTAAGAACCGAATACCTCCCATATTAATAAACGCCATCTGCTCTTCCGGTGTTTCCGCTACCATACATCTGCTCGCGCCACAACTTGTGGTTACTCGCCATCAGCCTATTGTAATTTCGAAACCATCGCTCCACGTCCCGAAAGGGTTCCCAGTCACCGTGATGATTTCCTTGTTTAGGTAAATAGTCTCGATACCAACCCCAACTAGCCTAGAGGACTAATGAGGCTCGATCTGCGATAGGCTCGAAATTGGTCTCCTTCATTAGCGGTGTAGCCCTTATCGCAGCAAACCATATAATTAGAAGTATGGTGGCAGCAATATAAATATACCTGGGCCGTTTGCGACCCCATCAAAATTTTCCTTAATTACTTTCAAGTTTCTAGTCGTCTGAAACCTGGGACTTGCTAATTGAAATATGTTAGGATGGCTTGGATATATATCAGTACCTCTAGTGGACAGATTAACAGTTCGTCGAGTTACTCAGGGTCAATGTAAGTGGACACGTGAATGGGCATTGTAACCACAAACAAGAATTTTCCTTCTATCAGTGCAGCAGCGGGTACCCTATATTTCAGACAATCTTCATCCATGGCCATTCCTATAGTGCAACCCAAATGATGGATATTACTACATCCATACCCTTTGCCTCGTACTTGAAGCTCCATGTACCGTCCTATAATATGTATTATGTCAGCCAGAGGACGTTGTGGGGATTGCGCTGGTCACAAGCCTTTTCATTATTCCAGTATGCTCCGCACGCACTGTGCATACCCCTCCTACCAACGCCGGCCCCATCAGAACCAGTGGTGGAAGGCTTTGATGACAGGTGCTGGATGATGGTAGAATTGACGGCGAATTTATATGGGCATCCAGAAGCCTTCTCCGGGGTCGATTCCGAGCACAGGGAGCGAAGGATGGTGGTCTATCGATAGTCAGCATGGTAAGCCTTTATACGGGTCGGGATAGGGATGAGAAGGAGACATACAATTATGGTATTGTTCCATCCTTCGGTTCTGCCGTGCTCGTACTTCTCGACTTTATCGAAGGCTGAATTGCATGCCTACAGACCATAGATAAGTCGATGGAAGAGCACAAATATCAGTGACTAATACGGGGAACATACATCGGTGCAAATCTGCTTCAGCCTCGTGATTGGGACGGGCTGCATTGCAGGAAAAGTAGTTAGCTAACGCTGCACTGGCAACAGAGGGATCTGAACCTCACTGATTGAGCAGGCTTCGCAGTTGGAGCTTCAGCACCCATATTATTATTAGTCCCCTCGTGTAGCTTTGACTGTGATGAGCTTGTTGACAATGATATCTTGTTGGTACAAAGGTTGTTGTGTGGAGGTGGATGTGGGGGAAGCTCCGTAAGCTAAGTAGGTAGCAGAAGGCTTAGTACAGGTACGGAAACCATAGCAACGGTGGAGCTTGGCATAAATACATTACATACAAATCGCGGTACGGAGTAGGTAACCAGACTAACTCTAAGTGGAGGTTCGAGGCCAAAAGATCTTTAGCTTGCCATTAGCCCAACATACACGTGTTGCCATTAGCCCAACATACACGTGTGCTAACCGAATTGAAGTGGCATAACAGTAGGTACTGCCTGGGGGAAAGTTTCCGCGCGCTCCTTTTTATGTAGCGATCGGCACTCAGTGAAACATGAATAACATGTACTGTATGTATCATGATGAGTTGACCGCTAACCAGATTGAGCACAACAATGGAGATATTTACATAGTCTCGTACCTATTTACATACATTACCAGACTATATCTATGTAGATAGAAAGCTCATTAATATTTGGTAGCCTAGTTGAATTATTTAGTGTACCGCTCCTCAGCCAACCAGACTAGCTCCTCAGCTTTAATAACTACATCAACCCAACAAGGCATAGATCTGGTAAGAGAGCCGAGTAGGAATCTCTTTCCATGTTTCTTCCAGTTATTCCGCTATTCTCTTCTTAACAGCTACTAGTCCACCGAGAAAGGAAGCAAGGTTAGGGAACTTTTGATGCAAAATCTTGTTAAGCTTGAGGTAGCGCTGAAGACCCGGATACCTCTCAGATTAGAGTACAATAAGAGTTGTGTATAGGAGAGTTACCTTGCATGAAGACAGGATTGGCACACGAGAACACACCAAATATGTCCGATTAAATCGCAGATGCCAAGATCAGGTTAGAGTGGCGGGAACGAGAACACCAAATATGATGGGCTTTCTATCTTGTACATAGATATAGTCTGGTAAATAGGTACGAGACGATGTAAATATCCCCATTGTTGTGCTCAATCTGGTTAGCGGTCAACCCGTCATGTACATGTTATTCATGTTTCACTGGGTGCCGATCGCTGCATAAAAAGGAGTGCGCGGAAACTTTCCCCCAGGCACTGTATACTGTAATATGTGTAAGAGTATATTGGTGATTCGGCTCAGCTAAAACGAGTATAATAAAAGGGAGAGTGTGCGCTAGGTACCGGTAGGTACGGCGTCCAAGTACTTACTCTTTGCCACAACTGCAAGCGAAGCAGTCCGGTTCCGAGACCGCAAAATTTTATGCGGCAAATGTCGTGGGGTGAAAATGCACACATATTGAGCTAGCCCAACGGAGCAGAATGTTGTAGCCAATGAAACTTCGCGGACCTGTTGCATGGTAGATTGGGAACCCGACTGTGAAATAATCTTTCGGACTCGGGCGAGAAGGGGTTTTGTACATGTGCTATACTACTAACACTGTGCTGGTTCGACCACAAGCAGCCTCACAGTATCTACCTAGGTATCCACAGTCTTGTTGCACGCAGCAGTACTTAGTATCCAATGGTTACTGCAAAGCATGTCTCAAGCAACTTGAAAGATGTCAAAGGTTAAATTTTGAGCAACTTCTTGCGGTGCTCTAATGCCTTTTAGGATGCATCTGCATCGGCACTCCATTATTCGTCCTTCGTCCTGCACGGCTGTAGGGTACGGTAGTACTAAGAAGTAAAGCAGGCTGCTTCGGCGGGCTAGGCCGGGATTGAGGCGAGCGAGCGACTCAAACCCACCGGTCTCTCTGACATCTTCTCTATTCTTGAAGACCGAAAGAAAGCCCAGGACCAGGTTCACTTGATACAATCATCTATCCTGTCGCAAGAGTCATTGAATTGGCCGTTCCTATCGCACATCGCTTCGCTTAACGCCCCGAATCAAAAGGTTCGCCTTATCCATCTGATCACCCGATCAATGTCGGGCGGGAAGACCCAAGCTGAACTGACGAGAAAAACAACAGACATTCAAACAGATAAGAGAACGCGACCGTAGTAAACTTTACGCTCATGTCTACCCAGCCTCTCCTCCAGACAGCCCCAGGTTAGCTCTCTTTCCTCACTCTTTGCTGGCGTCACCAGCCGATAAGAAAGTGGACATTGGGGTCAGCACGGCCATAACTAATATCCCTCACATTGCAGGCAAGCGAATTGCGCTTCCCACCCGTGTCGAGCCCAAAGTCTTCTTTGCAAACGAGCGTACCTTCCTCTCATGGCTGAATTTCACGTTCGTATACCTGACTCCTGCACAAAGCTCCAATCTCAGCTAACGCCGGTATTATCGTTGTTTAGCGTCGTCCTGTGTGGTCTCGCTATTGGTCTTCTTAACTTTGGCGACAAGGTCGGCCGTATATGTTCCTTTCTCTTCACTTTTGTCGCTCTAAGCGGTATGATCTATGCCCTGATGACGTACCACTGGCGTGCACAAGCGATTCGTAGGAGGGGGCAAGGGCATTTTGATGATCGTCTGGGGCCCACTTTCTTGTGTATTGCTCTTGTTTTGGCAGTGGTCGTCAACTTCTTCCTCCGCTTCTTCCAGGTCTAGAGATTTGCCTGATTTCACGACTCGAAGAGTAGGGCCCTGCCCTGAGAGTTGTACGCAGTGGTGTTCAGGCTAGAAGGCGTATACAGTGCTCTCTTTAACAACTCTTTAACAACTGGGCGATATGGGTAATTGATTGGTATTATATATGGGTTTTGGATGGTAGTGGCAGATATCAAGAGCACTGGAAGTGCCATGGGAATGAGGAATTGTGCCCAGGGTATCTTTTGTTTTCCCCAGTGCATGTACATTTATGATATTCTTTTCTGTTTTTGTTTGTTTTTGATCTATCATACTCCGAAAGTATTATAGCATATCCAGCGTCCTGTTGACCTTGTTAAGTGCTCATTTCTTGCTCGCTGGATAAATTATGATATATATTTGGATTCTTTATAGGTTGATATTACCCTTTTCTGACTCGAGACGTATCATTGATGTTTCTTTGCCGCCCCATCAAGTACACATCAAGTAGACTTGTGCCATATATATAGCTGTTCGGCTTCGAGCTAAGACATATAGCAGTAGTAAACAGGAGCATTTACCGACATTCAGAATTAGGTGATAGGAAGGTGGCAGAATAGCCTTTATTCCTATTACCTTCCAGAAGACTGCCCAACCATTCAATTACAGACCCCATCACACCCTATCCAAATCAATGGTAAAAACCAACAATCTCCACACCAAAGGACAAGAAACACACAGAGAGAGAGACACAGAGAATTTACACATCTCTCAACTGACAAGGTTCTGATGGCATAGTACATCATCCATAATTTCCAAAACCCAAGTAAAACGCAAACGCAGCCTCATCCAGAGAGTACGTTACAAACAAAAGGAAAAAGGGGACTTAACACGTGCCCTAACATCAAATAAGTGAGCAAACAGGAGAAAGAATAGATTCCGGTCCCATTTCCCCGTATGATCATCAAACGCCGTTGATGGTATACACTGATATCCGTCTAGGACTTTTCAGAAGACTCCGAGGAGGTAGAACTAGCAGTCTCAACCCGCTGAACTGGTTCATTGAAAGGCTCTTCTTCGTGTTCTTCGAACTTTGATTGAACAAACATATCTTCGATATGGCCTTTACTGTTCGAACGGCGGCGTGTCTTGGTCATTACGAATTCTTGACTGTCTATAAGTTCGTCCCCATCACGGCCCCTACAGATAATTAATAATTAGCCAGATAAATGTGAAAGATATTTTGATGGTCTTCTTACCAATTTGCTTTACCCCCGCCATTCTTCTTGGCCCGCTCGGTATGAGTAGCATACTTTCCAAAGTTCCGAGGAACAGAGTCTTGAGCCCCTTGGGGCTCAACTCCGTGGACAGGGTCATTGGCCTTGTGTGAGCGCGTCATGATTGGAAATAACGTCTGGTGTTGATATGGAAATTCTGTGGAGATGTCTGTAAAATCTCGGTTAGTGGGTGGGCTCACTTGAAGTAACTGGAAACATATATGGCTGACATATGAATCTATTGAATAACAAGGAATTGGAGGTACTAACTACTTGAGCTGAGCTCTTTCGAATTGCTCGTCAGCTGAGATATGCTCGAACGTTCGGGATGAAAGACAACACTAAGTGAGGCCTGTCAGAGGGTCTGATGGTTGAGGACGATAGTAAAAGAGCTCGAGCTTTGCCGTAGGTATTTTTGAACAAAGAACTAGGACTATGTAGGATGGCAAGTGGGGATGGTTGAAGGGGAAGGAATGAAGCAGGTTATAAAGCAGGATACTTAGCTATGGCCACTAAGGTGCTGCATCCGAGCCCGAGATGGAGATGGGTGGGCGGTATCATTGCAGTGGCCGATCGCTACTAAAAGGATATAGTATTGGCTCGATGCTGGGCGCTGCTTGACCAACAGAGGGGACCCCAACTTCCCCCGCAGCATGGGAGAAAGAGACAGGTCACTGATCATGGCATTAAATACCTTGTAACTCTTTATCTGCTCCAGCGGAGCTCCCATGCATCGCTCCTACTTATAAATACTTACAGAGGGCATGAATTCGAATTACAGGGCCTTGAAGCTCTCAGAACCGACGTCTAAAAAACGTTAACCTCCCTGAACACTCAAACCACCCCCTATTACTGCTCAGGGGTCCCATATTCCCCGTTGAACTGCTCGATACGAGGGCAGCTTGACAACACCCGAAGCAAGAGCTGTCGAGTGAAGTGATCTAGGAGCTATGAGCAAATGCGCGCTAAAGACCATCTTCGTCCCACCTTCCAAACGATCCCCTACCGCATTGGGCATAGAACCTGCCTTTACCCCAGCCAAGACCTATCCCCACAATTTGGCCACATCGCACCATACCCACAACGGAGAGGCTTAAAGCGGGAGACGGTTTAGTCTGGCGGCCACCGGCCTCTCGTAGAGACGTATATTGGTAGCTTTGGAATGGACGATAAACGATTGAAGTAGTGTCTCAGAAGTGCTCGAATATTAGTCCAGTCCCCATAGTCTGGTTACAGTCCCAGAATTTCTCTCACAAGATATGGCCTGGTGAAAGCGTACGATTTGCTAGCGCTGAGGCGGCCTGATTGTCAGATTTACACTTCATGTAGCATTCCTAGGTTGAGAAAAGCAGGCAAGGCAGTTGCAATTGCCCAGATGGTGGTGTGACATCCCTCTGACATTGCGACCAGGGTATACGGACAGCAGCCGTTTTGTATACATAGATGAGAGATATATCATGATCAACCACAAATTCAGAATGGATGCTACGAGCTCTGCATGCATAAGGTGCCTCGGAAATTAGAGGGAGGAGTGCTTTATAATTAGTGAGCTCATGAGGGGCGACGAGAGCTTCTACAACAAGACTAGCAATACAGCATTGGGATGGGAAAAATAGATACAAAGACTTGAAATCTTCAAAGAGAACAAGCTCTCCAACTTGTTGTCTCCAATATGGGCGCCGATAATTCGTGAAAATAACAACTACCCTTTGAAGCCCATGCAAGATGAAGGATGAGAAAGATGAATAATAACCGGCCCGGGGTGATAACGAGAGATTGGTCTGGTTATAAGTCCGTAGCATATGAATGATTGTGCAAAGCCGAAATTTGAAGTCTGAAGAAAATAAGGAAAAAATGAGATCAATCCAATCACCTGTAGAACATACAAGGCGCCACAATTGATAAACGGAATTGATGAGTATCAGGTGAATCTCATCAGCCCTGTCAAAGCCTAGTCCGTCTCCATGCGATCTGTAGCTGGATTCAATATTCTCCGAGTGGCTCGTGTCTCCATCCTTCCTTTGATATTTCTAGTTTTTGAAGGAGTCTTGTCCTGATCATATCTGGCAGCAAAAGGTACAATCATATAGTGAGGGGAACAGAGCTCATCCTCAGAAAGGTTGCTCAAATCCCCAGGAGGCCCCCCAATCAAAGAAATCTTCGCTGTTGAGTACTTCCTTTTGACGCCATAGCTAGAGCGAATTGGAGAGTTTTCGAGCTTTCGTTTCTTTGTAGCCATTTCGATCTCCATAGCCATCAATTCATCATATTTCTTCATATGTAATGGTGTGAACACTTTACATCTGACATCCGCCACCTTGACATCCAGCTGTTTTGTGGTCATACCACCCTCTAAGGTGAGTGTAACGTTACCATCGGACCCCTTACGTGGAGTGTTTACCCATGGCAAAAAACTATCTAGTATGCGCGAGGAACCCCTAGTGTTGAGCCCAGAGCTTTCACCAAGGTCATAATCATTCTCGCCAGTCAGCATTTCTACATCTCCGTCGAACCCTTGTTCGGTATCATCATTTGAAGGCTCCTGCCTATGCATATCTTTTGTGTATTTTCCAAATCTCTTCCCTGGCCTTTTCGGGTGTGGGGTTGCATTGGGATTGAACGTGCTGTTACTGTCTGTTATCATCTCCACATCGCTGGCTTCATAAATCTCCGGGGAGCCCACACTGGCCTCGCCCTCATCGGCATCGCTCTCGGATGTAGGGCCGTATAAAAGATTTTGATGACTTTCCTCAGCACCAAGAGCCCGGTGGTCGGTGGAGTATTTCCAAGTGCGTGTGATATTACCTTCGCGAAGATCCTCAGAGTCGGTTGGGTCAACAACCTCCTCGTACTCCCGGCTTCTGATATTGGTACCCTTTCCAAATGCCTTCCATTTAGACTCCACAGTAGAACCTACGCTTTCCCTTTTCGCTATCCTGGCTTTCTTTTTTGGCACCTTTTTTGTTTTGGATTGCACTATGACGGGGAGGAGCTTCACCGCCGCACGGGTTGTATCGGTGACAACTTCTTTTGCCTTATCTAGAAAGCTCAAGCTCGGACTTTTCACTAATATTTGCTCGGAAATGCCAGAGTTTTGTGGAGGCTCGTGCACAGGCCATTGCGAGGTAGCTGCAGTGATACTTGCTGAGTTTGCCGAGATAGTACTGAGACGCTTGCTATGTGCTCTAGAAGCTGATGGGGATAGAATATTGGGGAAGTCTTGATCTTCTAACGTCGGCCATATCCCCGTAAAACTAGGCCTTGCCCGACGGCGTGAAGGCGAAGGACTCCGTTTAAGAGATATATCTGCCTTGGGCTTTTTCTTTGGAGGGGTCTTGGGGAATTGAGCCTTGATTGAATGCGTTGCTGGTGTCTGGAGAGGCAAGGCTCTAACCAACGCGGGATTAACCATAGTGTTTGTGGGCTTCTCTTTAAGCTTCATTATAATCTTGACATCGGTCTCCTTACTTCCTGGCCCGGTAGGCAACAAGTTGGCTACAGCATAGGTCGGTGCCTGGCTAGGTATTTCTAAGAGTTTTCTCTGTGCAATCTCAACTGGGCTGTCCACGTCTTCATAGGCAGTGTCGTTAGGAAGATTGGTTTTCAGCTTTCTGATGCCTAACTTGGTCTTCAGGTCGACAGAATGTTCGGGGGCAATCTTCGTGTCGGCTTCAGCAGAACGGCAAATCAGCATCCATCCTCCAGGCCTCAAGCTGGGACTAAAAGAGGAGCCGCCAGTCTTTGTTTCACGCAGACTTTTATGTTTGCTGGGGCATAAATATGATGGGAATGCAAAAGAAAAAAGGAGGTCGAGGAGCTCGAGGAGCTTACCTTTTCCCGCTTCAGCTTCATGTTTTTCAAGTCCCTTTGCAGCTGCATAGTTAGAGTCCCGAAATATGGCGAAGCGGCCTCGCCTATTCCCCCCGTAAGTCCTCAGCGGTGCCTTGCGATGAGAGGCAGTTGGAGACATTGATCTTCGGATCCTTATTGAAAGCTAGCGGGACCTTAACGGCGTAGGAGGCAGGAGAAACGGTTGTTGATCATGAAGATGAAAAGAAGCGGGGGTCTAGATTTAGAAAGGATCCAGAGGTAGCATACAGAGACTGCTGGTAATGAAGGTTTAGATAACTCTTCTGATGGGACTGATGCAGTATTTGTGTTGGAGCCTTAGTCTGGTTAGATACCGGTTTATTGATATATAGATCAGTACTTAGGGGTTACTTTTACTATCTTGCGATATAAATCGACTACCCAAACCGGTAACCACAGTTGTTGGCGAGACCACGCGGTGGTAGGTTACCTAACGGTGGGCACTGCATCTTTAGGTGCCCGCCATACCCAGTAACAAGTATCAAGCTAGGTTATATCCATGGGAGGCTTCTATGGTTTGAATAGGGCCTTGATAAAGTTCTCATATCCTAAGAGTCTGGCTGCTGTGTTGAGGGTAACTGTTCCGTAGTGAATGCGTCGTTAGCTGGATAAGCGTAATCTGGTTAGTACGATAAGCAGCCAAGGAGAAAGCCGCCAGTCGCAGAGGCCACTTTGACACAAAGCTAAACTGAACGCAATTCAAAAACACATTGAGCAACCAACCCGATATCAATCAACGCTACTTAACGACTTACGACTCTACCCTACCGGCAGCAGGAACGACCCAGTAAAGAATCCAACGAGGCACCATTAACTCGGGCTAATCTCGCCAGAAATACCAAGCTTCGAAATGCGGCCTCTAAGCTCAGGGGGACTCCTGTCATCCGTCCTCTTGTTGTCTTCATACGTCCTCCCTTCATCGGCATTATTTTTCTACATCGACCAAAACTCTCCGAAATGCTTTTTTGAAGAGTTACCGAAGGATACCTTAGTTGTTGGTACGAAACCCGAATTCACTCGGTGAGGGATTGGTCATTTTGGTAGTTGCGTCAGTGGAGCAATTGGAGGACCCCATTAGCAATGGATGAGAGGCTCTGGCAGAGGCTGATGGCTCTATGGCACCCTTGAGTAGGAAAATACAAAGCCGAAGAATACGACAGTCACACACAGAAGTTCACTGAACAGACCTCGCTCAAGATTCAGATTACCGTTGATGTACGTTATCCCATCGACCGCATCCCCAATCAGCAACCCTCTAACATGCAGCTCTCTATGAATAGGAAACGTTTGACAATGACCATCGGGTCATAAACCAGCAAGGGTCAAACAAAGGGCGTTTCACCTTCACCGCAGCTGACTCGGGCGAACATCGCATTTGCTTCCTTGCCACCAGCCCCTCTTCGGGAGGCTCTTGGTTTAGCCACCCAGAGGGCGTCCGACTCCACCTTGACCTGGCAATCGGAGAGACCAGTGAGATTGAAAGCAAGGATAAGGACAAGATCAATGACTTGGTCCAGAGGGTGAAGGATTTGAATGCCAGGCTGCACGATATCAAGAGGGAGCAGGTTTTCCAGAGGGTATGGAGGTCTTGGTAAACCTGGGGCTCGGTCGAATTGTGGCTAATGGTTATGTCTAGGAGAGGGAAGCCGAATTCCGCGACCAGTCCGAGTCCACTAATACCCGTGTCGTTCGCTGGACAATCATTCAGACTGTTGTGCTTGGGGCTACCTGCGCATGGCAGTTATCTCATCTCAGGAATTTCTTCATCAAGCAAAAACTTACTTAGGTTGGATCGGGTTTATGTCGAGTACTGTGGTTTCAATATCCTTAATTCAATAGCATTGCACTGCCATATACATTCATTGGGAAATTGGTATCTGAGTTTTGAAGCAACCAACAGACAAAAAGCTCTAAAAATGAACATCCCCCCCATATATAGTGAAAAGCATACCACTCATTTTAACCTCCATTACCAACAGCTCTCCGCACTAAGGAAACCAAACGCCCGTGCCTATACTCACATAAAGTGCAAATGAAATTAAGTCCCTCTCTTGTACCTTCACTTGTAAAAGAATTAATCCCATCCACCCTTGCTATCCCCTGAAATAAACATTATACTGTACAAATAATAATCATCACAGCAATACCGTCGTTCACTTCTTTTTCTTCTTTTCCCCAGGCAGTGGTACGGTATATGGCGAGGGTTCGTTGGATTGCTCCCTAGGAACATTGTTAGTGAAAGACAAGGCCTGACAAGAAAGCTAGACCTACCCATGAAGTTCTTTGTAGTCGTCAATCCTCTGCGTTGAGAGATAAATAGTCAAAACGGGCATAACCCTTTTGACAAGAGGCTCATCCTGGACACGCTTCGGGGGAGGAGAGAGTGGTCCAAAGGGGTCTTCTTCATCTACAGTTGGCTGGGGATCAACTTGCCGTTTTAGTGACCTCGCGGAGCGGCTTTGCTGCAAGAGCCTAGATGGAGCCCTTGCCGGTGAATTGGTCGATGCATTCGCTAGTGGCCTTGCAGGGGTGCTCCCCGAGGGCCCCGTAAGAGAACCCATCTTAGGTGGCTTTGCAGGCGTATTCATCGGCGACCTGGTTTGCGTTCTTGATGTTGACCTCGGCGGGGAAGTTAGTGTGGGTGGTCCTCCCCAGCTACTCCTCCTAGTGGTATCTCTCTGTGGAACGGCCTTCGGTTCGGCCGGTTTGGGCTTCACCTCCTCTAGCACTTCTTCAAGCGCACAGTACTGGTACCAATACAACCCTCGTTCTGCAATACGGCGTTTCAGTATTTCGCATATTGTGATTGCTTTTGGTGCAGACACGGATTTTGCTATTAGAGTGATGATAATTTGGGGTTTTGTTTTTTTCGGTGCTGAGCCGGAGGCACCGGTAGTCCTACTACGGCCCCTTGATGGAGGCGGTGGCTCTGGAAAGAGCTCCTCAAGGCATTGGGTAACCTTTTTTGCGATCGAGGTGGAGGAGATGATATTGTGCGCATGCGTAACTGGGGCCGGCTTGACCACTACGGGTGGAGGTGGAGGAGTTTTCGGCGCTGCTGGGACTGGTGGGGCGGGTGGGGGGGGGACCGAAGACTCTTCGATGATCGAGTCTGCCATCGTCTATCTCAATTCATTAGAAAGCGAGGCTTCTCAGAGGTTGGAGCAACGATACATACACACGATAGCCGATCAGTGTAAGGAGCCTTTGGTTGACCGTGATGGTGGTAATTAAGCAGGTTCGATGTTCATACGCCAAGAGCGAAATCTGAAACGGTTGCGCCGGCGGCCTCTCTCGCTGCGATCGACGAACCCTTTGCTCAGTGGCAGGGGATCGAGGCTACCAGGACGTTTAGTAGCGGGGGTTCCTTGAACAGTCGCAGTACCCTGGGTGATGCAGGGGGAGATCTGAACAAAGCTGAGGGGAAGCAGTGCCCCTTGAGAGGCGGAAGACCCTGAAGGCTGGAGTATTTGCAGATTTAAACAGCAAGCAGCCCAAATCAACTTCAAGAAGTGGAGTGGAGGAGATGTATATATAATATCATAGTAGAGGTCACACAGTACAGGGCTGGTGTTTCATGTTTTTATCGTCAGTCTTGATTGTGAGTAACAACCACCACGTGAGGTGTTTCGCCAAGATGTTGACGCTGATCGAGATGCGTATATATGTCCATTTGTGAATCCTAGCGGAGCTTCCTTCATTCTACGGCGTTTCATATTAGACATAATCCGAGAGCTCCACTGCATACCAGGGATGGATTTTCTCAAGTCTGCAGTGGCATCGGCCATCTCCAAAGGGCCACCTTTTCCATATTCATTTGGCGAGCGAGTCGACGTTGACAACTCGATATGGGCGTTGCACAATGGCACGAAACGGGTATGCCCCATAATTTCTGCCCCACAGCCCCCGCAGACCACAAGAGGAGGCTCAGGCCTCTCCAGATATACCTTTGGCATGTTCAAGGAAGTGTGGACGGGCTGCTGGCGCTCCTGCCACAATGGTGTCTTGCTAATTTGGTCGTTACTATGCTGAACAGGAAGACAGCTCGGATTGTTCCATATTCTCGTTTGATGTAAATGCAAATCGAAGTCGGCTGCCACTTGCTAAGAATGCGCTGAGGAAGCTCCGTACACTGCGGCACCCAGGTGTTGTCCGAGTGTTGGATACAGTTGAGGTCTGTTCGGCTACCATAAGTAGACAGAGATGGCTCACTTAACCTCAGGAATGACAGACAGATTCATATATCTATATTGCTACAGAGCGAGTAACGCCATTGGCGTGGAATGTTAAGCGGAAGGCACTGAATGCAGAGACAATAAAGTGGGGACTACACACTGTAGCGGTTCGTGCTTGATGTTTCTACATTGTCTATAGAATTTCACTAAACGTGGAAGCGACTATAGAAAACGCTTAAGTTCATAAACGAGGATGCGGGTTCGGTGCATGGAAATTTGCGGGTATCATCAATATTCGCCACGGAGAGTGGAGAGTGGAAGTTGGCTGGGTTCGAAGTCTTGAGCTCGCTGAGGGAAGACGACCCCGTCATATATGTAGGTCTGGATTTGCGAAGCGTACTATCATTATGGGTGCTTATTTTCCGGCTAGAAATTCGGTGGACTTCTTCCGGATTCCTCTCGATATGCCTCACCGGAGATTGTGAAAGGTGGTTGGGATGCCTTAAAAGAGTGCGTGAAAGACCTATTGGACAGAATAGCGACTCATAAAGTGACACTAGGCAATCCATACCTGTGACCGATGCCTATCTGTTTGGTATCCTAATATACGAAGCCTTCAATGGCGGGGGCTTTATATCCGCAGATCAGCTTGCCAGCGCGAAATCTATTCCACAAAGTGTTGTTCAATCATACAAGAGGCTGATCCAACCTAGCCCGAAGACAAGGTTGTCAATTGCGCATTTTCTGGCACAGGGTATACGAAAGGGTGGCTTTTTTGACACGCCGTTGATTCATGTAGCGGAGTTTGTTGAGAATATGGGCGTGAAAGGGGAGACGGAGAGGGAGGAGTTCTTAAAGTACGGTCCCATATCATGGGCTAGTAGTTCACCAATAACGCTAACACTGGGCGTTACAGCCTCTTGGAGAAAACGGGAGACCAATTTCCCGAAGACTTCTTCAAGATGAAAGTTTTGCCGGAGCTGTTGAAGGCTGTTGAATACGGAGGAGGTCTGTTACGGTCATTCATCGTTCTTGAAATCTACTGATCAGACATATAGGCGGACCCAAAGTATTTTCGGTCGTTCTCAAAATTGGAGAAAAGCTCACCTCCGAGGAGTGGGAAAGCAAAATTGTCCCCGTCGTTGTCCGTCTTTTCAGCATACCGGACAGAGCAATCAGGGTATTTCTGTTGGATAATTTGCCAAAGATGATTGAACATATCCCGAATAGGGTGGTTAATGACAAAATATTCCCGGATATGATGACTGGCTTCTCAGATCTATCTCCTGTTGTGAGAGAGCAAAGTGTGAAGGCCGTATTGGTGATAATAAACAAGGTAAGAAAATATTGAACGCCCCACGGCGCTATCAAGGGTCACTGAATTTATATTCGTATGTAGCTATCGGACAGAACGATAAATGGGGACCTCCTGAAGTATTTAGCCAAGACACAAAACGATGAACAACCAGGAATAAGAACAAATACAACCATTTGTCTGGGGAAAATTGCAAAGAATTTGGGTCCGAATGTTTGCCCCCCCCAATTTCATCCCGTCCGTCCGAAACCTGATGCTCACTAAATTTGCCTTCATAGACGAGGCAAAAGGTTCTGACAGCCGCCTTTACACGTTCCATGCGTGACCCATTCGTTCACGCTAGAAATGCTGCATTGTTGGCTTTAAGTGCTACGGCTGATGTATTTGATGAGAATGATTGTGCACAAAAAATACTACCTGCCCTATGCCTGTCATTGATTGACAAGGAAAAGTACTAACATCCCTCTATGTCAATTGCAACCAGGCAACTGCTAATCTTTTCCAATCCCAGAATCATACGAGTCCAAACTCAAAAGACCCTGGAGGTATTCCTTCAGAGGGTTCAATCGCTTACTGAGAATTACCCTGAAACCGTCATATCACCTCCACAGGCAGCCGATGGAGCCACCGGTGCTGCTGCTGCTGCTGCAAACATCCCTCGCATCGGAACCCCACAGACCGATGATAGCTGGGCTGGCTGGGCAATTTCCTCATTCACCAAGAATCTTTCCAAGGCAGTCGGGGAACTGGAATCTACCAACGCCGTTGCATCTACACCAAATGAATCGTCTGGAATTGGACCTAGATCGCCATCGGAACCTTCATTAGGCAAGCTAGGTGTTCCAACCCCTACTACGCCTCGGGCCACATCTCCTGCACCATCATCGAATCTACGAAAATCATTTACTGCCCCGGCAATACATAAGCCATCGGGCCTCTTTGGCGACGACGATAATGAGGATAATGATCCTGATGCTTGGGGAGACTTGGAAGAGGAGAACTTTTTTGATGCGCCTGCTACCAAGCCCCTTGCAAGAAGGACTCTGGAGAACGAAGAGCTAGATTTTACGAGTTTGATACAACCAAAGAAGAAGGAATTACCGAAGGGATTGTCGAAACCTGCTACTACGACAAAAGCCAGTGCGGTTACAAGCCCAAAAGTACCAGCGAAGGCCCCCATCGCGAAACCAGTGATTGGCTCAAGCGCTACAGTAAAGGAGACAGCGACTAATTCGGCGGCTAAGAAACCCGTGTTTGCAGCATCGAAGAAACCAGTGGCAATGAAGGCGGAGGAGAAAGATGGATGGGGCAATGACGACGGATGGGGCGACGGCTGGTGAAGAAGGTACATGGGCGTAGGTATTGGTGGTATGATTCGTAGATCTCTCGCCATACAGGATGGACTTAATCACAGGGCTATATCGGCGTTCTTTCACAGTATCTGGAGTTTTCTGAGCACATACATGTACCCAATAATACATAACTAGCGCACACTTCATGATCTTCCTCGCTTTCCGCTTAAAGATAACAAAGCGGGTACGGTATATGCCCATCCTCAAAACCTGTAAAAGACGAGGTAGACGAGGCTGTGAGACCATACACTAAAGGGGTCACGGGAGGTTCGTAGTTCAAGTCCATGGGGTTGTTTGGTATAAGATTTTTGTTTTGTTTTACCTTGTTTAGAGAGTTATGCTGCAGGGTACCATGTGCCGAGGCGGGAAGTGGGATTTCCATTGGTTTTTGGCTTTATTTATGTTCAATGCAGACTTTTCATTGGTATGTCGGAAGCCATGTTGGTTACCCTGAATGGGGATCGAACACTACTTGAGGGTAACAGGCCATCAATAAGTGTGAGCTAAGGACATTCCTATGGACATAAGAAGACAAAATCGTGCTGACTGTTATCATTCATGTTCACTTGTTAGTTATGCATCCATGTGCGCAGTTCACTCTGAATTGAAATGCAGTTACCCTGAAGTCATTTACCTAGTCGACATTATCACTAAGCACATTAGTATCAGACTTGCAAACCATTACCATTGTGGTCTTGTGGTAATATGGTGGCTATCATAGTGCAAATTGTGAGTTTTCATCTTCATAATTAAAGTATACTTAGCTGTAGCATTACAACCGCATGGGTTGTAAATAATGTATATGAGATGAACAATCTAAAGCCCAACCAACCAACCACACAATGTACTGTACATGCCTAGTTAGTGGTGTAAACTGAACCCAAATCTGATATTACAGTACTTAAATTCCTCCTACCAAATTCTCTACCCACCTCACTCAAATGCCAATTTCTTTTTTAAAAAAAAAAAAAAAACCCCCCTTGGTTTATTCTAATTTTAAAAATTCAAATCATACAGCATCTTGTCCCATCTACATTAGATTCGGACTGGTGGGAAAGTTTTCCTAGCCGAACTATTGATTCAAGGTAACTCAACCTTATATATCATGTGTTCTATATAGAGACTTCAACGCAAAGGCCTCTTCGCAGGTTACCTTAAAAATAAGACTGTAAACTAAACCCCCCCACGCAAAAAAAATCGGTTTCTACTCCTTGATATACGCACTCATAATTAAAAGGCCCGAGAAAAGATCTTTCAACCATAATACAATTTAACAAAACCAACCAAACTAAGCCACAAGCGACTCTGAAATAAAATAAAGGAAAGAATATCGCACAGACACAGACAGGCACATCACCCAAACCCCATAGAAAATCAAACAAAACATGCTTCGCTAAGTCAAGCAATGATATTTCCAAGAACAAAAAGAGGAAGAAACGAGAAGAATAATGAATGTCCACCATTCCAGAGAAACCCTCCTTCTTATTCCTTCCCCACAATCCCCCCACTGGTCCACCCCCCATATAACTATCTATCTCCCCATTTACTCGATACCTCCCAATACCTATTCTACCCAATTACTCCCGTTGTA
>Ga0307511_10000457_pt1 | contig 44027 bp, 44 predicted proteins | sample 13_EM_MG_FD_200266 | JGI IMG/M metagenome (GOLD analysis project Ga0307511, IMG submission 200266) | Populus trichocarpa ectomycorrhiza microbial communities from riparian zone in the Pacific Northwest, United States - 13_EM | ecosystem: Host-associated > Plants > Roots > Unclassified | place... | reverse complement strand
AGACCGGCCTTGGCGGCGGAGTAGTTGGCCTGGCCGCGGTTGCCGAGGGCGGAGGACGAGGAGAGGTTGACGATCCGGCCGAAGCCCGCGTCGACCATGTGCTTCTGGACGGCCTTGGTCATCAGGAACGAGCCGCGCAGATGCACGTTCAGGACGGTGTCCCAGTCGGAGACGCTCATCTTGAAGAGCAGGTTGTCGCGGAGCACGCCCGCATTGTTGACCAGGATCGTCGGCGCGCCCAGCTCCGCGACGATGCGTGCGACGGCGGCCTCGACCTGAGCCTCGTCGGAGACGTCGGCGCCGACCGCGAGGGCCTTGCCGCCGGCCGCGGTGATCTTCTCCACGGTGTCCTTGCAGGCGGCCTCGTCGAGGTCGATCACGGCGACCGCACGACCCTCGGCCGCGAGGCGTACGGCGGTGGCGGCGCCGATGCCCCGCGCCCCGCCGGTGACAATCGCGACCCGCTGCTCAGTGGTGGACATTGCTGGCTCTCCTCGCCCTTGAGAATCTCTCGCCCTGGAAATCCGCGGCCCGCCGGTGAGCGACCGCTTAGTACCTTCGGCAGACGTGACGCTAGAAGCCCTGGCACTCGGTGTCAACGCCACATGAGCCGGGTGTGATTCATTACCTCACCAGCAGGTCGAGCAGGCGCTCCGTCTCGGCCGCCGGATCGACGGTGAGACCGGTGTGCACGGGCCCGGGCTGCACGACGGTGGACCGGGGCGCGATGAGCCAGCGGAAGCGCCGCCCGGCATCGTCCCGCGCCGCCTGACCGGCCGCGTCACCGCCCGCGCACACGCCTTCCACGGCACCGAGCGCGGCCCGGATTCCGGCCACGTCGGCCTCCGGGTCGAGGGCGAGCAGCCGCGCCTCGTCCAGATGGGTGCGGGCGCCGACGTAGGACCGGGCGCGGCAGTAGACGAGGACTCCGGCGTTGATGCACTCGCCGCGTTCCACGCGCGGTACGACGCGCAGCAGGGCGTACTCGAAGACGTCCCGTTCGTTGGCCTCGCTGGGCCGGATGATGTGGCGCTCGGTCACTGGTCCCTCTTGATGCGCTCGTGGATGACGGCGGCGCGCGCGAGGAGGGGCGCCGCGTAGGCCCGGCGGAGGTCGTCCGGGGTGTCGAAGCCGGGTTCGCCGGTCAGCCAGGCGTCGGGGATCTCGGCGGTGACCTCGGCGAGGAGTTCCTCGGTGACCTGCGGTGCCAGGTCGGCGGCGGCGGTCGCGAGGTCGGGGGCGAAGCGGGCGAGGGCGTGGTCGGCGGCGTCGTAGGGGCGGGCGGCGGAGGTCTCGGCGCCGGGCCAGTTGTGGTGCCAGATCATGGTGGCGCCGTGGTCGATGAGCCACAGGTCGCCGTGCCACATCAGCAGGTTGGGGTTGCGCCAGGACCGGTCGACGTTGTTGACGAGCGCGTCGAACCAGACGATCCGGCCCGCCTCCTCGGCGCTCACCGTGAAGGCCAGCGGGTCGAAGCCGAGGGCGCCGGACAGGAAGTCCATGCCGAGGTTGGCGCCCCCGCTGGACTTCAGCAGCTCCTGGACCTGCTGGTCGGGTTCGCCGAGGCCGAGCACGGGGTCGAGGTCGAGGGTCACCAGGCGCGGCACCCGGAAGCCCAGCCGGCGGGCCAGCTCCCCCACGACGACCTCGGCGACGAGCGTCTTGCGGCCCTGTCCGGCGCCGCTGAACTTCATGACGTACGGCGCGAAGTCGTCGCCCTCGACGAGCCCCGGCAGCGAGCCGCCCTCCCGCAGGGGCGTGATGTAGCGGGTCGCGATGACTTCCTTGAGCACTTTCCGAGGCTCCCTAGCCTTGCCGTCCACAACCGCTTCGGACGCGCCTTTGGCACGGAGTGAGCATTCTATGAGGAGTGGGGGGCGCCCGCTCTCACCAGGGCCGGGACAGCCGGCGCCCCCTTCGCGCTCAGGTCATCGGCGGTGCGCGCCGCAGCGGACGGCACGCTCCACGGTGGCGGCCATGGCCTGCTGGCCCAGGGCGTTGGGGTGGGCGGGCGCGGTCGGGGCCGCCGCGACCAGGGGTTCGATCCAGCGCTCGCCGGCCGGCTTGCACATGTCGTGTCCCACCGTCGGGGTGTAGGTGTCGACGTAGGCCGCGCCGTGCGCCGACGCCTGGTCCGCGATCATCGCGTTGAGCTTCTTCTCGGTGTCCCGCAGATAGGCGAAGTCACCGGCCGCGAGCGGTACGGCGGAGCTGGTGCAGCCGACTCCGTCGTCCGGGAACAGGTCGGGATAGCCGACCACCACGACCCTTGCCCGGGGAGCCCGCTCGTGGACGGCGTCCAGGGCCGCGGCGATCTTGGGAGCGGTGTCGTCGACGCGCTGCGCCAGCCGGTCGGTGCCGTCGCTCGTGAAGAAGGTCTGGCAGGGGTTGCCGGTCGGGTTCTTGGACGTCAGTCCGGCGCAGGTGGCCAGATTGCCGGAGAAGCCGATGTCGTTGCCGCCGATGGTCAGGGTGACCACGTCGGTGTCCGCGCCGAGGGCGTCCAGCTGGGGCGCCTTCGTGCCCTGGGGGCCGGCCAGGGCCGTCGTGGTGGCGCCCGAACAGCTGACGTCGGTCAGCTGCCAGTTCCTGGCTGCCGCGAGGAGCGACGGATAGTTCTGGTCGGACCGCGCGCACGTGGCGTCGACCTGGGTCGGTATGCCGGGGCCGGAGGCGTACGAGTCGCCCAGCGCGACATAGTTCACGGTGTGCGTGGTGTGCGCGGTGTGCACCGAGGCGCTCGCCGCCGTCGCCCCCGCGACGGACAGGGCCATCGCGCAACCCGCCACCGCGGCGCCGCGCAGCAGGTTCCGCCGGCTGGGAGATCTCTTGCTCTGCTCGTTCAAGTCCGTCCATCCGTCGAGGCGTTGTGCTGGCGAGACTTGAAACGGCCCGCGCACCCAGGAGGTTCACTCACTGCTTCACCGGGTGCGTGTCCAGGCCTTATGCAGGGCCGACAGCGAAACGACAGCGAGGTTTTACGTCTGCCTGATCTCGATAAGGCCAAGCTCTCGACACCGTCTGAACGACGGTCATCCGCATCCCGTACCCCTTTGCAGACCCACAAATGCTTTCTTCTGGAAGGAACGTCAGCATGACCAGCGATTCGTTCGAACCCGTTACGGCGCCCTCCCGTCGCACCGCGTTGGCGGCGGTCGGCGCGGCGGGACTCGCCGTCGCGCTGACCGCGTGCTCGTCGAGCGACGACTCCTCGTCGGACTCCTCGGACACTTCGGGCTCCACCACGACTGCCGGCGCGTCCACCGCCCAGGGTGACGCCGGCGGCACCGAACTGGCGAAGACCACCGACATCCCCGAGGGCGGCGGCAAGATCTTCGCCAGCCAGGGCGTGGTGGTCACCCAGCCGACGGCGGGCACCTACAAGGCGTTCTCGTCGAAGTGCACCCACCAGGGCTGCGCCGTGACCACGATCACCAACGGCGTCATCGGCTGCCCGTGCCACAAGAGCGAGTTCTCCATCACCGACGGCAGTGTGAAGCAGGGTCCCGCGACCCAGGCGCTGCCCGCCGAGCAGATCACCGTGACCGGGGACTCCATCACGCTGGCGTGACGGTCAGCGCCGATCGGCCCTGCGCGGTCGCTTGAAGCAGCCCAGCACCTCGTCCGTGGTCGCGACCGTAGCGACCAATGCGAGGGTGTTGCGGATCATCGCGGGGGTGTACTCCGAGGGCACCCCCGCGATGGCGTCCTTCGGTACGACGACGGTGTAGCCGCGGTTGACGGCGTCGAACACCGCGTTCGGGATCGCCACGTTGGCCGAGACGCCGGTGACGATCAGTGTGCGGCAGCCCAGGTTGCGCAACAGCGCGTCGACTTCGGTGCCCTGGATCGGTGACAGACCGTGCAGCCGTCGTACGACGAAGTCCTCCTCGGCGACCTCTATCGGGGGTGCCACGCGCACCGCCGCGGTGCCCGACAGCTGCTGGACGGGCAGGCGTTCGGCGGCGCGGAACAGGCGGGCGTTGTGGTTCGCGCCCCGTCCGTCCGGGCGGCGTTCGGCGAGCGCGTGGATCACCTGGACCCCGCTCTCGTGCGCGGCGGCGACCAGCCGGGCGACATTGGCGAGCGCGCCCGACGAGCGTGCCGCGAGGGCGAGTTCGGGCAGCGCGCTGTCCGGGCCGACCACGCCCTGTTGACATTCGACGGTCAGCAGGGCAGTGCTCACCGTGTCGAGGATCTCACTGAGTTGTGCGTGCGACGGCATGGCTCTCCCTTGTCGTCGACGGCCGGGGCGGGTGACAGTAACGAGCATCGCGTGCGTACGGAAGACGGCCGACGCCCATCCGGCCAGTTTTCCTGACGGACCGTCAGAAGCGGCTGCCCGCCGCTCGTGCCGTAGCCGATAGGGGATCGCATGACCGCCACTCAGCGTCGAGGCCGGAAGATCATGATGACACCCGAGGAACTGGACGGGTTCCTCGCCGCCGAGCGGACCTGCCGCGTCGCGACCGTCTCCGCGGACGGGGCTCCGCACCTCAGCCCGCTCTGGTTCGCCTGGGACGGCACCTCGCTCTGGCTGTACTCGATCACCCGCAGCAAGCGCTGGGCCGATCTGCGCCGCGACCAGCGCGTCGCCGTGGTCGTCGACGGCGGGCACGCCTACGACGAGTTGCGGGGCGTCGAGCTGTCCGGGACCGTCGAGTTCGTGGGCGAGTCCCCACGCACGGGTGAGCCGCATCCCGAACTCGTCGCGGTGGAGAAGCTGTTCGCGCAGAAGAACTTCGGCCTGGACGCGATGCCGTACGACGGCCGGCACGCGTGGATTCGGCTGACGCCGGACACGGTCACGTCCTGGGACTTCCGCAAGTTGGCGGCGCTGTAGGCGTCGGCCGCCCCGGCGCGTTCCCTGGACGTCGCCTTCGTCGCGGGCAGGAACCGCGTGCCGCCGAGCCCGGCGGCCGGCACGACCGCCTTGCGGACCGTGGGGACGGGGGCGGGTGCGGGGGTGGAGTTGCTCCCGGGCGGGCCGTCAGACGACCGTCTCGGCCGCCGCCCGCAGTGCCTCGACCGCCGCGCGGATGGAGGGGCGGCGGTCGGCGTCGGCGCGCCAGACGACGTAGACATGCCGGCTCACCCGCTGCTTCAGCGGGACGGTGACGACTCCGGCGGGCATCGGGCTGCGGCCCAGCAGGGGTGCGATGCAGACGCCCAACCCGGCGGCCACCAGGCCCAGTTGGGTGTGTGTCTCGGCGGCGCGGTGGCCGATGATCGGCTCGATGCCCCGGGAGCGCAGGGTGAACATCAGCCACTCGTGACAGAACTCGCCCTCGGCCCAGGTGATCCACTCGTCCTCGGCGAACTCCCCGAGGTCCACCTCGTCGCGGCCGGCCAGCGGATGCCCGGCCGGCATCGCCACATCGGCGGGGTCGTCCAGGATCGGCGCCTTGACCAGGCCGTCGGGCAGCGGCATCGGCTTGTTGTACCAGTCGAGGACGACCGCGAGGTCGAGATCGCCGCGCACGACGCCCGCGATACCACTCTCCGGCTCCAGTTCGGTGGAGCGGACGCGCAGCGCGGGATGCTGGGCGCGCAGCGCGGCGAGTGCGGCGGGGAAGAGACCGCGGGCGGCGGTCGGGAACGCGGAGATCCTCAACTCGCCCACCACCTGCCCCCGTTGGGCCTCCAGATCGGCCTGGGCCAGCTCCACCTGGGACAGGATCCGGCCCGCGTGCTCGGCGAGCAGCCGTCCGGCGTCCGTGAGCCGCACCCCCCGCCCCTTCTTGGCGAGGAGTTGCTGCCCCACCTCCCGCTCCAGCTTGGACATCTGCTGCGACACGGCCGAGGTCGTCACATGCAGCCCCTCGGCCGCACCGCTGACCGAGCCGTGCCGGGCCAGGGCGTCCAGGGTGCGCAGCCGCTCCAGGTTCAACATATAAGCGATACTACGAGATACCCGAAGCGAAACCCCGCTCGCGCTACAAGGTGACGTCCCTACGCGTAACCGCGCATCGGCGTCCGGCCGCACGCGGAGGCGATCGCCTCCGCCAACCGCCCGGTCTCGTCGGCCGTCAGGGTCGAGACCGTGATCCGGATGCCGGGCGGTGCGCTCATCCGGAAGCGGGCGCCGGGGGCGACGGCCCAGCCCGCGTGGAGGAGGCGGGAGACCGCGCCGGTCTCGTCCGGTACCGGGATCCACACGTTGAGGCCGCTGCGGCCGTATGCCGTGACCCCGTGGTCGGCGAGCGCGGCGATCAGCGCGTCCCGGCGGCGGCCGTAGGCGGCGGCCACGGCCGGGGTGTCCACCGCGCCGTCGGCCCACAGCCGGGCCACGGCACGCTGGATGATCCGGCTGACCCAACCAGGACCCAGGCGCTGGCGGCCACGGACCCGGTCGAGGGTGACGGTGTCCCCGGTGAGCACGGCGAGGCGCAGATCGGGGCCGTAGGCCTTGGCCGCCGAGCGCACGAAGGCCCAGTGGCGGGTGGCGCCGGCCAGCGGGTGCAGGGGCTGGTCGACGATGCCATGGCCGTGGTCGTCCTCGATCAGCAGGAGCTCCGGGTGGTCGCCGAGCACGGAACGCAGGGCACGCGCGCGCGTGGCGCTCACCACAGCTCCGGTGGGGTTCTGCGCCCGGTCGGTGACGATCAGGGCCCGCGCGCCGGACTCCAGCGCGGCGCGCACGTCGTCGGGGTGCGGTCCGTCGTCGTCGACGCGGACGGGGGTGACGCGCAGCCCGAGCGCCGGTACGAGGTCGAGCAGGCTGCCCCACCCGGGGTCCTCGACGGCGACGGTGTCACCGGGCTTCAGATGGGCCGCGAGGACGCGCTCGATGGCGTCCAGGGATCCGGAGGCGACGGCCACGGGGCCGGCCGGCACGCCGTCCGCATCCAGGGCGGCCCGCGCGATGCGTGCCAGCTCCGGTTCGACCGGGTCGTCGCCGTACATGACCGGTTCGCGGTCGGAGAGTTCGGCGGCGCGGGTGAACGCCTCGGCGAGGGAGGGCAGCAGGGCGGGATCCGGGTTGCCGTGCGACACCTCGCGCACTCCTTCCGGCACCTCCACGCGGATGTGCTCGCGCCCGGTCGTGGCCGGCTTGGGCCGCACCCGGCTGCCGCGCCGCCCGGCGGTCTCGATGACCCCGCGCTCCCGCAGGGTCCGGTACGCGGCCGCGACCGTATTGGGATTCACCCCCAGCTCTACGGCCAACTCCCGCATCGGCGGCAGCAGTTGCCCCGGCTCCAGCTCTCCCGAGCCCACCGCGCGCTCGACGTCGGCAGCAATGTCGGCTGCGCGTCGCCCCTCGATCCGATATCCTCCTAGCACAAAGCATATTATGCACTAGTGCAATAGACATCGCAACTCCACCCGCCCAGCAACGAACCCGGAGAGCACCATGCAGGGGACCACCTCACAGCCGACGTCGCAGCCCACCGCCTACACGCCGACCGGCCTCACCGTCCCCACGCGTTCCGCGGACCGGGCGTCGTACGACAAGGAGTTGGTGCACGCAATACTCGACACGGCCTACGTCTGCCATCTCGGCTTCGTCCGCGACGGCCGGCCGGTCGTGCTGCCGACGCTGTTCGGGCGGGTCGGCGAGCGGCTTTACGTGCACGGTTCGACGGGTGCGCGCCCGCTGCGGATGACGGGGCAGGCCGACCCGGGGCTCCCGGTGTGCCTGACGGTGACCCACGTGGACGGTCTCGTGCTGGCCCGCTCCGCCTTCCACCACTCGATCAACTACCGCTCCGTGGTGGTGCACGGCATCGCCCACCAGGTGACGGACCCCGAGGAGAAGCGGACGGCGCTGGACGCGCTGGTCGACCATGTCGTGCCCGGCCGCTCCGCGGACTCCCGGCCCGGCAACAAGAAGGAACTCGCCGCCACCATGGTGATCCGCCTCGACCTAGACGAGGTCTCCGCCAAGCTCCGCACCGGCGGCGCGAACGACGAGCCCGAGGACCTGGACCTCCCCCACTGGGCCGGCGTCCTCCCACTGAACAGCGGCTACGGCGCCCCGCTCCCGAACGACGACCTGTCCCCCGGCATCGAACTCCCGGACTACCTGGCGGTGTTGTGATGCTCATCCACCCCTGGGACGCGCCCCAGGACGACACCGAGTGGCAACACTGGCTGGCCGCCCACGACTTCGGCCAACTCGCCGTCAACGGCCCGCCCGGCGAACCGCCATTGGTCCAGCCCCTCCACTTCGCCTACGACCCCGAGCGCGGCGAGGCGGTCACCCACCTGGCCCGCCCGAACCCCCTGTGGCCGGCGCTGGAGGCGAACCCCCAGGTGGTGCTGAGCGTCGTCGACGACTACGTGTACATCCCCGGCCCCTGGCAGGCGGACCCGGACGTCCCACCGGAACACGGCGTGCCGACCAGCTTCTACGCGGCGGTCCAACTCCGCTGCACCGCCCACCTCGTGGACGACCCGACCGAGAAGGCGACCCTCCTCAACCGCCAGGTCGGCCATTTCCAGCCGGAGGGCGGCACCACCCCGGTCGCCCCCGGCGAGCCACCGAACGGGCGCCTGCTGTCCGGAATCCGCGCCCTACGCCTCGAAGTCACCGGCGTACGCGCCAAGTTCAAGTACGCGGGCAAACGGTCGGCCGAGGTACAGGACCGCATCGCGGCCGGGCTGGTGGGACGGGGCGGGGTACGGGACGACGTGGCGCGGGGGCATTTGTTGCGGCGGCGGGAGGAGTGAGGAGGGGCGGACATGAGGGCGAGGGTGAGGGTGTGGGTGCGGACTGCGGTCAGCCGAAGTAGAGCTCGACGTCTTTGTCCAGACAGAGCCTCATGACGACGACCAGCCGGCGTGCGTCAGTGAGATGGCGCCGCAGCAGGGGATCGCTGCCGTCCTGCCGCTGGTCGACGATGGCTTCCAAACGGGGCAACATGGCCGCGCATTGGGCGAGTGTGAAGTCGGGGCCGCCGTCGTCCGGATGGTCGAGCAGCGGCTCCAGCACAGTGGTGACGCTGCTCCACGGAAGGTCTCCGCCGAAGCCGTACATCTCGTCGAGGTCGAATCCCTCGGCCTGGGCCAGCCACCGCCTGAACTCGGCGAAGCCGCTGTAGGACCACTCGACGTCCGGGCTGGTCACGTCGCTGTCTGCGGGGTAGAGCATGAGCCCCATCCGGTCCTCCTTGCCCGTGCTCGGCTTGAGCCTAGGCGGCCGTTCTTCGACGGGACGACTCCCTTTCGGGGCCCCCGATCGCGACCGGTTCCTCCGAGCCCTTCGTGGGCGCCGAGGACTGGGCGATGAACGCGCCGAGCAGGACGACCGCTCCGCCGATGATCTGGGGGGCGGAGAGGTGTTCGCCGAGGAGGACCCAGGCCAGGACCGTCGCGATGACCGCTTCGAGGCAGGCGACGACGCCCGCGACCTGCGGGGAGAGGCGGCGGACGGAGACGACTCCGGTGACGTAGGCCAGGACCGTGGCGATCAGGACGATCCAGGCGAGGAGGAGAGCGGCCGGGACCGCGTTGCCGTTCATGTGGGCGTCGCCCTTGAGGACGGACCAGTGCATGGTCCAGGGGCGGGCCACGGCGGTGAGGACGAGAGCGCCGACTAGCAGGCCGTAGGCGATCACGCCCAGCGGGTCGGGTGCCTCGGTGCCCGCGTCGCTGCCCTGGTCGGAGAGGACGAAGTAGCCGACCTGGCAGCAGGCCGCGGCGAGCGCGAGCAGCAGGCCGACGGCGTCGAAACTCAGGCCCGACCACACCTCGACGACGCAGGCGAGGCCGCCGGCCGCGAGGACCACGCCGAGCGCGGCGGCGCGGGTGACCGGACGCCGCTGCACGAACCGGACCCAGCCGAGTACGAGGGCGGGTGCGAGGTACTCGACGAGCAGGGCGACGCCGACGGGTATGCGGGAGATCGCGGCGAAGTAGCAGGCCTGGACGCCCGCGACGGCGAGCAGTCCGAAGCCGAGGAGCAGTGCGGGGCGGCGGCGGACGAGCGCGCGGTGGCGCACGGCGAGCGGCAGCATCACCAGGGCGGCGCCTGCCACCCGCAGCCACACCACGTGCAGCGGGTCGAGGCCTGCCTCGATCAGCGGCTTGGCCGCGACTCCGGATCCCCCGAAGGCGAGCGCCGACCCGAGCGCCAGACCGAGCCCGACACCCTTCGCACCACCGGCGGCACTGCTCTCAGACGTATGCACGGCCACATGATGGCAGGCGATGACATGAGCGTCATCCCCGTTGACACCTGTCTCAGCGCGTGGACGGCCTCCGCGCGGTCGGTGACCGGCTCGATCAGCAGCCCGGCTCGCCGCCCGCGACGTACTCCCCCGGCCGGCTCTCGATCCACACCAGTACCTCGGGGGACTCGATGCCCGCGCGGTGGAGGACCTCGACGGCGCGGGCCTCGGGGTCCGCGACGAGCGCGGCGAGGAGGTCGATGCCGCCCGCCAGGTCGCCGTCGCGGAGTTCGGCGCGTTCGCAGGCGTACTCCAGGGCGCCCGCGGCCAGCGGCGACCAGCCCTCCGCCGCCGGGATCACGGGGATCGCGCCGGAGTCCTCGACGCTGCCCTGCCAGCGCAGGCCGTAGCCGATGCTGCGCTGCACCAGGTAGCCGAGCAGTCGGGCGATCTGGGGGCCGTCGCCGAAGACGGCACGCGCCTCGGGGTCCGACTCCAGGAGGCTGTGCAGGAGATGGGCCGTGTCGATCTGACGGTCCCCGTCCCGCAGGGCCCGGCGGCGGGCACCCGCCACCACCGCTGCCAGCTCTGCACTGAGCCTGGCATCGTTGTCCGCGCGGTGAATGCCCTGCTCGCGGTTCGACTGCCTGGGAATACGGGGTTGCACACTCTTACCCCATCAGTCCCCCGCATTGAGGGCATCCCCGGAGGGGAGCATTTCGGCATCCCACACAGAGTGGACCCCGGGCGACGGGATCTCCTCCTTACGGATGAGATCACGCGCCTCGACCCCGAGAGGCGCGCGCCGCCTTGCCGTGCGCCCCGTACGCAACCGCGCCGCACCGGGCGTACGTCTTTCGCGAACGTGGAGAGCAGAGGCTGGCTGGTGGCGCTGCCGGCGGTCGACGGCAGGCAGTACGTGTACCGGGTGTACGCCCCGGAGGACGCACTGCCCGCCGACCTGTTCTGGGACGCGTGGCACTGTCACGACGAGAGCGCCCACCCGCGCGCGTGGGATCTCTTCGACGCTGCGGTGATACGGCGCGTGGGCTGACCCCTGGCCCCGGGCAGGCGGGCATGCACAATTCCTGACGGTTCATCAGTATTGAATGTTGCGCGCCCTGCGGCTACGTTCCGCGACACCGTAGCCCGACAGCACCGTAGCCCGACAGGAAGAGGTGGTCGTATGGCCGAAATCAGCGCGGAGGCACGCATCGAGGCCCCGGCCGAGAAGGTGTGGACCCAGCTCACGGACTGGTCCGCGTACGGCGAGTGGAACACGACCCACACCAACTTCCCCAAGGGCGGCCCCGAGACCCTCGAAACGGGCGCGACCTTCCAGGAGAACATGAAGCTGATGGGCTTCCCGGCGGAGGTCGAGTGGACCGTCGAGGAAGTGGAGGCGGCCCGGGTGCTGGCCATCCGCGGCAAGGGCCCGATGGCCGTGAACGTCGCCACGCGCTACACGCTCACGCCCGACGGCGACGCCACGACGGTCCGTATCGACGGCGAGTTCACGGGTGCGGCGGTGACGTTGATGGCGGGCAAGCTGAAGGACTCGGGGACGGCCGCCCTGAACGAATCGCTGCGCAAACTGGGCGGGCTGGTGGCCTGAGGAAGGCGCCGGGGCACCGCAGGAACGGGAACGCGCACGGGGAAGGCGCCCCACGGAACTCCCGTGGGGCGCCTTGACCTGCTGCCCTTTCCGAACCCGAGGACATCAGTCCTCGTCGGCCAGGATCAGGTACAGCTTCTTGCGGGCGTCGTTGATGACGGTCAGCGCCTTCTCGCGCTGCTCCTTGCTGCCGGTCTTCCAGACCTGACCGAAGGCCTCCATCAGACCGAAGCCGGCCTGGCGGATCTCACTCAGGGCCTCCCAGTCGACACCTCGGGAAGCCTCTTCCCAGGGCGCGTCCGGACCTTCCTCGGCCGCGGTACGGCCGGCGTCGGTGAGCGAGAACAGCTTCTTGCCGCCCTCCGTCGCGCTGGCGATCAGGCCCTCGTCCTCCAGCAGCTGCAGGGTGGGGTAGACCGAGCCGGGGCTCGGCTTCCACGCGCCGCCGCTGCGCTCGGCGATCTCCTGGATCATCTCGTAGCCGTGCATCGGCCGGTCCTTGAGGAGGGCGAGGATCGACGCGCGTACGTCGCCACGCCTTGCCCTGCCTCGCGGGCCGCCGCGGCCTCGCCCGCCCCAGGGGCCGGGACCGAAGCCCGGTCCGAAGCCGGGGCCACCGGGACCGCCCGGGCCACCCGGCCCGAAGGGCCCGAAAGCCGCACGCCGCCCGTCGGGGCCGCCCCGGCCGCGCCGGGGGTGGCCTTCCTGTCCATGTCCACGCTCGTATCCGTGGGTACGCATCGCAATCACTCCATTCCATCGTTGATCTGTCGCGATGCGTCAACGATATATCGGAACTGTTCGGATGACAAGCCCCGAATAATCTCGGTTGATCCGGCCCCGGGCGCATGGATAACTGGATGACCATGCATGCCGACCAAGTGGACGTGACCAGCGAAATCGTCGAGACCTTGATCCAGGAGCAGTTCCCCCAGTGGAGCGGCCGGGCGATTCAGCCCCTGTCGTCGACCGGGACGGTGCACGCCATCTTCCGCATCGGCAACGACCTCTCCGCGCGTTTCCCGCTGCGGCCGGCCGATGCCGCCGAGGTGCTGGCGGTGCTGGAGCGGGAGGCCCGGGCGAGCGCGGAGCTGGCACAGGTGTCCCGGTTCCCCGTCCCGGAACCCGTTGCCCTGGGCAGGCCCGGAGCGGGTTACCCCATGCCATGGTCGGTCCAGACCTGGCTGCCGGGAACCGTCGCCCTCGACGCCGACCCCAGTGGCTCGGACGCCTTCGCCGAGGACCTCGCGGCCTTCATCGCATCCCTGCGGGGCGCCGAGACACGCGGGCGGGTCTTCGACGGCGACAACCGCGGCGGCGTCCTCACCCACCACGACGACTGGATGACGCAGTGCTTCCAGGAGAGCGAAGGGCTGCTCGACGTGCCCCGGCTGCGCGAGCTGTGGAGCCACTTCCGCCAACTGCCGCGCACGGCTGCCGACGTGATGAGCCACAGCGACCTCATCCCCGGCAACGTCCTGGTCGCCGGAGACCGGCTCACCGGCGTACTCGACACCGGCGGCTTCGGCCCGGCCGACCCCGCACTGGACCTGGTCGGCGCCTGGCACCTGCTGCAGCCGGGCCCCCGTGACGTACTCCGGCGGACACTCGCCTGCGACGACCTGGAGTGGGAACGCGGCAAGGCATGGGCGTTCGAACAGGCGATGGGCCTCGTCTGGTACTACGCCGAGACCAACCCGACGATGAGCAGCATGGGGCGCAGGACGCTCGACCGCATTCTGGAGTCGATGGACTGACGGTCATCCGCGCCGGCGGTCCCGGCTCCGCTCCAGCAACCAGTCGTCGACCACTCCGAAGTCAGCCCCGGTGAGGCCGCTCGTCGAATCCACGCGGTGGAGGAGGGCGTGTCCACCGTGGTGGGCCGACACCCAGGCGTGGTCGAGGTCGGTGATCTCGTCGTCGACCCAGACGAAGGGGCGGCCCGCCGCGGCTCGGACGAGGGCTCGGGTCTTCCAGTTGAGTACGTCGGGCTCGTACTCCTGTGGTGGGTCCGGGAGTTCGGCCACCGGGAAGCGCGGCAGTCCGAGGAGCGGAGACAGCACCTCGTTGGCGTACTCCATCCACGCGGTGGCCCAGATCAGCTCGCAGGGCAGTGCCAGCAGCCGCGGAACATGGTCCGTGTCGATCTTCGCCAGCTGGGGATTCGACGTGCCCTGCCAGTCCACCCACCCCTGAGGGCTCGACGGAATCCGCGCCCCGCCGAGGGGCAGGAGCGTTCCGTCGACGTCCAGGAAGAACAGCGGGCGTTCCGTCCGTTCGGTCACGAGTCCCCCCTCAGCGTCTCCGCCCGCTCCCCTAAAGTCGCCCGCATGACCGACCCCTCCTACCTCGCCGCGATCCGGGAGTCGTACGACACCGTCGCCGCCGACTACGTCCAACTCGTCAAGAATCCGGCCGAGTTGGACCCGCTGTCACGGGCGATGCTGGCCGCCTTCGCGGAGACCGTGCGGTCGGCGGGGCTCGGGCCGGTGGCGGATCTGGGCTGTGGGCCCGGCAAAGTCACCGCGTATCTGGCGGAGTTGGGGGTGCCGGTCTTCGGCATCGATCTGTCCCCGAGGATGGTCGAGCTGGCCCGCCTCGCCTACCCGGACCTGACCTTCGCCGTCGGCTCGATGACCGCGCCGGCGATCGGCGACGGCGAACTGGGCGGCGTCCTCGCCTACTTCTCCACGCACCACACCCCGCCGGAGCAACTGCCGGTCGTTTTCGGCGAGTTCCACCGCACCCTCGCACCTGGCGGCCATCTGATGCTGGCCGGCCACGTGGGAGAGGGCGAACTCCGGCGCCCGACACAGGCGTACGGCGGGCATCCCGTGTCCTACGAGTCCCATCTGCTCCCGCCGCAGCGGATCGCCGGGTTGCTGGAGCGGGCCGGGCTCACGATCACCGCCCGGCTGATCCAGGAGCCCACCTCGGGATCGAAGCGGACGTACGGCACCTTCATGGCCCGGAAACCGGAGCACCCGTCGCCGTCGTAGCGGTCTCTTCGGAGCGACCCGGTACCACACCGCCGATTCGGGGCCGCATCGCCCAACCGGTCCAGCACCACCGTCCCCGGTCCACCACCACGGAATCGGCCCAGCACGACCCAATCAGTCCAGCACCGCCGAATTGGCCTTGGCCCAGCAGGCCAGAGACCCCCTAGCGTCGAAACATGCGGATTCGAATCGTCGACGCGTTCACCGACCGCCCCTTCGCCGGCAATCCGGCCGGGGTGGTGCTTCTCGACGCCTTCCCGGAGGGCGACGACTGGCTGCAGAAGGTCGCGCTGGAGGTCAATCACGCAGAGACGGCGTTCGCGCACCCGCTGCCCGAGGGCGGGGCGGCCGACTGGGCGCTGCGGTGGTTCACGCCGGCGACCGAGGTCGCGATGTGCGGACACGCGACCCTCGCGACGGCCCATGTGCTGCACACCACCGGCGTCCACGAGGGCCCCGTGCGGTTCGCCACCCGCAGTGGTGTGCTCATCGCCACGCCGGCACCGGACGGGTCGATCACCCTCGACTTTCCGACCGCGCCGCTCACCCAGGTCGAGATCCCGGACGGCGTCGCCGAGGCCCTGGGCGCCGAGGCGCTGACCGCCTTCGACACCGGGCCGGACATCTGCGACCTCGTCGTCGAACTCGCCGACGAGAAGACCGTCGTAGGACTGGCGCCCGACCACAAGGCGCTCGCCGCCTACTCCGAGCGCGGGATCATCGCCACCGCCCGCGCCGAAGACCCCACGCGGGGCTACGACTTCGTCTCCCGGTGTTTCTTCCCGAACGTCAGGATCGACGAGGACCCGGTCACCGGGAGCGCGCACACGGCGCTGGCTCCGTACTGGGCCGAGCGGCTCGGGCGCACTGCCCTTACCGGGCTTCAGGCCTCGCCCCGGTCCGGGCTCGTCCGTACCGAACTGCGGGGCGGGCGGACCCTGTTGAGCGGGCGGGTGGTGACGGTCATCGACGGCGAGCTACTCGCCTGAGACACAACATGCCTGCCCCGCACGGGAGTTACGCCGTGGGCAGCCAGCCCACCTTGCCCGCCAGCAGCGCGTAGCCGACGAACGCCCCGATGTCGAGCAGGGAATGCGCCACGACCAGCGGGCCCACGCGGCCCCAGCGGCGGTACAGGTAGACGAAGACCACGCCCATCACCATGTTGCCGACGAAGCCGCCGATGCCCTGGTAGAGGTGGTAGCTACCGCGCAGTACGGAACTGGCCACCAGCGCGGTGCCCGGCGTCCAGCCCAACTGGCCCAGGCGGCGCAGGAGATAGCCCACCACGATCACTTCTTCGAGGATCGCGTTCTGCACCGCGGAGAGGATCAGGACCGGGTACTTCCACCAGACGTCGGGCAGCGCCTCGGGCACCACGGTGAGGTTGAAGCCGAGCCCCCGTGCGGCCAGGTAGAACGCGATGCCGGTGCTGCCGATCACCGCCGCGATCGCCGCACCGCGGCCCAGGTCGGGCCAGGGCCGGGTGCGGTCGAAGCCGATCGTGCGCAGGCTCTCGCCCTCCCTGAGGAGGAAGTGCGCGACGAGGGCGACGGGGACGAGGGCCGACGCGATTCCGAAGAGCTGCCAGGCGAGATCGAGCCATGGACGGCCGGGCGCGGCCGAGGCGTTGAGGGTGGCTGCCTGGTCCTTGAGACCGCCCGGTTTCGTGACCGATCCGACAAAGCTGATCAGGGCGGACACTCCGCTCGCACCGAGCGAAAGCCCCAGAACGAGCAGTGCCTCGGACCGGAGAATCCGCCGTGTGGGCTGCTCCAGCGGAAAAGTTTCGGCCACCTGCCCTGCCTCCACCTGCACACCTGCCTTCAGTTCGGAAATCCCGCCTCATGCCCATCTTCGCCCCGCTAGGGTCTCGAAAGAACTTACGAAGATCGTGCGCGACAGGCCGTTGGGGGAGACGGAGGCACGAGGTTCAAACAGGGAGGGGCACCACCGTCATGGGACGTCACAGCTTGCCCGATCCGGACCGGGCGGGCGGCAGCGACCCCCGTCCGCGGGCACGACGCCGCAAGGTGGCCCTCGCCACGGTGCTCGTGCTGACCGTCGCCGGCGGTACCGCGGTCGCGGTGCAGAGCGGACTGCTCTCCTTCGGTTCCTCCTGCCGCAAGGACGCGGTACGACTGAAACTGGCCGCCTCCCCCGACATGGCTCCCGCCCTGCGCGCGGCGGCCGGACAGGCGCGCGACGAGAACATCACGTCCGACGGGCAGTGCATGAACATCTCGGTGACCGCCCAGGAGTCGTACAAGTTCGCGGACACGCTCAAATCGGGCAAGCACCCGGACATCCAGGTGTGGGTGCCCGACTCGGAGTTGTGGGTGAACCAGGTCACCTCGGTCGCCGACTCGGACGCGACAGAGGCGACGCCCGCGGGCAACGTCGCCTCCACCCCGGTCGGCGTGGCGATGGTCCCGGCCGCCGCGAAGTCGCTGGGGTGGCCGCAGAAGACGTACACCTGGCTGGACCTGGCCGGGGCCACCCTCCAGGACGACTCGCTGCGGCTGGGCGCGGCCGATCCGGCGCGGAGCGCGACCGGGCTGCTCGCGCTGACGCAGCTCACTACGGCCGCCGCCAAGGTCAAGGGCGGTGACACGCAGGCGGCGGCGATGATGAAGACGCTGTCGCAGCGGATCTCGGACACCGACAGCCAGGTCCTGGACACCCTGCCGCGCGACTCCTCGGGCACCGAGCAGGGCAATCCGAAGCGCAACCAGGCGCTGGTGCTGAGCGAGCAGTCGGCGTTCGCGTACAACGCGTCGGCCGACGGCGGCGGGAGTCTCGACCTGTTCTATCCGAAGGACGGCTCCCCTCGGCTGGACTACCCGTACAACCTGGTGGACCGGGAGCGGCTGACGACGGACGAGAGCCGGGCCGCGATCCGGTTCATGACGTTTCTGAGCCAGCCCGCGCAGCAGAGGCTGATGGAGAAGTACGGCTTCCGCACCGATGACGAGGACGCGCCGAAGGCGGTGGTGGCCAAGGCCGGCGGCAGCAGTCCGCAACCGTACTCCGTGGCGCCGGCCGAGCCGGCCTCCGACGCGGCGCTCCAGGAGGCGCTGGGAACCTGGACGATCACGGTGCAGAGCGCGCGGATCACCACGGTCGTGGACGCGTCGTCGTCGATGTCGGAATCGGTGCCGGGGACCGGGCAGTCGCGGATGGACGTCACCAAGGCGTCGCTGCTGCAGGCGCTGGCCACGTTCACGCCCGAGGACGAGATCGGGCTGTGGGAGTTCTCCACGAAGCTCGACGGGAACAAGGACTACCGCGTCCTGGTGCCCACCGAGCGGCTCGGCGACCGCGTGGGCAGCGGGACCCAGCGGGACCGGCTGTCGGCGGCGTTCGGGGGGCTGAAGCCGGTGCCGAACGGGGCGACGGGGCTCTACGACACCACGCTCGCCGCGTACAAGGCGGCCACGTCCTCCTATGCGGGCGGGAAGTTCAATGCACTGGTGATTCTGACCGACGGGGTCAACCAGGACCCGGGCAGCATCTCGCGCACCACGCTGCTCAAGCAGTTGCGCCAACTCGCCAGCCCTGAGCGGCCGGTGCCGCTGATCATGATCGCGGTGGGTCCCGAGGCCGACAAGGAGGAGGCCCGGCAGATCGCCGAGGCGACCGGCGGCTCGGGCCACGAGGTGAGCAACCCCGCGCAGATCCAGTCGGTGATCCTCCAGGCCATCGTGGCGGCGGGCGCGGCGGGCGCCTCCGCCAACACGGGCTGAGGCAGGGGCGGTTCACCCCAGCGGTGCCGGTTCCGGCAGCCCCACCGGCCACGTGTGGACCGGCTCCCCGAGGTGCATCAACTCGCTGTAGCGACGGGTCGTGGCGGCGAAAGCGGCTTCCCTGCTGAGGCCCTGTTCGAGAGCGCGGTGGAAGGTGGCGGACTGCCAGGTCGCGCCGTTGGCCCGCCGTCGGCAGCGTTCGTCGATCACGCCCAAGTACAGGTCCCGGTCGGCCGGTTCGACCCCCCACGCGTCAAGACCGGCCTCGGCGAGCGGCAGGAGTTCGTCGCGTACGAGGGCCACCGCGTCGATCTCGGTGGTGCCGCCGAGCCGTCCGCGCCGGGGCCAGAGAAGGCGGGCGTCGATGCCGTGGCGGCACGCGGTGTCGAAGTTGGCGGCGGCGGCCTCGAAGGGCAGCCGGGTCCACACCGGGCGCGACTCCTCGGCGAGGGCGCGGACGACGCCGTAGTAGAACGCGGTGTTGGCGATGACGTCGGTGACGGTGGGGCCCGCGGGCAGGACGCGGTTCTCGACGCGCAGGTGCGGGACGCCGTCGGCGATGCCGTAGACCGGGCGGTTCCAGCGGTACACCGTGCCGTTGTGCAGGACGAGTTCGGCGAGGGTGGGGATGCCGCCGGCGTCGAGGACGTCGAGGGGTTCCTCGTCGTCGTGGACGGGGAGCAGCGGCGGGAAGTAGCGCAGGTTCTCCTCGAAGAGGTCGTACGCCGAGGTGACCCAGCGCTCGCCGAACCAGGTGCGGGGGCGGACGCCCTGGGCCTGGAGTTCGGGCGGGCGGGTGTCGGTGGCCTGCTGGAAGAGCGGCGGGCGGGACTCGGGCCACAGCTCGCGGCCGAACAGGAAGGGCGAGTTGGCGCCCACGGCGACCTGGACGGCGGCGACGGCCTGGGCCGCGTTCCACACGTCGGCGAAGCGGTCCGGGGTGACCTGGAGGTGCAACTGCACGGAAGTGCAGGCGGCTTCGGGCGCGATGGAACCCGAGGTGCAGGTGAGGTGCTCGACGCCGTCGATGTCGAGGACGAAATCCTCGCCCCTGGCGGCCACGATCTGATCGTTGAGCAGGGTGTAGCGGTCGACCGCGGAGAGGTTCGAGGAGACCAGGTCGTCCCGGTCGAGTGTCGGCAGAATGCCGATCATCACTATTCCGGCGTCGACCTCGCCCGCTTTCCGGTGGGCATATGCCAGGGACGTACGGATCTCCTCGGCGAGTCGGTCGAATACCCGGCCCTCCAATCGATGTGGGGCAATGTTGACTTCCAGATTGAACATGGCGAGTTCTGTTTGGAAATCTCGGCTCGCGATGCGTTCGAGGACCTGTGCATTCAACATTTTCGGCATGCCGTCGGAACCCGCGAGGTTGAGTTCGATCTCCAGCCCCATGAGGTTCCTGGGGCGGTCGAACCGCTTCTCGGCCAGCAGCCGCTCCAGTCCCGTCAGGCACCGTCGCAGCTTGGCGCGGTAGCGCTGGCGGTCGGCGAGCTCGAACGGCCCTGCCACGACCTTCTTCCCCATCGAAGCCCCACCTCCTCGTCCCGGGTAGGAAGGATGATGCCCAGACCTGGCGATCGATAACGTCCCGCGGCGGCCCGGCGCCCGCTACTCTGGTGGGAAGTGACCCGCGGCACATTCACGAGGCATGGGGCGATGTGCGGTTCCGCGCGCAATGCGGGCCTCGTGAAAAACGCCGACGAGAATTGGCCGACCGCATGGGTGACATATCCCGAGGTCATCGCCGTTTTCCCGGTTCGGAACCGGGATGATTCCCGCGAATCGCTGGCCGAATGGTCCCTTGTTGTTCATACGGGAAACGGTTAGACGAAACACCGTCTGAACACGTGTCGTATAAACTCCGCGAACAAGGCAGAAGGTTGGCGCCACGGTCCTGGAACCTGCCGTCGAGGTGACGTGCGGCAGGCCGCACCCATGTTCACAGCACCCCGGCCCCCGCCTCTCTGACCCCGAGAGCTGACAGCGCCGTCCGCCCCCGTCCCGCCCTCGCGCCACCGTGCCTGTCGAATGAGAGGCGACCCATCATGCCGCTGCATGTCCCCCCGGCTCCCGCGCCCGCCCTGCGCTCCGTTCTCACGGCACTCGGTTCACCCACCGCCGTCCGCGAGGCCCGAACACCCTCACTGCGCGCGGCCCTGGGGCCCGCCACACCCGAACTCCCGTTGCCCGTCCATGTACTGGACCGCGTCACGCCGGAGGGGACGGCCGTCACCTCGCTGGCCGGGTGGCGTTTCCTGATCCGCTGCGGCGATCGCGCGGTCGCCGCAGCCGAGACGATGCTGACCCCCGACGGCTGGGCGTTCTCGCACTTCTTCGAGGGCCCCTACATCGCCGCCACCGAGCAGGCGCTGCGCCAGGCCGAGAACATGAAGGGCGCCTACCAGCCGCGTCTGCTGTCCGTGCCCGGCCTCTACATGCTCACGCTGTGGCTGCACGGCGATCTCACCGCGGACGGCGCCGACGGCCACCCCGCCGCGACCGATCTGCTGGTCCCACTGGCCCCGGCACCCCCCGGCATCGCGGCCCACCGTCCGCACCGGGTCGCCGAGTTGCTGCCGTTGCTGACTCATCGGGTGACTCCGGCGCCGCTACTCAGTTCACCCGCCTGACTTCTCTCCGCTGTCACTCCCGTACCCCGTCACCGAATTCCCGGTGGCGGGGTACGATCGCGTTTCCGATCCTCTTTATGCTCGTAACGCTCGTACGAGCAGGAAATAGCTCGTACGAGCCGGGAATTGGGATGAACCGTCCGCGCGGGTGATGCGTCATCAACCTGTGAGAAGCGGTGCCGCTAAATCCCTGCGGATTGACGCCCGTGGGGCAACACTGGGTTCGGACCAACTCAACACCACGGGGGACGGACATGACCACAACAGAGCGAGAGATCCCACCAATGTGCAAGCACCAGCCACCGTGTCCCACAGCCGAATCAGCCGACCGGGAATCCGCCCGTCTCATGGCGAGCCATCCGGAACAGGGCTGGAGCCTGCTGTGCAACGGCGTTCTCCTGTTCGAGGACACCGGTGAGCTCCTGCCCGACGGCCAGATCATCGCCCCGCACCGCCAGGAGATGACGGCCGCCTGAGCATTTCGGGAACATGAGGGGCCGGCCGCACACACTTCGGTGCGCACCGGCCCCGACGCATATCCGGGACCGATCACTCCCCGTAGTCGACCGCTGTCCGAGTGCCTCACGCAGCGCGAAATAGGCAGGCTTGGGCACGAACTTTCGGGATCCATTCAGAATGTTGTGCTACTGCCGTTCGTAGTCGAACCAGTCGAAGGCCGCCGTGCCCTCGGTGACGTACATGCCGATCACCCGGCCGGTGAAGCCCCCGGCGACCTGGGTGGAGAGATAGCGGCCGTCCAACTCGGTGAGTTCTACGGCACCTTCGGGGCCCTCGACGGAGAAGGTAAGGCTGTCGGGGCCGCGCGTGCCGGTGTCGGCCGTGCTGATGGTGACTGCGAGGGTGAGCGGACCGGGCGGCACCGGGCGCTCCGCGACCTGCTGGAGTACCGGGCCGATCCGCGCGACCACGCTCACCGCTCCCCCGGCGACCTCGATGTCGTAGTGATGGGCCTCGTCCATGCGGACGGAGAGACCGGCGTACCCGGAGCCGGGGTCGATGCGGACCGCTGCCCGGCAGTCGGGGTGTTGCTGTCGGCGTCCGAGGAAGGCGGGGCCGGCCTGCGCGTCGAGGGTCAGCCACCCCGGCCGCTCGGTCAACGACCAGCTGCCGTCCGGCCTGCTGCGCGGGGAGATCCAGGAGAAGGCGAGGGTCGGTGCGTCGAAGTCGTCGCGTACCGGCGGGAGTTGGAAGGGGTGCCAGGCCTTCGGTGCCGGGTGCTGTTCCCGTACCGGGCCGACCCGTGGCCAGCCGTCCACCCATTCCACCGGGGTCAGGAACGTCTCGCGGCCCAGGACGTGGAAGCCGGGGAACCAGCCCCGGGGGCGGGTGCCGAGCAGCACCATCCACCAGGTGCCGTCAGGGGTCGTGACCAGGTCGGCGTGGCCGGTGCTCTGGATGGGGAGGTCGGTGCTGCGGTGGGAGAGGATCGGGTTGGTGGGGGCCGGTTCGTAGGGGCCGCGCGGCGAGCGGGCGCGGGCCATCGAGACGCTGTGGCCGTGTGCGGTGCCGCCCTCGGCCAGCATCAGGTACCACCAGTCGCCGACGCGGTAGAGGTGTGGGGCCTCCGGGTGCTGGAGTCCGGTGCCGGACCAGACGGGGAACGGGCCCTCCAGGACCTTGCCGGTCGTGGGGTCGATGGCTGCGACCCTCACCCCGGCGACCGCGCACCAGCAGGTGCCGTCCTCGTCCCAGGCCAGGTCGGGGTCGATGCCCGGCATGTCGACGAGCACCGGGTCCGACCAGGGGCCCTCGGGTCGGTCGGCGGTGACGAGGAAGTTGCCCTTGCCCCTCACGTCGGTGGTGATCAGGTAGAAGCGGCCGTCGTGGTGGCGGAGGGTCGGGGCGTAGATGCCGGCCGACGCGGGGGTGTCGTCCGGCAGGTCCAACTGGCCGGGCCGGTCAAGGGCGTTGCCGATCTGGCGCCAGTGCACCAGGTCCCGGCTGTGGAAGAGCGGGACTCCGGGGAAGTACTCGAAGCTGGAGCACGCGAGGTAGTAGTCCTCGCCGACCCGGCACACGCTGGGGTCCGGATGGAACCCGCCGATGACCGGGTTGTCGTACGTCCGCATGGGTCAGCCCCTCCGTCCGGCCGGTTCGAAAGTTTCGGGCCGCTCGACGAACCTTACGGAGCCGGACTGTAGGTGGAACCTTCGACGGGGGCAAGGTCGCTTGCAGGGGCGAGTTGCAGGCTGAGGACCATCGTGAGGCCGCCGCCGGGTGTGTCCTCGGCGCTCAGTGTGCCGCCGAGGGCCTCGGTGAAGCCGCGCGCCACGGCCAGACCGAGGCCGACTCCGGCGCCGCGCGGGGCGTCGCCGTAGCGCTGGAAGGGTTCGAAGATGCGGTTCTTCGCCTCGTCGGGGACGCCGGGGCCGCGGTCGACGACGCGGATCTCGACGCGGTCGGCGATGGCACTCGCCTTGACCAGTACGGGAGTTCCCTCCGGGCTGTACTTCACCGCGTTCTCGACCAAATTGCCGACGGCCCGCTCAAGGAGCCCCGGATCCACGGCCACCATGGGCAGTGTCTCCGGGATGTCCAGTTCGACGGTGTCCTCGGGGACTCCGCCCAGCGCCATCGGGACGACCTCGTCGAGGTCCGCCTCGCGGATCAGCGGGGTGACGGTGCCGGTCTGCAGGCGGGACATGTCGAGAAGGTTGCCGACCAGGTTGTCCAGGCGGTCGGCGCCGTCCTCGATGCCGGCCAGCAGCTCGGCCTGGTCCTCGTCCGACCAGGCGACGTCCTCGGAACGCAGCGAGGAGACGGCCGCCTTGATGCCGGCGAGGGGCGTCCGCAGGTCATGGCTCACGGCGGCCAGGAGAGCCGTGCGGATGCGGTTGCCCTCGGCCAACGCGCGGGCCTGGTCGGCCTCTTCGCGCAGGCGGCGGCGGTCCAGTACGAGGGCGGCCTGCGCGGCGAAGGCGGCCAGGACGCGGCGGTCCTCGGCGGGAAGCACCCGGCCGGACAGCGCGAGCGCCATGTGGTCGCCGACCGGTACGTCGACGTCCGCGTCCTCGGGGTTCTGGCAGGGGCGCGGGCCCACGCTGCCCGCGCAGGTCCAGGGTTCGACGTCGCCTGCGCGCTCCAGCAGAGCGGCCGACTCCATGCCGAAGGTCTCCCTGACCCGCTCCAGGAGAGCTTCCAGGCTGGTCTCGCCGCGCAGCACATTGCCGGCGAGGAAGGAGAGGATCTCCGACTCGGCGCGCAGCCGGGCCGCTTGATGGGTGCGCCGGGCCGCCAGGTCGACCACCGACGCGACGGACACCGCCACGGCCACGAAGATCGCGATGGCGACGATGTTCTTGGGGTCGGCGATGGTGAAGGTGTGCACGGGCGGGGTGAAGTACCAGTTCAGCAGCAGCGATCCGACCGCCGCGGAGGCCAGTGCCGGGAGGAGTCCGCCGAGCAGGGCCGCCGCCACGGTCAGCGACAGATACAGCAACATGTCGTTGGCCAGGCCCACTTCGGGCGCGACACTGCTCAGCAGCCAGGTCAGCAGCAGCGGTCCGCCGATACCGGCCAGCCAGCCCCCGACGATCCGGGCGCGCCCGAGCCGCGCACCCCGGTTCACGGGCAGTCCGCGACCCTTGCCCGCCTCGTCGTGGGTGATCAGGTGGACGTCGAGGTCGGGTCCCGAGTCCCGGGCGACCGTCGAGCCGACGCCGGGTCCGAAGACGTACTGCCAGCCCTTGCGGCGGGAGACGCCCAGGACGATCTGGGTGGCGTTGACCCCGCGCGCGAAGTCCAGCAGGGCCACCGGGACGTTCTCGCCCACGACTTGATGGAAGGTGCCGCCCAAGTCCTCGACGAGAGTGCGCTGTTGGGCCAGCTCTTTCGGGGAGGCCGAGGTCAGACCGTCACTGCGGGAGATGTAGAGCGCCAACACCTCACCGCCCGCGCCCTTTTCGGCGAGGCGCGCGGCCCGGCGGATCAGCGTGCGTCCCTCCGGACCGCCGGTCAGTCCTACGACGATCCGCTCGCGCGAACCCCAGATCGCCGAGACGCGATGCTCGCTGCGGTACTCCTGGAGGTAGGCGTCGACCCGGTCGGCGAGCCAGAGCAGCGCCAACTCCCGTAGCGCGGTGAGGTTTCCGGGGCGGAAGTAGTTCGACAGAGCCGCGTCGACCTTGTCCGGTTTGTAGATGTTGCCGTGCGCCATGCGGCGCCGCAGCGCGGGCGGTGACATGTCGACCAGCTCGATCTGGTCGGCACGGCGGACGACCTCGTCCGGGACGGTCTCCTGCTGCCGTACGCCGGTGATGGACTCGACGATGTCTCCCAGGGATTCCAGGTGCTGGATGTTGACGGTCGAGATGACGTCGATGCCGGCGGCGAGGAGTTCCTCGATGTCCTGCCAGCGCTTGGCGTTGCGGGAACCGGGAATGTTGGTGTGCGGGAGCTCGTCGACGAGGGCCACCTCGGGGTGCCGGGCGAGGACCGCGTCGACGTCCATCTCGCTGAACGTCGTGTCCCGGTAGGCGAGTTCGCGGCGCGGGATCTCCTCCAGGCCGTGCAGCATCACCTCGGTGCGCGGCCGGTTGTGGTGCTCGACGAACGCGACCACGCAGTCGGTGCCCCGCTCGATACGGCGGTGCGCCTCGGACAGCATCGCGTACGTCTTGCCGACGCCCGGTGCCGCGCCGAGGTAGATCCGGAGCTTGCCGCGTCCCATGTCATCCTTCGAAGCGGTAGCCCATGCCGGGCTCGGTGATCAGATAGCGGGGGCTCGACGGATCCCCCTCCAACTTCCTTCTCAACTGGGCCATGTAGACCCGGAGATAGTTGGTCTTGTTGCTCTGGGACACCCCCCACACCTCCTGCAGCAGGTACTTCTGTGTGACGAGGCGGCCCGGGTTGGTGATCAGGATCTCCAGCAGATGCCACTCGGTGGGGGTGAGCCGGATGTCGTGCCCGCCTCGGGTGACGCGCTTGGCCAGCAGGTCGATGGTGAAGTCGTCGGTGGTGACCAGGGTGGTGGTCGGGGCGAGCGGCACGTCCTCGACGCGGCGGACGGCGGCCCGTAGCCGGGCCAGGAGTTCGTCCATGCTGAACGGCTTGGTGATGTAGTCGTCGGCGCCCGCGTCGAGGGCGGCGACCTTCTCGTCCGAGGCCTGCCGGGCGGACAGCACCAGGATCGGGACCCGGGTCCAGCCGCGCAGCGCCTTGATGACGTCGACGCCGTCCATGTCGGGCAGTCCGAGGTCGAGCATCACGACGTCCGGCTGCCGCATGGCCGCGAGCCGCAGCGCGGTGGCGCCGTCCGGGGCCGCGTCCACGCCGTACCGGCGGGCCTGCATGTTGATCACGAGGGCCCGTACGAGCTGCGGGTCGTCCTCCACCACCAGCACCCGTGTCATGGGGGTGTGCCTTTCGTGTGGTCCCTGGCATGGCGGCGGGAGTCGGCGGCGCCGGGATCTCCCCCGGACCGCCGACTCCCCTGCCGGTCGTGTAACGCCATCAGCTCTTCGTCACAAGGGACTTGAGCGCGATGTTGAGTTCGAGGACGTTCACCGTGGGCTCGCCGATGAAGCCGAGGGTGCGGCCGTCGGTGTGGTCCTCGACCAGCTTCTCCACCTGGGTGACCGAGAGGTGGTTCCGCTCGGCGACCCGGTGGACCTGGAGTTCGGCGTAGGCCGGGGAGATGTCCGGATCCAGGCCGGAACCGGAGGAGGTCACCGCGTCGGCCGGTACCTGGGAGGGCTTGACCTTGTAGTCGGCCGTGGAGTTGTCCTTCACGACCGCCGCCTTGGCGTCCTCCACCTGCTTGACGAGCACCTTGCTGTCGGCGGAGAGGTTGGTGGCGCCGGAGAGGATCAACCTGTACTGCGTGTTGACCGAGTTCGTGCCCAGGCCGCCTGCCGGACGCCCCTGGAAGTAGTCCAGGCTGTAGCCCTGTTGACCGATGAGCGAGGAACCGACGACCTTGCCGTCCGCCTTGATCTCCGAGCCGTTCGCCTTGTTGTTGAACAGTGCCTGGGCCACCCCCGTGACCGCCAGCGGGTAGATGACACCGGTCACCAGGGTCAGCACGAGGAGGGCACGCAGGGCCGCCCAGAGCAACCGGGCTGTGTTGGATACCGAGTTGTTCATGCCGATCAGCCGATTCCGGGGATGAGGGAGATGAGAAGGTCGATGATCTTGATGCCGACGAAGGGCGCGATCAGGCCGCCGATGCCGTAGATCCCGAGGTTGCGGCGGAGCATCTTGTCCGCGCTGACCGGCCGGTACTGCACGCCCCGCAGGGAGAGCGGGACCAGCGCGATGATGACCAGCGCGTTGAAGATGACTGCGGAGAGGATCGCTGAGTCGGGCGAGGCCAGGTGCATGATGTTGAGCTTGTCCAGGCCCGGATAGACCGCCGCGAACAGCGCCGGGATGATCGCGAAGTACTTCGCGACGTCGTTGGCGATGGAGAACGTCGTCAACGCGCCCCGGGTGATGAGGAGTTGCTTGCCGATCTCGACGATCTCGATGAGCTTGGTCGGGTTCGAGTCGAGGTCGACCATGTTGCCGGCCTCCTTCGCGGCCGACGTGCCCGTGTTCATCGCCACGCCGACGTCCGCCTGGGCCAGCGCGGGCGCGTCGTTCGTACCGTCGCCGGTCATCGCGACCAGCTTGCCGCCGGCCTGCTCCCGCTTGATGAGCGCCATCTTGTCCTCGGGAGTGGCCTCCGCGAGGAAGTCGTCGACGCCGGCCTCGTCCGCGATCGCCTTGGCGGTCAGCGGGTTGTCGCCCGTGATCATGATCGTCTTTATGCCCATACGGCGCAGCTCGTCGAACCGCTCGCGCATGCCCGCCTTGACGACGTCCTTGAGGTGGATGACACCCAACACCCGTGCGCCGTCGGCGTCTTCGACCGCGACGAGCAGCGGGGTGCCGCCGGCCGCGGAGATCCGGTCGGTGAGCGCGCCGGCGTCCTCGGACACCTCGCCGCCCCGCTCCCGCACCCAGGCCACGACCGAACCGGCCGCGCCCTTGCGGATCCTGCGCCCGTCGACGTCCACGCCCGACATGCGAGTCTGGGCGGTGAATGCGATCCACTCGGCGTGGGCCAGCTCGCCCTGGTGACGCTCGCGCAGGTCGTACTTCTCCTTCGCCAGGACGACGATGGAGCGGCCCTCGGGCGTCTCGTCGGCGAGCGAGGAGAGCTGGGCGGCGTCGGCGAGTTGGGCCGCGGTGGTGCCGGGGACCGGCACGAACTCGGAGGCCTGGCGGTTGCCGAGAGTGATGGTGCCGGTCTTGTCGAGCAGCAGTGTCGAGACGTCGCCCGCGGCCTCGACTGCCCGTCCGGACATGGCCAGTACGTTCCGCTGCACCAGCCGGTCCATGCCCGCGATGCCGATCGCGGAGAGCAGCGCGCCGATCGTGGTCGGGATCAGACAGACCAGGAGCGCCACCAGCACGATCAACGTGAGGTGCGTGCCCGCGTAGTCCGCGAACGGCGGCAGCGTGGCGCAGGCGAGCAGGAAGACGATGGTGAGGGACGCAAGAAGGATGTTCAGGGCGATCTCGTTGGGCGTCTTCTGCCGGGCGGCGCCCTCGACGAGGGCGATCATCCGGTCGATGAAGGTCTCGCCGGGCTTTGTCGTGATCTTGATGACGATGCGGTCGGAGAGGACCTTCGTACCGCCGGTGACGGCGCTGCGGTCGCCGCCGGACTCGCGGATGACGGGCGCGGACTCGCCGGTGATGGCCGACTCGTCGACACTCGCCACACCTTCTACGACGTCACCGTCGCCGGGGATGATGTCACCCGCCTCGCACACCACCAGGTCGCCGATGCGCAACTCGGTACCGGGCACCTGCTCCTCGACCGAACCGTTCAGTCGCCGGGCCACCGTGTCGGTCTTGGCCTTGCGCAGGGTGTCGGCCTGCGCCTTGCCGCGGCCCTCGGCGACCGCCTCCGCCAGGTTGGCGAAGATCACGGTCAGCCACAGCCAGGCGCTGATCGCCCAGCCGAACCAGTCGCCCGGGTCCTTGAAGGAGAAGACCGTGGTCAGCACGGACCCGATCCACACCACGAACATGACGGGCGACTTGACCATCACCCGTGGGTCGAGCTTGCGGCACGCGTCGGGCAGGGACTTGATCAGCTGCTTCGGGTCGAACAGACCCGCGCCGACCCGTCCCTCTTCCTTGTGACCGGTCGGCACATCGCTGTGCGGCGCCCTGGTCGGAGTGGCTGTGGACATCGAGTCCTCTTGGTTCTCTGTACGGGTACTCATGACGCCAGCCCCTCGGCCAGCGGTCCCAGCGCCAGGGCCGGGAAGTAGGTCAGACCGGTGATGATGAGGATCGCGCCCACCAACAGGCCGGTGAACAAAGGCTTTTCGGTGCGCAGAGTTCCTGCCGTGACCGGCACCGGCTTCTGCCCGGCGAGCGAGCCGGCCAGGGCCAGCACGAACACCATCGGCAGGAAGCGGCCGAGCACCATCGCGAGTCCGGTCATGGTGTTGAACCAGTCGGTGTTCGCGTTCAGACCGGCGAAGGCCGAGCCGTTGTTGTTGGCGGCGGAGGTGAAGGCGTACAGCACCTCGGAGAAGCCGTGCGCGCCGGAGTTCAGCATCGAGTGCGGCGGGGTCGGCAGCGCCATGGAGGCGGCGGCGAAGATCAGTACCAGGGCCGGGGTGATCAAGATGTAGCAGGCCGCGAGCTTCATCTCGCGGGTGCCGATCTTCTTGCCCAGGTACTCGGGCGTACGGCCGACCATGAGCCCGGCGATGAACACCGCGATGACCGCCATGATCAGCATGCCGTAGAGGCCGGAGCCCGTACCACCGGGTGCGATCTCGCCCAACTGCATGCCCAGCATGGTGATGCCGCCGCCGAGACCGGTGAACGAGGAGTGGAAGGAGTCCACCGCGCCCGTCGAGGTCAGCGTGGTCGACACCGCGAAGATCGAGGAAGCTCCTACGCCGATGCGCTGTTCCTTGCCCTCCATCGCACCGCCGGCGATCTGGAGCGCCGAGCCGTGGTGGGCGAACTCGGTCCACATCATCAGGGCGACGAAGCCGACCCAGATGGTGGCCATGGTGGCGAGGATCGCGTAGCCCTGCTTGATCGAGCCGACCATCACGCCGAAGGTACGGGTCAGCGCGAACGGGATGACCAGCAGCAGGAAGATCTCGAAGAGGTTGGTGAACGGGGTCGGGTTCTCGAAGGGGTGCGCGGAGTTGGCGTTGAAGTAGCCGCCGCCGTTGGTGCCGACCTCCTTGATGGCCTCCTGGGAGGCGACCGCGCCGCCGTTCCACTGCTGGTGCCCACCCATGAACTGCCCGACTTCATGGATCCCGGAGAAGTTCTGGATGGCTCCGCAGGCGACGAGGACGATCGCGGCGACGACCGAGAGCGGCACCAGGATGCGCATTACGCCGCGCACCAAGTCGGCCCAGAAGTTGCCGAGTTCACCGGTGCGCGAGCGCGCGAAGCCCCGTACGAGAGCCACCGCCACGGCGATGCCGACGGCCGCGGAGACGAAGTTCTGCACGGCGAGACCGGCGGTCTGCACGACGTGACCCATGGTCTGCTCGCCGTAGTACGACTGCCAGTTGGTGTTCGTCACGAAGGACACGGCCGTGTTGAACGACTGCGCCGGATTGACCGAGGAGAAGCCCAGCGAGCCGGGCAGAATGCCCTGCAGACGCTGGAGGAGATACAGGAAGAAGACTCCGACGGCCGAGAAGGCGAGCACTCCGCGCAGATACGCGGGCCAGCGCATCTCGGTGTTCGGGTCGGCACCGATGCCCTTGTAGATCCACTTCTCGACGCGCCAGTGCTTGTCGGAGGAGTAGACCCGGGCCATGTAGTTGCCGAGGGGGATGTAGGCGAGTGCCAGCGCGCCTATGAGGGCGAGCAGTTGGAGGACGCCTGCGAGTACGGGACCCATGTCGTGGCTCAGAACCTCTCCGGGAAGATCAGGGCGAGGACGAGATAGCCCAGCAGGGCGACGGCCACGACGAGGCCGACAATGTTCTCGGCGGTCACAGCTTCGTCACCCCCTTGGCGACGAGGGCCACCAGCGCGAAGACCGCGATCGTGGTGACGACGAAGGCCAGATCGGCCATCGTGAGCTCCTGGATTGAGGTTCGAATGGAACGGACGCTTAGAGGTAACCGCGCCCATGACCGGATTCGGCTGCCGTTGACGGGTCCCATACGGCGGCGCGTACGCCTTTGACGGGACTCTTACGGCGGCGCCGGGCTCCGGCTTGCGATCGAGGTTCTACGGGGGTGCGGGGCACCGGCCCGCGAGCGGTTTCGGCGACGTCGGCACCGGCCCGCAGGCAGTTCACGGCGACATCGGCACCCGGCCCGCAGGCAGTTCACGGCGACATCGGCACCCGGCCGCAGGCGGCTCCACTGCGGCGGCGACACCAACCCGCGGTGGTTTTACGCCGACGCCGGCACCGGCCCGCGGGCGGCTCCACGCCGACACCCGCACCGGCCCGCAGGCGGTTCCACGCGGGCGCCGTGCGGCAGGCGCGGACGCGGCGCCGTGCGGCAGGCGCGGACGCGGGGCCGTGCGGCAGGCGCGGACGCAGGGCCGTGTGGCAGGCGCAGGCGCGAGCGCCGCACCCCGGCGGCGAAGCAGGCGCCCGCGCCACACCTCGGGCGTCAGATCAGTCGGAACCTCAGTCGGCAGATCACCGCGTCCGTGTCCCGCCGTACGGCATGGGCGACGACGGCCCCGCGCTGGTTCTGGAGCAGCCGCTGCCACAGCCGGACGGGCTCCACCTCGGCGATCAGGACGGTGACGCGGGTGTCCGGTTCCGTCGCCGACACGTCCCGTACGTAGGCAGCGATCGGGCGGCCCAGTGTGCGGCGTTCGCAGGTGAGGCGGACCAGGGGCACGCCGGGGTTCCACTCGGCCCAGGCGCGCTCCAGGGCGTGGAGGTGGGCGCGGTCCTCGGGGTCGGGGTAGCAGACGGTGACCGCGCGGACCTCGTCGCCCAGAGAGGCGGCGGCCGTCAGGGCCTCGGAGGTGAGCCGGGTCAGCGAGGAGACCGGCACGATCACCACGGACCGGTCGCGGTGCGGAGGGTCTGGGATACGGCCGAGGCCCAGCCGTTCGCCGATGTGCGCGTAGGCGCGGTGCACGGTCTCGAAGGCGAGCACGAGCAACGGCAGGGTGATCACGATCAGCCAGGCGCCCTCCTCGAACTTGCTCGCGGTGACGACTACCGCCGCGACGCCGGTGAGGACCGCGCCGAAGCCGTTCAGCAGGGCTTTTCCGCGCCAGCCGGTGCCGCGCTCGCCGCGCCAGTGCCGGACCATGCCGACCTGGGCGACCGTGAAGCCGACGAAGACGCCGATCGCGAAGAGCGGCACGAGGGTGTTGGTGTCGCCGCCGGAGAACACCAGCAGGGCCGCCGAGACCGCGGCCAGCGCGAGCACTCCGTGCCGGTGCACCTGACGGTCGGCCTTGAGGGCGAAGACGTGCGGGAGATAGTTGTCGCGGGCCAGCAGCTTCAGCAGCACCGGCAGCCCGCCGAAGGACGTGTTCGCGGACAGGGCGAGCAGGATCATCGTCGCGAACTGGATGACGTAGAAAGCCCAGTTGTGGCCCAGGGAGGCGTCCGCGAGCTGGGCGAGGACGGTGACGCCCTGGACCGGCTCGAGGTGGAAGCGGGAGATCAGCACAGACAGGCCGATCAGCATCACGCCGAGCACCGCGCCGAGGGCGACCTCCGCGCGCTGGGCCCGCTTGACCCGGGGCGCGCGGAAGGAGGGCACGGCGTTGGCGATGGCCTCGACGCCGGTGAGGGCGCTGCAGCCGGAGGCGAATGCTTTCAGCAACAGCAGCGTGCCGACGCTCGTCGCGTTGTCGGCGAGCGCGGAGGCGTGGCCGTCGGCGGTCGCCGTGCTCACCGGCGCGGACCGGAACAGGCCGACCGCGATGAGCACGAAGATCGACCCGACGAAGACGACGGTCGGCACGATGAAGGCGCGCGCCGACTCGACGATCCCGCGCAGGTTCACCGCCGTGACCAGCACGAGCACCGCGAGACACAGCCACACCCGGTCGTCGTACAGCCCGGGGAAGGCCGAGGTCAGGGCCGCGACTCCGGCCGTGACGGCGACGGCGACGTTCAGGACGTAGTCCAGCACCAGCGAGGCGGCGGCCACCAGGCTCGTCCGCGCGCCCAGGTGCGTCTTCGCCACGGCGTAGGAGCCGCCGCCGTCCGGGAAGGCCGCGATGACCTGCCGGTACGAGGCGACGAGCACCGCCAGCAGGGCGGCGATGGCGAGCGTCACCGGCAGGGTGAAGCCGAGCCCGTGCGCGTCGGCGGCGGCCAGCACGAGGACGATCGCCTCGGGGCCGTAGGCCACCGACGCCATGGCGTCCAGGGACAGGGCGGCGAACCCGGCGAGGGCGGTCAGCCGATGGCGCTCGCCGGTATCCGGGGGCTCCTCGTCGGCGGGCGTCTCGTCCGGCTGGACGGTGAGAACGGTCATGCTGGTGGCTCCTTCAAGGTGCGGACAAGGTACGGACGCGCGGGTGCGCTCCAGGTTCGGTCCCGTCGCCGCGGGCTTCTCCTTCTCCTTGCGGCTTCTTCGCGCCGAACACGCGTTCCTTGACACGAACTTGACGAGCGTGTGACCAGGGCAACTGCGCTCGGCCGCCGCGAGGGCGCTGCTGGGGCGTCAAGAACCACCGGCCGCCCGTCAGAGTCCCGTCAAGGCCCGGCTTCCGTACGCCGGGGATCTCTACCGTCACCCCCATGGCACCGGTGGAGGACCGACGATGGGCGCGTGACCTGCGCGGCACGTTCCGCTGCGCGGGCGCGCTCCTCGGACTCCTGCTGGTCGTCGACCACTTCAGCGGTCGGCTCACGCTCTGGCGCGCCGCGCTCTGGTTCGCCGTGGCGCTGCTGCTCTTCGTGGTGCTGTATCCGGCCCGGGTCCGGGCGGGCGAGGGCTGGCTGTCCGCACGCGGGTTGCTGCGCGAGCGACGCGTCCGCACGGACCGGCTCGTCTCCGTGCGCTGTCTGGACGGGGTCTCTCAACGGCTGTTGCTGCGGGACGAATTCGGCAACCGGGTCGAGATCGATCCCGATGTGCTGGTCAACAACCCTGACTTGTGGCACAGGTTGGCGGAGGACTCGCACAAGTCCCTGGCCTCCGGCTCGCTCACCTGCGGGGCGACCGCGCTGCACCGGATCGCGGAACGCGTCGAGCGCGAGACCGCCGAGACCGTGTTCAAGGTGTCAGGCCTGGAGTAGCCGCCGTGGTCGGATCCGGTTGAACTGCCCGCTCCGCCAATGGAATCGACACGACCATGGTCAGTCCGCCGCCCGGTGTGTCCTCGGGGGTGAGAGTCCCGTGCATCGCCGAGACGCTGCACATTGACGGCGGTGACGACGTCGACGCCGGCGGCGAGGAGTTCATCGATGTCCTGCCGGCGCTTGGCGTTGCGCCCGCCGCCGGGCACGTTGCTGCGCGCGAACTCGTCGACGACCGCCACCTCCGGGCGTCGGAGGAGGACCGCGCCGAGGTCCATCTCTTCGAACTCCCCGCCCTGGTAGGCGCATTGAGCCCACTCGACGACCTTCAGGCCGTCGAGCATCGCCTCGGTGCGCGGGCGCCCGCGGCACTCGGCGAACCCCACCACCACATCGGCGCCCCGGGCGGCCCGGCGCCGTGTCTCGTCGAGCATGCGGTAGGTCTTGCCGACGCCCGGGGCCGCCCCGAGGCAGACCTTCAGTCGTCCGCGTCGTACGTCGTTCATCGCCTCCCGGAGGGGCGCCCCCGCGGCCTCCGGGGCTGGCTTCTTGACGCGTCTCTGGCGCCGCCCGCGAGGACGTTGACACTGTCTTGACGGCGCCCGGCCGGGTTAGGGTGAACGCGGTGTGCCGGGAAGTCTGGTCGGCGGGGAGTCCGCATGGGCTCGTCCAAGACCCAGGGGGACGGCATGCGCGGCGTCGGTACGGTTCTCGCTCTCGTGGTGCTGGCCACGCTGGTCGCGACGTTCGCGCGCCGCCGGCGGATTCCCGCGCCCTCTCTCCTCGTGGTCGCCGGTCTCGCCGTGGCCCTGCTGCCGGGCAGCCCTGCCATCGGGATCAGCCCGGACGTGATCGGCCTGGTGGTGCTGCCGCCGCTGCTCTACGCCAGTGCCGAGGACTTGTCGTGGCGCGAGCTGAAGGCCGTGTGGAAGCCGGTCGGGATCCTGGCGATCGGTCTGGTCCTCGCGTCCGCGGCGGCGGTGGGCTGGGTGGCGTCCACGGTGACCCCGCTGTCCTGGCAGATGGCGTTCGTGCTCGGCGCGGTCCTGGCCAGCACCGACCCGGTCGCCGTCACCGCGCTGGGCCGACGGCTCGCGCTGCCGCCCCGGGTCCAGATGCTCGTCCAGGCGGAGTCCCTGTTCAACGACGCGACCTCGCTGGTCCTGTTCCGGGTCGCGGTGAGCGTCGCGGTGGCCTCGGCGGCGGCGAACTGGGGTGCCGCGGGAGGCGAGTTCATCGTCCTCGCGGGCGGCGGCACGGTCATCGGGGCGGCCGTCGCCCACGCCGTGACACTGATCCGGCGGCACACCGAGGACCCGGTCCTGGAGACCGTGATCGCCCTGGTCACGCCGTACGCGGCCTATGTACTGGCGGAGGGCGCGAACACCTCCGGCGTGACCTCGGTCGTGGTCGCCGGCGTCGTCCTGGGCGGTCGCGGCGACCGGCTCACCAACGCCCGCATACGGCTCCAACTGCAAGCCGTCTACGGCACGTTGGTGTTCCTGCTGGAGAGCGTGGTGTTCTCACTGATCGGACTCGCGCTGCCCACGCAGGTGCGGGCGCTGTCCGACGGCGACCGGGCCTGGCCGCTGTACGCGCTCGCGGTGGCGGGCACCCTGATCGCCGTACGACTGCTGTGGCTGGCGCCGCTGTCGGCGGTGGTGCAGCGCAAGGCCGGGACGCACCGGGTGAACTGGCGGGTGCCGATGGTGCTGACCTGGGCGGGCACCCGGGGCGTCCTCCCGCTGGCGGCGGCCCTGTCGATCCCGGAGGTCACCAGCAGCGGCGCCACGCTGACCGACCGACCGCTGGTCCTCGTCCTGACCACCTCGGTCGTCGTGGTCACCCTGGTCGTGCAGGGCTTCACCCTCGCGCCCGTCGTCCGCCGCTCCGGCATCGCCCTGGAACCCGACCACACGGAACGCGAAGAGGCGTCCGCCCGCTGCAAGTTGGCCGACGCGGGCATCCGCCGCCTCGACGAACTCGCCGAGCTGGAAGCCGTACCGGACGTCGTCCTCGACCGGCTGCGCCGCGGCCTCAACGCCCGCCTCGACGACGCCCGCGACCGCCTCGCCGAGCACAACGGCCAACCGTCCCCCACGGAGTCCGCCGACCTGGTCTACCGCCAGCTCCGCCGCGACCTGATCGCCGTAGAAGCGGTGGAACTGCAGCGTCTCTACGACGACCACGCCATCAGCGACACGACCCGCCGGCGGTTGCAGCGGTCGCTGGACCTGGAGGAGGCGAGGCTGGCGGACGTGTGAGGCGGCCCGTCGTCACCCTCGGTGTGCACCGTCCTGTACGGCCCTCCCAACATCCCCCATACAGCCCAACGCGCCCCGAACCGCTCCCGGCCACCCCTTCCTGATGCGCTCCTTCCGCCCGCCCGGCCAGTCTTAACGGAAGATTGACGCCCACGGCCCCTGGATCCATGGGCCCACGCGTCACTCTCCGCTTACGCTGGTGCGGCCGTCCGCGTGATGGCCAGAAACCGCACGCTGACCCGCACCCCAGGAGCACACCCATGGCCACGACCGAACACCCTCCCAGTCGCCTGCGCGCCTGGATGCTGGAGGGCCTGGCGGACATGGGCAAGGGTGGCGGCCAGCAGGTGCCGCAGTCCGTGCCCGAACCCGAAGAACAGGCCCACACGGGCCAGCGCTGGTGGCGGGTGATGTGCCTGACCGGTGTCGACTACTTCTCCACCCTCGGCTACCAGCCGGGCATCGCGGCCCTCGCGGCCGGACTGCTGTCGCCGGTCGCGACCGTCGTGCTCGTGATCGTGACGCTCGCCGGCGCCCTGCCCGTGTACCGGCGGGTGGCGGAGGAGAGCCCGCACGGCGAGGGCTCCATCGCGATGCTGGAACGGCTGCTGTCGTTCTGGAAGGGCAAGCTGTTCGTCCTCACCCTGCTCGGCTTCGCCGCGACCGACTTCCTGATCACCATCACCCTGTCGGCGGCGGACGCCTCCACCCACCTCGTCGAGAACCCGCACCTGACCAGCGCCCTGCACGACAAGCAGATGCTGATCACGCTGATCCTGGTCGCCCTGCTCGGCGCGGTGTTCCTCAAGGGCTTCCTGGAGGCGATCGGTGTCGCCCTCTACCTGGTGGCGATCTACCTGAGCCTCAACGTGGTGGTCGTGGTCGTCGGCATGTGGCACGTCCTCACCGAGGCCCATGTGGTCACCGACTGGACCAGCGCCCTCACCACCGAGCACGGCAACGTCTTCGCCATGGTCGGCGTGTCCCTGCTGGTCTTCCCCAAGCTGGCGCTGGGCCTGTCCGGCTTCGAGACGGGCGTGGCCGTCATGCCGCACGTCGAGGGCGACCCGGACGACACCCACGACAACCCCAAGGGCCGCATCCGGGACACCAAGAAGCTGCTGACGACCGCCGCGCTCATCATGAGCGTGTTCCTGATCGCCACCAGCTTCATCACCACCGTCCTGATCCCGGAGAAGGAGTTCAAGACGGGCGGCCAGGCCAACGGCCGCGCCCTCGCCTATCTCGCGCACGAGTACCTGGGCAACGCCTTCGGCACGGTCTACGACCTCTCGACCATCGCCATCCTGTGGTTCGCCGGCGCCTCCGCGATGGCCGGCCTGCTCAACCTGATGCCGCGCTATCTGCCCCGCTACGGCATGGCCCCGCACTGGGCGCGGGCCGTCCGCCCGATGGTGATCGTCTTCACGCTGATCGCGTTCCTGGTCACCTGGATCTTCGACGCCAGCGTCGACGCCCAGGGCGGTGCCTACGCCACCGGCGTCCTGGTCCTGATGTCCTCGGCCGCGATCGCGGTGACCATCTCCGCCCGCCGCGCCCGCCAGCGCAACTGGACCATCGCCTTCGGGATCGTCTCGGCGGTCCTCCTCTACGTCACCGTCGTGAACGTCATCGAGCGCCCGGACGGTGTGAAGATCGGCGCCTGCTTCATCGCCGGCATCATCCTGGTCTCCCTGCTGTCCCGGCTGGCCCGCGCCTTCGAACTGCGCGTCACCAGCGTGCAGTTGGACCCGATGGCGGAACGATTCATCCGGGACATGGCCAGCCGGAAGATCCGCTTCGTGGCCAACGAGCCCGACCGCCGCGACAAGGCCGAGTACCGGGACAAGATCGAGCAGATCCGCGCCGACAACGACATCCCGGGCGAGGACTTCGTGTTCGTGGAAGTGACGGTCCTCGACGCCTCCGAGTTCGAGGCGGGCCTGACCGTGCGCGGCGAGGTGCTGCACGGCCGCTATCGAGTGCTGACCTTGGAGTCCTCGTCGATCCCGAACGCGCTGGCCGCGCTGATGCTCCACGCCCGCGATACGACAGGCCGCATCCCGCACATGTACTTCGAGTGGACCGAGGGCAATCCGTTCGCCAACTTCCTCCGCTTCTTCCTCTTCGGCCAGGGCGAGGTCGCCCCGGTCACCCGGGAGGTCCTCCGCGAGGCGGAACCGGACCGCGCCCGGCGCCCGCGCGTGCACACGGGCTGACCGTTCGGGCCCCCTGGCCACCGTCACCGTAAGAGACACGACAAAATCCGGTCCCGCAGCGTAAGAGGCCCGTCAGGGGCCCGCGCGTCGGACCCGGGGCGGCCTACGGTCGGCCTCATGCGGCACAGCACCCCACCACCGGACCCGACCGGCGACCGCCACTGGCGTGGCGACGCCCGGCTGGCGGCGGGCTGCGCGCTCGGCTTCCTCGGAATGACCCTGCTGGTCGACTGGAACGCCGGAACCCTGACCCTGACCCGCGCACTGCTGTGGTTCGCGATGTCGGCGGCGCTCTGCGCCGTGCTGCTCCCGCATCGCGTCACCGCCGGCCCCGGCTGGCTCGCCGTGGACAGCCCGCTGCTGCGCCGCACGGTGCACACGGACGCGCTGACGGTCGTACGGCAGTACGGCGATGTCTCCGCGCGCCTGGTCCTGCGGGACACGCACGGACAGTGGCTCGAACTGGACCCCCGCGTGCTGGTCGCCAACCCCCTCCTCTGGCACGAACTGGACACGGGCATACGGCACTCGATGGAGCGCGGCACGCTGCGCCAGGGCACCGATGTCCGACGTCACCTGGGCCATCTGATCGACGACGAGACGGCCCGGTCGGTGCTCAGGGCGTCGGGGATTTCCTGACCTTGCGCCGGGTCCGGCGTATCAGGACCTTCCCGAACCCCAGCTGCCCGACGATCTCTATCCGCAGGTCGACCGGAATCTCCGCGTCACCGGGCCCGCGCGTCTTGACCTTGCTGTAGTTGAGCACCAGGTCGTCGGTGTTCACTACGACACCCGGCGGAAGCAGCAGCCGTAGCGCGCCCAGGTGCATGTCCAGGTCGATACGCAACGTGGCCTGGGTGATCACCGCCTGTGTGAAGTCGAGCGTCACATCGCCCAGGCGGGACTGGATCTCCAGCCGACGCGGCACCACCCAGCCGTCACCGCGCCGCGTCGAGCCGCCGTTCTGCTCGATGCGGGCGACGTCCTTCACCTCGACCGGAGTCGCGCCCGCCACCACCGGAAGGTCGGCCGTCAGGACCGCCAGCTCCCCCAGCGTGCGGGCGGACAATGCGGCCTCGACGCGCTCGTCCAGCTCCTCGGCGGTCAGCCGTCCGTCGCCGGCCGCGCCGGTCAGCACGTCCACGACGCGGTCCCGGTCCGCATGCGAGGCCCGCAACCCGGTCGTGCTCATCAGCTCACCCGACATACCCTCACCCCGATCGACGGACTGACGCTATATCGCGTTATACCCCAGAGCCGACCCCCCGTCCACCGACTTCCGTTTCTGCCCCTAGGGTGGCGCGTATGCAGTCCTACACAATCGGCCAGGCGGCGCGGCTGCTCGGCGTGAGTCCGGACACCGCGCGCCGGTGGGCGGACGCGGGCCGGGTGACGACCCACCGCGACGAGGGCGGCCGTCGCCTCATCGACGGTGCCGATCTGGCCGCGTTCTCGGTCGAGTTGGCGAAGACCGGCGGTGTCGTGGAGGACCCCTCCTACACCTCGGTGCGCAACGCGTTCCCCGGCATCGTCACCGCGATCAAGCTCGGCGATGTCGCCGCCCAGGTCGACATCCAGGCGGGCCCGCACCGGCTGGTCTCGCTGCTGACCCGGGAGGCGGTAGAGGAACTGGGCCTGGAGGTCGGCATGGAGGCCACCGCCCGCGTGAAGTCGACGAACGTACATATCGACCGCGTGTGAGGCGTGCGGCGGCCCCCGCCGTCATCCGAAGACGCCGATCCCGTCCGTCATTTGTTGACGGAGTAGGAGTGCGCGCCGGTCCCCGCCAGCGCTCCCCCGTCCACGATCAGGTACTCGTCGCGGATCGGCCGCCCGGCGAAGAACGCCTCCAGGATCTCCCGGGTGCCCGCCGCGTACCGGGCCTGCGCCGACAGCGAGGACCCGGAGATGTGCGGGGTCATCCCGTGGTGCGGCATGGTGCGCCAGGGGTGGTCCGCCGGAGCGGGCTGCGGAAACCACACGTCACCGGCGTAACCCGCCAACTGCCCGCTGCGCAGCGCCCGGTCGACGGCGTCCCGGTCCACGATCTTCGCCCGCGCCGTGTTGATGAGATACGCGCCGCGCTTCATCTGCGCGAGCAGTTTGTCGCCGAACAGCCCCTCCGTCTCGGGGTGCAGCGGCGCGTTGATGGTGACGACATCGCAGTGCGGCACCATGTCCTCGGCGCTCTCGTGCCAGGTCAGCCCCAACTCCCGCTCGACGTCCTCGGACAGCCGGTACCGGTCGGTGTAGTGCAGCTTCACGTCGAAGGGCGCGAGCCGCCGCAGCACCGCGAGCCCGATCCGCCCGGCGGCGACCGTCCCGACGTGCATGCCTTCGAGGTCGTACGAACGCGCCACGCAGTCCGCGATGTTCCAGCCGCCGTCGAGCACGACCTGGTGGGACGGCAGGTAGTTGCGCACGAGGGACAGCGTCATCATCACGACGTGTTCGGCGACGCTGATGCTGTTGCAGTACGTCACCTCCGCGACCGTCACGCCGTGGGAGATCGCCGCGTCGAGGTCGACGTGGTCGGAGCCGATGCCGGCGGTGACCGCGAGCTTGAGGTTCTTCGCGGCGGCGATCCGCTCGGGGGTCAGGTACGCGGGCCAGAACGGCTGCGAGATCACGATGTCGGCGTCGACCAGTTCCCGGTCGAAGTCCGAGCCCTCGCCGTCCTTGTCGGAGGTGACGACGAGGGTGTGCCCGGCGCCCTCCAGGTAGGCGCGCAGGCCGAGTTCACCGGAGACGCTGCCGAGGAGATGCCCCGGGGTGAAGTCGACGGCCTCGGGGGTGGGGGTGGTCTGGCCGCCCGGGTAGTGGTCGATCACGGGCAGGTCGTCGCGGGCGTACGAGGTCGGGTATCCGTCGGTCGGGTCGTCGTAGAGGACACAGAGAACCTTGGCCATGTCGCGGCTCCTCAACTCCGTTGTCGGAAGGTGCACTTCACGATCCTCGAGGTGAATCGCCCTGGTCAAAGCGAACGTTGCTATGCCCGGATAGCCCGCGTCTATCAGCGCCCGCCGCCCAGATAGGTGTGCAGCAGTTCGTCGAGCGCGTCGCGTACGCCCGCCTCCCGCGCCACCTTCAACAGGGCTTCCGCCAGCACGGATTGGGGGTCGGTGCGGGCGACGACCAGTCCGACCCGGGGCCCGTGTGCGGGCCCGTTCAGCGGCACCACCCGCATCCCGTCCGGTACGTCGAACATGTGCAGCCACGCGTGCGAGATCACGCTGGACCAACGCCCGCCGGGCAGCAGCGTGTAGAGCCCGGCGACGCTGTCCGACTCGATCGCCGGGGAGGCCGTCGCCCCCTCGGCGGCGAAACACTCGTCGATGATGCGGCGGTTGCGCATCCGCGAGTTCAGCAGACAGAGCGGGAGGGTGGCCGCCTGTGCCCAACTGGCCTTGGAAACACCGGCAAGTGGCCCGTCGACCGGCGTGAGGAGCACATACCGCTCCTCGTAGAGCGGGAAGCGCCGGACGTTGCGCAGGCTGTCGTCGTCCAGGTACGTCATCGCCGCGTCCAGCTCGAACTCGGCGAGTCCGTGCCTGATGTCGACGGACGACAGCGACTCCAGGGCGACCCGGGCCCGGGGATGCCGCTCGCAGAACGGGGTGGTGAGGAGGGAGGCGGCGGGCAGCGCGGTCGGCACCACGCCCAGCCGCAACGTGCCGGTCAGGCCCCCGCGCAAGGCGGACAACTCCTGGTGCAGGGCGTCCCGTTCGGCCAGGATGCGATGCGCCCAGGCGAGCACCACCTCGCCCTCCGGGGTCAGCCCCTCGTACTTTCTGCCGCGCCGCACGATCGGCACGTCCAACTCGTGCTCCAGCCGTCGGATCGCGGCCGACAGCGAGGGCTGGGAGACATAGCAGGCCGCCGCGGCGCGCGCGAAGTGCCGCTCACGGGCGAGCGCGACGAGGTACTCCAGCTGACGCAACAGCATCCCTGACCTCCCCTGTGACGTGCAGGCTAGGCCCTGTCCGTCCGGCACAACAGGGCCGCCCACAGGTCGAGTCGGTCCCAGGGTCTCCAACAGGACGGCGTTGCCCCGCAGTTCACCTAGAACGGCCCGACTGAAGGCGGTACGGACCTCGGTCGGCACACCCGTGAGCAGCGCGTCGAGCCCGGTGAGCGCCGAGGCGTCGGTGAGCACGGACCCACCGCGCGCGGTACCGCGCGCCGAGCTGAGCGCGTAACGCGCCTGCGCCAGTGCCCCGTTGAGATCCTTCGGCTCCGCTACTGTCGCCCCGGTCCCGCCGTACAGCGGCACGGCCGGTTCACCTGCGGCGACGAGCGGCCACACTTCGTGAAGCGCGTCGACCTCACCCCGGGTGACGACCGCGAACGCGGTACCGTCCGGCAACCGCCCCACGGCGCCCACACCCGACAGCACATCCCCGGGCGAGGCGTCGCCCGACGTCCGTCCCCCGGGCCCCGCGACGACCGTGCCCGCCGGCCCACCTCTCGGGACGGCCGTGCCTGTCGGCGATCATTCCCCGACCCCCGCGACCGGAGTGCCGTCAAGCGACCGCCCCGCAGCACCCGTGACGACCGTACCGTTCGGCGATCGCCCAGCCTTCACCCCGGACACCGCCCCCACAGCTCCACCCGCGACTGGCGCACCGTGCTTTGACCCGCCCGCGACCGCCGCACCCTCCACCGACCGCCTCGCATCCCTCGTGACAACCGCGCCCTCCACCGACCGCCCCGCCCAAGCCCGCCCACGCCCGCCCATGCGTCGACGCGGTGCCGTCCGGTGCCCGCCCCAAAGCCTCCACCCCCGCCACCACATGCGCGACCACCTCCGCCAACGCCCCCTCCGCCGGCCCTGCCCGCTGCGCCCCGGTCTCCGCGGCCAGCACGCGGTACGGCCCTTCCTTCGGCAGCCCGCAGGCCCGTAGCTCCGCCGTCACGACCGCAGGATCCGTACCGGGCGCGGCGAGCAACGCCCCCAACTCGTCCGCCGTCTGCCGCTCTTCGGCCCGCGACCGGACCCGCGCCTCCTGGCAGCGCCCCAGCACCGAGGCCAGCTCGTGGAGCATGCGCGGCGGGGCGTCGTCGGGGTCGGGAAGGCAGAGGTGCCAGCGCTCGTACGGCGAGACCCCGTCGGCGTCGACGGGCAGGGCCTCCGCCGGCAGCGCTGTGGCCTCCCGCGCAGATATCGCCGCCGCATCCGGAACGGCCGCGACCGTA
>Ga0307511_10000456_pt1 | contig 44037 bp, 52 predicted proteins | sample 13_EM_MG_FD_200266 | JGI IMG/M metagenome (GOLD analysis project Ga0307511, IMG submission 200266) | Populus trichocarpa ectomycorrhiza microbial communities from riparian zone in the Pacific Northwest, United States - 13_EM | ecosystem: Host-associated > Plants > Roots > Unclassified | place... | reverse complement strand
AAACTCGGCGGATCTGATACCCCAGAAGTCTACACCACCAATGACCAAATCGTGAGTATGCTTCTTCTAAAACAGATACCCCTACTGAACAGTATCATAGGTATACACTGCTCACATTTCCAAGTATGAGCCTGCTACATCGTCGTGGACTCCATATTCTGGTATCTCAGACCTTCAACTGGAGTTCACGATGTTGGACCCCCACATCCGGATTTCTCTTCCCCCTGTCCTCGGCTCTCCAGGGGAGTACTCGGTTACCTTCCGAGCTCCAGACAGGCACGGCGTCTTCAAGTTTGTGATTGACCATAGGCGAAAAGGGTGCGTACTACCTCCACTGATCAACATCAGTCCTCACCACTGATTGTGAATCTTGCAGATGGTCGACCCTTCAAAGTTCTACCACCGTTCCTGTTGTACCACCACGGCATGACGAGTACCCAAGGTTCTTGAGTGCGGCCTGGCCGTACTATGCTGGCGCGATTAGCACTAGTGTAGGGTTCCTCTTGTTCTCTTTGTTGTGGCTGACAGGTGGGGAAGAGAAGGCCAAAACGAAGAAGGAATAATGTAACTCTTGTCGTATAGTAATGATATCTGAGGTTACACGGTAGAGATACGTATCCCAAAACGGCCGGCCCGCCAAGAGAACCGGAAGTTCGGCTGCATTTAATGCTCACCTCGGACCTCGCCTTGAGTTCACCAGCAGGCCATGTCCAAATCACGTAGCGTCAGCAGGTCCGTGACTGGCGGGACTATAAGCATCGATGCAAGCTACGCGCAGGAGCTAGTGGAGTTTTGGACGGGGAAATACGAGCAGGTCAAGGAGGAACTTGACCAAATCAAGGTACGTGTTCTCCGGTGCAGCTCTAGAGCCCTTTCCTTGACCGTCGGCACTAGGAAGCCTCCATCGCTACTCCACCGTCATCTCTAAGCAGTTCCGGCGACGGCGACGGAAAGGGGAGCGGACCGAGCTCCTCGACGGAGTAGTGAGTCCCGGATCACTGGTTTCCTAACTCCGAAAGCAACTCGCTCTCCCGTTTAGCGAAGAATCTGAGCTGGATACGCTAAGAATTTGCAACGAGGATTTGAAGAATAGATTGGCCGCGAGTGAAGAACAGCGCCTGGAGTTATCTCAAGAGGTTAGCCCCCCACACATCTCTGGACGAACACACCGGGCTGACGTGAGATGACACCTTGCTGTAGATTCAGGCGTTGCTCGCCCAGAATGCAGCGCTAGCTTTCGAAGCAGACGTCTCCAGGAAACAGAAAATAAACAACCTGTATCCCCCGGTGGCGTTTTTCCCAGCGGCGGTGACCCCTTTGACACTCCGGTTCTCCTCCCCTCAAGCGCTTTCTGAAAAGTTCTCAACTGTAAGTCACAAGGTTAGAGAGTTTTCAAACGTTCCACTTACCCTAGAGTTCGTGAATTAGGGTGTACTGAAAGATTATCAGCATGGGTCAGCACTGATGTCCTTCATACAATTACGACAATTGACTCAATCAATATCCGCATTGGCCAGCGTCTGTTTCCTCCCGCGACCCCCAGCCTGCCTACCTATCCGAGTCAACGCGTGTGGGCAACACGGGTATTGGTTTTCCCCTGCGACCACGTATCCGGAAAACCTCGAGTTTGAGCTTGTCGTAGAAGGAAAGGCCAACGAAGTGAGCTCCAGACCGTCTTGATCTTCCCGTCTGAAACACCGTATTGCTAGTGGACATACCTGGGAAGATACAAAAGCGTCCACTTACCTGGTGGGGAAATGCGGTTGTCGGAATGGCTAATGCTTGACGACGAGGTGAACGCCTATCCATAAGCTGGGTATCCCCTCCTGACATCCTTGTTTAGACTAAAGGTGTGCACTGTGCGAGAGCTACAACCAAAGGACTTGGACAAGACGCGGAAATCCCAGAAACCGTCTCCGCCGCTGCGACTGAGCTCAAGCGACAATACGAGTCTGGTCAAGCGGCCGTACCATGTTTTGCGTTGGTATGCACTGGCTTCACCATGCAGGTAAACACAGCATTGCACGAGGCTGCGACCCACACCAGGAAGCGCAAATCCGGTGGGAAAGACGGAGGCAAGCGGGTCAAGAGGGAGCAGATTACTAGAGACGGGCCAGTCAACATTACACAAGATCAGTAGAGGTTGGAAACTATCCGAGTGAGAGGTACACTATCAATAGGACAACAGTTCGTAGCAATGGAAGTAAATTACATCCCAATACATAGCTAATACATAGTCCATGGCGCGATGCAAATAAGGGTGAGGAAGGTAAGTGGTGAGTGAAAGTGTCCGCCAGGGTCAGATTTGTTCCATAAACTTTGTTCCGTTTTCGAACTTCTTCATAGGGGTGGTATGGTCTCCGCTCCTCACTGAGAAGTTCCGCTCGCTCTGGTAGGATCCTTCATACATGGAGGTAGCCTCCGAGGGAGGGAAGCTGGGGTTCGATAAGGGTGATTCGGATCTGTATGGGGGCTCGAATGGGAGATCCATCCCTCGGGAAATAATCGGGGTGTGCTCGGATGATGGTGCGGAGAGCTCAACGGTAGAGGTAGAAGACGTCCTGGAGTCAGGATGGTAATCGTGGCGCTGATCGTTGGGTACACCCCCGTAGCCCGAACGGGTGGTCTGAATGTGGGGAGAGTCACTTTCGCCATTATCCCCTTTGGTCTTGCAGTTCGAATTATCGGGGAGTGTATTTTGGATCTCGATGTCATCGTTGGCTTTCTTCCAGCTGCTCTTCCCAAAGAAGCGACCCATCCGCTCTTTGAGGCTCCGGGGATCTGACGATCGTTCGCTGACATTGGCGGCTTCCTCTGCAGATTTTTCCGCTTCCCGTTTAGCTCTACGCCTCGCACGTTCGGCAGGAGTGGGTTCGTGTTTTTTGAGAAGCCAGAAGATAGCGATGCAGCAGATGATCACGATCAGGGCGAGTGATACGACGAGCACCCAAAAGCCGACGGGAGATCCTCCAAACCGTGGCACCTGGAGTTTACTCGACGCCTCGCCTGGTGGAGGTTGGGGTACCAGCGTCGGCTGAATTGGGATAGGACTCGAAGTGGACTGGAAGGGGTGTGACGTTGTCAGCCCGGTTCCGCAACGAATGTACATAAACCATATTAACTCACCATTCTTTTGCGTTTCTTTCGCTCGGGCGGCCAACCGAGGTAACCTTGGACTTGAAAACAGGTAATGTTGGGGAGACGACGGTTCGCTTCAAAAACTGAGGGGGTGTGGGTGAGTGTGACTATAAGGGGCAGCACCGCAAATCTGCTTAGTCAGCGCCATGTCCAAGCCTAGTCCGTTCCAGCTTCGGGCGCGCACCTCACTGGCGAAATGGAAGGTACTTTTGTTTAAGCCACGGTTCTTCGCGAGGACCGAGTATTCGCCCAGATAATCGGCTCGTGATGTCCAATACCCGCTGACCCTTACAGTGGATCAGCTCAATTGAGACGGTAAACACATCAGCTTCTGCCGACTGCCTGGAAAGAGTCCAGACTGCCAGGTCGGGCGCGTGCCCACGCCACGACACAGTTTTTGATCCCCTAAATGCGTTGTACAGCTAATGTTTCTATAGGGGACAACACACCTCCATTGATCGTCTTGCGGCCTACATGAGGCTGCGGGCTAGACTTTCTCGATTGCCATCTGCAAGCGAGTATGTAAAACCCCAGAGTTCCCCCAACGCGGGGTGGAAGCCGGGGAACGCGCCTATTACGCCCTCAAGGGTACCAATTGCAGGAGTTCCGGAATGACCAGGGAGAGGCACCCAGACACCCCAACGGCGAAACGGTAGGCAAACCAAGCGATGACGACACGGAAACGAGGTTCTCACGACCGCTCATTCTTCCGTTTCTACCGCCCAGACGCTCACTTCTCGTAATCGATCCGTCAGGTGATTGCCACCAGGCGATGACGAGATAACCCGTCCAGGTCTTTTACCCCAGCTGCCGCGTGCATCATACCTCTTCCTGACTTCATCTCCCTCCCCCATCCCCCCACCCTGGAATGTCTTCTTTTCACTTTGCACCCCATATCGTCTCCAATGAACATAATTGCGTATGTCCTATCCCCCATTTCTGCTCATCCACTCTGTGAACAGAAGTTTACCTCGCTCGAATCCTTCGCATTTTCACAGATCTGCGGTAGCCATACCCGTACAGAAGCTGTAGTGTCACCGGTCGAATCGGAAGTCCTCCACATCTTGCAGAAGGAGCACACCCACGCACTATCGCTCTTACGCTCAAGTCCTCTGCTCTCGAGTCTATTTGTGTCATACGCTACCCGGGCACCTGGCTCTCCAGTCCAGTCGCAGTCTTCGTCCTCATCCTCTTCGCCCATCCCCAACCACAACGACGAACGATGGACGGATCTCAAAGCCTCCTTCGAGACGTTACGAACGGATCACGACAAACTGCGAGCGGACTACGTCAGTTTGACGAAACAGGTGGAGCAGGACCAAAAGGAGATGACGGAACTGCGTGAACGGTTCGCCGACATCCAGAAACAACACCTTGCTGCGGAGACCGAGCTCATCAAAGCACAAGGGGACGCGAGGGAGATGCAGACGAAATATGATGCAGCTCTTCTCAAGCTCCAGCAGAGAGACATCTCACGAGAGAGGGTTACGGTGGAACTGGAGAGTGCCCACGTAGAAATCGAGCAGTGGAAGGTGATTCGTTCATATGTTCGTCATAACATGGACCCTGACTCACGTGTTGCACACAGACGGAACACTCCGCGCTGGGGCAATGTGTGATCGACCAACAGATGGAGATTCTTCGAGTAAAACAAAAGGCAGTGTCCAATCTCGAAGAGGTCCAGTTCGAGCTGGCGAATCTCCAGGTCCGTGAAGCTACCATGCGGTAGATTCATAGAGGATCTCACCTATGGATCCCCCTTCATTTAGAATCGATATGATGCCCTCGATCGATCGCATACCGCTCTCCTCACCGAAACACGCAGGAGTAAGAACACCGAGACACCCATTCCAATGTTTACGGAAGTCAGAGCGCCAAGTTCTCGGCGTATCGACAGTACCAGTGAATGGGAGTGGCCCTCTCCCGTCGATCCACAAAATACCCCACACCACCCTCCGGAAGCCTCCACGCCGAAAATCGACATCACTCTCGCTAGCAACGAACCCCCGACACCTACCCCTCAACAACAACCGTCGACTCCTAAATTTCCTTTGGATTCGAAAGAGAATACAACGAAATCGAAAGCCAACTCCGCCGCGCCTGGCATATTATTTCGGGCGAAAAGTTTCAAGTCCAAAAGCAAGACGGCGAAGATGTCTGTGCGTGGAGCTTCTGGCGGGGATAAGGAGAACCAAGGGACGCAGGAAGGCCCAGACGTCAAGATCCCCTGGGTCTTGATCAAAACGGACTCTGAGGGCACCAGGGAGTCCGAGAAGGAACACGATTCGACGAAAGAGAAAAAGTAAGCTATGGACAATTGTATCGAGTAACTTGGGGCATCTGGAAGAGAGGGCTGGACCCAATCCTGTTTGGAAGTGCTATTTTCTTGTATCTATTATGTACGCGTGTGTGACTTATTGATATGAAAACCAATCAGCTAATAATCATCTCATTGACTTTGTGCGGGGAATCGGTTGTATCTATTATCATACAATGAACTACAGATGGGAGTAGAATGCGTGGAGCTACGCCTGCCTTACCCATTGACTGGAGTTTCGGCGCCCGGAGCAGAACCTGTATCATGAGTTTCCTTCTGGTCCAAGGGTGGAGTTTGAGAAGGTGGGGCGGGGGTCACAGATTCCGGCAAACCGAGAAGCTGGACCAGCTCCGCAATTTCGATGTCTGTGTGTCGTGGATCAGAATCGCATACCCGTGGAATCAATCTCGTCCATCAACTTACGGTCTTCTGTGTGTTGCATGCGATGAGCAAAGGAACATTGGGGACCTAAGGGATGAGACTCAGTACGGAATCCTATCGACATAGACTCAAACCTACCCGGTCCAAAAATAAAGTCTCCGCCTAATTGTGCGATATTCCCCTGCCTTCCGATATGTTTTGGGTGTGTAACCGCACGCTGTGATCGCTGTGTGATATCCATAGAACTCGAGCAATTATAGTACTTACCCACATGCTCGATACTACATTCACGAACATGCTGCTTGGGAGGTAGCTTTTCTTCTTCTCTCCCTTCGGGGTGGTCTCGAGGGTGACCTTCAAATCGAGTGCTCGAAAGGTTTCTCTTGAGGAGTCTGCATAAATGTCTCCCTTAAAGCCAGTCGTATCTAGGGATCGGTGACAGGGTTGATGAGATTCAACTTCGGGGTGGAGTCGGCGACGTGTTTTCCGCACCTTTGTAAAATGGGATCACATCCCACTCTCCGCACCCGATAACAACGACGCGTGTGCCGATGTTGGTGAAATTTTCGGAAGGGATGGAAGCAAGGTGGGAGATATACGCCTGTGGTACGATTAGCCGACCGCCACAACGGAACCAAAATCCGCACCTGGCAACTCTGATATCCGCAGACGTCAGATAGTGTTGTGATCGTGAGCCGGTTGGAATACGTACACCACAGAAGAAATGACCTACGGGGAGTACACTGAGCGAAGGGGGCTCACTGGAAGCAGGAGCACGTACGGATGAAGATGACAACGGTCTTCTGGTCCTCAAAAATACTGCCGAACGTCACAGCCTGTCCCTTTTCATCCCGAACTTCGAGTTTAGAGACAGCAGCAATATTCTCGCTCGTTGGAATGTCTCTTGGTAGAATGCTCATGCTGGGCGTGAGTTCAAGTCGGTGCCTGCGGAGCTCGGATCCGGCGGTCGTGTCGTCCCAGCTCCGGGATTCCCACGGTCGCTCATTCTCCTTGCAGGGCTACTTTGGCTTTCCTTGTCGGTTCATTGTCTGACTTTGTGAGCTGCAGTCTGAATAACCACGGAACGTGTTTTGCGATTCTGCTGGGTAGTGCCTGTCTTTCTGGTCCTTCCGCTAAAATATTATTCGCTCGGTATACTTCGAGGTCACTTCAGGTGCGCCTGAATTGATAGGGAGACATCAGGATAACCCCTTCATTAACACACGGGTGGTGACGCGAGCTCATAGAGCCTCGGTTTCTTGTTAGTCAAGGCGTTCCTTAATCGCGCCCCAGAGTTTTGATTAAAGGCATTATTGCGACTTCACATTCGAACAAGCCACCGGGGCGGAGAGGTGTTACACCGCGCATTACTCCAGGGCGCTCTACCTGAATTGCGGCTGAGGCACTGGGCACTCCTAGTGTTATTGCCGGCACATTCAAATTCCAACTCCAAACACAGATTCGCACTACACAGTCGAGGCACAGGGCCGGAAACGTGTGGAGCTGTGTGGGGATTGCTACTACGGACAGGGAAATGAATGGATCGTCGACTTACAGCACTGATGCTCAAGATTGATGCCCCTGAGAAGGTGTTTGTCTGATAACGGTTGATGGCTTCGCCTTTTCCAACGACCCTGTTTACAAACAGCTGGGCCTGTGGATGGGACTGGAGGCACAGCTTGGACCTCGACATTAAATATAGGCAGAGGTGAGTTTGATTCTGGGTGGGTTTAACTCGGGCTTATGAGCTGATCGTACTACAGAAAAATAATGGTCGGACTGTGCGCCAAGAGCCAGGACCCTGAACATGGCCCGGGGGTGATGAGTCAATAGCCATAGGAAAGGCGACTCTGAGGAACAGGGAGTGAGGACGCGCGGGAATATCGTCTCGAAGCTTGGAGGTTGGCTCGGCCGTAAGGTGGCTTGCCTGGATAAGGGGCAGCGGTTGAACGTTGGGGCGGTGACCCAAGCTTTCACGCTTACCAGCTCCTCCACACCTTCGGTCCCCAAGGGACAGCACGTCGGGTGAGCGTCACGAAGCTCTTTCGACAAGCTGACACGCTATTATTCACAATTCGGTAGGTGTAACAAGCCCTGGAATCACGCATCAGCGAAACGGCCGTGCATTGATTTGAACTTGACACATTGCCGAAGCCGCTATCAGCGAATGTACGCTAGCCAGTGTCGCCAAGCGCCGCACCAGGAGAGGTTCAAGGAGCTCGGATTCCTGCCAGGCCACACAAGAGGGCAGCGAACTTCCGATTTCTCCGCCTCGGGTGGTAACAGGAATCGCCGGCGGGGCATGTAGGAGGCACGAAGACCAGGCGCAGCTGCCACCAAGAGTACCCCTGAAGAGAGAGAACAGGGTCGCCGAGTTCGAGGCACAGGGCATCGACCGGCGCTGACACAGCGTCCGTGATGGTGCAAGACAGAGGCGCTCGTTTAGCCCTTACGTAACACTATTTAAGCCGGTCACGTCGACTCAGCCTAGGATACCAGCGTCGCGCCGACCACACTCAATCTTCGTGGTCTGAGGAGCAACATAGTAACTATTCAGTATGTCGGACTACTCAGACGAGGAAGTGGACGACATTTTTGACTCCAGTGAGGAAGAAACTTACGAGGTGAGCGGCTTCAGATCTGGTTTATCGCCGCCTCGCAGACCACTATCGCGCAGGACGATTATCATGCAATGTCTTTCGATACTGGAGCGGCCAAGCAGAAACCAGGCGACACTGGGTCGACGTTGGAGTTCAAGAGTCTCTCTACGCATGATCTGCAGATGATTGTGGATTCAGAGATCAGGGGCGTTTCAGGCATTATCGGGTTAGAGGTCCGTTGCCACTCCCTGCGGAGGGTGGATTAACTTGCTCACGCACTCGCTCAGCCCGAAATTACTTCTATCCTACTGCGACATTTCCGTTGGGATATCGACAAACTGATAGACCGATACATGGAATCCTCCGACACTGTCCTCCAATCGGTCGGCGAACCCTATTCGATTAGCCATAATCCCAAACAAAGGGGTACTCGAGGCTTCGTTTGTGGGATCTGTTATGACGAGCCGCCGCCCAATGAGATATTCAATATCCGGTGCAACCACAAGTTCTGTAAATCGTGTTGGCAGATGTACGCGGAAGAGAAGATCAAGACTGAAGCGCAGTGTACCTTTCCATGCATGCACGAAGGGTGCCGTGCCGTGATAACGGACAGCTCTATCTCCGCCCTCCTTGATCCTACAACCGTTTCGAGGTGAGATTTGGTCTTCTCCCAGTGTTGCAATCCATGTCGAACTCCACTCATAGGTACCATGAGCTGCTTCTCAACTCTTTCGTCTCGGCCCGGTCAAATCTCAAGTTCTGTCCTTATCCCTCGTGTACCGAGACCATATCATCTTCAGTCGGCTCTGGCTCGAAACACACGTTTACTACCTTCGTTCCCACCGTGACTTGCAGCAACCAACACTCCTTTTGCTTTGGATGTCACTTAGATTCTGATCACCGTCCAGTTCTCTGTCATTGGGTCGCCCAATGGCAGAAGAACACTAGGGAGGACGCTGGTACGGCCCAGTGGATCAAAGCCAACACCCGTGAGTGTCCTAAGTGCTTAAACAGCATTGAGAAGAGCGGAGGATGCAAGTCAGTATCGCCTCTACCCGGTGTGCCACTACCCCGCCTGATATTTTTTCCAGCCGCATGCTTTGTCGTCACTGCCAGTATCAGTTTTGTTGGATGTGTCGGCAGAGTTGGGATGTCCACGGTTACTCAGATGCCGTATGCAGTATCTGGAAGGTGAGAGACGCGGCTCTGAGGTCGGTAGAACCGGGACCCGTGCTCATCTCCCTCAAAGGAGCCCGAGAGAGACGAAACGATGACGGCGGCTACGGAGAACCTCAATAAGTGGTTGTTTTATTTTGACAGGTTCAACAACCACGAGATCTCGGCAAAGCTGGACCAGGCGTTGTGTGAAGCGACGGAGGAGAAGATGGTGGAAGTTCAAGAAGCCAGCGATTTATCGTGGATCGAAGTACGTCCTAACGCGCCGCGACCATCCCACAATCTAATCGCGAACCCGTTTACAGTCCAAGTTTATGCAACATGCTGTCGATGCGCTGACGCGGTGCCGACTGACACTCAAATGGAGTTATACGATGGCGTTTTACCTTGCACAAGGCAACCAGAAACAGATATTCGAAGACCTGCAAGCGTAAGCCATTCTGCTGGCTTCATCGAGGGCGATCTCACCAAAATCTTTCGTTTTCGATACAGGAATCTCGAGAAGGCAGTCGAGGATCTGTCGCAACTATTGGAAGAACCGATCGAGGCTGATACGGTGAAGGATTTGAGAAAACGTATGATGGATAAGACTGTAAGAGGATCTGATTATATCGCAAAGCCGGGACAAACCATGACTCGCCGCAGGTTTATGTGCAGAAACGCCACGAGATCCTGTTAAATGACACCGCAGCCCAGCTGGCTGAAGGAAAGTGGGAATGGGTAACGCCTCTAGAAGCATAGTTGTAATTTCACCGTGCACAGCGGGGTATGATTTCTGAGCCAATCACACTTGTCACGATCTCCACTCGATCTGACGGAACTTACGCAATACCGGTTTTGCGCCCGCTGTCAACCTACCTGACGTCCCGCGCCCCACTAATGCCAACTTCCGTAAAGCGTAAAAGTCGATATGTCCAGTGCCCTCCAGCCAGGACTGCAAGATCCCCACCTCTTCCCGACGCCTTGACATGTCAGTGTCAAAGATATTCAAGCGGTTCGCGTCCAAGAATACGTCGAAACCCGGCCGGGACGCGGTTCCTTCCTCCAATGTCTCCGCGAAGCACGAGAAGGACGCTTCGTCGAAAACTCTCGTAGGGACGGTCGTCCCAACGTCTCCTGATGACTTAAAAGAGGTATGGGCCGCGGCAAACAAGCAACTGCCCCAGGCACAGGGAGTTGAGAAGTTCCTCAATCGCATCGGTGTGTCGATCACTGATGGTCCCAAACGTACCTTGGCACTGAAGTAACAATGTAGGGGATGTACAGAATGGCTTGGCCCTCTCACCTGGCGAGGCAGCCGTGGTCGATACACTTGCGGCGCCCGCGAAAGCCCTATTGGATGCGCCACATATCGCCGACGCCATCGAGAAGGGGGTGAACACATTCATGGAAACCGTTCCGTCGCTGATGAAGGCGTTGGACGAGGTGGCCAAGATTCACCCATTCATATCTGGTGAGCTTCGCCCATTCAACAGGCGGATCAAAGTGTGATGAGGAATACGCGCAGTGGCGGTCCTCGCGTTCAAGGCCGTGTACACGCTAGAGGTGACGCGCCGACAGAATGATAAGAGGGTTCTGGCACTCTATGCTGAGTACGTTGCGCGACTGTGTCGAGAGTTCATTTGATCTAACCGGTACTAGGATGAAAGATATGATGGTGGTCCTTATCCAGTGAGAATTTCGCGTTTGCCGTGATCTAAAACGTGGACTGATCATGGTCCTGGCAGGCTTAAAGATGTGACAGACCCTACCAAGATTGCACCTGATGGTCAAACCATTGAGGGTCGAATGCAGGGGCTCTGCAATGATGTCGCTGAGGATATAAAGCAGTGTGCTAATGCTTGTGATACCTATCTAAAGTCAGTGGAATCCGATCTGTTTTGTTCACACTGACTCCGTTGTTAGAAAGAAAATCATTGTAAAGATTTTTGCTGGACCGATCTGGGAAGGCAGACTTGTGGAGTTTGTCGAGGTTTTCACGAAGAGGCGGGACGAATTCAAATTTTCTTTGGTCATCCACACCGCGGTTGGTGTCGACGAGGCGAACCTCAAGCTAGGCAGCGTTGATGAGAGGACCGCTGAGCTGAACCGAAAGTGGGTGACTTGAAGTTATCCGCTAACTAATGGCTAACACGCCGCGCAGGATGGAAGTCATGCTGCAGATGTTCCAGAAGCTAGTCACCCCTGAGCAAAAGAAGCTCGCCAATCTGGTCCAGGAGAAAGGTGGGAACGCGGTTCTGGATGACGAGCAAGCTATGAAGGAACTCGCTGCTGTCGAAGCCTCACTGTCTCCAGGGAGCAGTCGAAATGACAGTGGCCGATTCGATCTCGCTGAAGTCCAGCACGAGATTAACGATGACCCGAATGGTGCCATTGAAAAGAACGCAGAGTTCTTCAACCGCAAGTTCGACATCCAGCGGAGGCAAATTAAAGAGGACATCGCGCGCGCTGTCCGTCGAGAGGGTGATAGGATCATCCTCGCGGTGACAGCAGGCCCACACGATCGGATCGTCGACCCAGTACGTTCTACCCCGCAGTCGCCTCGCCACGTCCGGATTAACGTTTGACTTTTATTTATAGGATCTCTACCAAATCTGGAAGGACATGGTGAGCGCTGGAGTTCCTGGTCGTCGTTGCAGGGCGACCGTGCTTAATTTTTCTCAGGGATGGCGCGGGAACGTCAAAGCGAGGCATTTCGTCATGGCCCTGAAAGACTATTACATCGAAAAGGCCGCCGGAGAGTCCGCAGGCAGCTTGGTTGGTGTTGATAAGTGGGCTCTCAAGTATATCACCGTCAACCGCGTACGCACGATCTCGGAGGCGCTGGATGACGATGCGAGTGGCTTCGTGACCATCCAGGAAATCAACGCTTTTACTCGCGCACGACCGTTGGACTGGAGGTGGGTGTTCACAACAGTTTACATCATTCGAAGACTGAAACTGGTTACAGCCTTCCGCATTGGTTAGCGTACTGGGCTGTCGGTGAGGAGCGCACGCCATCCGGTCTCAGACACAGGCTGACCTGAACCAGGCTGGCAGATGACTTGCATCAGCTACTGCGAGAAGATTGAGGAGATTTTCGACGCTATGATCCGCCTCGCAGACGAGGTTCTGCCCGAGAACCGAAAGGAAGTGAATGAGTACATCTACCACGTTTGGAAAAGGGTCACGGTATTTGTGAGGTCTATCAAAAGGGAAAAGGAAAGGGACGCAGAAGAACTCATGGCTAAATTTGAGTCCTATGTTATTGCGGAAGAGGCGAGGCTGCACAGGAACCTTGAGGACATCAGGTATGACATCGACAGCTTTGACACGGTCAGGCTCATTGCAGGGAACGGTCGGCCTGAAACTGTAATATCTCAAATTCCATTCCTATGTTTCGACGCACTGATGTTCAAACAGTTTCTCTTCCCAATGCTATACCTTGCTCTGAAGCGGGACTTAGAAAGGATTAGTCTCGCCCGCAAATACGCTCTTTCTCAGTTCGAGCTGTGGGACGCCGTGGAAACGATAATATTCATCAAGGACGCCGCCGAGTACAGGTCGGCGGACTTGAAGGGTGAGATAGCAATGCACCCTCATCATCGTTTCCTCACGCGAAAGTTCCACAGCCATCTGCGAACAACAGAATCTCGATGCCAAGGAGCAGTTCAAAGTCTTCGCGAAGGGCCTGGTATGTGTCCTCGCTTCCCCATAATTATATAGCATTCATAAACCTTTCGCAGTACCAAATCGTATTCGAAAGCGGCCTAATTTTCGACGGAAAACGACTTCGAGAACTGCCAGACCCTATCCCAGCCAGGGATGAAATCATACCCAACCCAGACTCCATCCCGTTGACCATATTGATTCACCCTCTTGGAACCAAACATGAGGGCCCGCTCACTGCATGTGAAGGGGGAGTCCCCGCACCTCTTTCCGAGGAAGGACCTACCACTGTGTGAGCCTCCACCCCTACCCGCATTGAGCGGCACTGATTGAAAATCACAGGTTCGGAACGTGGTACGGTTTCTTGTACGCGGATGGAAAACCCTCGCACCCCGTGATAACCCTAACCCTTACTCCTGGGGAGGGCGAAAACTCTCTCGCCGCATCTGGAACTCACTACCGAGCTGCCGACCACAAAATCTTCACCGTCACAGGCAAGTTTGGAACCCCTGAAGAAGATGGAAAGATCCCCGTGGAGTTCAAGTTCGTCTATGCCGCTATTTACGTCGGTGTGGACCTGAAGGGAAAGTTTGATCCCGAGGAGAACTCCCTCAGAGGCACTTTCAAACTTTCTTCCCGCCCGGTCGCTGGGGACTTCGTGTTTAAGCGTAGCCCGGATTTCGTTCGATTCTACCCTTCGCCTTCGATTATGACCCCTCGCAAGATGTGGGAGTTCGCGATAATGGCGGTTCTGGATAAGATCAGAAGAGATTCCTGGTCACCCAGATATCTTCTCCAGAGGATCAAGGATGGGAAAAAGTATGTGGAGCTGTCGATCAGGGCAAACCATTACGGAAGGGATCTCGACGCCGACGAACAACAGGAATATTCTAGACTGTTTTCTACGCTTCTTGCGGGAGACGGCCGGTTCTATGCATGCCTGATCGAGACCAAGCTTGCAGCTGTTCCAATTTAGTACGTCCACACCGAACCGTAATCGTGAGCCTTCAATCCCCCACTTACAAGTGTCCCTTCGACGTAGCCCGGTGGCGTGCGACGTTTGTATGAGTTGTTTGGGTGGTTCTAGAGTCCTTTGCATGGACTGTCTCGACAAGTCTACCATCGACTTCTGTTCGGAACCAGGATGTCTAAATTCTACCATCACGCCAGAGCAGAACCGCTACATGACTGTGTCGCACACGCCGAACCATAGCATGCTCAAGGTTCACCGCATCCTCTTCAATAGAGACATCGGACGGGCGGAGAAGAACGCCAAAGACGCCTTAGTAGCTGCTCGGACGGCGCTTTCGGATCTCAAAGCGCAGGGAAGGGCGATGCCACCGTGCGCTCATTGTGCGGAGGCTGTATCCCAACCATGTTGGTACTGCGTGGATTGTACTGGTGAGTTTCTTAGCTATTGTACAGTCCAGACCAACATCCTTGCTAAAATTCGTCCCCACAGAGGAGAGATTCATCTGTGAGGATTGCGAATACAAATGCCTCGCCTTCAACGAGGTTCACACCAAGAAACACACCCTCGTCAGGGTCGTCGAGAAAGTTACCGACACGGTGGTCTCAACAGAGGAACGGCTACGAACCGTCGAGGGACATCTCGAATCCGTACAAGTCCGACTCGGGAGGATGGAACTCCTCCTTTCAAAACTCCTGGAGAAGGGTACAGAAGGCTCTCTGGACGAAGCAATCACAAAACGCGATATCCAAGCGGTTGTCGAGCAGTCAAAAAATACAGAATCCGACGACCGACGAACGAATAGCGAGAACCAAGAAACTATCGATGAGTAATCAATTATGAGCGATCCTGAGTATATATAGGGACTATTGTTGAATAATCTGTTGTACACGAACGAGGTTCAAATGATCAGGCGATTGTCAATCATCTCCTTTCCCTGGTTCTAATCCAAACCGCGAAGACGACCATGACAGCAAAACCCGCGATGAAGGCGCAGAACACAAGGACATCGCGGTAGTACGCGTTAGGAGAGAAACCGAAGAGCTACGGGGCGCGGTTGTCAAAAACGCGACCTCATTGAGAACACGATCACGATTGACTCACAAGGTTCATCATGAGACTGGCAGAAATATTTACTGGAACTCCCTCCAAGGTGTCCACGATCATCAAACCAGATCCGACCTCGTTCACGCAAAGAGCTTCCAAGGCGTACTTGAGAGGACACAGCCATTGAAGCCAGCGGAGGACGGGAGGTATGGTATTGAGATGGACAAAGAAACCAGCGAACGTCATTTGATATAGGGCGGATAACGCGCTGATAAGAGTCGCGATTCCACCATTTTCAAATACGGTGGCCAACAAGAAATTCTATAAACGGGGAGGGACCATGAGCCACGATCGCCGGATGCGAATATAGGAGACTTACCCAGAGTGTCATCGCGAGGGTATACAGGACAATAATAAACAAGAATTTGAAGAAATTTGCAGGGTCCTTTGCCAGGCCCGCCATCCAATACGTGCTGGGCCCCAGATTAGTCGGCGTTCGGAGATAATAGGGAGGGGCTCACATAGTGGCAACGATGATATTTGGTATAATCCTCAGGGGGATGACGTCAAAAATGAATCGTGACAGCAACCACGCTGTAGGACTGTAATAGCTGCTGGCCCTCTCCCTGAGGAAGAGGGGCCGGAATTGCACGAGATTGTACAGCGCGCTGAGGGATGAGAACGCTATCAATGCACCCTGGATGCACTCTGGGTATTAGTACCGTCACAGGGTTTGATAAGAATAGAATTCCGACCAGGAAGAATAGGCATCCAACCCTCGATTGGAATCCGGCAATAGTGATCCCAGTGTTGAAGTAGAGGCCGCCTACGAAAGTTTCAGTTGGAGAGCGGGGAGAATGAATGTGGTGTGATTGGTTGGCCACTCACCGCAAAAGACTCCCAGCACTCCCGAGACTAACAGGTGAGCAAGGAAGAGTGATTTATCCCTTCACACAAACTTCAGCACGCCGTCGTGAATCACGGAGATAAAACCCACCTGCGCAGAATTTTCCACTCCCGCCCGGAAAGGACTTCCAGCTGCGTTAGGAAAGTTGCAGCGTACGAGGCGCTACCGGGCGCATTCCACCTAGGGTGGGGTGGCGGGTACCCCTTTTCCAACGAGCCATTCGCATCTTCCGGACTCCGCACCTGAGCACCCGAAGAAGTCCAGCTCTGGAACAAATGGGCGGGTGGGTCGCTCGCCACATCCAACAAGTGATCCGCGACGTTGTATCCTGGAGGATACGAAATTCCACGCGAAGCAAATTCCTGCGACGGCGCGAAGCCACCCGGGCCGTGATACAGTGTCCTCCCGTGGGCAAGGACGAGGACTCGGTCGAACTTATGGTATAGTTGAGAATTCGGTTGATGGATGGAAGCGATAACCACTGTGGGGTGCTCCGGATCGTGTGCGACGGAATGGAGCACACTCGCGACCTTTGCGGCAGAAACTGAGTCCAGACCTATGGAGGAAAAATCGAGGAGGTCAGTGTGCCAATCATAGCCTCGAGGAATCAAACCACTGACCGGAAGTAGGTTCGTCCAACATGAGAATATCGGGAAGAGCTACGAGCTCTAAACCGATGCTGACCCTTCTCATCTCTCCACCACTTATGCCGCGCTTCCCAACATCTCCTATCCGGGTGTTCCGTAGGCTTCCGATTCCCAACTTCTCCATGACATCAGAGACCAACGTGACCTTATCTGCCTCAGAGACGCTTTCAGGCAGCCTTAACCTGGCAGCGAAAAGGAGCGCTTCCGAAACGGTCAGTGTGGGCGGAAGTATGTCCTGCTGGGGAACGAAGCCGATCCTTGGTGAAGAGCCGGTACCGGGGTACGAGACCGTGCCGGTGATGATCCCGTTCTTGGATTTCTTCGAGAGGATCTCGATGAGCGTCGTTTTCCCGGCACCTATGTGACAGGGTGTTCGTCAGTTATGGGCGCAGGACGCACGGGTTGGGGACACGTGCCGCTTGGTCCAAGAATAGCCATCATCTCCCCTGGGTTGACACGACCAGAGACATTGTCTAAGATAACCTTATCGTCGGTGGCAGTCTGGCCATTCTTGCGGGACCCCAAGAGCGGCCTACCGTGAGGGATGACATAAGTGATATCGTTCCATTCGACGGGATAACCTCCTCGCTTCGACAGCGAGTTCGATGCAGCCCTCCTCGCCTTTCGCTGCGACAGCCACCCTAAAACGAAGCACTGTAGGGCAATGACTATGAGACTGCCGACAACAGCGAGTCCTGCGATGACACCAGTGCCCAAGCCGTTGCCATCGCCGGTCGGGCCAGGCGCAGTGGAATTGGACGTCCCGTCAGTGACACTCTGCCTGACACATTCACCGAACGAGCACGAGCTCAGTGTAAGCCCGTTCGACCCAAACAAGCTCTTGAGGACTGTTTGACCAAACGAACACGTGGAACTGCCGTCGCAGGTGATGGTGAGAACGCCATCGAGCTTGTTGATGGTGGCTGTCAAGTTCGTGGAAGGTACCCCTCCGCAAAACGTGGCGTTGGTTATGCACGTGCACTTGAGGTTTTGACATTCCCATGTGGAGGGGTTGGAAGCGGTGGTCGACTGCACGCATGAGTCCGCCGTGCAGAAGAACTGTTCCACGCCATTGTACCAGAGCTGTGCGGCGATGGTGTTGGATGTTGGGAGGGAAGTCAGGTTTGGCATAGGAGAGAGCGTGGGGTTGAGGGTTCGTATGATGTTTAGCGTAGTGGCACCGGGGTAAATCGCTTGCAACGTTGGGTTCTAACGATGCAAATGAGCTTCGCTCCGCGGAGACGAGATAAAAATGGATAGACTCAACGATAACCGAGCAACTCATCTGACCAGCAGCCCAAACCCTAGGAGCGGAGTTGCAGACCAACGTGTCGTTTCGACCAACGTCTGAACCCGTTACGCCGCTAACGTTGCTTGGGTTCTGGGACACATAGCCGCTCTGGCAAGCAGAATGAGACGTGCAAACATTACACCCAACTCCTCCCCATCCGTCTTGACACGAACAGCCCGCCGAGGTGAGATTTCCGGGGGCTGGGGTGGTCTTGCGGCTGGGGCCCTGAAATATCGTACCACCGCAGGCCGGAGCCGAACAGTCGTTCCCTCCGAAACCGGGAGGGCAGAGGCAGTTGGACCCCTGAGAGAGACCGTAGTTCTGACATGACTGAGCGCGCACCACGGCGCCGCTGAAGAGCAGACCGAGGACGACTGGGATGAGGATCATGGGGGGATGATGATGGGCACGCCGGCCTCTGTGATCGGATGTCCGCAACTTTCCTGATGGCGGAAAGACACGCGTTCGTAACTTGCCGTCAGTACCGAGGAGAGTTCTAGACATGTTTGTGGACAGGGTACGTCTGGTTTTCGAATTTCTGGCACCAAATATTGACTGACTGGCTACGGCACAGATTACTGGTTGGTTCTCGCCAGCGACACCCCCGGGACCTCCCGCTGCGACAGACTGTCCGTACAATCCTGCGGACCCCAAGCAAAACCCACTAAACCCGCAAGGGCTCAAACCGTGAGAGTCGAAACTTGAGCTACGATGGACGGGGTCTAACATTGGGTGCCGTTGCAGCTGTTGCGCATGTCCGGACACGAAAAAGGCTAGGGACGCATGCTTCTTGAAGTATGACAGTGCCGAATCAGAGGACAAATGTCGGGAGCTTGTTCAAAGCCACCTTTCGTGCATGCGTGGGCTTGGATTCAAGGTTTAGAAGGGTATAGACGACGCAACAGCACATGCCGTGTTCCACTAATCTATCCATCGTGTTATAACCACCCCCGCTTACCCGCCTTGACCGACGACCCCCGTGCAGAACTTGAACGGTGAAGATTCAAAGTTTCACTCTCGCTAATGTGGCAACCTGGATGGCTCGCGTGTTTTGCTATGCTCCCGGTAACCTATCGGTCGTCGGTGGAATTTGGGCGAGCGTCCGCGTCCCATGACAAGCTGGCCAACCGAGTGCAAGCGATCGTGTTTCGCATGTGGTCTTGATGTGGTTGACGTGAATCACCTGGTTTGATATTCCTTCCCCACGGAGCGATGGTTCCGACCAATCCGACTCGTGCCCGACGCAATGACCGTCCAAAATATCCGTCGCCTTTTGTTTGACTTTATCTGCAGACAGGGTCCGAGACGTCTCAAACAACCTCACGCACCAATCGCCTTTATTTTTGTGTTGATAAATTGAACGGGTCCCAAGATCCCGGTAATTGCTTGAAATTGCCCCAGGCGACCAATAACCTCGGGGGACGACCGTTGCGGGGAAAGTACACTTGCCCTATTTTTACTTGCTTCCGCCTCTAGCTCCGGATCCTACTAGTGGAGTGAGAAGTGCCGAGGCCTGCGGACGCATTGCGAGGGGGCGCGACACACGATGTATATCAAGTGGTACATACAGACGCTGCCCGGCTCACCTGAGCGTCGACGCTCGCGAGCATCAAGACGTCGACGTAAGATAACCTCGTTGTATTGCGGAGGTGGTCAGCGCCACAAATACCATAATGGGAATGTGAAAATGTGACATGATCGAGGGTTATTGTTCGCTCCTTCCCGTCGTGGTCCCCCTAATTAGAGTCTCGATGAGATTTGCCCCTGAGCACGAGCCACGGGATTCGGCTACCTCGTCATCTCTTCACGGAGGATGCGAGCATTTCGCCAACGGTTATTTGGTAAGCACCATGTCGCCTCACGCCAATCACCTTCGGAACCGTAGATCGCGGTAATCTAAACCTGGGTCAAAAGGTCAGGATGTCAAATTCGAAACGGTGAGACAAAAAGGAAGAACGCCATAAGTATCCGGCGATTTCAGCCCCAATTGCTCAAGTCCCAATCTCCCGCATACTCGACCTTGTCCCAACAACACTGGCAGAATGGAGGTCGTTGGATGGTCACCTTCAGAAAATCTCCAAGACCCCGATACATTCCAACTCCCCCCTCAAGTCGAGGGCTGGACTGGTGATGGAGAGCCAAGGTGCGTTCTGACTAACCCCTCCAACGGAATGCCCCTAATTCACAATTCTCTCTCTCCCCCAGTCTGTACGCCGGCCCTTCGTCTTATCCATCCCAAAAACCCTCATCTCCTCGCTTCGAGTCTGCTACCGCCCACCCGCGTCGTCTCAAAGATCCGGAGCGCGTCCGTCGTCCTCGCAACGCATTCATCATCTTCCGCTGCAATTTCACCAACCAGTATCTCGCCAACGGTGGCTCGGAGCGTGCCTCTGAAACCGAGAAGTCCTCTTTATCGAAGAGGGCTGGAGATGCGTGGAAGAACGCGGATCCCGAGACCAGACAATATTACAAGACTCTAGCAGACGAGGAGAGGACCCGCCATCGTATCGAACATCCCGATTATCGTTTTCGTCCCAAGCGTCAGAAGCCTGCCGGACAGACTGGCGCGGAGCGGTCTTCGAAGAAGAGAGCCAACAGTCCCCGCTCGAAGAGAGCAGCCGGCCGCTCTTCTTCAATCTCCTCCGTCGAGAGCACCCAGGTCTCGCGCAACGACCCGCTTCAGATACAGACGATTACTGTCCCCACCTCTTCCTCTTCGCTCTCACAGCCATACCTCTCCCGACAACCGACCCCTGATTTCTTTCATGGGTACGGTTCTACGACACCGACATCCCCTTGCTCCCCTCTGAGCCCCGTTGACGATATGCTGTATATGCCACGGCCGACCATCGCGGCAGGCCGTTTGGATGCGTTTCCCCCTTACACACCGGACGACTCCACAGTAAGTGTTCAATCTCCTTCTCAGAGGTGGCGTGGTTCTGACGATCGTCGTAGTCCTATGGGGACTCTCTCTTCACAGGCAGCTTCCCATATCAGCAGCCATACACCGTTCTCGACCCAATGCAGTCGTACGACTATCCCCCTCTTGCCGCTGTCGCATCCTCGCTTGTGGGGTGGGACGGGAACGGGCGGGGGCAAAAGGAGGACATGGATTCGATGACCCCTAAACCCAACCTCCAACCCGAATCAGACTTCGTCAACCCCTTCGTATCCCTCGCGCTGTCCGATGGGAATATGGGCTACGTACCGTTTGGATTTGGATCGGACCCCGCGGGTGTCCAGTATGATATGGACGCGTACCGGATGGGGTTGAAAGAATACGGTATCACCCCCGCTAGCAACCAATAGTCAGCGCTCGGATGTCTGCTCACTTGTGTACTCCCTAGTCTTGTTTGTATTTCACTAACTCTTTGCCCTTTCCCCACTTCGTATGTAGTGTGCAAGTTACCTCTGTTCTCACTATTCTCAATCCATTCGGTGACCAACGTGACTCCTTCGGCCTGGCTTCTCGAGTCTGAACATATTGTGAACATCTCTGGGGGACTGTCCTCCGTGGTTTGCGGTTATGGGAGGGTTCTGGTTCGCTCGGCTAATGCCGTGAGATAAACGTCGGTCCGGCGCTTGGGTTCCATTCTTCCATTCATCCATCTCTCGTTCTCTCCCATATCCTCGACGGTGCCACGTCGACTCCTCTGCCTAGTACACCCACCTTTCTCGTTCTTTCCCATACCCTCCTCGGCGCGGTCACCTCGAATCATCTGCCTAATAAATCCACCGGAGCTCCATGTCATCCCCGCGGACCGGTGGCGCAGATGACGCGTCAGGATCGAGCCCACAACCCGCATGGACAAGAAGGGTTCTCTCCATCCTAACCACCATATCTCATGTGTCCGCGCCCTTCATCACGACATTTGCTCTCATCCACCTCTCATCCCCGGCTATGGGGGCGGTGGGGGGGAGTTCTTTGGCATCGCGAGTCATGGTAGGTCGCGGATGTCGATGGTCTTCGTTCTGGATATGAAACTGATTCCTCTCACCAAGTTATTGGGCCGAGAGTATTACCAAACCCCTTTCGGCGAGAAGTACCTCGTCCTTGCCCCGCTCGTCATCCACCCACTTGCAAGCATGGCCAAACGACTGTTCAGCCTCGGGATCAGCTCCCAGGGTTCCAGGTCGCGATCTCGGCCAATGACCAGCGTTTTGGCCTTGACTGGTTACTTAACCCTCTTCCTGTTCCTTCCCGTCCACTATCTCACCCATCGCGTCTTCCCCACCCTCTCTACCGCACCTATCCATTCCTTTGGTCCCGCGGAATTGGATTACGAGTTTGTAAAGACCGGCTTGCGAACCTGGCCATTCCGGTCGTGGTTCCTCTACATTGGGTTGGTCGGCTGTGTGGCTCTACACTCCGTGGAGGGCATTAGCATCATCAGTGCGACCAAGGTTGGGAAAGCTATCGTACCGAAGAGCAAGCGGAAGCTCGTTTCGCTTCTTGTAGGTATTCCTGCATTGATCGGGTTATTCTTCATCTCTAGAGAGGCGGTTTGGGCTTCAACATCATCGTTAGAAGGTTACGTAGCAGCATTCTCCGAAGCTCCAATCTTTCGCAGATAGTAATGGACGCTAGTTCGTTGGCGAGTATTTCGTATAATCATAGACTACCGTTAGGTATACCTTTACCAATGCCCCATCTTGACGAATTCACTTCACCTCTGTTCTTCATCGGAAAGCTTAGGCGCCACCGACCAGAGGGATCCGGAGGAGTTCCTCGGTCACCGCGCGGTCGTAAGTTTCCCAGTGTGCCTGATGCACGAACCGCACAGACCAAAAGCACTACTCTACCGTTGGTGAGGATTTCTTACAAACTCACTTGGGGTGTGCGGAACGGTAAGGATGTGCCATGTTGAATCACTTATCCAACGTTGAACCCATTACAGTTCGGCCGCCCTCGTCGGTGTGTGTAAATACTGCTATCTCCGCGAGCGAAGTACAAGTGCAACACAACTGGATTTACACATCTGATTTTCCGATACATTCTCCGTGTTCCTTGCCTGTCGGGGCCGGCGCGTCCAACCCGAAGACCTGCCCGGGGATTGCCGGACCCGACATTCCCCCGTGAAATACTTGCGTCAGAGAACTGCCAACCAGCCCTCAACTTGTCCACTCACTTCAACCTCAGCCCCCCCTCGACCAGACCCTCGACACCGCCACAGCCATGGCCCCCACCGACGAACTCGAATATCTCAAGTCCCTGGTCAACCAACTCAATGACAAGATCAAGACTTTGGAGGAGAAGGCGAAGGCAGCTGTTAAGCCAAAAACCCCCGCTCAGCAGCTGAGGACCATCCTGGTCGGTCCTCCCGGGTCTGGTTCGTCGTCATTTTGCGCGTCTTTTGTGATGGGTGCACTAAACAACGCGTGGTTTTTATTCAGGCAAGGGTACTCAAGCACCTCGCATCGCTGAAACCTACTGCGTATGCCACCTCGCCACCGGTGACATGCTTCGTGACCAGGTCGTTAAGAAGACTGCTCTTGGTGTGGAGGCGAAGAAAATTATGGATGCGGGTGGGCTCGTCAGTGACGACATCATGGTCGGCATGATTAAAGACCAGTTGGAGAACAATACGACGTGTAAAAATGGGTACGTTCTGTTTTCATACGTTGTGTTGAGATCCCAACGCACCGAGTGCACCTTTCATATCCCGAGTGCTTCATTCCATTCACGAACCCCTACCTTTACTTCCCTTCGTGAAACATCACGCTCACATCAATACTCAACCTTATAGGTTCGTGTTGGACGGTTTCCCACGTACTGTTCCCCAGGCCGAGAAACTCGACTCCATGCTTGAATCCCGCAAGGAGAAATTGGACAGCGTCGTCGAGCTGTCTATCGCTGACCAACTCCTCATCTCTCGAATCACTGGGCGCTTGATCCACCCCGCTAGTGGACGATCATACCATAGAGAATTCAAGTCAGTTTCATTCCCGCTCTTGAGGCCATTTCTCTGACGTACCGGCAACGCAGCCCACCAAAGAAGTCTATGACCGATGACGTGACCGGCGAGCCGTTGATCCAACGGTCCGACGATAATGTCGATACGCTCCGTAAGCGTCTGACAACCTTCCACTCTCAAACTGGCCCGGTGATCGGGTACTACAAGAGCAAGGGACTTTGGACCGGAATCGACGCTGCCCAGTCCCCGAGTGTCGTTTGGAGCGACCTTCAAAAGGCATTCACTGCGAAGAAGGCCTAGATTGGTACGGTCTATCATCCACGGACATTCCCTGGCTGGGGGGCTTTTATATTTAAATACCAGTACGTTCAAATGCAATAGACGCTCGCCGAAGTCGGGGGATTTTAGCCGGTCTCCGGTCTAAAAGCCACCACGATGACACCTCGACATTCCAAATCAGATATCCTTGTTCACGGCTGATTGAATCAAAAAGAGTCTGCTCAGGGCTGCCTCGCGATCTCTCCGCTGGAGGTGCGGCTGGGTGTGAAAACGCCATGCTGGTTCACCGTCTTGACGACAGCGCCTCGGCGTCGGGGTTTTGCACGAGATATGGCAGGGGACGCCGAGATCGTCGCGATTACGTTGTGCCTTAGTCTCCTCAAGTAGACCACGGTAACACACTGACGATCACCAGATAGTTGTGCCTTGAACTTGATCACGAGATGATGAGTACGGCAGGCGTGAATTGTGTGAGGTAGACCAACTGCGCGGCTCAGCTTGTATCCAAAGCAGGATGGCACACTTAGCTGATAGTACAAACGTTCACTGGTTGGTGGCCCTCATTCGTCGAGTTTTTGAATATGACCGTAGAATTTCCCAGGACCGGGATCCTGATTCACAATCAGCGGCTCGAGACAGACACCCTTTCAGCCACACCATAGGGCTAACCCTGGCTAACCGGTAACTGATCCGGCCCGGTCGAGCTGTCCCGGTATATCCAGAGTGAGGGTTTTGGTCAGGCTCCTACCCAACCGTCAGTGAACGGACCAGACCGAGTCCTATGGCGCTGTAGCAGTGATGTAGCATACGATCTGAAAGTTGCCTTCTATGGGACGTCTTACATGGGTCTGGTTCGTTTCGTTCACATCACCGGTCCGGATAAATAACCGGATGCCCCATCGAGAACCTGGGTAGGAGCCTGAGTTTTGGTAGTAAGTAGATGAGGACGACAAGACCAGCGACTCCGTCCAAAAAGGGAACGACCGATCAGTCGTCTCTGATCACACACATCTCCCCCGCCAATTCGGATTTGTCTTGTCCCCTCATCTACGACTGGGTAGGAGCCTGGGCTCGAGACCTGGAGGGGAAAGCCCGGTGTGACCCAATTTGCAGCAGTCCCCAGAGCTTCCGTGAAATGCTGGCATCCAGAACGTGTATCAGAGGATTGTGACTGGATTGGTGCATGATAAGGCGCGTGTAGTGAGATATGAGCAGGGACCCCATGGCGGCTTAGGCTTGACGTTCGACAGGAGAAGGCCCTTGTGAGACGCCTGGCGTGTTGAGTCTTTGGTGCCGCACTGCCACCTCACTGTAGGTGCACCCTCACTACTATGATCGGCTATGCAATTCCGCCGTGCAGGGCGCTCGGACTGCGGCGGACGCAAGGCGACGCTGGGGGTGTCACCTGCAGGGGTACATAGAACTGCGGTTGGTGACTGGTGACCTGGGATGTGCATATTCCCCGTAGGCTACCCCCGTGTGCGTGTCCAGAACTTCCACTATTGGTGGGTTATCAGGGGTACCCGACGGTCTCGAATGCCGAGCACGGTGGTATCCGACGGCGTCTTGAGTCCTGGTCCGTTAACGGGGGCGGCGGTGCCATAAGTCATCGCCTGGCTCCCGTCAACGTGTAGGTAGGCAACGGTGGTCCTGCCTACGAGCCTGTGGAGTGGCCTTCGTGAGACACATGTTGGTTTGAATCAGTGCTTCGGGGGTGTGTATTGGAGATGCGTTAACACCCGCAGACAGCTCCCGCATGCGTTCGAATTCTCGCGGCGCACTGCGAGCACTAATTCTCGAGTTCAACTAGCGAGGTTGTGGTTTGTAATTATGTGTGTATTGTTGTGAATCATCGAGGTTGTTGAGAGAACAGCTGGGGTTGGAATAACGGTCCGGTGTTAATTTCCCCCCCCCCCGCCAAGGGGGGCCAGTAGTAGGCCGGGATCCCAAGGTCTCGAGCTGTTGGAACGATACGTGTTTGAGATATGTGACACAAAAATAAACCGAAATGATATCCACTCATTCTCCTCGTGGGGTTCAGATGTAGATCTGGCCAGAATGTCACGTCCACACGAACGGGGCACCAATTCAAACCACAGGAGCGTGATCGCGAATGTATGTTGCCTTTGTCCTGCATGCGGCTCGTGTGATGGGGGGCACAGGTGCTGGCGCCTTAGAAATTTGGTGCCCTACATCCTCAGGCTGCAGGACCCCCGTATGAAGGTACCGTGTTCGCGGAGGACCCATACGCCAGACAGTAGCGAAGGTAGAAACCAAGTATCCTCTGGGGGGCAAGCTTTTGGGAGAATAACAGAGTTCGTTGGGACAAAGGCGCGAAGAGTTGGAAATCAGACCGAAGCAAAGCAGGGCGCCGATGATGGGATACGTTCGGTGTCCTCGTGTTATTCAAGCGAGACGGATCGTTTCTGTTATGTAGGATCACTGACAGTCTGTGCGGGACAGGACTGAGCAGGGTGGAATCTCGTTTAGTACCTTGTGCGCTCACTCTCCCGTGTCGACAACCGTCAGCCCATTCGGCCGCCGACCGCCCTACGATCATCGCGCGAGACTCCCTCCCTCTCGGGAATAGAACCCCTCAGGAAATGAAAAGGCGATGGTATGGTTGTAACGCTGTCAGTCTGCTTTTACGTCCAGTTCGACATCGGACCACCCCCTTTCCACTACTTGACCCTGCAAATCAATTGCAGGAGTAAATCATCAGACCCAGCGTCGATTATCGAATATGGAAATGGCGGCCCCCGATGTTCCGAGGGTCCCGTTCGCCTCGTCCGACTGAAGCTATCGCCAACGATAAAGTGGATCAGATGTAGGGTAGATCAGATTGGCTTTGTTCGCCTATCAATATGGCCCAGCGTTCTCCAGTTCTCGATTGGCGGAACGAGCGGCTCCCTTCCGTCATGCATTTACTAGGGAGTCCCCAGCCCCCTCTGTATAAATACGTATGGGCGGTTGCTTTATCTCTCTCAACCTCTAGTTACCGCCTATCCAATGTCATCCTCTCCAGAGCCATCCACCCTCCCCACCGCGCTTCCACGGAACAAAGCTTGTCTATGCTGCAGGTCGGTCCTTCCCGCTTCTCACGATCGGTCTCATCGCCGTCGATCTGACGTGGCGGGTACCGTTGCAGACGTAAGAAAATGGTATGGTTCCTTGAATATCTGGTCCCGACTGTCAATGAACTCGCATCTAGAAGTGCGATGGCCTAAAGCCGGTCTGCACACCCTGCGTGCGATCGAATCGTGATGAGTGCAAGTACACGGACAAAAAACCAAGCAACAGGAAGCAGATACTGGAGGGCAAGATATCCTGCCTCGAAGCCCGTCTCCGGGACCTGGAGTCTGGCGGACGTCGACGTAGCAACTCTGACACCATCACGTCTACCTCCCAAGTGCGGCCCCTGACCCAGGGTGGCGTTACCAGCCCTTCATTCAGGCCATCCGACACTACGACGATCCAACAATACTCATTATGGACGCCTTCCCCCTCCCCCTCGCTACACTCTGCGCCATTTACCGCTTCTTCGCCCTCGTCTTCTCCTGAAGAAACCAGCTTCAGTTGGTTGAGTCCTGTCCCTAGTCTCTCACAGACACCTGGGGTGATAACGGAGGAGGAGAGCAATCAACTGTATATTCTATGCCGTATCTGCCGCTCTTTGCGCTAACGATGGTTGCTAGACTCAACATATGGCTTTCGGTTCAGTACCAGTGGGGCTTCATCATTGACCCCACCGCCTTTTACGCTTCGCTCTTTGATCCTGATTATTACAAACGGCCACACCCCTCCCTCATCAACACGATCTTACTGATTGCGACCTGCCATCCGAGCGTCCCTACTGTCACGAAATCCAAATCTGAATCGCTTCTCGCTCAAGTTCTGGTGGCAATACAACAGGGTATCTCCCAAGTGGATCGACTTTTGGACGTGATACATGCGTCTTGTCTCCTCTCGACCTACTTCTACACCCAGAACCGCGTCCAGGAGGGGTACTACCACTCGACGGCAGCCGCTCGGTTGATGACCACCCTACAGGCCCATTTGCCCGGCTCCTCACCGTGTGGGGGAGCATACAGCGCTAACAATCACATATCGACCATAGCGCACGTGTTCGCCGCTGATAGGAGCTGGTCAGTTGTGACAGGACTACCGCCCGCTCTCAGTGATGAGGATTGCCTCGTACCTTCCATGATGGAATCTTTGACTGGTTTCCCGGTCCGTCGGTTGGTACGTTTCCATCCCGATACTTGACGCCCCTCAAAGTTTTTAACCGCTCACACGTCATCCTCAGGGCGTCGATGGCGTGCGCAGTTCTGAGGACCTATTACCGGCGGACCGTACATTCGATGCCATTACCCTCCGCTTGAGTGCTTACGCACTACACGAAACCACCTTTCGGTTAGTGCCAACTGGTACGGAGCAGATAATCGACCCAAAACCTCCTTCTGAAATCTTCTCCAATGACAGACCAATCGACCCGAAACCGAGAAGCCGTTGCTGCCTTGAGATCTTCTGTGGCGTTGTTCCACAAACTTTTTCCCTCGTTTGTGCGATCCCGGGTGGGTCTCGAGCCATTGAGCCTCGTTGATGCCCACATGGTCGCGATCCACACGTTTGTCAACACATCGACGATAAACCTCGAGCGCAGTGCAATGACTAGAGGAGGCGAGCCCTTTAAGAGGTGTTTGATCGCCGTAAACTCGATAGTGGCCATTATCGAGCAGCTGCAAGAGGAAGACTATCCTTCGCTGGAGCCCTTGATGAGTGTAGGTGTAATACGTAGCGTGTTAGGGCCCCGTTGCTGACCAGATCGCCCCGATTTTAGTCCTGCTGGGTGACTGCAGCAAACGTCTGTTTGTATGTAATTTCGTCGTCGCGGCCCCCGGAAGATACGGGGTTCGTTCAGAGATATGCGGCCGTTATTATTGGCGCTGTGCAACAACTTGCGCGCTTTTACCCCCTAGCTGGTGAGTAGCGTACAGGAGTTTACACGGTCAAGTGCTCATTGCGCCATCAAATCAGACGTGCAGGCACGGCAGTTGTTATCCATTTGGTCAAAGTTGGTTGTTTCGTCTGGGATTACCGTCCCCGCGGTCGCTGCGCTACCTATTTCATGACGGTTTTCATTTAGACCCCGCCTTCCCGTGTATTCTATGTTCACGATTGCTATATGATTGGCGGATAGTTGGGCGTGCCCACTGCGGGAGGAGAGACTATTTCCGCCCTGCGCTTCCCACGATGCACCGTTAGCGCTAGCACCCGCTCGCAATCTCCGATTCCAGCTCGTGCTTGGCTTGGCCAGCTCTGACGCCCACCCCATGAGTGGGCCTCCGTGGCTGACTCGTTGTGGATGACGACCTGAAGGCAGAATAGCCAAGCTAGTCCCACGAGTCGTTAATCTCAGATTAGTCTCTTCAACTACTATTCTCGTCCCCTTCCTTGATGGGCTGGGTCTGTCCCGCAGTGCGTATTCACGGAAGGACTGGGGAAGCCTCTTACATGTTCCTCTGGTCATGGGGTATTGGTTCTGTTCTTCTTGGAAGCACTCCAAGCGCCCTCTGGGTAATGTGCGCCCGCCAGCATTGCCAAGAATTGTTTCGGAGTGTTTCGAAGTACATCTTCCAGGTGGGTACTGCGGAGCTCGCACCACATTGATGTGTTCCCCCTATAGCTGCAGCCCGGTTCCCCCACTCCCTTGGTTTTCTCCTGGGACCGATTTCGGCCAACTCGATCCGGTGTTATTATCAGCACCTCAGGCGTTTCTCGTTGTCTGCTTTTGTTCAGCGGCTCTGACTACTTGCCTTGCTTGTGGGGTTGTCTGCAGGAGGCTGAGTAGGTTGATATAGCCTCGGTTGGCGACTCGAACTATTCTGGACACCGGGTGGTTCTACGGAGATCATGAGGGTCCTCCCAATGACATACACCAACACATACTCCACTATCCGCCCAGGCGTTCGCGTTTACCACCCCCTGTTTCACCCCCATTATTATCCCTAGTATTAGAGCCCGAGAGCTATAAAGGCTGAGGGAATGGTAACACCGGGCTCAGGCAAACAGCACTTTCACTCTCCTCCAGTCACAGAAATGAAGTTCCCCACAATCATTGCTCTCCTTACCGTTCCGTTCGCTGTTAGCGCCACGCGTATCTCTTGGGACCCCGTTTATGACAATGCCACGGAGTCGCTCACCGTGGTTGCGTGCTCTGATGGATCCAACGGCATGCTAGGCAAGGGCTACCATCTCTTCGGAGACCTCCCGACGTTCCCAAATATCGGTGGTTCCTCCGCGGTCGCATCCTGGAACTCCCCAAACTGTGGTCCGTTTCGTGTTATTGAATTTGATTCCGTGCCGGCCCCCGAGGCTCACCGCATCATAGGTACATGCTGGAACGTCACCTATCAGGACGAGACGATCGTAGTGACGGTGATCGATCATGCAGACGATGGGTACAACCTCTCCGAAGAGGCCATGAATACATTGACGTGCGCCAATTTTTGCCCTTCTTCTCTCTCGGGTCCGGTTGTTGATGCGGGCTGTAGTGATGGCCAAGCCGAATGGTTGGGTGCGGTCGATGGGATCGGCGTTCAAGTCCCCAACTCATATTGTGGTTTGAAATAACCGAGCCAAGTAGACCCGATCGAATGACCAGTTTGTTTCCGTTACGGACGGCTATCACCACAGCCTCCGAGATTTTTCGAAACGACTTAGACACGAATTTATCTGTTTCACATTTCCGAGTTCTCGGCCCAGCGGGTGAAGATTTATCAACTCTCGCCTTGGCTCTTGGACCGGCACTTGTAGTGGATGATTTCCCATGACACTGAATGGCGTCGGATCAGTCGTCGAAAGGTCCCGCTGCACCTAGATACATGAGGGTCTCCACACCGCACGCCGATGAAACCGGACAATCAAGTGTCTGGGTGGTGCCTGCATGCGGTGAGGTTTCACGCACTCAGATGGGGCTACAGTCCTCCACGGCCTCCGTAATTCGGAAGTTTATCTGGGTTTCGAACGAAACAGTCGTAGCGCCGCGATTCCAGATGCACAGCTCGGAGGTGATATCACTGACCCAACGCGACGGGCGGAACCCCGAGAGTTCTCTTGAAAGCGTCTAAATATTGGTTATACACGGGTAAGCGACAATCTTGCAGACAGTCACCCAGTTTATCTCGAAGTCCCTCAATCCCCCCCGAGTCGCACTTTTTCCCAGGGTCGCCGCGATCGATCGGCGGGTAGCAAAGCGTTTGCTTCGGTTGAGCTGAGGCGGTACCGTAACGTCTTACCTTAGTCTCAGCTCCTACCAGACTCTTCCAGACTTGAGGTAGAGCACCTTCGCACGTAGAGTCATGTCCCGTCTTTGGGTCCCGAAAGCGACGAGAAATCGCAACGCATTCTACATAATTCGTCTGAGTCGAATATACCGTATTGTGCTCGCCATGGGCTAGGTCACGAGGAGATCACTTACTTGATTGCAGCCGAGTTTCCAACTTTCCACGTCCCAACGGTAAGATCGGCAACGCCACCCCCTCGGTCAGTCGGCAAAAGGGAGATCGATTACGCTCCAGGGAAGACTTTGATCCCGAGAGTCGGCAAGCGTATTCAAAATCCGCCACCCAGCGAGGGCAGGGGCGATTGATTCGTCCTGTTGTGAACCTTAACCTTCGCTAAACCCACCTGATACCGGCTGTCTCCGCACCGAACGAGAACTCCCCTGGTTTGAACCGATCCGATAACTTACTGTATTGGGAACAATGGCAGAATTCGTGGGTTTGCCTGGAAAGGTGGCCTCGCTGCCGCCATCCACACTGCAACACACCTAAAGAATCGGCAACCATGTTAGCAGGTCTGGGCTTGGCCAGGCGGCCCCGTTGAAGGAAACCGGTGCCCACGCGACCGTCCGGGTAAACTTGTTTGACACATCTTGAGTTTCGGGGGCCTTCCGTACGGGGCCCGTTCTCGGTGAATGTGTATAGTGGAGAGTGATAACAGGCCTTATTATTCACTTGCGTAAGAGCGGTGCGAAACGATCCCCCACTGACAGGATCCCGAAGATCCTAAGGGCGACCACTTCCTTGGCAATGTTGATGCTAGAAGGATTGAACAATGGACCCCCGAAAGAGCGTTGTGCTTTGATGATTGGGGCGTAGACCAGCCACAGACTTCCGACTGCACTCCAATCGGATAATACAAACGTCTGGGACGGCGTGGTAGGCCGTCCGCAGTACCCACAACGCCCGCAGAGTCGTAGGTGGGTGGCCCAGCCATGATCGTCTCGTCCAAACCGTCAACGACAAGCGGTTGTGTTGTAAACAAGCCTAGCGAGACGATAGTTCTCTCTTACGGCCTCACGCGTGACCGTGTTTCCCTGGGGGTAAGTTTGACCACTCTAGTCATCAGGCAGTTCAGATCTTCAGACCTGAGAGGAGGTCATGCCCCTCTAACGAGAGGTATTGTACGTGACGATTGTCACAACGCTCCTCGGTTAGGGACGGCGTGGGCTCGTGGAGGGCGAAGTTGGCGTTGGTATCCGTATGGAAAGGCTGGAAGGAACGAAAAAAAACGAGAGGGCATCGAAATGATTCTCCTGAACGACCGTGACGGGAGAGTGACTGGTACCATCCGATCGGTGATGGCGTTCGGAACCTACCGCACACGCGTCTCTCCGCTCCTTCGACAATGGTCGAGATCACCATTCGTAAGCGGCCCCGAGGAGAGGCTGTAGTGACCCAACGAAAGTTCTTCAAGAAGACAGCCCGGGGCAAGGTTATCAAGGGTACTCACACTGTCCAGGAACACCGAACATTTTCTCACGTCAACTCCAGTGCTCCGAGAGCGATATTTGCGGGAGGATGTTGGTTGTGGAATTTCTGGCTGCAGGACTTGCGTCCAGCCCGCACAGGTCCTCCTTCCTTTTGGAGGATCGACCGAGACTAAGTTGTTCCTGGATGGCCACTTTGTCATTCCTGATACAAACGTTTTCTTAGCTCAAGTAGGAGACTTTTTTCTGCCTTGTAGTGCCAATTGCTCAACGGAGGTTGTACGCTTAGATGGATTTAATGGAATCAACCCTCTTCAACCCTCCAGTGATCCTCCTCCAGACCGTTCTGGAAGAGGTCCGCCATCGCTCGTTGCCTTTGTACAATCGCCTCAGGGCATTGGTCAAGTCGGATGATAAACGCATCTGGGTGTTTTATAACGAGTTTCACTCGTAAGCACTCCATCACGCTCACTTTTCCAATTTCAATTCGCAACGCCCAAGGGTAGCGAGACAGCCGTCGTTCGGACACAAGAAGAAACACCCAACGACCGTAATGATAGAGGTACGCATTATATACTTACTTTTTCCATCCGCGTTCACCGGCATGCGTGTGTTTCACGTGTCAGGGATAAGAAAGGCCACAGCATGGTACTCGTCGCACATCTCCATGATCGATCCGAAAATACGAGGGCGTCCCAAACCCAAACCAGTCGTCCTTTTGTTAACCAACGATGTACAAAACCGGATAAAGGGCGAGAAGGAGGGTATCAAGTGTTCATCCGGTAAATTCTTGCCGCCTCGAGATGAACATGATTTTCAACTCTGCTAGTGAGGGGATACGTGGAGAGCCTGGGCGATAGCTCTGGTCAATTGTTGGACCTATTATCTGCGGAGGGCGGTGAGATCGAACCCACACGTGTCCAGAGCTCGTCAAAACAGGCGCTCTACCCGCAGGTAGTGATATCTCAAGTTTCGTACGAATGGTCGAGCCTGACCCCCTTTAGTATCTTCCTCTGTCGACAGTACTGGCTGGTGTAAAGAGCGGCCAGCTCCACCAGGGCCACTTCAACGCTAGCCAGTATAACTACCTGGAGGTGTGTGCCGTTGAATCTCATCCTTATCTGACTATATCTCACCCTTCGTGTAGGGCAGTGTTTTGGCGTCCTCGTTCTCACGTCCAGTGTTACTCCTAGGCAGAGAAAACATCAACAGAGCGGTCCACGGGGATGTGGTTGCCATCGAGATCTTTGATGAGAAGGACTGGAAGGCCCCTGTGGACCAAGTGCTTGACCAAGAAGGTGCCCCGATTTTTACCGAACATTCTTCCCATCCTGAATTACGATCAGCCGCCTTAAAGAACGACGATGCCGAAGACTCAGAAGGCGAGGGTGAAGATGAAACGCTCGTTCGAGAAAAGAAGGCATCAGGAGAGGAGCGCGGGGCTGCACCAACTGGCTCCTCGAAGCAACCAACGGGCCGCGTGGTTGGAATCGTCAAACGAAATTGGAGGGCCTACGTCTGTCACATAGACAGTACATCTTTGTCGTCGTCGCACACGACCTCCTTGTCACAACAGACGGTATTCGCAACTCCCGTATCCAGGCTTTTACCCCGCATCCGGCTTCGTACCAGACAGGCTCCCACCCTTATAGGACAGAAGATTCTCGTGACGATTGACAGATGGGACGCTACCTCCAGGTATCCGGAGGGCCACTTTGTTCGGGCTCTAGGCAAGGTAGAAAGTAAGGAGGCGGAACAAGAGAGTCTCCTTCTGGAGTTCGACGTTCCTTACAGACCTTTTGGGAGGGCTGTTCTCGATTGCCTCCCTCCAGAAGGTGATTCGTGGGTTGTTCCACCCAAAGGCCCCAACGATCCCGCGTGGCGTGACAGAGAGGATTTAAGGGATCTCGTAATCTGTAGCATTGATCCACCAGGTGAGTCCAATGTCGTCAGATCGGGAAATCCCGTCTAATGGATCCTACTGCTAGGGTGCCAGGATATCGACGATGCTTTACATGCAAGACGTTTACCAAATGGCAATATCGAGGCTGGTGTCCGTGAGTGCCCACGCCAAATATCAATCGTGATAAATATATCAAAATTGTTATGGACAGATATCGCTGATGTATCGCACTTTGTGCACCCGGAGACCCCCATGGATACGGAGGCCGCGGCGAGAGGGACCACGGTATATCTCGTGGATAAGCGTATCGACATGTTGCCGTCGCTGCTCGGCACGAACTTATGCTCTCTGCGGCCGTTCGTGGAGCGCCTCGCATTCTCTGCCATCTGGGTCTGTTTGGTTATCTGGGTGTCTCTACGTGTTGCGGCTGACATACACACCTATCTATCCAGGAGTTGACACCCGATGCTGAAATCGTGGGCGTCCGGTTCACGAAATCTGTGATTGCCTCGAAATTCGCTTTCACGTACGAGGAAGCCCAGATTAGGAAGGACGATAAGTATGGTTTCATGGCCTCGTGGAGGCACCCGAACCTCACGGCCCGGTTAGGACGCAGAACGATGAGCTGACAGAAGGCATCCGACTCCTCAACTCGCTCGCGCAGAAGCTCAAGGCTGGCCGCATGGCGGCAGGTGCCCTTAATCTCGCCTCCCCCGAAGTCAAGATACACCTGGAGAGCGCGGAGTCATCAGACCCTATAGATGTCGAACAGAAGAAACTATTGGAGACGAACAGCTTGGTCGAAGAATTCATGTTGCTCGCCAACATTAGTGTGGCTCAGAAGATTCAGGAGACGTTCCCACAGACGGCAGTACTTAGACGGCATTTGCCTCCCCCTCCGACGAACTTTGAAAAGCTGCAAGATATCCTCCAGAAGCGCAAGGGGATGAGCTTGGACGTATCAAGTTCGGGTGCGCTTGCGGCCTCTTTGGACAAGTGCGAGGTATTACGGCTTCACTATTTCATAATCGTCAATCGCCTCTGACGTGTACTCAGGATCCCGAGCTGCCTGCCTTTAACACACTCGTGCGGATCATGGCTACAAGATGCATGTTGTCGGCCGAATATTTTTGCTCTGGGAGTGTCGCACGCGACACCTTTGGCCACTACGGGCTGGCAAGCCAAATTTACACCCACTTCACCAGCCCTATCCGTCGGTACGCAGGTAAGGCACTCGATACCTTCCCTTAAGCTAGTGAGACCCACTCAACCACGATAACCTTCCAGATGTCCTGGCTCATCGTCAATTGGCAGCATCGATTGGATACTCTCCGCTTCACGCGACATTGCACTCCAAAGTACACGTAGAAAGAACACTCGATGTAGTCAACCGCCGTCATCGGATGGCTCAGATGGCTGGCCGCGCCAGCGTCGAGTTCTACGTAGGTCTAGCATTGAAGGCGAAAGGGGAGAAATCCATCGTTCAAGAGGAGGCCTTCGTCATCCGCACATTCAGGAATGGCCTCGGAGTGTTTGTCTCCAAGTACGTGCGACTCCCCACCCGCGCGCATGTGAACCGACCCTGACGAATCTGGATCACTCCTATAGGCTCGGGATTGAGGGTATCGTCATGTTCAAAGGAGAGCCAAAATACGACGCTGACAACTACACGTTGACCGTCCCTTCTCCTGAGAACGAAGACGTCACCATCGCAGTCTTTGACAAGGTCACCGTGCGGATCGAAGTGGAGAAGGACAAAAACACGCAGCGAGGAAAAGTGAAGATGACCCTGGTTGATCCACCCGTAGCCCACACCCTGTAAGATTGCTGGTTCGCGACGATCGCAACGGAAGTATATCCGATCTTGACACCAAAATACAACCCTCGATACGTTTATGCACGCGTAATGCGGTTCGTCTAGCGACAGGATTTCTACACAAGCACAGAACCGCCATCGGGTAAACAGCACCCTTCTATTTTCGTACACATGGTGTATGGGAATCAAGGGGGAATCCTGATCGTGATGTTCTCAACAACGTAGTCTGAATCCGCGTAGCCCAGGACTTTAGAAAGGGACGAACTGCAAAACATGAGAGGTCAGTAAACTCCGCCTTCTCCATACACCGCGGAAGCCGAAAATCAAGTAGAAATACATCGATGTACACACCTATTCATCCTCTTCACTTTGTCTATCTGTTCCGAGTTGTAGTTGGCTAGTCCCCTTCCGACTTCGACTAATTGCCAGGAATCCACGGGGATAGGGTCTCCGGGAACGACGACTTGATCTTCCTCGATCGCGTTTGGTGGACCTAAGTTACTGAGGTAGAGGGGTTGGTGAGCGCCACCGCTTGCCAATGTCGTTAGATCGGAGCTTGACACCGTCCTGCTTCCAATCGTGGGAGTGACGGACGCGGAAGCCAATAAGTCTGTAGGGATCCCTCGGGCGTACTCCCTGGCGGCCGCTTCTGGATCTTCTTCAACCTGAGCCGTTCCCGCCGTATCGGTGGGACCCGCCTTGGCTCGAACGCAAATCCTAACTGCCTGATGAGAAGCAAACGATCCCTTGATGCCAATAACTCCGACGGGTAGGAGCCTCCCTCCAGATTCCTTCCTTGATAAAACCACGTGAGCACCCGTGTCGATGACGACCGTACCAGCCGGAAAGAGGGTGTGAGAAGTCCAGGATTTCATGTCTCTCATGGGATTCATGGAAGGCTTGAATAGGGTATGCTTGGGCCGTGTGATGGTCGAGGGGTCCACCCCGGGGATGGAGATCGTGGTGTGGTACTCGATGATGGATTGGATATTTTCCGGGTTCTTGGAAGATGCTATGATGGTGTTCACCCCTGCTTCTGTCGCGATCTCCGCCGCGATTAGCTTCGTCTCCATCCCGCCGGTTCCAAGGTTTGATCCAAGTGTAGCGGTGCTGACTGTAACATGTAAAGATCGAGGATGCGGGTGTTGTTTTGCGTTTTGCCGCATCGAGTTTTTGGTGGAGATAAAGAGCGGTGACCGTCGTCGTCGTTCGTTGAATTGACGGCGATGAATTTATTGGGGAGTACCGGGTTCATCATGGCGTACCACACCGAGAGGAGGGACGAACAGCCGAGCAGACAAGAACGTTAATATATGGAGGATAATTTGAGAGTCAGTTGGATCTCTTGGATAACGAGGAGTGGGAGGGGAAATGGGGGCGGGGGAAGGCAGAGCGTAGTCGGTGGGACAGGGGGTTGGGAATAGATGAATCAAGGGGAAGGCATGGCGACGAGAAGAGTTGGCTGGCTTCCTACCTTCCAACCGAGCTTCGGCTACGGACGACACAACTTCCAGAAATTTGGCGTCCGGATCCTTGCGCGGATTTGATAGATATAATCCGTCTACGTCCGTGAGCAAGAAGAGGTAGTCAGCGTGAACCATGGAAGAAGTTATCGCAGACAACGTGTCGTTATCGCCAAATTTAATTTCCTGGACGTTTCGCGATGTGATTAGGCCTACTAAAATACGAGGTCCGAAAACCACGATGCAGGAAAATAGGACGCACGCTGACGGAGATGGTGTCGTTTTCATTTACAATCGGCACAACGCCCATCGATAACAGTTCCTTGAACGTATTGACGGCATTGAGGTACCTCGTACGCTGAGAGTCAACAAAAACCGACGGCACAACTCAGATCCAAAGCCTCATTTTCCGAGTGGACAAACAATAGAAACGTACATCTGAGATATCCCCCCTCGTCAAGAGAATTTGAGCGATCGGTTGACCAAGCTGGCCAAACAGGTTATCCCACAATGCAATGAGCCGTCCTTGTCCAATCGCCGCGAGAGCCTTCGAAACCGCGAAAAAATGCAATTTGTTTGATTCCAGTCCGTACCCCGCTTAGGAACAGGGCTGTGCTCGACTTGCCTGCTTTCCAGAAAGACTCTTGGGTCTACTCGGGATTTCCATCCTCTTCAGGCCAACTCCGATAGCTCCGGAGCTGACGAGGACGACCTTGTGACCCTGCGATTTCAAGCGCACGACAGTCTCGACCACCCTCGAGAGCGTCGAAAGAAGGGGTTGGTGGGTTGTTTCATGGACGATCGAAGATGTCCCTGGTGGTTCGCACCATCACGACCATGTATGTACACGGGGGCCAAAACGCAAAAGGTCATACGTTCATTCCGTTGTTACTCTGGCGGGTGAAAAGAAAATCGTACCGAGTTTTATGACGATTGTGCTCGTCGATGCGCGATTTCGAGATGACATCAAAGGCGATTCTGTCGGTCCAAATTCGAAATCATCCCAGCAGTCATCCCACGACGTCGGTAGTTGCCGTTGCTGCCCGTCTGCATGGTGGTCCTACCCGGGCTCGGGTGTGCTACCCACACCATTTTTACGTGGATGTCAGTACGACTTCTCCTGTAGCGTCCCCTGCAGAAAACATGATTTCAGCCCGGAAAAAAATCACGGCCTATTCAGGCCCTAAATTTGGTTCGGAGGGCTTTTGGTGCGCTTCAGGTGCGTCGGTAGTCCGTGAGCTGAATGCCTCGAGAACGGCTACCTGGCTCCAGGCAATACACTATTTGTACTTCCAAGCTCATGTCGGTGGACCTGTGGCGCCGTGTCTTTGGGCGCCTGAAACTTGCAGACCACCTGACCGGCTTATCTGTAAGATACATCCACCAGCAGTTCCAAAAACGAAGTCATGTTTCGGAAGCGACGTCCTACAAGCTCTGCTGGCTCCGGGAGTAACCCTAACCCGAGTCGATGTAAGTGGGTTCATAACCTTCAGTTGGTTGGTTCAGTCCCTTGACGGCTCGGAAACTCCCAGCAAAGAGGCAGAGGACCGGAGATGCCTTGAAGATTCTGCTCGATATTGCGAAAGAGTCCTCTGATTGGTTCTTTCCCCTCAAGTCCGCCCTGGGCGGCGTGAACGCGCTCATCAAGCATTACGAGGTATTCGTCGAATGAACGGGTGCTGTACACAACTGATACAGACGTTCACAGGAATCTAAAGATGTCAGAGAGAGGATCGAAGACCTTATCCCGCATTTAAACAGGTTCAAGAAGAATGTGAGCACAGCGGCGGTTGAAGGAGACCAAGCGGAGAAGGACCGACGGTCGGAGTTGTCCAGGTATGCCCATCGATTACTCACCAACTTACCCCTGCCAACGGTCTCCGCAGCGCATTGGAAGAGATTGAGAGGCGATCGCGGATGATGCTGGAAAAGCACCCCGCAGCTCGGTTCGTGGACAAGGGGGAGGATTCCAAAGAGGTGGCGAGACTCATCGATGGACTTCAAGAGGCCATCACTCAATATCAGGTGAGTGGGAACTGGGTTATTGCGTCGGGTACGGCGACTCATCAGAGGACAGATATCGCAACAGCAAGCAATCTATCACCAAGTTACTGGCCTCGCTGTAAGGGTTCTTCTATGTGTCTTTATCTATTCCTTACGTTGACGGTCAATCCTTTCCCAAGTCGTCTTTCGAGACACTATTGAAACTTCACGAGGTTGGGCGATACAATATGGTCGTCATGGCAGCGGCTGACACTTGAGCAGAAATCCCCGGCGGTGAAGCAGAAGCTAGATCTTGTTATGGCACGGTTGAATAGGTTGTGCTCAGAAGAGGACAATGAAGACAATGAAGACAATGAAGGCGCAGTATGGGATGAGAGCGAGCATGAACGACGGGTGGGGCTGTTCGAGTGGGTGGCCGGCATTCAAACTGCAATCCACCGTTATCCTAATTGCCCCCTAGCGCTCTCAGGTCAATTAGAGATAACGGAAACACACTCTACAATCGCATCAATGCCCAGGGCTTTAAAGAATGTCAAGATGACATTCTAGTTGTATCCGGAATTGTGGAAGATATCCGAGACGCCCTCCTCGACTATCAGGTTAGTGACGACAAAACTCACACAGCTGCCGCTACTCAAATTGTAATGCTTCGATAGACGGCTCAGCAACGGACGATTTATGACCAGAGTTGCAGGTTGATTGTGAGTCGTTTAGCCTGTGTGTTGAGAGAACGCATCTGACGCTGGCCGTGGCTTCCAGAATAACGGTTCGGCCCTCCCCCCTTTCCCCTCGAACCAAACTCACCCGTACGCTGCCCAGCGGACCTATTGGTGTTGAACAGTTGTCGCCGTGCTCGTGGGGCCGGATATCAACATGGCAATCGCCGTGGCTGCCTCCGGGGCACGCGAGAAACTGTGCTGGAGGAGATTGAATTGTGGACCAGGGACTTCAAACAGTCCCCCGTCTTCTGGCTGAACGGACTCGCTGGGACAGGGAAATCTACGATTGCTCAGACAATCGCTGAACGTGCCTTTGCCGGCGGGCTACTAGGAGCATCCTTCTTTTGTTCGCGCGATTTCCAGGGCCGCAGCGACCTCCACTTCATATTCCCCACCCTCGCCTTCCAGCTGGCACACAAATACCCCAGCTTTCGATCCTACCTCGTCTCCCTCCTCCAGTCGGATCCGGACGTTGTTGACGAGTCGCTGTACAACCAAATGGAACGGCTGATTGTAGAGCCCCTACAGTCAGCCAACATTTCGACGGTGGTTGTGATCGATGCTCTCGACGAATGCAAGGATGAGGAGCCGTCGTCTGCAATCCTCTCCGTGCTGGGACGGTTTGTTGAAAAGATTCCCCAGGTCAAGTTTTTCATCACGGGTAGACCCGAGCCCCGGATCAAGACTGGATTCCGTCTCCCCCTCCTTGTGGACTCGACCAATGTCTTCGTTTTGCACGACGTTCACCCCAATTTGGTTAACAACGACATCCGGCTCTACCTAAAACACGAGCTTTTCGAATTAGCGCAACGCCGTCAGCTTGCCAGTTGGCCTAGTGACGAACACATTGAACTATTGTGCCACAGAGCAGGGGGTCTCTTCGTTTATGCCGTTGCGACTGTCAAGTTCCTGGATAGCAACGTTCATCTCCCCAAAAAACGACTTAATACGATCGTTAGCCTTCCAGAATGCTCGGTCCCCGAGGGCAAGACGCGTTTCCGTTTCGAGCCCAATACCACTCTCGATTCTCTATACACATCAATCCTCGAGATGGCCTTCAGCGAAGGAGACCCCGAGGCAGATTCCAAGATCCAGTCTACCATCGGCGCCGTAGTTCTGCTCGTCAACCCCCTTCCGGTATCTGGGATCGCTGAACTTATCGATCTGGACCCTGAAGAGGTCAGACTGTTCCTCACACTGGTTCAGTCGCTTCTCATCCTTGATGAAAGCCCCAACCCTGTAAAACCATTCCACAAGTCGTTCCCCGACTTCATCACCGATGACTCACGATGCCTCAATGCGAGGTTCTACATCTCACCTGGAAGTCTACACCTTACACTCGCCACAAACTGCCTGAGGCTGATGAATGACAGCCTGGAATGGAACCTTCTATCACTCCCCAACTATGCATTGAACTCAGATGTCAAGGATATGTCAACGAGAATCAAGGATCACATCAGTGTCGCTTTGGAGTATGCTTGCCGGTCCTGGCACGACCACCTCACCGAGACCAGGGGAGATGTAACCGATGCTATTCCCCATTTACGCTTCTTTCTAGAAGAGAAATTCCTGGCTTGGTTAGAAATCACTAGTGCCCTTTGGGCTGCAAGAGGAGCTGTTGTCGCATTGGAAAAACTGATGCCTTGGCTGCAGGAGGTCTGCTTGGGTTCTCTCTGCAGTACCACCCGATGCTAATACATACCGTAACTCAGGTTGCCAGGGACTATCAGCTTCTCAACACGACCGGAGACTGTTTTCATTTTGCAACCAGGTTTTTCGACGTTATCAGCGTCTCTGCCACCCACATTTACCATTCCGCGCTGGAGCTATCTCCTCTATCATCGATAGTCCGAAAGTTGTACTATCGCCAACGCCCCATTCCCTTGCCAAGGGTGGTAGTCGGGGTCCGGAATTCATGGGACCAGAGTACAATAACCCATATTAACGAGGATTACGAATGCGGGTACTGTGCTTGGTCGCCATGCTCCAAGTTCTTTGCCACACTGACAGAAAACGCCGTGAAGATCCGGGACCCACTCACCTTTGAGTTGCTCTCCACCCTCACCAGTACTGATGATCACCTCGCTGGTGAACTCGCCTATTCACCGGATGGGCGTTCCCTCGTCTGCCTCTCGGATACTGCCCTCATAATCTGGGATATCCAGACAGGTGGGGTGGCCAAAAGAATTGAATGCAGCGACATCCGTGGCGGTATCTCCCTGTTGTGGTCGTTGGATGGAGAGACAATCGGCATGATGACGACGAAGGGCGATCGTTCCGACGCTTTGCGTACGTATTGTGTTGCCTCGAGTGCAATCCGGTCCTTCGATAGGCTCCAGTCACGCGGCAACCCACATTTTTGGGCTCACGGCGAAACTTTTCGAATCACGACAATAATATTGGATGGCAGAACTCTAACCATCGACACCTTCCAGGCTGGGTCCACCCCCACCGACGTCCGATCATTCTCCATTCGGCCTGGAGTAGAAATAATCGAGACCAACTCCTTCTCTCCAAGTACAAATCGTGTTTCCGTTTCGACTCATGGTCTGCTCGTCATTTTGGACCTTCAGGACTCGAGGTGCCTACTGAGCGAATCGGGCGACTTTCATTCACACTCCTTCTCTTCCGACGGGGGTCTCTTTGCGGCTTTCCTACCGGGTGCTGGGGCCGTCCACGTCTGGAAATATGTCTCCAGCCGTTATACCCATTGGTGGGGATTCCTGTGTCAGGACGCCATCGACCCACAGCTCCATCTTCTATTCTCGCCAAATTTTTCGTCCGTCCTGGGAACTTTCGAAGATATTCTACGAGTGTGGCGTCTGTCTGATCACCATTCCGCTCCCCCCGACGATCGCCAACACCTCGCCGCCATTTCTCACGATGGTACTTACATCGCAACTACCAACGAAGGGCACCGTACCATCACGATCACTAACCCCCTTTTACCCACACCTTCCCAGTTCATCGATGCGGACACGGAGATACAAGCACTTGTCCTTACAGGCAACATCCTCTTGGCGGTATGTTCTGAAACGATCGC
>Ga0307511_10000455_pt1 | contig 44094 bp, 36 predicted proteins | sample 13_EM_MG_FD_200266 | JGI IMG/M metagenome (GOLD analysis project Ga0307511, IMG submission 200266) | Populus trichocarpa ectomycorrhiza microbial communities from riparian zone in the Pacific Northwest, United States - 13_EM | ecosystem: Host-associated > Plants > Roots > Unclassified | place... | reverse complement strand
CGATGCGCATTCTCTCATTGGTGGATTGGGTCGTTCCGCCTGTCATAAATACCAGGGCCTTGGCGGCGGTGCCGGTGCCTACCAGGAGGTTGTTCCCGGTAGTGTAGAGATAGGCGTCATTGACACCCCCCATTATATTTTGGGAGTTCTGGCTGCTGTTAATTCCCAGATCCACAAAGTTGACGAGTTCGGTACCGTTATCTGCCGTAGCGACCACATCGGAAGAGGCATTGACGCCACTGGAGCGATTCTGGATATTCAGTTGAAAGTAATTGTTGACCGAGCCTCTGGCTACTATGGCATTATAGGAGTTGGTAGTTCCCGCATCTACCAGAAATTTCTCCTGGTAGATGCCGGTAGTGAAGGCGGGAGCCGTGCCGATGCCCAGATTGCCTAAGCTGTCCAGGATCATTCCCTGTATATTGTTTGTGCGGAAACGCATACTGGTACTGTCCTTTGTGCCGAGGAAATTCGTAGCGAAACTGGTCCCTGTGTTGCCGGTAAGGGACCAGGAGGAGCCGCTGGTTATGGTAGAGTAGGGGAGTTTTTTCACCGTTCCGGATGCTATTGTTAAGATACTGTCTGTTGTAGCTCCGGTCTGCACTCCTGTTAAGGTCAGGGGATTCGTGCCGACCACATGAAGGACTGATGATGGCGTCGTAGTGCCAATTCCTACATTGCCAGCGCCATCGATGCGCATTCTCTCATTGGTGGATTGGGTCGTTCCGCCTGTCATAAATACCAGGGCCTTGGCGGCGGTGCCGGTGCCTACCAGGAGGTTGTTCCCGGTAGTGTAGAGATAGGCGTCATTGACACCTCCCATTATATTTTGGGAGTTCTGGCTGCTGTTAATTCCCAGATCCACAAAGTTGACGAGCTCGGTACCGTTATCTGCCGTAGCGACCACATCGGAAGAGGCATTGACACCACTGGAGCGATTCTGAATGTTCAATTGAAAGTAGTTGTTGATCGTGCCCCTGGCTACGATGGCATTGTAGGAATTGGTGGCTCCTGCGTCGACCAGGAATTTTTCCTGGAAAGTGCCGGTAGTAAAGCCGGGTGCGGCGCCGATGCCTATATTACCCAGGCTGTCCAGGATCATTCCCTGCGTATTATTGGTGCGGAGGCGCATACTGGTATTATCTGTTGTTCCGAGGAAATTGGTGGCGAAACTGGTCCCTGTGTTGCCGGTAAGCGACCAGGAGGAGCCGTTGGTTATGGTAGCGTAGGAGAGTTTTCTCACCGTTCCGGAGGTGATCGTTAGCAGGCTGTCTGTGGTGGCCCCGGTCTGCACACCTGTTAGTGTCAGCGGATTGGTGCCCACCACGTGGAGGGCTGTTGCCGGCGCGGTGGTGCCGATGCCCAGTCTTCCTGCAGACGTGAGGCGCATCGCCTCTGTGCCCGATGCCATTACATTGGCGGAGGTATAGACCAGCCCTGTACGAAAAGTAATAGGGATAGCCGCTTCTGAACCGAGCATCATTTGGGTGCCGTCATTGCCGAAGTAGGAAGTATTGACATTTGTTTTGGTGAAGGCGAACAGCATATTTCGTGTATTGCTTCCTGAGCCATATTGAACGACACTGCCTGTTTCATTGGCGGGGACATTGGATTCTCCGAATGCCATCCGGTTGGCCGAGTTATAAGCATAATTCGGATAGGTGGTTGCGGAAGAGACGATCGTCCCATTGACATCCAGTTTTTGTCCTGGCGTGGTTGTTCCGATGCCCACATTACCCGTATTGTAATAAATATTGCTGCCGGTTGTTGTCCATTGGGTGCCTGAGCCCGATGCGAGGAGCGTCCAGGCCGAGTTGGTGAAATAATAGAAGCCCTTTGTCCCGTCGGTCTGGTAGACGAGCAATCCTTCCGCCGGGCTGCTAATGGCGGTTCTCTGCGCTTGTGTCATCCGGGGCGCTAAAAAGCCTCTGGCGATGGATTTGACGTCCAGGGCTGCAGAAGCCTGGCCTGTTACGTAGGCAGGATCATCCGTGACAATGACGGTTTGGGCAGTGGCGACCTGGGAGATTGCCGAGGTTGCAAGGGCGATGTATATAAAGAGCTTTGGCTGCATATGATATCAATTTTGGCCAATTCGTGGATAGCTAATGCAATATCAATTCCGCTTCGGTTATTGTAACCGGTTTATGGTTGGAAGGAGTTGTATAAACTACCTTCAACTTTCCCGAATGATAATCGACGCCCTTTGCGTTTTCGAGCGGCATCCGGAACCGGCGTATCGAATTTGGGGTGTAAACGGCAATTCCTCTTACTGTTCCCACCCGAATCGTCTTCCCCTGCGCCGGTATATGATCCACGGAGATATCGCCATATACCGACATACTCCCCGTCCGGTGGAATGCCAGGTTCAGGACAGGTACGGTATCTGTTCCCCTTTCCAGTGAGAGGTCGGAAAGGCTGGTTTGTGTGGTGGATGGGCCCACGCGGATAATAACGGGTATGGATACTCCAAAAACGGGAATGAGGTGGACAGATATGGAGGAGTCTGGAACCGGCTCTTTTTCGCCAAGGGGCTTTTGATCGGGTATTGCCCGGAAGTAGATATGGGAGCGGTATTCTCCGGGTTGCATCCCGCCTGGCCTGGTAAGTTGAATTTTTACGAGCTGTGATTCCTGGGGGCCGAGGAAAACGCTATGGGGAAAGAACCGGACCCACTTGTCCGCGAAATTCTGTCCGGTATCCGGTTGACTGATTTCTTCAAAACCACCATCTTCTTTCATCCGGAGATTGATAAGGGAGATCACATATCGGGCAGTATCCCGCCCTGTATTGGCAAGATTAAGTTCCTCAATCCTTTTTGTCCCTTCAAAGATCACTCTTTGGGGTGTGAGCAACAGATTTCCCTGTGCCATCGACTGGAATGGGAAAACACCCCCCAGAAGGAGTAAGATGGGCAAAAATACCCGGTACCAGGTCAGCCGGATTGATCGGTTTCCCGGCAATCGTGACTTGTTCATTGTGAAAAGGGTTTTAAAGGAAACCGTTGCATCGGGCAACGGTTCTTTCATTTCAATGACTTTAGTTGTAGTTGACCGTTACATTAAAAGGGGTGGCAGAAACATACACACCGGCAGCTTGTGCGGCGCCTACATTCAAGGTGGCGCCGACATGCAGCGTCTGGGTACCGCCGGCGCTCAAGGCTCCATTTGACGGTGTTGGGGTACTGGTAAAAGTAGTGACGGTCATTGTATGAGAGGCCCCGTCGGTGATAGTCAGTGCGGAAGACGGTAGCGTGATGACATAGGTATAATTTGCCGTGCCGGCAATGTCGAAGGAGGCGGCTGCTACCGTCCCTGCGGTCGTGGGGAGCGTCACACCTGCAGTCGCGGAACGGATACTGGCGGGGGTCAGGACGACTGTACCTCCGGTGGTTGACTGAACGGCCACGTTGCCGAAATTCATGTCTACCGTTTTTGTGATGCTGATGGGCGTAACAATGGTAGCGGTAGCAGAGGCCGAGGCCGTTTCCTGTGCAAAAGCGATAGCGGAAGAGCCTGTGAGCAGGAGCGCCATAAGGATCAGTCTGGTCAGATTAGAGGGATTTGTGTACATTTTTTTAATTTTATAGTTTGAGAAATAGATAGCCGGCATTAACGTGGTTAATGCGGTATAAAAAATGTTAATCTTTTGAATGAAAAGGATGCGTACAGGAAGTTCGACGTAGCCGGGTCAGGCCAGTGGTCAGCCGGGGTAGGCTGACGTGTCAGGAGCTAAATTGAGCTATTTTTCTATATATATAAATTAACGGATATATAAATAGGTGTTTATACTTATTGAAATGTAATGGGTACCTCTGATCCATTATATCCCGGATCTTACCTTTTTTTGCCTTAAATTGCTCCTTTTTGTTCCGCAATAGTCTACAAAAATAGTATACATGTCGAGAGTGTTGATATTAGCCGCCTTCTTATACTTTCCTGCTTTTATATTGGGGCAGGGAGCCCGTCATTTGCAAAACGGCCCCTGGCGGGCAATCCTGCAGCGGAAGGATGGGAAGGACATCGTTTTTAATTTTGAAGTGAAAGACAGTGCCGGGAAAAAGGTCCTTTATATCCGGAATGCGGGGGAGCGTCTGTTGGTGGATGATATAACCCTTCAGGGGGACTCCGTGCTCATCCGTCTGCCATTTTTCGAATCCCAGTTCAGGGCTGTCCTGACCAAAGACGGCAACCTGGAAGGAGTCTGGCTCAAACGGGGGGCTGATAGTTACCAGTCCATTCCTTTCCGGGCATTTTACAACGAGTCTTTTCGATTCGCAACCGGGAAATCCGGGGGATCGGGGAAATCCCTGGGATCGGGGGGGACTGCCCGTGTGGATAACTCCACGCGTTCGGATAAATCTATGCTTGCAGATGTAGCGGGTCGCTGGAAGGCCGTTTTCCTGACACCGGACGGTAAGGACACTACCCTGCGGGTAGGTGAGTTTGAACAGCAAGGGCAACGGGTGACGGGCACCTTTTTAGATGCGGGGGGCGATCTTCGTTACCTGGAGGGGGTGGTTGTGGGTGATTCTCTGAAACTTTCCTGTTTTGACGGAGGGCATGCCTACTTATTTACGGCTCGTATCGAGGGCGATTCCCAACTGTCCGGGGGCTTTTTCTTTTCGGGAGCGACCAATTACGAGACATGGACTGCTGATAAAGATGCAGGGGCGAAATTGCCCGATGGGTTCACCATTACTAAATGGAAGAAGGATGCCGGTCCGCTGAATTTTACTTTCCGCGACATCGATGGTCATATGGTATCCTTCGGGGACAAACGCTTTTCAGGGAAGGTGGTGTTGGTCCAGATCATGGGTAGCTGGTGCCCGAATTGTATGGATGAGACCCGCTTCCTCAGTGGTTTTTATAACGAATATCATCTCAAAGGGGTGGAGATCGTCGGACTGGCGTACGAACGGAGTACCGATTTTGTCCGCTCGCAGACGAGTCTTCGCAGCTTCCAGGAACGATTGCAGGTTAAATATCCCATGCTGATCACGGGGGTGAGTGTAGGAGATCCGGAGCGTACGGAAAAGACCTTACCGCAACTGGAGAAGATCATGAATTTTCCTACTACCATATTTGTGAACAGGAGGGGGGAGATCGTGAAGATCCATACCGGTTTTAGTGGTCCCGGGACAGGGGTGCATTATGAAGAGCAGCAAAAAGAGTTTTATAAGACAGTGGATGGATTGCTGGCGGAATAGGCTGTGGGCTGGATGTTGCGGGCTCCCGGATGTTGCGGCCTCCTGGATGTTTTGGTAGGGCGGGGCCTATTTCCATAGGACGGTTCCTACATACTTTGATTGCTCAATAAGTCCCATATACCGGGAATCCTGGATATTCTCCCGGTTATCTCCCAGGACGAAGAATTTACCTGCTGGTATGCGGAGAGGCCCGAAATGGTCCCGGTTCCAGTTCTTTTTGTATATCCGGAAAATAGTGTCGTCGCGCATTCCGGGAGGCAGGATATACCTTTCACAAGGCAACTGGCAGCGTTGTACATAATTTTCTTCCAGGGGAGCGTATATGGTATCTGCGTAGGGAGGAATGGTATAGGAAAGGCTGCGGTCATAGACGATCCCGGCGGTATCTTTTTTATCGATCTTATAAATATGCATTAAGGAAAGATGCCGATCCTCATTTTGCCCGTTGACGTATAAAATGCCGGCCCTGATCTCAATGGTATCGCCCGGAAGGCCGCAAAGCCGGTGGGTCCAGATGCCAGGCCCCCTTTCCGGGGTTATGACCCGGTAGCATAGATACCGGAGCCGTCGGGGCTTTATCAGTTTGGAGGTAAAAAAGAACTGGCCGGGTTGAAGCGTTGGTCGGTTGGCGGAACTGTTCACCGAAAAAAACTGGAGCGCAAAGGTAACCCTGCCTATTATCCAGAGGACAATGACCAGGCCGGATAGGACGGCGGCGATTATAAGGGGTTTCAATGTTACGGTTATACAGGTATTTGGGGTCTGCCAAATTATGCAAGTTCTTTAAGACTTCAAACAGGGGGGCGGAAATTTCTGTAAATTGCACCCATGCAACCATACCTGGATCTACTGCAGCATATCCTCGAAAAAGGGGCGTCCAAGACGGATCGGACCGGCACCGGCACCCTCAGTTGTTTTGGTTACCAGATGCGATTTGACCTGGCTGAAGGATTCCCGCTGGTGACTACTAAAAAACTGCATCTGAAAAGCATTATTTATGAATTGCTCTGGTTCCTGCGGGGCGAAACGAATATAAAATATCTGAAAGAACATGGGGTCAGCATCTGGGACGAATGGGCTGATGCGAATGGCGATCTGGGTCCTGTATATGGTAAACAATGGCGTAGCTGGGAGGGAGCGGATGGGAAGGTGGTGGATCAGATCACGCAACTGATCGACCAGATCAAAAAAACGCCGGATAGCCGCCGTCTGATCGTGAGCGCCTGGAATGTGGCGGACCTGCCGGATATGGCCCTGATGCCCTGTCATATTATTTTTCAATTCTATGTGGCTCCTTCTTCGTCAGGGGGGGGCAGGGGGAAGCTGAGCTGTCAGTTGTACCAGCGCAGCGCTGATTCCTTCCTGGGCGTTCCTTTCAACATTGCCAGCTATGCGCTGCTGACCTTAATGGTGGCGCAGGTATGCGGGCTGGAGCCGGGTGAGTTCATTCATACGTTTGGCGATGTTCATCTTTATAATAATCACCTGGAGCAGGCCCGGTTGCAATTGACCCGGACGCCCTATCCTTTACCTGTCATGAAGCTCAACCCTGCGGTGAAAGATATTTTCGGATTCCGGTTCGAGGATTTCGCTCTGGAAAATTACCAGAGCCATCCGGCGATCAAAGCGCCTGTGGCGGTGTAATGCCCCGGCCCCACCCCCCGACCCCCTAAAGGGGGAGATAAAAATTCATCAGATTATTATGATAATAAGCCTAATCGCCGCAGCCAGTACCAACAATGTGATCGGTAAGGACAATAAGCTGCTTTGGAATTTGCCGAATGATATGAAGTTTTTTAAGAATACCACCTGGGGCATGCCGGTAGTCATGGGCCGGAAGACCTATGATGCTTTGGCCGGGCAGCCTCTGCCGGGCAGGTTCAATTTCGTGATCACCCGCAACAGGGATTGGGATCCGCATAATGAGAAAGTGAAAGTGGTGGATTCCCTGGGGGCAGCGATCCGGGAAGCCCGGGAGACGGATTGTAAGGAGATTTTTGTCATCGGGGGCGGGCAGATCTATTCGGAATCCATGGCGATCGCTGATAAAATATACCTGACCCGGGTGCATACTGTCGTCGAAGGGGATGCCTGGTTCCCGGTGATCGACGAAAAGGAATGGCAATTGACCAGCAGCCTGGACTTCCCTGTCGATGAGAAACATGCTTATGCTTATAGCTTCCAGGTTTGGGAGCGCAAAAATAAATGATAGGATGTACTCCCGCCTTCAGCTTGCTCAAAAATACCTGCAGTATTACCTGACTGCTTCCAACGGGAAAGGGCATGGTATTCATTCTCCTTTTGTTTTTGATTTTGTCCGCAGGGTGCTCAATGATGCCGGGGACTATCCGGAGTATGTTCTGATCGGGAACCTGCGCCGGCAATTGAAGAAGGACCGGACAAGGTTGGAAATTGAGGATATGGGGGCTGGCTCTGCTTTGAATGCCACCCGGCAGCGCAGTATTGGGGATCTTGCGAAACATGCGGCAAAACCGGCTAAGCTGGGGCAGCTACTTTTCCGGATAGCCCGCTATTACCGGCCCGGGACGATCCTTGAACTGGGGACTTCGCTGGGTTTGTCCACTGCTTACCTGGCTGGTGGGGGGGCACCTGCGAAGGGACGCAGGACCGAGGATGCTGTGGGAGGGGGGCGCGTATTCACGATCGAGGGGGCGCCTGCTGTGGCGGCGGTTGCGGAAAGAAATTTCCGGTCCCTTGGGTTGGGGAATATAGACCTGACGGTTGGAAATTTCGATGATGTGCTGGAGGGGACGCTGGGCAGGGCTGGTGTTGTCGACCTGGCCTTTGTAGATGGTAATCACCGGCTTGAGCCGACGCTGCGGTATTTTAATTCGTTGATGCGCCGGACATCCCCCTCGTCTGTGCTGATCTTTGATGATATTCACTGGAGCCCGGAAATGGAAGCGGCCTGGGAATCGATCAAACAGGATAGCCGGGTATATCTTACGATAGACCTTTTTTTTATAGGGCTTGTTTTTTTTCGGGATGAATTCAAAGTGAAGCAGGATTTTATTATCCGGTTTTAAATATTCTGCCAGGCCGGGCAGGAATGCAGGATTTTTTATATCTTAGTAGAGTTCGAGTTAAAAAATGGATTACTCTCTACAAAACGACCCCGGGCTGCTTATACTGATGAAACAAGGGGATGTGGCTGCTTTTACTGAATTATATAACCGGCATTGGAAGCCATTATATATTTCGGCCAGGAATATACTTCGCACTCCGGAAGCAGCCAAGGATGTTGTGCAGGAAGTATTCGCCTCTCTCTGGCAGAACAAGGCTGGTCTGGATATCCAGCATCCCAAAGCATATTTGCAGCAGGCCGTGCGTTTCCAGGTGTTCAAGGCGCTCCGTTCTGATAAGATGAGTTCGGATTTCTACCATCGCCTGACGGAGGCTTCCAATGAAATTATCATCGAGAATCCTCTTCTTTTTAAAGAGCTGCAGCATATCGTCGCTGAGCTTATACAATCGCTGCCGGAAGACTGCCGCCAGGCTTTTCTTTTAAGCCGGGATCAGAATCTCTCTTATAACCAGATAGCGGAGCGTCTTAATGTATCTGTAAAAACAGTAGAGAAAAAAATGTCCCGTTCTCTCCGATACCTGCGTATTGGCCTGGGCAGATCGCCTATTTCGTTGTTCCTTCTGATGGTTTTCACTTACTTCCAACGTTTTTTTTAACAAATTTTCTTTTTTTGGTAGGGTGACTCTTCTTTTTTGGTACTAAACATAGATACCATGGAGAAAGAACATTTCATACAACTGATCGACAAGTACTTGTCTCAGACGGCGACCCCTGCTGAACAGCGGCTCCTGGAAGAATATTATGCACATCTTGCCGCAAAGGGGCAGACGGACCTTTCTCAGGAAGATGAGGATGCAATAAGGGAGGAGATCCTGAAAAAGATAGTACTGGCTGAGAAACCGGGCAGAGGGCGTCTGATCTCCATGGGTTTCCGTAAGCGAGCCTGGATAGCGGCTGCCTTTGCCGGGGTATTGCTGTGTGCGGGAGGTTGGTTCCTGGTGCATTATAAAGGGCAAAACAGGGCTGCGATCGCAAAGGCTCCGTCTTTCCTGCAGAATGATATTGCTCCCGGCGGCAATAAGGCTGTGCTGACTTTAGGAGATGGCATGCGGGTAGAGCTGGATACGGCAAGGAACGGGACCGTAATGGCTCAGGGGAATATGAAGATCATGAAATTGGAGGATGGGCAATTGGCATATGGTGTAGCAGGTGCGGGCAGCGGAGCTAATGTGACCGGGGGTAATGCTGGCGGTGAAAATATTGAGGGGGGGAAAATTGTTTACAATACGCTTACTACTTCACGAGGTGGCCAATATAAAATCACGTTGTCGGATGGAACGCAGGTATGGCTGAATGCGGCCTCTTCTTTACGGTATCCCAGTGCCTTTGCGGGTAAGGAGAGGAGGGTAGAAGTCACCGGGGAAGCTTATTTCGAGGTGAGCCCCAGCGAATACAAGCCCTTTATGGTCAGGGCGAATGGAACGGAGGTACAGGTATTGGGGACGCAATTCGATGTAATGGCCTATGAGAATGAAGCGGAGCAGCACATCACACTGGCATCCGGTGCAGTGAGGATCAGTAAGGAAAATTCTTCCCGGGTCCTCAAACCCGGACAACAAGCCCGGCTATCGTCGTCAGAAGGTATCAGGGTAGTGGAAGATGCGGATGTGGACGAGGCCCTGGCCTGGAAGAATAATCTGTTCTCCTTTAACGATGCATCCATCGAGACGGTTATGCGACAGCTCGCCCGCTGGTATGATGTGGATGTTAAGTATGTGGGCATCGTCTCGCAGCATTTTAACGGGAATATCCCCAGGTCGGTAAGCCTGTCCAGGGTATTTGTCATGTTGGAATTGACAGGGAAGGTGCATTTCAGGATAGAAGGCAGGCAAATAATAGTATCCCCTGTATGATAACAGTAGTGTACCCTATTTAATATATTAAATATATCGAGGGAAGGGCCCAAAAAACCGGATCCTGGTTGCGACAGAATCCGGCAGAAGGCGCCGATAAATTTCGGGCCTGATCGGGCAATTCTCTAAGACATAGATGTAGCTGCTTATTAATTAACCCAAACACGACAAAAGTATGGAATTATTTTCCTGTAAGCACCGCTATGGAGCGGAATTACTAACCAAAATGGCATCGGTAATGAAATTAACCATCTCTTTATTATTGGCGACCTGCCTGCAGGCCCATGCCATGGGCGGTTTTTCACAAGAGATAACCCTTTCAGAACGAAACGCCCCGTTGGAGAAAGTCTTTAAGATAATCAGGAAACAGACCAATTATTTATTCCTGTATACCAGGGAAGAGCTGCAAAATGCCAGGAAGGTAAATATCGATGTAAGTGGCGCCAGCCTGGAGCAGGTATTGGCTTTGTGCTTTAAGGATCAGCCGCTGCAGTATACTATAATGGAGAAAACGGTTATCGTCAAGCATTTGACGATGGTGAGCGCCGAGGCTCCACCTCCATTGCCCCCTGTTATCGTGAATGGAATTGTTACCGATTCGGCGGGCCATCCCCTGCCCGGTGTCACTATCCTGGTCAAGAATACGAAGATACAGGGCGTTACTGACGCATTCGGAAAGTTTAAGCTGAATGTGCCTTCCGCTAATTCGATATTGGTATTTACCAGTGTCGGATATCTTAAAAAAGAGGTGTCTGGCGGAAGTGGTGAGGTCCTGACAATTATCCTCAATAATAATCCCAAAGAGCTGAATGAGGTTGTGGTTACGGGATTTGGAGAGAGCAGGAACAGGAGAAGTCTCGGTTATTCCATAACGCAGGTATCGGGTGATGACATTCGAACGGCCAATGCTGTAAGCCCCATCGCCGCTTTACAGGGAATGGTGCCGGGGCTGCAGGTACAATCGGGTGTTGGCGGCCCGCAGGCAACGACGCGCTTTTTAATAAGGGGCAGCGCCTCATTGGACCCTTATCAGAATCAACCGCTGATAGTAGTGGATGACGTAATTATGGATGATAATGTGGTATTGCCCAATAAAGGCAACGCCCAGGATTTTGGCAATATACTTAAAGATATCAACCCGGATGATGTCGAATCGGTTAGCGTATTAAAGGGAGGCGGTGTTACGGCTTTATATGGCAGCCGTGCGTCTAACGGGGTGATTTTAATAAAGACCAAAAAAGGATTCACCAGCAGAGGACTGGGCATTTCGTTCACACAGAGAATGCAGTGGGACGTCCCATACAAGACGGTTGATTTTCAAAACCGGTTTGGCTCCGGACTGGGCCTGACGGATTTTACGACAGGAACTGACAGCGTCCTGCAAATCGACCCCAGTACGTATGGGTATAATTTTGGACCGGAGATGACCGGGCAGACTGTTAGAGATATCACGGGAAAAATAGTCAAGAACAATCCAAGGCCGCATAACATTTTGGACGCGTTCCGTACGGGCTTTATGCGCAACACCAACGTCAGCATATCCGGAGGAGGTGAAAGAGGCACGTTCAGGCTTTCCTACTCCGATCTATCCTCCGGAGGAGTCGTTCCCAACAATGATCTGAAAAGGAACAGTATCAATCTCAGGGCTACACAACGCCTCGCCAGTGCAGTCCTGGTCGATGCCAATATAGCCTATACTCACTCCAATGTATTGAATCCGGCCTATAACGGCGGCCCCGCAGAAGGGCCGGGCAACGGAGGTATCGCCAGCACTTTTGTTTATGGCGGCGTTCGGAATTATGATACCAAATACTGGCTGAGCCACTATATCGACCCGGTTAATGGCGGCGTAAATCAGAACGACTATTCCGGGTTGTCCTATGTATGGTTCTCCCTCTTTCAGAATCAGGCACGACAGGTGGAAGATAATTTCAGGGGCAGCGTGGATCTAAAAGCTACTTTGACCCGGGGGCTCGTTCTCGAAGGAATTGCCAGCCTCGACTACTTTGGCCGCAATAACGAGAACAAACAACGAGGACAGGATATCGGTTTTGCTACTCCAAGTTATTCAACGTATGTGGCCAATGTGCGTTCCAACCGTTACAGGGCCAACCTCAACTATTCCGCCAAATTAAATAGCCTGATGAACCTGGGTTTCCAGATCGGGGTCGAACAGATCAGCAACATCGGCAGCGGAGTGACCAGCACCATGAATGGCGCCGTCTTACCCGATGTCTACAGGCTTTCGAATTCTTCAAAACCTGCGACCACTACGGAAGACAGACCTAATCAATTCCGGACAAATGCTGCCTTCTTTCAAGGCAACCTGTCCTTCCGCGACTATCTCTATCTCGATGTCTATGGAAGAAATGAATGGAATTCCACCCTGGTCTACAATGACGCTCATGGAAAATATTCCTATTTTTACTCCGGGGCGGACCTGGCCTGGGTTTTTACGGATGCGTTAAAACTGCCCGGGTTCTTTGACTTCGGCAAATTACGCTTGTCTTATGCACAGGTGGGTGGTGGCACCAACGCATATACCGCCAATACAGGTGCTTTCGTCGCCAATTCCCCTTATATAACCAACACCGGAGCTTCGGTCATTAATTATTCGTATAGTTCTACTACCTTACCCAACCAATCCCTGGTACCCACCCAAACAAGCAAAATAGAGGCCGGATTGGAACTAAAAATGTTCCACGACAGATTGGGCGCGGATGTCACTTATTATACGCAGGATAGTAAGAACCAGATCATCAACTTTTCCGTGCCCCAGACATCCGGCGTAACAGCCGCACTGCTTAACGGAGGGACCGTACGCAACAAAGGATGGGAAATACGCCTGACAGGTAGACCGATACAGTCAAGATCTTTTTCATGGAATACCTACATCAACTATGCACGTAACAGCAATACCATCATTTCTCTTCCGTACGGCTTGAATTTTATCCAGTTAGGCGGCGGCGACGGCTTCCAGGTCATCGCCAAAAAAGGCGGCGAATATGGCACCTTGACTGCTACCTACGGATATGCGCATTATCAGGCCCAGGACGCCCATGGCAATCCCATCGCAGATCCTGCGAATGGCAAACGCGTGCTTAGAATAGGCGGCGCCAGCAGTTCATCGGTATATGTAAGGGCGCAGAATTATGCGCAGGCCACGGACAAACAGCCTGTTATTGGTTCTATTACTCCTAAGTTCATGGGCAACTGGCGTAATGATTTCAGTTATAAGAATTTTTCATTGAGCGTTATACTGGATTCTAAATTCGGGGGAAAGATCTATTCCTTAACGGAGGACTATGGCTCCTGGCTGGGAAGCATGCAAAGCACCTTGCCAGGCAGAACCAATGCGTTGGGCGGCATTACCTATACGAATGCAGGTGTTACCCGGCCAAGCGGTGTTATCATGGATGGCGTTTACCAGCAGGGAACGGTTATTACGGGGCTGGACGGCCAGCAGCATGATCTTTCCGGGATCAGTATGCGTCAGGCCTATACCAACGGGTGGATACTACCTACCAATGCAAGCAGCATGTATCAAAATACGCATAGCTGGGCGAACGGGATCAGAGAATCGGCCATCTTCACCTCTTCCTGGGTGTCGTTGCAGCAGGTGTCTTTTGGCTATAACCTGCCTGCCGGGATAGCCGCTAAAGCTAAAATGAACAGTCTTCGCCTGTCTTTAACCGGATATAACCTGATATACATATACAATAATGCCCCGGATCATGTAAACCCGGATAACCTCAGCAGCAGCGGCTCCGATGCTATGACCGAGACATCGGCCATGCCTTATATCCGCAGTTTTGCATTTTCGATTTTCGGCAACTTTTAATAGCAGTGCAGAAAAATTTATAAGAAGGTTAAAAAAAGATAGTCATGAAAAATTTTCGTTCAATATATATAACGATATTGTTTTTAGGTATCCTCTTTGTGTCCTGCAAAAAGCAATTTGCAACCATGAATACAGACCCGGATTCCGTGTTGAGCATTCCGCCAGAATATGAATTTACTTCCGGCCTGCTGGCGATAAACAATAATACCGGTGAAAATTATTGGGATTACGATCGGGCCATTTATTATTGGGCACAGAGTTTTTCTTTTCAGGATGCACCCAGGGTAACCGTATATAATGGTTTGGGCAACCTGAACGTGCGGACCGGTAACTTTTATACCAATGTAGGCTACCAACTGGTGGATGTCATACACAAGATAGACATCCTCTCAGACTCCGCAAAAGCCAAATATGTCTATTTACGGGCTATCACAGGCATCCCCCTGGCCTATTACGCCTGGTACACCTCCGATGTACAGGGCAGCATTGCCTATACACAGGCATTTAAAGCAAGATATACGATACCGTCATTGCTGACTCCCACCTATGACACCCAGGAGGCTCTATATGATACGCTGGACAATCAGTTAAAAGCGATTGTAACCATATTAAAGTCCAATCAACCTGTTACCCAAAAAGACCTGGGGGTAAATGATGTTTATTATGGAGGTAATGTCACCAACTGGATAAAGGCCGCCAACAGCCTTAGATTAAAAATGGCCTTCAGGCTGATGAAACAGAACCCGGATAAATTAAAGTCCATTGCGACGGAAGTCTTAGCCGATAATATAGGCGTCATCAACGACCCGTCGGAAGACTGGACATTTGTCGAAGGTCCGAATGTCAACTTCGGAGACGACCCCACCAACAACCAGGCTGTATCCGGATCAAAGAATATGGTGGATTTTATGTGGAATACAAAAGATCCCCGTATCAGGGTATTTTATAAACCCGCGCCTCTCGACAAGGACATGTTTGATTCCGCAAAAGCTCAGGGAGCCTTGCCCGCCTCCCTTGCATGGGACGGACAGCTCTACCGTGGCCAGTATGTCAACCCGGATGCGTCAAAGAATACTGCCCTTGCCTATTATTTTACTCCCATCAACTTTACTTATAAAGGAGCAAAACAGACGTTGGACTACGCATCGTCCATACAGATCAAATTGTTTTACGGACTAAGAGATGGTGGCGGCGGATTGGTTACTTTTCCCCTTATTACTTATGCCGATATCTGCTTCATGCGGGCTGAACTGGCCGTAAGGGGAATAACGGGTGAGAACGCGCAGGATTGGTACACAAAAGGAATAGCAGCATCGCTGGCGAATTATGATGCCATGGCCCAGGCGGCGGCGCTCCCGTCCTATACCCCGCTAACACCGGCCGAAGTGACACAATATGAGACGCAGCCGGGTATTGCCTATGATCCGACGAATGCCCTGGAGCAAATTCTGGATCAGCAATATATCAATTACTTTAAAAATCAAAATGAAGCATGGGCGCTGATCAAAAGGACAGGATATCCCAGTGTCAGCGGGAACCTGCTTCAATTAGAAAAAGTCTTTGTCGATGGGGTGGAGCAGGCAATGCCCAGAAGGTTTGTTGTAACGTATCCATCTTTAACCGATTTGAATTATAAAAATGTAGTATCCGCTATTAATGCACAGCAACAGAATCCCGATTTTAGTACACCAGATGACATTACCGGCCGCGTTTGGTGGGATAAGAAATAGGCCACATGGTTGAGCACACACTTGAGGTTTGAGTAAAAAGCTCCGGTTTTATACCGGAGTTTTTTCATAAATGGGGTTTATTAATTAGATTTAATTATGCAGATAGCTTTAATTATACGGGGTGTTATAATTATACGGGGCGCCATGCGAAAAGCAGCATTTATTATTTTTTTGTCCTTTCTGCGATGGATGACCGCCCGTTCCCAGGAGGTGACCTATCAGACGGTGGAGCCTATTTTTCTGAACAGGTGTGTTGCGTGCCACCGGCCGGGTGATGCGGCTCCTTTTTCGTTGACGACGTATGCCGATATTTCTAAAAGAATATCTTTCATAAAGGAGGTGATCACCAAAAGTTATATGCCGCCATGGCGGGCCGATGTGCATTACAGGGATTTCGCCAATAACCGTATGCTGACGGAGCAGGAGAAGAAGACTTTGCTGGAGTGGATAGATAATAAGGCGCCGAAGGGCGCGAACCCGCTCGTTGCTGCCAGGAGTGGGACGACAAATATTTCGGAGAAGGAGAAATTGCAGTCTGTTGCTGCCAGGGAGGAACTTTTGAAGGTGACCGCATACAGGCGAAAGCCTGATCTTACGCTGAAGATTGATTCCGCCTTTACGGTGAAGGGGGATAATCTGGAACGATTTATCCTGTTCAAAGTGCCTTTTGAATTTTCTGAAACCCATACTATTGAGGCCATCGAATTTTTCACCAATAACAAAAGGATCCTTCATCATATTAATTATGGATTTTATGAGGTGGCGGATACGGCTGTCGATATATATGGGGGGCGGACCTTTATCAATACAACGGAGGAAGAAAGTCCGAAACAGGATCCCTACGGTGCGGTGAAGAAAAGAATGACTTATTACACCGGATGGATTCCGGGGGCTTCCCCGGAGAGTTATCCGAAGGATTTCGGATGGGTCCTGCCCAGGCGGGGGGTGATATTGTTAACGGCTCACTATTCGGCGATCGCCCAAGAAGAAAAATCGGTGGTTGGGGTGAATCTTTTTTTCAGGAAGGATTCCGTTAAAAGGAGCGTCCGGATCATCAGTCTTGGATCGGGTGGAATTGCCGAAAATGATATTTCCCCTCCTTTATTCATCCCGGCGGCCCGGGTCAGCACTTTTCATTTGAAGGTGAAAACACAGGAGGAGCAGTCGCTGCTGTGTGTGTGGCCGCATATGCATTTATTGGGGAAGGAGTTCTACGCCTATGCGGTAACTCCTTCAGGTGATACGATCAACCTGGTGCATATCCCCAACTGGGATTTCAGGTGGCAGGAATTATATAAATTCAAAAAACTGATAAGGATTCCGAAGGGGTCCGTAGTGAATATGGATTGCACATATGACAATACTGCGGATAACCCTTTCAATCCTAACAGCCCGCCCAGGGGAATCTTCTCCCTGGGGGATATGAGCTCGACCAATGAGATGATGACCCTGCTGCTTATTTATGTTGCCTACCAGGATGGGGATGAGCAGATATTACCGGAGGAATAATAAGGGGCGCCGGGCGTGGTTGCCGAGTTCAGGACCGAGGGTAAAAGGGCGCTCCGATATTTTTTTAGGAGCGCGTAGGGGTGAACCTTTAATAGGTTGTCTTATAATCAAACCTATTGTTATCAAAGGAGTTATCTTTGATGGATGTCATCAGTCTGACAGGAAAATGGTAAATTTTACAGGCAATTTGCAATCGACGGATCTGAGTCGGGAGGACTCGTTTGAGCAGGTTTTTAGAGCAAATTTTAAAAGCCTGCATTCATATGCCTGTACAATAATGAAAGATCCGATGGCTGCCGAGGAGGTGGTGCAGACTATTTTTGTAAGGCTATGGGAGAAAAAAGAGGACATCGAGATCCGGGAGAATATTTCGGTTTACCTGTACAGGGCGGTACACAATGCGAGCCTTAATCAGTTAAAGCACCTGAAAGTAAGATCCGCCTATCAAAATTATACCATGCGCCGACATACACCAAATGATCATGAAAAAGCCTCGGGGAAACTAATGCTGGGCGAATTGGAACAAAAGTTGGAAAAGGCGCTCCTTGAGTTGCCCGAGCAATGCCGGACGATCTTTCAACTGAGCCGGTTTGAAGACCTGAAATACAGGGAGATTGCCGATAAATTGGGGCTGTCCATCAAGACAGTGGAGAACCAGATGGGAAAGGCCTTGCGGTTGCTCCGGCTGAAGCTGGTGGATTTCCTGCCGTTCATTTTTATTATTATTAATCACTTTATATAAAGAATGTTGATGTGACAGACAACTCAAACGATAAGATAGATGATCTGCTGGTGAAGTTGGTACTCGGGGAGGCTTCCTCAGCCGAGTTGAGCCAGGTAGAGGAATGGGTATCTTCCAGTCCGGCTAATGAACGTTATTTAGCTGATTTTAGGCGGATCTGGGAAGAAAGCAGGAATCTGGCTATTCACAGCACGGTGAATGAAGATGCTGCCTGGAAGGATTTCCGGCGGCGCGTGGGGGTCGATGCGGGAAGGGGGGGCATTGGCAGCGGGGGGATCGGGGGCGGGGGGAAGAGCGTCAGTATCCGGTCCTGGCTCCGGGTGGCTGCTGTTTTTATACTGTTGCTTGCCGGCGGCTGGCTATATTATAATTATGAGCATAAGGGGGCAACTTTTATAGCTGTTCATTCCAATAACGATGTTGTTACGGATACCCTGCCGGAGGGTACGATCATCACCTTGAATAAACAATCCTCCATCCGGTATGAGAGACTCTTTGCCAGTAATTCCAGACGGATTGAACTGGAGGGCGAGGCGTTCTTTAATGTGGCGCCGGATAAAAATAAACCGTTTATGGTGTACGCAAAGGGCGTCCTCATTAAAGTGATCGGTACGTCTTTCAATGTGAAGGCGGAGAGGGATGCCACGGAAGTGATCGTAGAGACGGGGAGGGTAGAAGTGAGCAGTAATGAACATACTATCAGTCTGGGGTCACATGAAAAGACGCTGGTCAGCGGGAACAATCCGCAGCTTGTCAAACAGGATAATAAGGACGATCTGTATAATTATTACCGGACAAATAAATTCGAGTGTAACGGCCTTCCCCTGGGACGCCTGGTGGAAAAACTAAATGACGTGTATAAGGCGCATATTGTGATCGGCGATAGCCGGCTGCGGGACCTGCCTTTGACAACGACTTTCCGGGATGAATCCCTCGACGAAATCCTTTTGGTGATCTCCCGGACGTTTAAGATCACCCCTGTCCGAAACGGAGCCGAAATCATTCTAAAATAAGCAGGCCGCTTAACCCAACTGGTCGGCAATCTGACATGAACTTTATTACCCGATCCCGAAAAATATGGATCCTGCAAATACTGGTCCCGTTGTGTGTATTCTTTTTATCGTTGTCGCAGGTGCATGCGCAGGGGAAACTGGACAAGCGCATTTCCATTACCGTTCGCCAAAAGCCTTTGACAGAGGTGTTGGAGGAAATTGGTCGTAAGGGAGATTTTTATTTCTCTTATAATACGACTATTATCAAAGGGGATAGCCTGGTGGATGCCGTGGTGAGGGATGGAACTATAAAGCAGCTACTGGATAAGTTGCTGGGAGGAAATTACGAATACACAGAAAGCGGCAGGTACGTTATCATCTTACAAAGAACACCTGCTCCGCCGGTGAAAGTATATACCATTAGCGGCTACGTGATCGATGGGGCCACGAAGGAAAAAATAAGCAATGCCAGCGTATTTGAGAATAACCAGTTAGTCTCCACGCTGACTGACACCAGCGGGTTTTTCCGGTTGAGGCTAAAGGATAAAAAGGGGCATGCCGCCATTGTGATAAGCAAGCAATTATACCAGGATACTCTTCTGCTGGTAGAAGCCGGCTATGACCAGCAGTTTACTTTTATCATAGAACAGGCGCGGGTAACGGAATTATCCCCTTTTGTAGTTAATCATCATGTTGAAAGGACCTGGCTGGGGAGATGGTTCCTCTCTTCCAAGGAGGTCATTCAAAGTATGAACCTGATCAATTTTTTCGCCGATAAGCCTATCCAGTTCTCGCTGACGCCCGGGCTTGGCACGCATGGACAAATGGGGTCGCAGGTGATCAATAAATTTTCTCTGAATGTAATAGGAGGCTATACGGCTGGCATCGATGGATTTGAAATAGCCGGGGTCTTCAATATTGATAAGAAAGAAGTTAAGTATGTGCAGTATGCGGGTGTTTTTAACGCTGTGGGAGGAAAAGTAACAGGAATGCAGATTGCCGGCGGATATAACCTCGATCTGGATTCTATGCATGGCTTTCAGGCTGCGGGGGCAGGCAATAATGTAAAGGGAGGGCTCAGGGGCGTTCAACTGAGCGGGGTCTTCAACCGGGTGGAGAAAGCGGTGTCCGGTCTCCAGGCAGCAGGCGTCTACAACCAGGACCTGGATTCAATGAAAGGTGTCCAGATGAGCGGCGGCTACAACTATGTGCGAAAGGATGCGACCGGCTTTCAGGCTGCGGCACTCCTCAACGACGTAAAGGGGCGAACCAGTGGAATGCAACTGGCAGCAATAGCCAATAGCAGTAAAGAGGAGATGAATGGGGTGCAGGTGAGCGCTCTTTTTAATTATACCCGGAAGTTGAAAGGGGTCCAGATTGGGTTGATCAATATCGCGGATACTTCTATGGGGTATATGATCGGGTTGATCAATATCGTTAAAAGAGGATATCATACACTCACGATATCTTCTAATGAGGTGCTGCCGGTGAATGTTGCCTATAAGACAGGGAGCCGCAGGTTATATAGTATCCTGCTGGCCGGCGTGGGCATAGGCATGAATGAAAAAGCTTATTCCGTTGGCTTCGGAATCGGCAGCGAGCTTCCTGTAACCAGGCGGCTGGCCTGGGTTACGGAACTCTCTATGCAGGATTTTTATGTAGGAAGCTGGAAGAACACTCCTGTATTATACCGTTTGCAATCCTGCCTGCAGGTACAGTTGGCAAAAAAGATCTCACTTTTTGCAGGGCCTGCTTTTTCCATATATGATGCCAACCACGGGTATCCTTCACCGGGCTATAAGACTATGCCTGCAACGACCTCGTTTGGTTGGACTGCGGGCATAAACTTTTTTTAGTGACCCCGTGGGGGTGGAGGGAGTGCGGGGTGTCTATATTCATACAAGGGTTTTTAATAACCATTAAAAAAATCAAGTATGGATAAGACTATTTTACCCCCATGGAGAATGATCGGAAAGATGATCCTGTTCCTCTTTTCTCTTCAGGGCTCCGTCCTGACAGCCGCCGCACAAATAAGAGAAGAACACTCTAATATAGGCTTGACCTATCCCATAAGCAGCAATGGTACGAGGGCTAAGCAGTATACCAATACTTTTTCGCTGAATGTACTGGTAGGGATGTCCGCATCGGAAAAGGGCGTGTCTATTGCGGGCTTTTCAAACATTATTTTAGATAGTGCATCCGGTCTGCAGATCGCAGGGTTCTCCAATCATGTTTACAACCGCGCGGAAGGAGTTCAGATAGCCGGATTTATGAATTACATCAGAAACAGCTCGTCAGGAACGCTGGCTGCGGGATTTATGAATATTACGGGCAGCATGAGTGGGGTGAGCGTAGCGGGGTTCGGCAATATCTGTCGGCGGAATTCATCGGCCGTGCAGGTAGCGGGTTTTATGAATAAGGCTGCGAATGCAGGCACACAGGTGGCTGGGTTTATCAATATTGCCAAAAAAGTAAGAGGCGTCCAGATAGCCGGGTTTATCAATATTGCAGATAGCAGCGACTATCCGATCGGGATAGTGAACATTGTTAAGAATGGGGAGAAGGCGATCGGGGTCAGCACTGATGAGACATTGACTACGCTGTTATCGTTTCGGTCGGGAGGGCGTAAGTTATATGGCATTGCGGGGATCGGGTATAATAATAAAGGAAGCCGGCAATTAGCTGCCTGGGAGGCTGGTATGGGCGGGCATCTGATCACCACTGATTACTTTCGTCTGAATGTGGAACTGGTAAGCATTGGCCTGAGTGATTTCAAGAATGGAGAATATTTCAGGTCCTCTCTCCGGGTGCTACCGGCTCTTCGTCTGGGTTCACGGATTGAACTATTTGCCGGGCCCAGTTTCAACTATCTGTATTCCCATAAAGGGCAGGGGGAGGAGCTGATTGCTCATTATTTATGGAGCGATCAAACTAACAAAGACTTCCACGGGCTTTACTTCGGCTGGACCGGGGGACTTCAGGTCCGGTTGTGACCGGGGCCTGCTCTGGCTGGAGCCGATCGATCCGGGCATTTTAATTACTGATTACTCATTTAATATTTTGTTATGCGTTTACCTGTTATCTATGTAAAAATGTTTTTGCTCTTTTTTTCTTTGAGTGTCTTGTCGATGCCTCTTTCGGCGCAGATGAAACATACCATCACCGGATCGGTCCGTGCGCGGGCTACCGGAGAAAGTATCATCCGGGCTACGGTCATTGTGGTTGGCAGGAATATAGGGGTCACTACCAATGACTATGGGTTTTATTCGCTCACGCTTCCGGATGGTAAATACACGCTCGTCATTTCGGCGGTGGGCCGTCAGCCGCAGACCCTCGATGTTATACTGATGGAGAATATGCAATTGCCGACTTTGCTGGAAGAGCAGGGGCAATTGCAGGATGTGACAGTTACCGCCCAGGCCAGGGGCCGGAGTATCCGCAGTGCGCAGATGGGGATTGAACATATTACCACGAAAGAGATAAAGAATATACCCGTATTGTTCGGTGAGCGGGATGTTATGAAGACATTACAACTTTTGCCTGGCGTGAAATCTGCTGCTGAAGGTAATAGTGGCCTGAATGTTCGCGGGGGAGCCACTGATCAGAACCTGATCTTGCTGGATGAGGCTCCTGTGTACAATGCTTCTCATCTGCTGGGGTTCTTTTCGACGTTCAATTCTGATGCGATCAAGGATGTTACGTTGTATAAGGGAGACATGCCTGCTCAGTATGGCGGCCGGTTATCTTCCGTAGTGGATGTCCGGATGAATGATGGGAATAACCAGGATTTTCATGTCAATGGAGGAGTGGGGCTGATATCGGCCAAACTGAATGCGGAAGGGCCGATCGAAAAAGGACAATCGTCTTTTCTTATCAGCGCCCGGCGGACGTATGCGGATATGTTCCTGAAGCTTTCCGGAGATTCTACCAAGAATAAGAACAGCCTGTATTTCTATGACCTGAATGCGAAATTGAATTTTACGCTGAGCCGCCGGGATAAGCTGTATGTTTCCGGGTATTTTGGAAGAGATAACTTATCGAGTGCAGATATTTTCGGTATTAACTGGGGGAATGCCACGGCGACTGTTCGCTGGAATCATACGTTCGGCCCCCGGCTGTTCTCGAATACGTCACTTATCTATAGTAATTATGACTATAAACTGAAGTTCAGTAATAATGGGAGTCAGTTCGGGGTGGTGTCGGGGCTGAGGGATTTTAATTTTAAGGAGGAGCTGCAGTTCTATCTCAATCCCCGGAATAATGTTCGCATGGGCTTCAACGCTATCTACCATACGCTGAATCCCGGCGTGCTGGATGCAGGCGGCCCCAAGAGCGGGGTGAACGATACCAGTTTTCAAAAAAGGTATGCCCTGGAGAATGCTGCCTTTATCAGTAATGACTGGAAGGTCACGGAAAAACTAAATATTTCTTATGGGGCGAGGTTGACAGCTTTCAGCTCGTTGGGGAAAGGGGATTTTTACACGGTGAATGCAGACGGGCGGGTGACCGATACGCTGCATAACCTGGATGGTCATATTGTAAAGACCTATTATACCCCGGAGCTGAGATTAGCTTTTAGCTATCAATTGGGGGCTGCTGCCTCTATCAAGGCCAGCTATGCCGGGAACACGCAGAATATGCATTTGCTGTCTACGTCCAACGGCGGCTTCCCTACCGACAGATGGGTGGTAAGTAATAATATGATCAAGCCGGAACGTTCACATCAGGTGTCGCTGGGTTATTATAAGAACCTGCAGGACGACAAATATGAATTAACGGTGGAAACGTATTATAAGGCCCTGGAAAACCAGATCGATTACCGGGATGGGGCCAATGTGGTGAGTACCGGGACGATAGAGACAGAGCTGTTATATGGGAAGGGACGTGCTTATGGGGTGGAGGGGTTGTTGCGGAAAAAGACGGGAAGGCTGACGGGCTGGATCGGATATACCTATTCAAAGTCTGAGAAAAAGATCGATGGCATTAATAATGGGGATTGGTACAATGCCGTTCAGGACAGGCCTCATGATATTTCCATTGTAGGTATGTATAAGCTGGACCGCAAATGGATGTTGTCCGCCAGCTGGGTATATAATACCGGCAATGCGGTAAGTTTTCCCAGCGGCAAATACAGGGCGGATGGCCGTACCGTGTATTATTATTCGGAGCGCAATGGCTATCGGATGCCTGCGTACCATCGCCTGGACCTGGGCGCTACGGTACAGTTGAAGCAGAAAAAACATTTCTCTTCGGAGCTGGCCTTTGGTCTGTACAATGCGTATGCCCGGAACAATGCTTTTATTATAACCTTCCGGGACAATAAGGATGACCCGGGTAAGACAGAAGCTGTGCAGACCACTTTATTCAGTATAGTACCTTTTATTTCCTACAATTTTAAATTTTAGAAAATGCGCTATAAAATCTTATCAGTTGGAATGACTGCTGTATTCATGGCATTGATGGGTTGTCAGAAGGTGATCAACCTGGACTTAAAAGCCGAGACGGGGAAATATGTGATAGAAGGCAATGTTACTGATCGCCCCGGTCCTTATACCGTTACGATCAGTCAAATTGAGAAAGTTACGGAGGACTATGTTTTTAACGGGGTGAGTCAGGCGAGCGTAATGATCCGTGATAATGTGGGTGGGAGTGAGGTGCTGCGGGAAACGCAGCCAGGTATTTATCAGACGGCGACTCTAGCGGGCGTGGCAGGCCGGACTTATTATTTGAGTATTACCATCGGAGACAAGCATTTTACGTCCACCTCCGTCATGCCTTACCGGGTGCCTCTGGACAGTCTTTATATAGAGGAGGTATTTAACTGGTCCAAAACGGTGAAGGCTGTCGTGCCGGTATTTACGGACCCTCCCGGGAAAGGTAATTGTTATCGGGCTAATGAATATATAAATGGGAACCTGGATAAGGGGCTCTATTATCAGAATGATGATTTTACCGACGGAAAGACGAGTACCTGGGCTTTATTAAGACAGGATCCCGACAGTACCCTGCATCTGAATGACCAGGTGGATGTGGAAATGCAATGTATTGACAGCGCCATGTATAAATACTGGTATAGCATGGATCAGTCGTCACTGGGTAATGGCAATGGCCTGGCGGCTAATCCGGTCACGAATATACAGGGCGGAGCGCTGGGATATTTCAGCGCCCATACTTCACAGACGAGATCTATCATTGTAAAGTAGTAGTTTTGCAGCCTTGCATTCATCTTTACCAAAAGAATTTCTGGCCTCCCTGGAAGGGATCGAAGGTTATGATGCCGCTGCATTTGAAAAGGTACATGCGGATGGGAAACAGGTGACTTCTATCCGGGTCAATCCGTTGAAGGTGTCGGAGGGTCCGGCGGGAGTGGGGGGGAGTATCCCCTGGTCTTCCTTTGGCTATTACCTGGACGAACGTCCTTCTTTTACCTTCGATCCCTTGTTCCATGCGGGCGCTTATTACGTGCAGGAAGCGTCCAGCATGTTCCTGGAGCAGGCATTGCGGCAAACGACGGATCTTTCCCGGCCTCTGAGAGTATTGGACCTGTGTGCGGCCCCGGGTGGTAAATCCACGTTGATACAGTCCCTGTTATCCCCTGAGAGTCTCCTGGTGAGCAATGAAGTGATCCGGACGCGGGTGAGCGTTCTGCAGGAGAATATGACGAAGTGGGGGGGCGCTAATGTTATCATCACCAGCAATGATCCCCGGGACTTCCAACGGCTGGAGGATTATTTCGACGTGATCGTGGTCGACGCTCCCTGCAGCGGCAGCGGCCTGTTCCGCCGGGAACCGGAGGCCATCGGGGAATGGAGCGCAGAAAACGTACAGCTCTGTCATCAGCGGCAGCAACGGATATTAACTGATTGCTGGCCCGCTCTCCGGCAGGGAGGAATATTGATCTATTCGACCTGTTCCTATTCGAAGGAGGAGGATGAGGACATACTGGATTGGATGCATGAGGAGCTGCATGCTACAAGCTGCCAGCTGCAAGTTGAGGGCAGTTGGAAGATCGTAGAGACGATGGGCAAAAAGGGAGGCTATGGATACCGGTTCTATCCTGACAGATTGAAAGGGGAAGGATTTTTTATTGCTGCTGTGCGGAAAGAGGATGGGGGAAATTTTGCCTATCCGAGGAATAAAAAACAGGTTGTCGAAAAATTGACCAGGCAGGAAGAAGAACGGATGCGGCCCTGGATAAAACAGGGGGGGGCTGTCTTTTTCTTCCGGCATCATGAGCAGGTCGTTGCGCTGCCTGCGCATTTAGCAGAAGATCTGTCTTATCTGCAATCTACCTGTTATTTAAAGCAAGCCGGTATTCTTACGGGACAACTGGCTGTCAAAGAATTCATACCGGACCATGGGCTGGCATTGAGCACGCTGATCAATAAAGAGATACCGGCTATTGCTGTCACGAAGGAGCAGGCCATACAATATCTGCGGAAGGAAGAGGTCAGAACGGAAACGGAGCTCAGGGGGTGGGCATTGGTACAATATGAGGGGCACAACCTGGGCTGGATAAAGATCCTGCCTAACCGGGCCAATAATTATTACCCTAAGGAATGGCGCATCCTGAAAAGGGATTAAAGATCAGCCATTCTCCGGTAACGGGCCATGTACAATAAAGTGTCGGGAAAGGTCTGGAAAGAAGTCGGCGGAGTATCACCGTCAAGGTTATAACACATGATGATATCCTCTTTTTCTAATTGATAAATACAATGAAAGATCCTGCCTTTGTTGGGACCGAACAGCGGGGTGAGCACCATTCCGGGATATAAGGGGCCGGGGATCAGTTGAAGGAGACCACTGTCGATCACTTTGTCTTCGATCAGTTGATATGAATTTTCATCCATTTCCAGGACTAATTTCTCAAAACCGGAAGCAGGCAGCTTCTGACCACCCAATTCAGCTTCAATAATCTTCCATTTTCCGGTGATGCCCATATTCTAAAAATACGGTTTTGATGTTTAATTTGCAATATTATTGTGCATCTTTGCCATTGAACATGGTTAAAAACAATGCTATGCGATTACAGGCTCTTGTATTCTTATTGATTAGCTTTCTTTTTGTAAAACCTGCCCAATCCCAACCCGGTGAACTCCTTATACAGGGCCAGACGGGTAACTTATACCTGGAACATACGGTGGTCGCAAAGGAAAATTGGTATAGTATAGGAAGGTTGTATAATGTAAGTCCTAAAGAGATAGCACCGTTTAACAAGCTGACGATGGCCCAGCCGTTAAATATCGGGCAGCAACTTCAGATCCCTTTGACGGCTGTCAATTTCTCCCAGAATGGGCTAAAAGCGCCCGCGGAGACATTGGTGCCTTTGTATCATATCATCCAGGAAAAAGAATGGATGTACCGGATCAGTGTCAATCACAACAAGGTACCGATCGCCAACCTGGAAAAATGGAATAATATCAATAAGGACCAGGTAAAGGCCGGGATGCATCTGATCGTTGGCTATCTCAAAGTGAAAACGGCTTTGTCTGCGTTGGCTGCGAATGGGGGAGCCCCTGCTGTTGCCGTTGAGCAGAGCTCAACTGTTACGCCGCCTGCGACTACTTCCAAAGCCTCCAATCCTCCTGTGATTACTGCCACTATATCCAATTCTCAGCCGGTTGCAAAAGAGGACCCTCCGCCGGCAAAGGAGGAGTCTAAGCCCATGGTAAAGGAAGAGCCTAAGCCCGTAACGCATACGAATGTGCCTGCGACAACGCCTGCGTCTGTCACTACGACGTCCGCCACTACGACACCGGCGCTTCATTTCAACGGAGGGTATTTTAAAACTGATTTTACGGATGGCGGCAAATCGACGAATGGACCGGCCGGTATTTTCAAAAGCAGCAGTGGCTGGCAGGACGGGAAATATTACGCGTTGATGAATAATGTGTCTGTCGGTACGATCGTTAAGATCAGCGCCTCCTCCGGGAAGAGCATATATGCCAAGATCCTTGGTCAATTGCCCGATATGAAAGAAAGTGCGGGGTTGACTGTCCGCATCAGTAATGCGGCTGCCAGTGAGCTGGGGGAAGGGGAGGGGAGGTTTACGGTTGAGGCGAGGTATTGAATTTATATCCCCGCAGGAAATCTTCGATCTTCATTTTCTTTTTTCCTTCCACTTGAAGTTCGGTTATCCTGATATATCCATCGGGAGCGGCAAATTTCAGATACTTTTTTTGATCCGTGGTATATTGGCCCGGGGAAATCGTTGGCGTCGTTATTTCTTTTTCCGAGCGGTATATTTTAAGCAATTTCCCCTCCAGATAAGTGAAGGCAGCCGGAAAAGGGGATACTCCCCTGATCAGGTTATAAATTTCGGTGACTGGTTTATTCCAGTCTATTTTGCATGTTTCTGTGAAGATCTTGGGGGCATGTTTGAGGGCGGCTCCGGATGCATGGGAGCTATGTCCGGGGACTCCGGCGATGTCCTGCGGTATCTCCTTCAGGTTGCCTGCTGCCAGGCCTTCAATCGTTCTTACCAGCAACCGGGCTCCGATCTCTTTCATCCGGTCATGCACTTCTCCGGCTGTCTCCTGCTCACCGATGGGAAAACGATCCTGTAACAGGATATTGCCTGTATCGATATCCTGCTGTAATTTAAAGGTAGTAACGCCCGTCTCCTTTTCTCCATTGATCACCGCCCAGTTAATGGGGGCGGCGCCCCTGTATTGCGGCAACAGGGAGCCGTGTAAATTCACGGTGCCCATGGGGGGCATGTTCCAGACAATTTCCGGCAACATCCGGAATGCCACTACTACCTGCAGGTCCGCCTGAAGGGACGCCAGCTCTTCCAGGAATTGCAGGTTCTTTAGTTTCTCCGGCTGTAAGATTTTCAGTCCATTTTCGCGGGCATATTTCTTTACGGCGCTCTCGTTCAATTGCAAGCCGCGCCCTGCCGGTTTATCAGGCGCCGTAATAACGGCCAGGACGGGATATCCTGCCTTTACAATAGCGTCCAGGGAGGCTACGGCAAATTCAGGCGTGCCCATGAATATAATACGCGGGCCTTTTTTAATTTGGCCGGCTGGCTGTGTGGGCTGACCGGCCGATTGTATGGTCAGACTGGCCGGCTGTATGTGGTGCCCGGTTGGCTGTATAAACGAATTATTATTTTCAGACATAAATGGTAGTGCAAAGATAGTTACTCACCTTTATTTAATTTTTTAATCCTAAATTTGCCCGATAATCCTCATTCAGAGAATTATCTAAAATTGAAGCTGAATTTATGCAACAAGTTAAAGCCGGTGATACTGTAAAAGTTCATTATCATGGTCGCCTTACGGACGGAACGACATTCGATTCTTCCGAAGGACGTACTCCCCTGGAATTTGAAGTAGGCAGTGGTATGGTGATCAAGGGATTTGACGACGGCTTGCTGGGAATGGCGGTCGGTGACAAGAAGACGATCGAGATCCCTGTTGCAGATGCCTACGGTGAGAAAGATCCCCAGATGCTGATGGACTTTCCTATCGACCGTTTTCCTCCGGATATGAAGCCGGAAACAGGCATGCGGCTGAATATGACCAATGGCAGCGGTCAGCAGATTCCTGTTGTTATTGTAGAAGTAAAAGATGATAGCGTGATACTGGATGCCAATCACCCCCTGGCCGGAGAAGATCTTGTCTTCGATCTGGAGCTGGTAGAAATCGTGGGAGCTCCTTCCCGCATTATCATGCCTTAAAATAGCTTACATTCCCTGTTTCGGGTTGGCCGGAACAGGGAATTTGTATTTTCTCCCGAAGGCCCAGGCCAATACCAGGATGGCTATAAGGGATACGAGCATATTCAATACAGATCCTTCCAGTCCAAAATCGCCCCCTGTCAGCATCCAGTCCCCCTTTGTCTCGGCTATCAGTAAAGAAGGCAGATTAAGCCCGCTGACCCTGAATCCCAAGAGGGGACCCTGGAAAAAATTCCAGCTCAGATGGAATAGAAAAGAATACCAGAGATTCTTCGTATAGATATAATTTATACCTAATAACAGGCCTGCTAAAAAGAGATTGGCGAAAGCCAGGGAGTTCATACCGGGGTTGGTCACATGAAAGGCTGCGAACAATACCGCTGAGATCGCTAAAGCTATCCATTTGTTCCGGAAAGTATCCAGGAGATTATTGAGAATATAACCCCGGAATACCAGCTCTTCGCTAAAAGCGATCAGCACCAGCAATCCCAGGGAAATGACCAGTGACTGGGGATCCCAACTGATATCGGTCCATTGGAGCCGTCCGCTCAGCAGCAGGAGGAGAGAGGCGATGCCCAGCAGGGCGGGGCCCATGAAAAAGCCGGTAGCCGACTCTGCTCCATAACCCGTAGTCTCCCATCCCAGGCTGGCAAAAGACTTCCTGTCGACGAAGACCCGGAAGATCCAGACACTGATCAAGGAAATAAGGCATTCCAGGATCAGCATCAGCCAGAGAAAGTTGCCGGTAAGCAGGCCTGCCAGGGCGTGAATGGGAGCTGCCTGCAGGTCTTCCTTTTTTACGCCGGCGATGATGAGTACCGCCGGAATAGCGATCAGCAGGGTAATCACACAAAAGCAGATCCCAAACAAGATCACCCGAAGCCAGCCTTGTCTTATCCGTGGTTTTTTTTCAGCCTGATCAGACATAGTGTATTATATTGATTCGTAATTTACGAACATGTTTGAAAACTATCCATTTACGGTAGCGGAAAGATTTATCCGTTATGTGCAAATTGACACGCAAAGTGATCCGGGATCAAAGAGTTATCCCTCTACGGAAAAGCAGAAAGACCTTAGCCGGCTGCTGGTAAAGGAGTTACAGGAAATGGGCGTCACCGATGCCAGTCTGGATGAATATGGCTATGTATACGCCACGATCCCGGCGAGTACGGACAAGCAGGTGCCGGTTATTTGTTTTTGTTCACATGTCGATACTGCCCCCGATTGCAGCGGGAAAGGAGTGAAACCTATCGTTCATCGGGATTATGACGGTGGCGACATTATCCTTCCGGATGATCCCAGCCAGGTGATTTCCCCCCGGGAGCATCCCTATTTGCAGGAAAAGAAGGGAGAAGATATCATTACCGCAGCCGGGACGACTTTACTGGGAGCCGATGATAAGGCGGGCGTGGCTATCATCATGGACATGGCTCATTTCCTGTTGCAGCATCCGGAGTGCAGGCATGGCAAGATCCGGCTGTTATTCACCCCCGATGAGGAGATCGGCAGGGGGGTGGACAGGCTGGATATGGACAGGCTGGGGGCGGAATTCGCCTATACCCTGGATGCCGGTGAGCGGGGGGCTTTCGAAGACGAAACCTTTTCCGCCGATGGGGTGAAGATCACTTTTCATGGAATCAGTGCGCATCCTGGGTATGCGAAGGACAAGCTGGTCAATGCCATTAAGGTAGCCGGGACTTTCCTGGATTCTTTGCCCAAAGACGAATGGTCGCCCGAGACGACGGAGGGGCGTTATGGTTTTGTACATCCGGTGCGTATTTCAGGGCTGGCGGAGAAAGTGGTTGTCGAATTTATTATTCGCGATTTTATCACCGCCCGGCTGGCAGCTTATGAAGAACATCTTAGAAATAAAGTGGAAGATGCGTTGGCTGTTTTTCCAGGCGCCAGCGCTGACTTTGAGGTAGTGGAGCAATATCGTAATATGAAAGAGGTATTAGACCTGCATCCCCGGGTATCGGACTATGCTGTGGAAGCGATGGAACGGGCTGGGATAACCGTACAAAGAGGCAGCGCCCGGGGAGGAACGGACGGATCCCGCCTCTCTTTTATGGGGCTGCCTTGTCCCAATATTTTCACGGGGGAGATGGCTTTTCACGGCAAGCATGAGTATGTAAGCATCCAGGATATGCAGAAATCCGTGGAGACGATCGTACATCTGGCTTGTATCTGGGAAGAAAGAAGCCCCAACGAAATATAACATCTTAGTATCCGCTGGTAATCGCTATCCGCTGATACAAGACTTTGTTGTCGGGGGTAGTGACCATCCTGATCAGATAAATTCCGGTTGCCAGCTTGCGGATACCCCAGTTAAAGGAGTTTTTTCCTTTTGCCAATCCTATTGTTCTTTTGTCGATTGCCTGCCCGGTCATATTAATCAGGGAGATTTCTGCCGTTGTGGTAACCTCGGAATACAGGTATAGGGTGATCGGTTTATCCGGGCTGACCGGGTTGGGGTAAACCCAGAAGGGTTGATAGGCTGCTGCTTCTACTGCTGTAATTTCTGAATAGGCGGTGGCTCCGGCGGAGGAGACCATTTTGATCCTGTAGTACTGTATCCCAATGTCTGCTGTTGCATCGGATGAAGTATAAATGGTTTGACCGGCCCTGGCCTCGTAGGAAGTGAGCGTATAGAAATTGCGGCCGTCAGTAGATTTCTCTACGTAAAAGACTTCATTGCCTGCCGGTGGCTCACCGGTCGTCCATTGCATGCTGATATTGCCTTCCTTTTCCGTTACCGTGAATTGGCTGATCCGGAGCGCCAGTACAGTGGCGCACGAAGTACATCCGCTGTAAACCTGAGCGGCGCCCCATCCATTACTCGCATCTGCGGCTGCTGCTCCGGTTGGAGTAACGCCTGCTCCCTTGCAGATATGGACCAAAGAAGTGCCGCCTACATCGTTATTCATTATCGCGGCAGTTGTGACGTTGATACAGCCCGGAGCGCCATTGCCCCCATAGGTGAAAGAATTCGTCGTGTTATTCTGCAGGGTGCCAATGGTCATAATGGAAGCATTGCTCACGCAAACGGAACCTACACTGCTTTGAACAAGCAAGAAATTGATGGTCATCACACCCCGGTTGACCAGTGAAGCACCGCTACCGCTAAGGGTCAGTGTTCCGCCGTTTTGCAGGGTAAATACGCTTGTTGACAAATCATTGTATAAAGCGCTGACGGACCCTTGCATACTAAGAGATCCGTTAATGATCAGCGTTCCCCGGTTGATAATGCTGCCACCTGCATTTACCGACGCATTTAAGGTCAGTTTGCCTCCACTCTCGATGATCAGGTTGCCACTATTGAAATTCATGCCGCTAAGGGTCAGGTCTCCACAGATCCTTAGCGTTCCTCCGCTCATGTTAACGCTACTCAGCGTGGAAGGTCCCCCGCTAAACGTATAGGTTTGTCCGCTATTGATATTCGCACCGTTGGTCACGGCGGTGCCGACTGCGCAACTTGTCGCTGCGATGGGCGCCGCCGGACATTGTGCATAAACAAAAGAAGGTCTTATTAAAAGGGCCAATAAGATGAATGCCGAAAATAGTTTTACGGGGAAGGAATAAATTATACGGTAGGGTAGGAACATGAGTAGGGAAACGAATGTTATAATTGCAAAGTTGTATAAATGATTTAGGAGATGGGCTAATTGTGAAAGATATGTCTTACCCGGATTTGTCGTATTAAAAAAATAATCTATTCGGCTAGGATTTGAACTGTAAACGCATAGGTGAAAACACCTATCCTGGAGATAGTTTATTTGCTAAAGAAGATTACTGTAGATCACAGGGAAGATGGTCTTTTGATATTCCCGATAATCATTTGTGCGTGTATCCTTGAGTTCTCTATGAACCATATATGGGTGTTCATACCGCCGCATACGACGCCTGCGAGATAGAGGTTTTTTACATTCGTCTCCATGGTTGCCGGATCATATACCGGTTGCAGTTTCTCATCATGGGATAATTGAATGCCTGCCGCTCTCAGGAATTCAAAATTCGGCTGGTAGCCTGTCAGGGCGATCACATAATCATTCGGAAGGGTAATGATGTCATCGGGAGTCTGAATCGTTACTTCCCCTTCGCGTATAGCCAGGAGGGAGGAGTGGGTATACGCTTTGATGCTGCCTTCTTTAATGCGATTTTCGATATCGGGCTTAACCCAATATTTTACCCGCCTGCCAATTCCTTCACCTCTGATGACCATTGTCACTTCAGCTCCTTTGCGCCAGGTCTCCAGTGCTGCATCCACGGAAGAATTGCTGGCCCCGACGACCACCACTTTCTGCATGGCATAGAAATGGGGTTCCTTATAGTAATGCGTGACTTTTGGCAGCTCTTCTCCCGGAATGTCCAACAGAACGGGGATATCATAGAACCCTGTTGCCAGGATAATGTTTATAGCGGAATAGGATCTGCGGGAGGTGAGGATATTGAAATTGGCGCTGTTCGGTTCGATGGGGTTATTTGATCTGGTCGCGCCGGCCACCTGCTGAATTTCGGTCACTTCTTCCTGTAAATGCAGGTTGAGATGACGCGAGACGGCTACCCGGCGATAATATTCCAGCGCCTCGCTGCGAACGGGCTTCACGTTATTGCTTACAAAGGGGATCTCCCCGATCTCTATCCGTTCGGAAGTGGAGAAAAAAGTCATATTAGCCGGGTAATTGTACAAGGAGTTTACCAGGCAGCCTTTTTCCAGGATGAGGTAGGACAGGCCGGCCTTTTGGGCCTCCAGCCCGCAGGCGATCCCGATAGGGCCTCCGCCTACAATGATAATATCGTAATGTGTGTTCATTTTTCTTTCCAGGCTTGCTTTCAGCCGGTAAAGTTACGTACATTCACCTCTAAATATTTTGTCGTATGAATATCCTTTTCTCTTATTGGTGGCTTCTCCTGGCCATCGCTTTTATATTCAGCGGACTGGTGACGGTAAACCAGGGATTTATTAATGTCGTTACCATGTTTGGGAAATATCAGCGTATCCTCAAGCCGGGGCTGAATTTCAAGATCCCTTTCCTTGAACAGGTGTATAAAAAGATCTCTATTCAGAACCGTTCGGTAGAACTGGAGTTCCAGGCGGTGACGGCTGATCAGGCGAATGTCTATTTTAAAAGCATGCTGCTCTATGCGGTACAGAATGCGGATGAAGAGACGATAAAAAGGGTGGCTTTTAAATTCATCAGTGATCGCGATCTCATGCAGGCCCTTACCCGTACCATTGAAGGAAGCATCCGTTCTTTTGTGGCTACCAAAAAACAGGCGGAGATATTGGGGTTGCGAAAGGAGATCGTGGAGTTCGTAAAGGACCAGATCGATCATTCCCTGGAGGAGTGGGGGTATCACCTGCTGGACCTGCAGATCAATGACATTACCTTTGACCAGGCGATCATTGACTCCATGAGCAAGGTGGTGGCGAGCAATAATTTAAAAGCGGCTGCCGAGAATGAAGGGCAGGCGCTGCTGATCACGAAGACAAAGTCTGCCGAGGCGGAAGGGAATGCCATTAAAATATCGGCCGAAGCCGAGAAAGAAGCGGCCCGTCTCCGTGGGCAGGGGGTAGCCCTTTTCCGGGAAGAAGTGGCAAGGGGGATGAGTGAGGCGGCCGAGCAGATGAAACGGGCCAACCTGGACACGAATGTGATCCTTTTCAGTATGTGGACGGAAGCCATCAAGAATTTTGCAGAAGTAGGCAAAGGGAATATTATTTTCCTGGATGGCAGCAGCGACGGTATGCAAAAGACCATGATGCAGATACAGGCTCTCATGACCAAGCAGGCCGGGAGGTAGATTGGGAAAACTTTAGCATTTCGTTAAAAATAGAAGGAGGTTGGGTGCGTTATAACCCGAAATCTTTAATAGTTTTACACATTAAGTAATTAAATAACATACTGGATGAATTTATTTTTCCTGCAGGTTTTGATAGACTCAGCAAAGATTAAAGACAGCCTGGCCAAGGTGGCTATGTTAGCGGCCCAGCAAAAAGAAAATTTGTGGGATGTTCTGATCAAGGGGGGGCCGCTGATGATCCCTCTGGCGATCCTGCTCGTAATCGCCATTTTTGTCTTTATTGAACGCTATCTCGCTATTAAAAAGGCCTCGAAATCGGATGATAATTTCATGAACATTATCCGGGATCATATCGTGACGGGTAATATCACGGCTGCCCGCGGTCTGGCAAAAAATACGCCTACGGCCATTGCCCGTATGATCGATAAAGGCCTCCAGCGGGTGGGCAAGCCCATCGAGGCCATTGAACGCAGTATGGAGAACGTTGGTAAGCTGGAACTGTACAAAATGGAAAAGAATACGTCTATCCTTTCGGTAGTAGGCTATATAGCTCCTCTTTTCGGGTTCCTGGGGACGATCGCCGGTATGTTCCAGTTGTTCTACAATATTGCCAGCACAGGGGAGTATAGTATTTCTGCTATCGCGGGTGGTATCTATGTAAAGATGATCTCTTCGGCTTCCGGTCTGATCATCGGTATTATCGCTTATGTAGGCTATCGTTATCTGAATTCACAGATCGATAAGTCGACCCATGGGATGGAGGCCGCCAGTGCGGAGTTTATAGATATTTTGCAGGAGCCGACGAGATAAAGGGGCGGGTATGGGCTTCGCCGTTCGCCAAGCCGGAGTTTCCGATTTTGTTTTTAAATTGATTCAATGAACTTAAAAAGACGACATAGAGTAGAAGCAGAGGTACATACGGGGCCCCTGAACGATATCCTGTTCATCCTGTTGCTGTTCTTTCTCATCGTATCCACGCTGGCCAACCCCAATGTGGTAAAGCTTTCTCAACCCAAGGCCAAGAGCGATACCAAGTCCAAGCAGACAGTGGTAGTGTCTATAGATGTTAATAAGCAATTTTATGTAGGTACTACCCGGGTGACCATCGATGAGCTAAAGGCCAAACTGCAGCCTTTTCTGGCAAAAGAGACAGATCAGCCCTCTATTGTTATCAATGCAGATAAGACGGTGCCTATTGATGATGTGGTAGCCGTCATGCGCGTAGCAAGGGAGTTAGGCGCCCGTACGGTATTGGCCGTTGATAAGGCGGGGGTTCAATAGTTAGAATTCCATATGCAGTCTCGCTGCGAATAGATGTACCGGCCCCCGGTCCTTATTGTAAGCCGGATGATCGACGAACTGGTAATCCAGTGTCGCCCACAGATTATTGAATATTTTTGACTCGTAAAATACTTCAGCAGTATTCTCACGCCCATAATGGGGAAGCTGTCCGTCCCCGATCATAAACCCATAACCTCCATTATTCAAAAAATTACGGTGACCGCTGCTAATGCCATTGGATAATGCAGCTATGCCGATATTATCGGCTGCTCTTTTCCAGCCCTGACCATAGATGCGAATACCTCCGCTGACTGTATTGTCAATTTCGGCAAAAGCCCAACTGGCGGTCTTACCATCGTTCCAGCCTACACGTAAAAAGGCGTTCACTGCACTGCTGAGCTCCTGTTCGGCATTGAGACCAAAGCCGAATTTTTTGCTCCCGTATTTTTTTCCATAGAGGACATCCATGTTGGTGTCGGTACCATTGAGCTTGGCGGCTACGACGTCGTTATAATTGGGGGCTTTGTTCACGTTGAGAAAGCTCAGCAGCCTTACTGTTCCTTTATGGCCATGGATAGCATATCTCTTTTCAAATTCCAGGTTCTCACTGTTGGTGTGGGTATAATGCCAGTCCAGTTCGGGGCCATTGGCATAGCTGGGCTCCAGGGAGGTGGCCAGGCGGAGGGTCCAGCCGGGTCGGACATATTCAGCTGTAACCCCATAGGTGTAGCCTCTTGTATTGGCGGCATAGTCATAGGACCCGTTATTCATGAGGGCCCAGTTCATAAAGTCGGAACGGGGATCATGGCTCACATTGCTGTTGTCAAAAAAATCGCCCATGGAAAACTTTCCTGCCGTCAGGGTGATGCGGGAGGTGGACACCCGTTCCCTGACCTGGTTCTGATCATCGCTGATCTCCTCATAATGGTCTTTATCCAGGGAAATATGCTGACGCAGGAAAATCCGGGCTACATAGACGGTCGGCTCCGGATTGCCGATACGAAAGGTCTCGCCATTGGGAAAGCCTGCTATGCCCAGGGTGCTGCCGACCCCTTTTCCCCCTGCCATTTCCGGGTCGAAGTAAATAGCTGCTCCCTGCCAGAGTTGTCTGCCCAGGTAGAGGGTAGTGGTCACGGAATAGGCACGTTCGTGTTCGGTTGTCAGGCTATTTTGACCGTTATAGGGGGCATTGAAAGTAGGGTGTCCCTGGAGGATACCCGTGAACTGGAGATGATAACTCCAGCCGGAATCTTTTAGCAAGGCATCATTTAGCAGCGGGGAGGGGGAATTCTGCTGTGGCGGGGGCAACGCGGACCCGTTTTGTTGTTGTGAAGATTGCTGGCCGGTTGCATTTTGTTGTGCTAATGCAGGCTGCAGGGTCAGAAAAAAGTATAAAGGGAGCAGAAATAACAGGTTTCGACGCATCATAAGTGAAAAGTTGCGCAAAACTAGCCCGCCCGGGCAAAACATTAAAATAATTTAATGTTACCTTGTTGCTTTTACCATACGATCCTTTCCCTGCATGTCTTTTTTTAATATAATTGGATGAAAGTCAGCTTCCTGGAATAGCTCCACCACTTGCATGCCCAGTCCTTCATGTATTTCTGCGAATACCTGGCCGCCGGGCAATAGTTTTTTCTTTGCAAAATCAGCCAGGGCCCTGTAAAAGATCAGGGGATCCTGATCTTCCACGAATAAAGCGAGATGGGGCTCAAAATTGACGACATGAGGCGCCATGGAGGCTTTCTCCCGGATGGGTATATAGGGAGGGTTGCTGACCAGTATCTGCACCGGCGGCAACGTCGCCCATTCCCCCATGTCCAGGAAATCAAGTTGCCGGAAATGGATATTGGCCCGGTTAGCCGCCGCATTGCCTTCGGCAATGACAAGCGCCTGTCCGCTCAGGTCGCAGGCATAGACGTGGGCATCGGATAATTGCCGTTTCAGGGCAATGGCGATACAGCCACTTCCTGTTCCCACGTCCAGGATAGTGCTCCCCCCGGGGAGGATAGCCTGCTGCTTGTGGCTTGCTGCTTCTTCCACCACCCATTCCACCAATTCCTCCGTCTCCGGCCTGGGGATCAGCACCCGTTCGTCCACATAAAATTTCATCCCGGCAAACCATGCTTCCTGCAACACATATTGTACCGGCCTGTGCTTTTCTAATTCTCTGGTATATCGCTGGAATAATTCCAGTCCGTCCTCTGAGAGGGGGAAGGTCTTATGGATAATGCGGTCTATCTTCTTCCAGCCCGTTATTTTTTCCATTACCCAATCCGTAATAGTGGCAGCTTCCCTGTCATCATAGAGAAGGTGTAGCCGGGAAAGCAATTCCTGTTGTGCCTGCTGCAAGTCCATTTGTAAAATTACCGGTTTAGCCTTATTCCGCCACCTTCCGGTCTAATTTCTTAACTTTGCAAACTTGATTTTTTCGGATATATATATGCAACGATGCCTGGAGCTGGCCCGGCTGGGGGCTGGGTATACGGCTCCTAACCCTATGGTAGGGGCAGTGCTGGTGCATGAAGGCAGGATCATCGGGGAAGGTTATCACCAGTTATATGGAAAGGCCCATGCGGAAGTCAATTGCCTGGCTGCTATTAAAGAGGAGGATATTCCTTTGATGCAAAGCGCTACGATGTACGTATCCCTGGAGCCTTGTGCACATTTTGGCAAGACGCCTCCCTGTGCGGACCTGATTATTGCAAAAAAGATCCCCCGGGTAGTGGTTGGGTGCCGGGATCCTTTCCCGGAAGTAGATGGAAAGGGGATTGAAAAATTAAGGGCTGCCGGGGTGGAAGTGGAGGTGGGGGTACTGGAGAAGGAGTGTATCGCTTTGAACAGGCGTTTTTTTACTTTTCATACGCGTCGCCGGCCTTATATTGTATTGAAATGGGCGCAGAGCGCCAATGGGAAAATAGCTGGAGGGGATGGGGACCGGGTGTTGATCTCCAATGAATATTCGAACAGGCTGGTGCACAAATGGCGTTCGGAGGAGGCGGCTATCCTGGTTGGAACGAATACGGCTTTATCGGATGACCCGGCCCTTACGGTGCGGTTGTGGACGGGCCCCGATCCGGTACGCCTGGTGATTGATAAAGAGCTGCGTTTGCCGGAATCGCTGCGGGTTTTTGATGGGCGGGTGCGGACGATCGTTTTCAATACAGTACGAGAGGAGTCAGCCGGCAACCTGGTATATTACCGACTGAGCAAAGAGGAGAGCCTGATTCCGCAAATAGTGAATGCCTTGTATGAGTTGAAGATCCAGAGCGTGCTGGTGGAGGGAGGAGCGCAGTTGTTGCAGTCCTTTATAGAGGAGGGGTATTGGGATGAGGCAAGGGTCATCACCAATAATGAATTGGAAATATCCGGAGGGCTTGCAGGTCCGGTATTGAAAAATGCAAGGCCGCACGCTGTTGAGACACTTTTATCCGATACGATACGCTATTACGACCATCCATTATACTAAATAAGATCCTCCTTCTGAAGAACCGACCTGCCGGGCAGGTAACCCGTATAGCCCGACAAACACATAATCAATGGCAGAACAGGATTTCTATTACACGATCGAAAAGACGGCATCGGCAGAATTCAAGGACAGGGGCAGCAAGTTTATCGCTTATGCCTGCCCGGTAAAAAGCGTGGATGAGTTTAAAGAGAGTCTCAATGAAATAAAAAAAGAGCATCCCAAGGCGACTCATCATTGTTTTGCCTACCGTATCGGGCTGGACGGAAATACGCACCGGGTCAGCGATGCCGGAGAGCCGTCCGGCACGGCTGGCCGGCCCATCCTGGGGCAGATTGACAGTAAGGAGCTGGTCAATGTGCTGGTAATTGTAGTCCGGTATTTCGGGGGTACTTTATTGGGAGTGCCTGGCCTTATCAATGCCTATAAATCGGCTGCCGCTCTTGCTCTTCAAATGACTCCCCTGGTGCAAAAGCAGGTGGAAAAAGAGTTCGCCGTACAGTTCGATTATACGCAGATCAATGATATAATGACCATTGTAAAACAATACAATTGCCGGGTGATCCGGCAGGAAATGCAGCTTTTTTGTAATATGACGATCGGTGTTCCCCGGAACAGGGTGGAAGAGGTGAGCTACAAGTTGCTGGAATTGAGGAATGTGGAGCTGGTGAGGTGAGAAATACGGTGGTTTCTTCTGTTGGGCCATAATTTCGGGTCTGTTTATTCGTTCTTTCAGGGAACCTAAATCGGACCTTTTGAAAAACCTCTTTTATACCGTTACTGCGACCTTACTCGTCAGCTCCTTACTTATATTTATTGCCTGTAATAAGAATTCCGATGCGGGGAGTTCTGGTAATACCGATCCCAATCATATCCCTGCTGAACAGACGGTGACGGCCAGCCTGCAGGGCAGGGTGCTGGACGAGAATGGCCTGCCGGTCCAGGGGGCTGCGGTGGCCAGCGGGGGGACGACGACGACCACGGATGTAAATGGGGTCTTTACTTTTAAGGATATCAGTATGTCGAGCCGTTTTGGCTTTGTTAAAGTAACTAAACAGGGTTATTTTACCGGTTCGAGGAGTATTATCACCAATGCAAGCGCCTCTAATTATGTCAGTATTCAGCTGATACCCCGTGTCGCAAAGGGGAGTTTTGCTGCAGCTACGGGGGGGACGATTGCCGTACAGACAGGTGATACGGTGAGCTTTACCGGGGCCTCGGTCGTGAATGCAGCGACCAATGCCGGTTATACAGGAAATGTTCATGTCTTTGCGACTTATCTCGATCCTACGGATGCGAGTCTATTCAAATATATGCCCGGCGACCTGCGGGGTATCGGCACCGATGGAAAGGAAACGGGGCTTCAAAGTTTTGGTATGATGGGTGTCGAACTGGAAGGGGATGCGGGTGAAAAACTCCAGATCGCTGCCGGCCAGAAGGCCACGCTGAGCTGGGCGATACCGGCTTCTCTTCAGGCGACGGCTCCGGCTACCATTCCTTTATGGTATTTCAATGATTCTTCGGGCAGATGGATAGAGCAGGGGACGGCCACCCGGCAAGGGAATAGCTATGTGGGACAGGTGGGGCATTTTTCTTTCTGGAATTGCGATGCGCCTATGGGAACTGTTAATTTTAAAGTGCATCTGAAGGATCAGCATGGCAACCCGGTGGCCTATGCCTATATTCAGTTTCAAACTGCTGGCTGGGGGACCCGGGGAGGGTACACGGATTCTTCGGGTTATGCACAGGGGCTGATACCGAAAGGTACGGCGCTGCTGTTCCAGGTGATGAGCGATTGCGGTAATATGCTGGCGGGAGCCAATGTGGGGCCGGCGTTGAGTGACCAGGACCTGGGAACGATCACCGTTACGATCGATCATGCGGAGCTGACTCTTACCGGAACGGTCGTGGATTGTTATGGTAAACTTGTCAGCAATGGGTTTGTGAATGCCTATCTGGATGGACTGAATTATCGTGCTGCGCTGGTAAACGGGGCTTTCACCTTACCTGTCAACCGTTGTTTTTCTACTGCGGTACCTGTGGTGCTGACGGGGGTAGATGCCGGGGCGTCTCAGCAAAGCAGTAAGACTATTACCGCCAGTACCGGTACGGTGGATGCGGGGCAGTTGAGTGCCTGCGGGGTAAGTACTGTGCAGTTTATCAATTTTGATCTGGATGGGGGTTCCTATAGTATTGCGGCGCCACCGGATTCTGTATCTTATTCCTACTATGCCTATCGGAACTATTATAATGTCAATGCGTATGCCGCCAGCGCTGGCAACTATCCGCAGTTGAATTTCCGTCTTCCTGCGATGACCGGCCCGGGAAATTATTCTATTGACTCGATGTTCGTGACTACCAAAGTAAATTCCAGCTATTATCAACATGAAGCCATCAGCTGTTCGGTTACCAGCTTTGGAGTAGTGGGTGAGTTTATTGAAGGTAATTTCAGCGGAACAATATATACTGACTACTCTGCGAATACTAATCCCAAACCCATTACAGGCAGTTTTAGGATAAGACGTACCCAGTAGGGAGACGATCAGGAGTTGAATCGTCCGCTGACCACCAGGTCTTTACTGCCGGGGGTATATTTATAAAAGCCTTCGCCACTCTTTACGCCCAGATAACCGGCTGTGACCATATTGGTCAACAGGGGGCAGGGGGCATATTTGGGGTTGCCGAATCCATCGTGCAAGACTTTGAGGATGGAATGGCAGGTATCCAGGCCGATAAAATCAGCTAATTGAAGGGGACCCATTGGGTGGGCCATGCCCAGTTTCATGACGGTATCGATCTCCTGTACTCCGGCCACGCCTTCGAAGAGGCTAAAAATGGCTTCATTGATCATGGGCATTAAAATACGGTTGGCCACAAATCCGGGGTAATCATTCACCACACAGGGTATTTTTCCTATCTGACCGCAGAGTTCCGTTAATTGCCTGGTAATGGATGCATCGGTTGCATAACCGTTGATGATCTCTACCAGCTTCATGACGGGGACGGGATTCATGAAATGGAGCCCGATCACCGACTGGGGGCGTCGGGTAGCTGCTGCGATCCTGGTGATCGAAATAGAGGAGGTATTGGAGGCCAGGATGCAGCCGGCAGGGGCGAGCTCATCGAGCTGGCGGAATATTTTTAGTTTGAGGTCGGTATTTTCGGTGGCGGCTTCTACGACTAAATCTGCTTTTCCTATGCCGGGTCCCATTTCTGTGTGGGGTGTGAGAGCGGCCAGGGTGGTTTTTTTGTCTTCTTCTGTAAGCAGGCCTTTGGCAATCTGCCGGTCCAGGTTGGCGGAGATGGTTTTCAAGGCTGTGTCCAGTTGGGCGGCATTGGTGTCTATCAGATTGACGGTAAATCCTTTCTGAGCAAAGACGTGGGCAATGCCATTGCCCATGGTGCCGGCTCCGATCACGGAAATGTTCTTCATATAGCTAAAAATTATGGCTAAAGTACTAAGAAGACTGCTAAGACTGCTTTTTGAGCGGGAATTAGTTATTATTCCGGAAATCGCCTCGTTTCCAGGCCTGTATGAAATCGGCCCAGGCAATGGGGTTGAAGATATTTTGCGGCGGGGCCTGTCCCTGGTAATAATAGCGGGTGGCGCTTTGCTTCAGGTAATAACTGGCTGCTTCCCCGGCGCTGGCTGGAAGGTTCCTGGCCAGTACCCTTCTTTTGGCGGCATCCGTGTTCTGACGGGCGATCTCAATATCATCGTCCGGTACGGGGGTGTTCACAAAATCCCGCTCGAACTGCTCCCGGGTAGGACGGGGCTTGATGATCGTAGCGGGCAGGAACTGGGCGTCCGTGATCATTAGTTGAATAATACTGTATTGATTGCCATGAAAGGTATCCGGCACGTTGAGTACAAAG
>Ga0307511_10000454_pt1 | contig 44165 bp, 27 predicted proteins | sample 13_EM_MG_FD_200266 | JGI IMG/M metagenome (GOLD analysis project Ga0307511, IMG submission 200266) | Populus trichocarpa ectomycorrhiza microbial communities from riparian zone in the Pacific Northwest, United States - 13_EM | ecosystem: Host-associated > Plants > Roots > Unclassified | place... | reverse complement strand
CGTAGTACGCATAGCTCTCAGGCACCAGCACAGGGCGGCGTCGGGCGAAGGAATAGCCCCACACCCAGTCCAGTTCCAGATCGTCGTCGAACCGGACGAACGGGAAGGCCGGCCCGTAGCGCTCCGGCGGGTACAGCCCGAGCGAACGCGGGTCGACGGCATCCTCGCGGACCTCCGGGTACCGGGCGCGCACCGTGGTCCGCTTCCCTCCGGGCTGCATGCCACCCCACCGCTCGAGCGATTCGAGGACCGCGGTCAACTCGCTGGTCTGGTAGGTGTCACTGCGCCCCCAACTCCACTCCACGCCGTTCCCGCCGCCGCGCAGGCCCATCGGCGCCACCGCGATCGCGACCCCTGCCTCGTCACCCATGTCCACCGTCCGGATCAGACCCGTCTCGGCGTCGACGTACGTTCGGACCAGCTCGTCCCGCTCGGCGGCGACCGACCGCAGCCGGTAGGCGTCCACCGCCGGCTTCGGTCGTGGCCACAGCGTGATCTCGGCGCGCTCCGCCGTGTCGTCGGGCAGGGAGCCGCACGCCGGGCACAGTGGATCGGGCAGGAACCTGTGCGTGGTGACGGTGATTTCCGCCAGGTGCACATGCAGCACGGCCTTGTCCGTGCGGGGTGGGACCGAGCCATCGACCAGCCGCCGCACCTCCTCGACCACCAGAGCGGCGACAGCGTGACAGCCGAGCGCGGTGAGCCAGGAGGACGGACGGCTCACGAGGGCGTCGGCGTGCCGCTCCCACACCGCGTCGAGCTCCGGCCCCCGCTGCCGAGCCCTGGTGCTGCGCAGGCCGGCACAGCTCGCGCAGCCCGCCACGCCAGGACGCGTCATGGGCCCGATCACGGCGTGCCCCAGCCTGGTGAAGACGGGAAGCCAGGGAATTTCCCCCACGGCATAGGCGGTCTGGTCGGCGGCGTGCGCCCGGGGGTCCCAGGCATCGCTGGCCAGCACGAGCGCCTGGCACTGACCTGGTCCGTCGGCCGGGTCGTCGATGGTGACCGGCACGAGCCCGGCATGGTCGGCCAAGAGGTCCCTGATCACGGTGTGCAGCGCGCCGGAACCGCTGAGACCGATGCGCGCCCGGGGGCTCATCGCAGCACCACCTGTACGACGTAGGGCATGACCTCACTCATCTCGGGATCGTGGTCGAGTGGCACCGCGACCGGGATCCGGCCGTTCCTGCGCAGCGCCTCGACCATGTTGCGCAGCCCGATGTCCGGTCGTCGCTGGGCCGGCTCGTCACCGCGCAGCCGTGGCGGCAGCTGCGGCACCGGCGGCGGTGCGTAGGCATTCTGGTCGTGCATGTGTGCCTGGCAGGCCAGCAGGACCTGTTCGAGGCCATCGCGCAGCGCATCGGTCACCCGGGACGCGCTGGTGTAGCACACGGTCTCGGCGCCGAGGCAGAACGCGAACGTGGGGACACCAAGCGACCCGGTGGCGTCATAGATCTTCACGGGTGCGCCGAACACTGCCAGCAGTCGACGGTAGCGCTGGCCGATCTCGTCGAGGTCCAGGTACGCAATGTCCACAACGGACAGTGGCAGCCGGCCGGCGCCGGCGAGTTCGGCGACGGTCAGGTCGAGGCAACGGCCGGCCACGCCGGCGGTCACGCTCTCGGCCCAGTCGTACCCCGCGGTGGCCCCGGAGGACACGGCGACACGGGCCGACCGGGAACGCAGCGCGGGAAACACGGCGTCGACGGGCACCGCACACGGTTCACCATCGGTCAACTGCGATCCCCACACCCGTCCCGTCAGGTGTCCTTTGGTGATGGCGGCGAGATCCTCGGCGGGGTCGTCACCGCCGGCCGGCTCACCGGAGCCGACCGCGGCCAGCAGCCGACGGGGATCGACGAACAGCGACCCATGGACGGCGAACGCACGCAACGCGGCGCGGTGCCGAGCGGTGGCGAAGTCCAGGCCGGCGGCGATCACCGGGACCGCTGCGTGCCGCTTGCCCAGTAGACCGACCGGGTCCGCGACGGTTACCTCGGACACGTGCAGCGGAAGCTGGGCGAAGTCCCGCTCGCCGATCGCACGGAATGGCCCAAGACGGTCGTCGACGAGCTCAGCGGCCCGGCGCGAAAACGTCTCCTCGCCGATCCGGTGCCCACGGCTCAACCGGTTGACGGCGTGACGGAACTCGTCGGCGGTGTGCGGCCGCGCCGAACCGGCGAACGGATGCCGCAGCACCCGGTGGTACGTCGTGCCCAGGGTCTGTAGGTCGAACCGAGCCAGCTGGGGGCGGACGTCGTCGGTGTCGGTGAGACCCGTCACCTCCCGGAACACGCGGTGGACCACATGATCCGCCAGCACGGCGGCGGCGTCTGATGTCGGCGACTCGGCGCTGCCTTCCCGCGCCGGCAGCGAAAGGCGCAACCGCGCGTCGTCCCAACCGACCTGTCCCGTCAACGGCAGCAGGCCGATCCACGCCTCGGCGCCGGTCACGACCGCCTGCACCAGCCGAGTTCCGTTCTGGTGGCAGAGTCGCGTCAGCAGCCGGGTCCTGGCGAGCGCGGCGTGGTCCGAGACATGCACAACCACGCCGGCACCGGCGACCATTCGCTCGAATCGGTCCGGCTCGGGCTCGCTGACCAGCAGCCTGTCGACTCCTCGACGGCGGGATCCCCCCAGCACGCCCGTGAGCTCATCGAGATCGGTCGCGCAGTCGTCCGTCACCACCACCGTCAGGTTGTCCATTCCCGACCGCAGCCCGGCGGCCGCGCATGCGACCAGGCTTCGACCGGCGCCGATCAACACCGTCGGGCAGTTGCGGTACTGGACGAACCGCACGACGGCGGTGTCGGCGAAGTAGTCGACGAAACGCACCTCGGCCACGTGCGGCGCGAGCACCTGGTCCGGGGGCAGGTCGCCGCCCGCGACGTCCTTGACGAGCCCGCGCTCGTGCAAGGTGTGCACGATTTGGCTGACGAAGGCGCTGCGGTCCAGCGGCAAGTGCGCGACGAGTTCGTCGAGGGACCGCTGGCCGTCGAGGAACGGGACCAGCCGGTCGATCCACGCGGCGATGTTCTCGCCGGTCAGCGTGACCGGTCCCTTGTTGGTGAGCCAGTACACCCCCTCGGGGACCGGCGCGAAGTACGCGTCCAGTGCGAGTTGGGGTTTCATCACGACCTGCCTTCCCGATCGACGGCGGCGACGGCGGACGGCGGCGGCCGCCGGCTGCCCAAGGTGAACGCGCCGACACTCGATTCGGTCATCGGGTCCAGGCCGGTCGCCTCGGCGAAGAAATTGGCGCCCCCCAACGCGATCGCGCAGGGAGCCAGCCCCATCGCGGTCGCGACGAGGTACATGTTCTGGTACAGCACACCGACGTGCTTGAGCATCAGGGCATATCCCGTGCCCTCGTACTTCCACATCAACCGGCCGAACCGGGCGGTGACCACGAGCAGCACCTGCGGTAGGCCGGACCACTTCAGCAGCTCTCGCACCGGGGCCGGATGCGCCGATCCACGGGTGAGCCGGTGGGCGTGGGCGTCGTAGTGGTAGAGCCCGGCGTGCAGGCCGGTCACCGATCGCACCACGGGATAGATCTCGAGTTCGTGCAGGCTGCCACCGGCCGGATAGGGCCGGTCGGAGATCTCCTGACCGCCGTACCCGCCGACGCCGCGCACTCTCGCGCAGCGAAAGAGGAACTCGCCGAGCTGGTCGAGCGTGAGCGGGTTGTCCTCGTCGCCTTCCCGCACCGACCGGCGGTCCTCGATCACCACCGTGAGCGTGGGGTCGGTCACGCGCAGCCGGCCCAAGTCCGGTCTCGGCAGGGCGACGGTCGGACCGTCGAAGGGCATGTGTCGCCCGGCCAGCGGGTCGAATCGCCCTTTTGCCCAGTAGGTGCCGCCGGTCCCGTCGATCTTGCTGCTGCGGTGGTGGAACCACAGTTCGTGCGCGCTCCACTGAGCCAGTCGCAACTGCTCGGTCTCGGCGTCCGGCTGGTGCGTGAGGAAACCCTCACGCCAGAGGTCCACAACCAGCTTTCGTCCGACTTCCGCCGAGAGCTGGTCATGGCCATCGGACTGGGACGTCAGGGTCAAGGATCCGGCCACGAATGCCAGCACTCGCGGATCGTGGACGTGTACGTCGCATGTGGCCGCGGCTGACTCGATGAGCATGTTCGCACCGTCGCGGCGCAGCACGGCGAAGCGGGACAGCATGACGCTGTCCGGCACCGCATCCTGCCCGGCCTCGTGACGTCGGCGGCGTGGCAGCAATGTGTACAACGGCCGGTTTTCGCCACCCAGCACCGTGGTCGTCAGCCATCCCCCTGACCGCAACCGTTCCAGCAGCCGCGGGGTGAGTCCGTGGTCCAGCAGGTCGTCCACGGTGCAGGCGTTCGCCAGCCGGCGCAGCGTCGTGAGCTGTTCCGCGGTCAGCCGTCCGAGCGACTCGCTGCGCGGTCGGGCGACGAGGAACACCTCGCCGCCGTCGTCCATGGCGCAGTGCACGCCTGGAGGCAGCCGCACAGTCTCGGACACCGACATGTGAATGGGACCGTCAATCACTTCGTACCACGCAGAATCAGCTCACGGGGGTCGACCGGATCGCCCGGCGCCGGGAAAGCCACCTCGGTGGCGGGTCGCCCGACGAACTCCTCCGCCGCGTTGGCCGCGAGATGACACAGCAGGAAGCGCTCGGCCGGCGTCATTCCCAGCCTCGTCAGGTGCAGGTAGGTGTAGTTGAGCATCAGTCGGTATTTGGCGAACCAGACCGGGTCCACCACCACGTCCTCGCGAGCCCGGTGCAGCGGACTGCGGCGCAGACGCTCGGCGTGCTCCGCACTGTCCGGCGGTGGACCAGGCGCCAGCCTGAGCGTGTCGGACTCGATGAGCTGCGAGCCACGCCGCCAGTACTGTGTCATCACCTCCACCCACGGGCGAACGAACGGCACGCACGGCCCGGCGGCGTCAACGGTGGCGAGCACCGCCTGGACCCTGCCGGTCAGCGCTTCCGCGTGCTGCTCGTAGTGCCGCTGCCAGGCAGGGCGCAGACCCTCGCCCTCGGGCATCCACGACAGAAAGGCTTCGGCGTGCGAACGGAACGACACGAAACCCCGCTCGAAGCCGACCCCGGACAGGCCGTGCGCGGTGGCCACCATCAGGTCGAAGCCCAATCGCAGCAGTTGCCTGCCGTTGCGCACGGCGTCGGTCATGTCGAAGGCGAGCGGCGTGGTGTCGACGTAGAAGTCGGCGAGCAGCTCAGCGGTGTCCGTGGTGCCGAGCACGTGCAACCGCTGCTCGTAGTCCGCCTCGTGAATGGAGTTGTCCGGCAGCAGCGGCAGCAGCGCGCCACGCTCCTGCTCCAACTCGGCCAGTCGTTTGTGCTGGGCGTGCAACCGCTGCGGGTCGACGACCGCGACGGACGGTTGGGAGTGGAGATACCCGCCCACCACCTCATACACCGCCGGGAGCACCAGCTCGTCGTAGATCCGTTGCTCGGACTCGAAATTGAGCCGTAGATGCGGTCCATTCAGCCAGTGCGGCACGTAGTAGGCCCGTATCCCGGGCGCCAGCCGCTGGAACAGCGGCCGCACCGCGTCCAGGACGAGGTCGGTCTTGCTGTCGTCGTAGTAGTAGACGTGCACGCTGCGCCACCGCACGGCTCAGCTCTCCTTGGTCAGGTCGAGAACGGTCCGGCCGGCCAGGTACCGCAGCGCGCTTTCGCCGCCGAGCGAGACGCCGATCCGGTTGCACATCAGATGTACGCACTGGTCAAGCACCCGCAGCACAGCGACCTGGGTGTCGACGGCCACGGCACGGCCGCCCCGCCCCGGCACGAACCTGCCGTGCGAGATCTCGTCCGCGACCACGTCCTTGGCCCGCACCACCGACCGTGCCCACCGGGTGGTCGTGCCATTGTGCGGCAACAGGTGCAGCACCTTGGTGGCGGCCCGCATACGCTCGGCCAGCCCCTGTAGCCGCTCGTGCTGCCGGCGGTAGCGATCCTCCATCTCGACCACGACCTGCTCCTCCCATCCCGGCGGCAGCGGTTGGACCTGCGAGGGGGACAGCCCCAGATACGTCCGTAGCCCGGCCGACTCCGGCACGCACAGGAACCACGTCAGCAGAATCAGGGTGAACGCGAGCGTCGCTCGCTGATCGGGCGTCGGCCGCAGGGCCAGCATCTCCAGCGCGATCCGGCTGGACTCGCCGAAATGCTGTTCGATGGCCCGGATGGACCTCCCGTCGCCGAACCGGTGCCCCTCCCGCACGTACGGGATGAACACCACCGAGTTGTTCGGGTACATACGGGGCAACGGCGTTGTCGCCTCCCACTGCGCCATGTGGGCGGCGGAGCGTGCGTACTCCTCGTCGTCGAGTCGGTCCGGCGCCGGGCGCCGTCGCAGGTACTCGTCGCAGCGTCGCTCGACGAGCTTGCGCACCTCGTCGCCGGACCGGCCCCGCGCGGGGCGGACACGCAGGCGGATGTGCGGGCCGCCATCCCAGTAGCGCAGGAAGAAGAACTGCCGCGCCAGCCTCCGCCGCGCCAGTTCCTTGGTAAGCGGGGAGATCAGCTCCCCGACTAGAACGTCCAGATCACCGTGGTAGAACACGTGGGCGCTGACCCAGTCATGCCCGGTCACTCACACCTCACTCGCGGACAACTCGATAATGAACTCCGTCACGCGCGGGTCGGCGGGATCGAGCCCGCATCCGCCCTCGGGTGGCGGCAACGCCTCGTCGAAGATCACCAGCCCGCCGCGGTCCTTCAGCATGTGCTCGAAGGCCGCGCCGAGGAAAAAGTTCGCGAAGTCCACGAACATCGGCTTGCGTGCCTTGGAGAAGAACTGACTGCGCCACTCCGAGTCGGGATCCATCACGCGCACATAGCAGCGTTCCGGGATGCCGGACGCGCGCAGCCAGCCAACCATACGGACCAGGTAGCCCGCGTCGTCCTCGCCGGCGGCGCGGGCCGGCACCTCGGCGATGGGGATAATCCAGCGAGCCCGTTGCAGGGTGACCCGGCCGATCTCGACCCTGGGGAGATGGCGGGGAACGACGCCCGCCGCGTCGTCGCCGAGCGGATAGACGGGCACGAAGGTGGCGTGCACCAGGTGCGAAGGTCCGAACGCCGACAACAGCAGGAGTGCCGCCGGGGGCAGCAACGTGTCCCCGAGCATGCCCAGGTGAGCCGGCAGCACGTGGACGCCGAGCCGGGTGGACCTGAGCCGGATCAGGTCAGCCTCGGCGTCGTGCACCACGGTGAGGTCGGACAACGGGATCCGGTCGCCGGCCGGCCGGGCGCTGGTGGTGAACGGGTAGTCGATCTCGTAGGGGGCGAGCGGTGTGCGGAGGTTGACCGAGTAGTCGAAGACGCCGGACATCTCGGCGACCACCGGATCCGTGCCCCCCATCCGCGACGGCGCTGGGACCTGCCGCGCTGGGGCCGGCGGCACCGCGCCCGCCTGAGCGGCCAGCCGCAGCCATCGACTGCGGCCACGTCCATGGCCGCCGCCCACCATGTTGACCGCGAGCCTCAGGTCGTCGCCGGTCAGGTACGGCTGCACGTAGCAGGCGACCGAGCTCGGCGAGCCGACCCACGACGGCCAGCTGTCGACGAGCCCTGCCAAACCGTCCGGAGCGACCCGGGCGACGCCCGTGTCGTCCGTCGCCGACAGGATGAAGTCGAAGGACTGAACCCTCAGCCGGTGCAGTTCCTGGATCCGAGGCAGCCCGGACCGCGCCAGATACGAGGGCGGTGGCGGTGCGCTGAGCCGGATGAGGGGACGCAGTGCGGTCAGCCACGGCTCGCACTCGTCGTCCGGACGGCGGAGATCCTCCTGGATCGCCTGGTGCAGAACGAGGAACGGCACCCTGGCGCCCTGGCCGAACCGACGGCCGACGTAGCTTGCCATGGACAGCCGGGTCGGCAGCAGCCAGTCGTGCAACGCCAGCCAGCGCCGCACGAGATCCAGGTCGTCCAACGCCGGCCGCCACAGTGGCAGGGCGCACTCCAGCCGAGCGTGCGGGAACATTGACGTCTCGTGGGCGACGGCTTTGCGCATCCGCTCGATCGTCTGCGGCGGCAGATCGAGGCGAGCCGCGAGCGCGCTCACCTGCTCCGCAGGCGCGTCCCGTGTGGTCGGGTGAACGTCCAAGGTGAACGGACGGCCCAGCTCGGCCCGCAACTGGTCGATCAGGTCGACCACCTCCGGGCCGACGGTGTCGTCGGCGCCCGTCGACCGCAGCCACGCGAGCAGTTCCGCCAGCGGCCGCTCGGACTGGTCGAGGACCGGGAGCCGGTGTTCGAGCAGACCGATGTCCACCAGCCGGTCAAGGAACTGGCGCGGTTGAGCCGGGTCGACGCCGGTCTGCGTGGCCAGCAGCGCACACAGCTCGGCCACCGTCCGGTGGTCACCCTCGTGCCGCACGACCCGCAGGCACTCGGCGAGCGCGGGCGACATCGGCAACCTGATGATCGACTCGTCCGGGCGGGGCCCGATGAAGCTCACGGAGTCGTCGGTGACGAGCGCGCTCGGGTTGAGGCGAACAGGCACGCTGGCCCCGAGAGCCGGTCGGCCGACCAACTCGCGGACCAGTCGTCCCAGCACCCCGCGGTCGAGTTCGAGCACCCCTCGCACCACCAGGTCTCCGGTGAACCCGACAACAGGCCCCTGGTCGGTCCAGCCGCCGAGCGCGCTCGTGGTGAACGTGCTGTAGGGACTGGTCTTGGCCGCCGCCCTGGACAGGTATCGCGCCACCCCCACGAGGGTGCGTCGCCGCAGCCTGCGTCCGTCATCGGCGAGCCACTTGTGCATCTCCTCGAACAACGCCGGGCTGGCCCGCCGCAACGCGTTCTGGAACAGCGGGTGCGCGCAGGCGCGGCGCAGCGGCTCCTGCTTGCGCTCGACCTCGTCGGCAAGCGTCTGCGGCAGCATCGCGCGGCACCGGTCCCGATCCTGCAACAGGGCCAACCAACGCTCGACGTCCACGACGAGCTCGGTCGGCAGCGCCTCGGCCACCTGCTCGGTCCACTCCCCCTTGCGCGGCGGGCGCACCTGGTGGATCGCCCGGCGCAACGCCACCACCCGCGGCTTGGCGGGGGACTCCGACAGATTCCCGATGGCGTCGAACAGCGCATGCTCGAGCGCTTGTGCCGCAGCAGCGAGCCCTCGGTCAATGTCGATGATCTTCTCGAGCAGCTCCCATGACTCCTCGAGACGCAGTTCCTGGAGCACCGACGCCGGCAGTCCCGTGACACGGGCGACGAGCGGAGTCTCCAGCCGGTATCCGCTCGGTGCCTGGACCCTTCCGTTCAGCGGACCCACGGCAAGCACCACGGCTGTGTTCCTCCATCTCCTGGTGACACCGATTCCAAGTAGCCGCGGGTGCCGACGACGCGCCACCACCGTCGGCACCCGCGGATCTAATGAGCAGTCCTAGTGACTAGCCGTTGACCGCCTCAGTGGTCGCCGTGGCCGCCGTGGCCCCAGCCACCGCCCCAGCCGCCGCCCCAGCCACCGTCACCGCAACTGCAGCTACCGCCACCGCAGCTGCAGCTACCCGAACAGTGCGACGAGCTGGACGCCTCGTTCTCGGCCATACCGTGCCCGGCCGTCAGCGACTCGACGGTCAGACCACGGTCTTCCAGCTCGAAGACAGACATCGCCAGGTCACCGAGGGCGTACTGAACCTTCTCCGTCATCATTGAGAATCACTCCTCTCTTTCCTGAATTTAACGGTCACTACAACGTTCATCCCGAATACCCGGTGGACGGATACACGCGAACGAACCCTCAATGTCCGCCCAGCACAGGTCAACCAAGGATTAGCGGTTGCCCCACCGAAGTACACCCTCTCGTCCGACAACATCCTAAATAGGCTGTCGCCCCACCAATCTATCCCCAGCATATGAACGGCGACGTGAAACCGTTCGGGAATGTGTGGTGATTAAGAACGAGGCGTACGACACCCTTCGTTTGACCATTGAGCGAACGGGTTTGACTGTAACGAAAAAGATCACGGCCAGAGAGAGGCCAACTGGCTGGCCCCGGGGCAGGGCCGGCACCGCGCGACGCGCCTGGTCGCCGCCGCCTGGCGCCGGCTCGGCCGGACGCGAACCACTCCCGTGCGTCGCCGGCGTCGATCTGGCAAGCCAGCACAGACTGGTGCGGCGCGCGACGGACATGACCCGCCGCACCGGGCGGCCACCCGGCAGAGGCGATCGTCACCACCTGCCGGCGCTCCATCGAGGGGACCGGATCTTGGGTGGCTTCGCCAGGTTGCCGCGGGTGCTCGGCGATGGGCCGGCTCCCTCGCCGATCCGAACGAAACGTCGACCGACAACCGGCGGGATCGATGTCCTCCGCGCGATGGCCGCGGGGGGGGCGTCGCGGATCCGCTGTGTGGTCATTGCCGGAAGCCAGGGCCAAGCACCTGGCCTCTTGTTGGCCAAGGAACCACCAAAGATAATCCTTGAACATCTCTTGCAGCATTGACGACAGAAAGCTCAAGCCGTTCGTTCACAACGGGATCGAACAGCGAGAGGTACGGGCAGCAGCGGCACACAAGCGGCGCTCGACAACGCTGAGCAGAGGACTGAAGTGCCGTGAAATCGACCGACGCCACTGGGCCCTCGGAGTGGCCGGACAACGCTGCGTGTCCGGTCCTGGCGACACAACTCGTGAATTGGAGCGAAGTCGCCGCGGTAATCGAAACCCTCTCGCTCAAGTGGGCACTGCCGGTCCTCATGGGACTGGGCTACGGCGCGATGCGCCACAGCGAGTTGTCACACGCGCTGCGCATAGACAACAAGCAGCTGAGCAGGATTCTCCGTCGCCTGCAGGAAGCGCACATCGTGGCCAGGAGTGCGAGCGCGTCACGGGGGCCGGTTCAGGTGCGATACCACCTGACCCCGTCCGGGCGGAACCTGGTGGCGATCCTCGCCGAGCTCGGCGACTGGCGTCGGGACGGACAAGACGAGATGGTCCCCGGCCGCGCGGACGTCGATCCGGCTCTCCGCCGTTCAATGAGGTCGACGTGAACCGGCTGTTCGCCCGGGGTCGGTCGGGAAATCTCCGCGGAGATGGCCATCGGCACATGGACCTCCGCCCAGTCGGACGTCCGAACCGCTGATCCGTCGCGGAAAAACGGAGGCGCCCCACGATGAACGCAGCTCGACGGGAGCTCGCCCTGTCCCTCGCCCTCGGTGCCGACCTACTACCGGTGCGGCTCATGCCGCACACGCCTTCGGGTTGTGATGTAGCGCGCGTGCCTGGTGGTCGCGTAGCGCGTAGTAGACGTGGCCGGGCTGCTTGCGGGCGGCGGCTACCGCCTCGATGTCGCGGCCCCGTTCGCGCCGATGACGCTGGTCTTCGGCACCGATTCCACCGATTCCACCGCTGCCCAGCGCAACCGCGACAGATCCGCCAAGTCCGTCGCGTCACGCTCGTCGTTCTTGACCCGCCGGCACTCAAACGCCTTGACGCCCAACGGATGCCGCCGGGTTCGCGGTGCTTGCCGGAGTCCAAGCTTTAGTAGTCGAACTCACCGTTGCGAACGCCAGCCACGAAGGCCGTCCACTCGGCCCGAGTGAAAACGTGAGCCGGCAGGCTCGGATCCTTGGCGTCACGTAGCGCGATCTCGCCCGACGGGAGAGAAGCGACCTCAACGCACCCACCGTCCTGGCAGAAGCTGCTCTTCTTGAACGTGATTTCCATTGGTGTGCCATCTTTCATTCAGAGTTTGTTCTTTTCACCTTCTCCATCAGGTCGAGGGATGACTTGTGGTCCGAGCATCTCGACAACAGATTGTTGAAGATGTCTTAATACTTCTTCACCTTCACCGCGGAACTCCGGTCGATTTTCTGCTTTCTGCGCCACCTGGCGTGGATGCGTATGAAACCCGCTAGACCTGCCACAAAGCCTACCGACGGGATGACGCCCGAGGAAGGGGCCAACTACTTGGCCCCCGGCGAACGGAGTGCGCCGCCTCGGTCGTGGTCGACGCCGATTGCGACGTCGGTCGCAGGTTCACCGCGCTCACCAACCTCTGACGCAGCCCATGGCACACCGCCGCCAGCGCACGCGAGATCGGTTACATCGGCGAACCCACACTCGTGCCCACCTATTTCGAAATACGACCATGAACCATTCAGCACCCTCATCTACGGAGCCCAGGTCAAAGAAGTCTTGCCGAACGCCGGGATCTTCTCAGGTGCGAAACTGGTCCCTACGGCATCAAACAATCCTATTGTCACAACAACTAAGGAATCTCGGCCGCGCCATCGGCCAGAATTGGACAGAAAATCAACCAACGGCCCCTTGTGGTCATCAACTCGGGGCGGCAGTGTGACAATAGATTCATTACGACCACCACTGGCGACCGAATTGGACGTGGCCGACGATGCCAGCCCTCCGATTCGGCTCGGTTAACCACGCAACGCGACAGCAGCGGAGGTGACAGCACCGCACAACACGACTCGACAACACATTCCGAATCGTTTCACACCAGAAGACAAGATCGACAGCGGTCGATCAGAGGGCGACCGTCGAAGCCGCCCACAGAGGAGCCTTACGATGAACTCAACGCATCCGGCGCACGGCCGCAAGCTTCCCGTCGTCGTCTGGTCCGCGCTCGTTGCCACGCTCACCATGGCGAGCGTGGCCCTCGTGCCCGCCCAGGCGTGGGCCGCGCAGCAGGCGCAGCCGCCGGTCGACCCGGCGGCGGCACGCTCCACCGCCGTCACCTTGACCAGCAACGTGGACTGCGCACTGGTACGCACCAACATGCGACTGGACAGTGGCAGGTGGACCGCGGAGCCGCCACAGCTCATCACTTCGCGGAGCCGCGGCGAATGGGGGTCTGAATCAAACCAGATCTTCAGGGGAACCGAGGGAACCGTCACCTATCTCACGGTGTCCTGCGCGGATCCGACTAACAACTTCAAGTCGGTCAAGGCCCACTGGAAGAACCCCTACTTCGGCAAGAACGACTACGACGCGAACGGCACGGATCCCGCGTTCCAGATGTCGTGGCTCTCGTCGGGCGGCAGCACCGATCGCGTGAACTTCACACTCGACTACGCCGGCGCCGCCAGTTGATCGTCACCGGTCGACTTCTCGGCTGAGCCCGAGTTGACTCTCACATTACTCCAGCCGTGGCCTCGGGGGTTCATCGGAATCGAACCCCCGAGGCCACCGTCACGAGGACTTGCCTTGCCGGGATTCACTCACGGGGTTGGGATTCACTCACGGGCCGATCGGGCGAGTTGATCCCAAGCTGGTGCGCTACCGTTTCGCGGTTCACCTGCGACCAGCGAGCGGTCAATCCAAACAACAGCACCGTGTCGAGTGCGATCATCAGCATGGACAGACCGGATACGCGCCCTTCGCCGCGACCTGCTCCGCGAGCGCCTGCCCGGCGTCCAACGCCTCGTCCACGGAGATGTCGCCGGCGATCGCTGAGCTGATCTGTTCGGAAACCCGGGTTCCTCGCTCGGCGAACTCCGGAATGTCAACGAACTGGATGCCGCGGCCGGCCGCGGCTGCGCGGTGGTGTCCGCCACGGAGGCCGCCCTGATGGCCGCCTCCGCCTGGGGGGCGAAGGAACCGGCCGACGCGAGGTATTCGGGGCGCCGGTAGGTCGACGAGCACTTGCCAGCCGGCACTCTGGACCGGCCGAGGGCGTCTCCCATCAGCCGCTCGTAGTCCTTGCCGCAGGCCCTCGAGATGAACTTCCACACCGAGTCCTGCTCCCTGCCGGCCTTCTCGACGCCGAACGCCCACGTGTAGAGCCAGCCGGAGCTGGCGGTGCGTGCCACCGGCGCCTGCGCGCAGCCGATTTTGCCGGCGACCGGCGAATCCTTGGCCTCCAGCATCGGACGAGCAGCTGCCATGGGCCCGGTTGTCCGTCTTCACCGGCAGCTTCGACCTGGACGCGGCGGAGGCGGTCTACGCCGGCGGGGCAGACCTGCGCGGGCTGAACGACGTCCAGGGCAGTGAAGGATGCGATCGGGTCCCGTCCAGCCGTTCGGTTGGAGCAGTGCCCGACGCACAGCGGCGGACAGGCCGTCATCGCTCGCAGGACCATCGGCGGCGTCCACTGCGCTCCGTAGTGACACCCACGCCTTCCGCGACAACAGGTAGTTCTCCCGTGGTGCCGCCCCGGTTACCTCGGGCACGCTCCACTACCTGCGACGGCCGCCCGACACGCCCTGTGACGCAACCAGGTGCGCACGGGCGTTCGCCGCGGCATCACTTCCACTGGGTGGCCACAGCCGAGCGGCCCAACCGGCTGCCGGGTATGGAATGACGGAAGGCATGGACTGTCAGCGATGAGCGACCCGAACACGATGACAGCGCGGGGCGACGATGGCATCGCGCGAGTGATGGCGGCCGTCCGGGCACTCGCCAGCACCGAGAGCAGGCCGGTCGCGGTTCGACACGTCTGCCAGGCGTGCGCGACGATGCTGCGCGCCGGCGGGGTCGGGCTGTACCTGATCGGGGATCTGGGGCTGGGTGAGCCGGTATACGCCACTGACGGGGTCAGCGAGCGGATCATGGATGTGCAGGTCACGGTCGGTGAAGGGCCGGGAGTCCACGCCCTCGATGAGCTCAGTCCGATCCTGGCGCCCGAGCTGACGGGCATCCCGAGCATGCGCCGCTGGCCGGTGTTCGCCCCGGCCGCGATCGAGGCCGGGGCGTCCGCGGTGTTCGCGTTCCCGTTGGTCCAGCAAACGATCTCGGTTGGAGCCCTGGAGGTCTACCGCACGGTCGAGGGCGAGCTGTCCGACGAGGAGATCTCCGACGCGCTGCTGTTCGCCGACGTGGCGGTGTCGGTGTTGGCCGACCTGATCGACACCGACCCCGACGACGACGTCGAGGAGTTCACCTGTGGCGTCGGCGCGCGATGGGGAGAGATACACCGAGCCATCGGCGTGGTGTCGATACAGCTGGAATCCGGTCTGGCCGAGGCGTTCCTCAGGCTGCGCGCCCGCGCCTTCGCCACCGGCCGGCCGCTGTCGGAGATCGCCGAAGACGTGCTCACGCAGCGCATGCGGTTCGCCCCTTGACGACGCTTCGACGGCCAGGCGACGGCAGGGCCGATGGAAGTCAGGATGAGCATCCTGCCGAGGACATGAGGACATGTCGGAACTCCGCCGTCCTTGGCCAGCATGCGGCAAGGACCACTACGCGCCTTGCCGACCCGGTTCTTTTCTGCTGCCGGTCCGATAGCGTCGCAGCGGTGGCGAGGAGGAGGTGGTGGTCCCACAAGGTCGCGCATCCACATCGCGACCCCAGGATCGCACATCGCGCCTGAGAAACCGCGCATGAACACGTGTGGACACATAGCCAGGATCGCGCACGGGGCCAGATAGCGGGCCCCGGCCCCGGTATCAGTGTGCCCACGCCACAGCAGACCACAGCAGACCACACGGAGATGTCATGCCGAACCGTCAAAAGCTACTGGGTCTCGCCGTGACCGCGGCCCCTCATGGCTGCGAGGGCGGCTGGGCGGGTGATTCCGTGCCCCTTCAGAGGTACACCTGCCACGGCGGTTAAAACCAGCAATGGAAGCTTCGGAACCTCCGGTAAGTAAAAGCACCACGGGCACGGAAAAATGACGGATGCGCGACCAACTCCTCGCCAGCAGAACAAAGAGTGGGTTTGCCGCACCTGTCCTTGCCTACGCTACACCGAATGGGTACCGTCGACGCTGGACCGCTCAGTGGAATGCGATAAGCGGCCGAGCGGGTGATGCTGACCGGACGGCGACGTATTCTGTTGCAGACCGTCTCCGGCCGGGTCCATTCTGGCCTCAACTGGTCAGATCGACGCATTCATCCCGCTCACACCATCTGCGTAGGCGCTCCGCCATGACGCCGGTCATCGACTAGGCACAGCATTTCATCCAGCCAAGGACCATCAACGACATGACCGTCACCAACGTGGTCGACCCACGCAAACGGTTCACGTACTACCTCGCCCAACGAGGACTGCTGCGGGACCCGAAGCTACACACTGCGTTCGAGCAGGTGCCCCGCGAGGCCTTTCTCCGCCACTTCTTCCGGCCGGCGCTGGACGGAGCGTCGTACGACACGGTCGACTTCCGGCATCCCGCGTGGCTGGACATGGTGTACAGCGACGCCGCCTGGCCCATCCAGCTCGACGATCGCAACTGCGCGTGGGATCTTCCGCCTGGCTGCCGGTCACTCAAGGGCACGCCCACCAGCACGAGCACCTCGCCGAGCCTGGCCGCGATGTTGCTCGAGCAGCTGGACCTGCACTGCGGGCACCGGGTGCTGGAGATCGGCACCGGCAGCGGCTACACGACGGCCGTGCTCTGCCACCGGCTCGGATCTCCCCTGGTGACGTCGATCGACATCGACCCGATGCTGGTCGACAGGGCACGCGCCCAGTTGCACAAGTGTGGCTACTACCCGGCCGTCGACACCTCCGACCACGTCAGCGGCGATCCGGGCAACGACCCCTACGACCGTCTGGTCGCCACCTGTGGCGTGCCGGCGATACCACACGACTGGCTCAGCCAGGTCCGCCCGGGAGGCGTGATTCTCGCGCAGATCTACCGGGAACTCGGCGTCAACGCGCTCGTCCGCCTCACCGTCGACGACGAGAACTCGGCGCGGGGCTTCTTCCTGCCGTATCAGGGCGGCTTCGCCCCAACCCGCTCATACCGGCCGATCGACCCCGGCCGGCGCTTCCGCCGCGCCATCCACGAACACGGCACGATCCGCTCGACCGAGCCCGACCTGGTGCTGGACCCGCCCAACCAGACCGCGTCCCACATCATGCTCGCGGGGCTGCTCATGCCCGGCGTGGCGCGGTTGGACTTTCGGCCGCCGTCCCACGAGCCGCAGACCTGGCTGTTCCACCCCGACGGCTCATGGGCGCGCCACGACCCCAAGAGCCACACCGTCGAACAACAGGGTCCCCGCCTGCTGTGGGACCACCTCGAACGCATCTACCGCGAGTGGTGTGACCTCGGTCGGCCGTCGCGCGAGCGCTTCGGGCTCACGGTCACCGCCGAGCTCCAATGGCTGTGGCTGGATTCCCCCGGCAGCGATCACCAGTGGGTGTTGAGCTGAGCGGGACCGCACGCGTGACGCGGCGGAGACGACGCCGCCGACAACCCAACCATCGCCCTGGGGGAGGGAACCGATGCCACCACAGCGGAAGGGCCGGCTACCCGGTGTCGCGACGACCTTCGTGAGCCGTCGTCGAGAGCTCGCCGCCGCTCGCAAGGTGCTGTCGACCAGTCGTCTGGTCACGATGACGGGCGTGTCGGGCATCGGCAAGTCCCGGCTGGCATTGCGCCTGGCGATGGACGTGCGACCGGCGTTTCCGGACGGCGTCTGGCTGGTCGAGCTCGCCGGGTGCGACAATGCCGAGCTGCTCCCCGAGACCGTCGCGGTCGATCTCGACGTGGACCACCGGTGCGCGTCACCCGTCGTCCAGACGCTGTCCGCGTTCCTTGCGGACAAGAAGCTGTTGCTGGTACTGGATCACTGCGACGGGCTGACGGACGCGTGCGCGAGGCTGATCCGAACGTTGCTCGCGGCCGCGCCGCAGCTGCGCGTCCTCGTCACGAGCAGGAACGCGTTGCTGCTGGGCGGTGAGCAGGTTTTCCCGGTGCTCCCCTTGACGGTGCCGCACCTGGACCGGCTGCCGCCCGCGGCGGGGCTGAACCACTACGGCGCGGTTCGCCTCTTCGCGGCGCGGACGGCCGCCGCACAGCCCGGATTCGTCGTCGACGAGAGCAACTGGGCCGACGTCGCCTGGATCTGCCGGCGGGTGGACGGGATTCCCCTGGCCATCGAGCTCGTGGCCGCGCAGTTGCGCACGATGCCGTTGCGCCGGTTGGTCGACCTGCTCGACGCGCACTTCCGCGTGCGCACCAAGGCGGTCGACCTGGCGGCGCCGCACCGGTTGCGGCCACAGCCAGTGATCGACTGGCACTTCGACCTGTGCTCGCCGGCGGAACGCCAGGTGTGGAAGCGGTTGTCGGTCTTCACCGGCAGCTGCGACCTCGCGGCCGCCGAGGCCGTCTGCGCCGGCGAGGACGTCCGCGCCGATGAGGTGTCCAGCATCGTGACGAGCCTGACGGACAAGGGGATCGTGCACCGCCGTCAGGACGGCGCCGCGGACGAGGGGATCCGCTACCAGCTACTCCCGCCGGTGCGCCAGCACGGCCTGGAGCACCGGTCCAGATCCATGCGGCGGACGGATCCGCGGGTCCGTCACCGCGACCACTACCTGTGTCTGGTGGCCCTGGCCGGCACCGACTGGTTCAGTTCGCGTCAGGTGCTGTGGGGCGAGCGACTGCGCAAGGAGCGTGACAACCTGCGGACCGCGATCGCGTTCTGCCTGAGCGAACGCGACAAGTCCTCGCTCGCGCTTCGGATCACCTCGACACTGCTGCACTTCTGGCTTGCCACCGGCCAACTGCACGAGGGTCGGTACTGGCTCGACCGGGCGATCGCGGCCGACCTCTCCCCCACCGTCGAGCGTGCCGACGCCCTGTCCGCACGCGCCATTCTCACGACGCTGATGGGCGACGCGGCGCAGGCACGGTCGTCGCTCTCGGAGGCGGAGGAACTGGCGCAGCGATTGGACGATCGGCGTTCGCAGGCGTACACGCGGCTGGGCCTGTCACTGGTGGCCGCGCACCGGGGCGACCTCGCCGGCGCCGTGATCCTCGCCGAGCAGGCGCTCGCCGGCTTCCGCGACGCCGGCGACCTCGCCGGCGTACACGCCGCCCTGTCGCAGTTGACCATCGACGCGTCACTGCTCGGCGACCCCAGAGCGATCGGTCTGGCCGAGGAAGGTCTCGCGCTGTGCGTGGCAAGGCAGGCCGGCCGCGCCATGCCGCACGCGCTGTGGGTCGCGGCGTTCGCCGCCTGGCGGCGCGACGAGTTGCGGCATGCCGCCACCCTGGCCCAGAGCGCGCTGCGACTGCTCCGCGCTGGCAACGATCGACTGGCCGTCGCGCTGACGCTGAAGCTGTTGGCATGGATAGCGATCGGGCAGAACCAGCACACGAAGGCGGCCCGGCTGCTCGGCGCCAGCTCCTCGCGTTGGCTGCCGACCGAACTGGCGGTGGTGGAGTCCCAGCACTACACGGCGTTCGACCACCGATGTGAGCAGAGCTCGCGCCAGAGTCTCGGCGACCACCAGTTCTCCATCGCCTACCACCAGGGCACCCAACTCGGTCTCGATCAAGCGATCGGGTACGGCCTTGGCATGCCGGCCGCCGACCGACCGGCGCCCGACTGGACGCGCCAGCACGGAACACGCTCGCTGACCCCACGGGAACAACAGGTCGCCGAGCTGATCGCGCAGGGTATGCGGAACAAGGACATCGCAGCCACCCTGCTCATCGCGCGACGCACGGCCGAGACACACGTCGAGAGCATCCTCACCAAGTTGGGCCTCAGCACCAGGACCGAAATCACCGCGTGGGTCGACAGAACCAGACAATCCTGACATTTCCTCATCTTCTCGCCGGCGCGTGCGCAGCGCCGCCGGAACCGGGTAGGTAGTTCTCCCGTAGCCTCCCCCGACAACCCGCGCCACACTCACACTTCGTTCGTGAACACGAGTTCACCCATTGTTCAACGAGTTGATGGGCCTGGCACTCGACAACAGCAGTCTGACCGGTGCCGTCGGCGCGGCGGCGAATCGGCGGCGGGTAGTGGTCCCTGACGCGATCGCGCCATCAAATGTCATTCCGAGGAGAGTCATGTCCCCGTCACGATCTCGCTTACCACTGTCCGACCAACCGATGACGCCACCGTTTCATCCTGTAGAGACGAGGGACCATGACGGCTGAACAACACCGCGGCCAGCGCCGGTCACATGCCGGCTGGCGCGCCACGGAGGTGATCGCCCTCTGCGCGCTGACCGCCTCCCTGCTGACAACGGTCATCCCGGCGACCACGTCGGCGGCTCCCGTCGCGCCACAGGGCTCCACGGCGCCCGGCGGTCGGACCGCACCACCGTATCGGGTCACACTGGTGACCGGGGACGTGGTGACCTACACCATGCCCGAGGGCGGTGTGCCCTCGGCGACCGTCGAGCCGGCGAACAGGTCCGGGCCGCCCCCGGTGTTCTCCATCAGCTCTGGACACGCCGGCTACTACGTGATCCCGTCCGACGCGTCCGCGTACGTGGCCTCCGGGCTGCTCGACCGCGAGCTGTTCGATGTCAAGGAACTTGTCGCCGAGGGGCTCGACGACTCCTCCGCCAAGACGCTGCCGTTGATCCTCGGATACGACGACCATCCATCCGGCGACGTCCTCACCCGCCGAGCGCATGCCTTGCCCGCGGCCGGCAAGGAGCTGCCGCTTCCCGGCGCGGGAGCGGCTGCGGTTCAGGTCCACCGCGACGGTCTCACCGATTTCTGGCAGACACTCGTCAGCGCGCAGGCGGACGCGCGGTTCGGCGGCCACACCGACCGCATCAGCAAGGTGTCGCTGGACCGCCGGGTCCGTGCCAGCTCCATACAACAACAGCAACAGCAAGGCACGCAACAGATCGGCGCGCCCGCGGCGTGGGCGGCCGGCTTGGACGGCGCCGGCGTGAAGGTCGCCGTGCTCGACACCGGCATCGACGCCGGCCACCCCGACCTGGCCGGTAGGGTCGTCGACGCCGCCAACTTCACCTCGGATCCCGACACCGCCGATGGTTTCGGCCACGGCACGCATGTCGCCTCCATCCTCGCCGGCTCGGGGGCCGCCTCCGGCGGCAAATACCGTGGTGTGGCGGACGGTGCGCAGCTGCTCAACGGCAAGGTGCTCGACAACTCCGGCTACGGCACGGAATCCAGTGTGATGGCCGGCATGCAGTGGGCGGTCCAGGCCGGCGCGCGGATCGTGAACATGAGCCTCGGCGCCGGCGCGACGGACGGCACCGATCCACTCAGCACGTTGGTTGACAACCTCACCGCCCAGACCGGAGTGCTGTTCGTGGCCGCCGCCGGCAACGACGGCGTGGCCATGCAGGTGGAGACGCCCGCGTCGGCGAACTCGGCGCTGGCGGTCGGCGCCGTCGACTCCTCCTACCACATCGCGAGCTTCTCCAGCGCCGGACCTCGCCTGCAGGACGCGGCGGTCAAGCCGGAGATCACCGCGCCGGGCGTCGGCATCATCGCCGCCCGAGCGCGGGGCACCTCGCTGGGCACTCCGGTCGACGGCAACTACACCACGCTGTCCGGCACGTCCATGGCCACCCCGCATGTGGCCGGCATGGCGGCGTTGTTCGCGCAGGCCCATCCGAACTGGCGCGCCACCGAGCTGAAAGCGCTGATCACCTCCAGCGCGAAGGACGCCGGCGCGCCGTGGTACCAGCAGGGCACCGGTTGCGTCGACGTGCCCAACGCGATGGGCAGCGCGGCCCTCGGCCCGCCCACGGTCTCCCTGGGACGACTGTCCAGTCAGAACGGTAAGACAACACGCGCGGTGACGTACACCAATCTCACCGACAAGCCCGTCGAGCTGTCCTTGGCCGTGTCCATGAACGAATGGGACGGCAACCGCGCGCCCGCCGGCTCCGCCCGGCTGGACAAGACATCCGTCTCCATGCCGGCCAAGGGCCAGGCAACGGTCAACCTCGCCGTGGACACCGCGGCCGGCCCCTCCGGTCCCTACGGCGGCGCGATCACCGCGACCACGCGGAGCGGCACGCCGATCCGCAGCGGCGTCAGCTTCTACTCCGAGGCCAAGACCTTCCCGCTGACGGCCACCGTGACCGACTCACACGGTGCTCCGGCGACGCCCGCCGCCGCACAGCTGGCCATCACGCGTGACGACTACGACTGGACGAATCCCGCTGCCAACGACCCGTTCATACCGTCGACGCTCACGGTGCCGCTGACGAACGGCACCGGCACCATCCAGGTGCCCGCGGGCAAGTACTCGACATCGACGGTCACGGTGGAGCAGGACACCACCGTCCGGCGGGCGAACCTGCTGGTGACGGCGGCGACCACTGTGGACGGACCGACGACGATCTCGCTCGACGCGCGCCATGCCGTGCCCATTGGCGCGTCGACGGGGCAGCCGACGGATCTCCGGGAGCAGTTTGTCTCGGTGCAGCGCGACCTGCCCCACGACCCACTGCCCGCGTCCAGCGCATTCCTCGCCCCATCCGCGGGTTGGCAGACCTACGTGACGCCCACGGCCCCGACGCAGCGCGGATCGATCTCGGCGGCGAACCGGTTGACCCTGAGCCAGTCGGTGGTCGACCTCGAGGTGCGTGCGCCGAGCCGGATGGCCCTGCATCCGCTCTACGACCCGGCCGGCGTCGCCGGCAAACTCCCCACGGGCACGGATGTCGCGCTCGCGCTCGTCGGATCCCCGAACGTGGCGGACTTCCAGGCGGCTGCTGTCAAGGGCAAGCTCGCCGTGGCGGGCTTGGTCGTCCCACCCGGGACGACCAACCCGACCGGTTACCTCTGGCAGGCGGTGCAGCAAGCGGCGAGCACGGCGAGCCAGCAAGGCGCCGTCGCCCTCCTGCCGTACGTCGACGCCGCGGACGCGTTGCCGATCTCCGGCCTGACCGGCTTCGGGCTCCCCGTGCTGTCGCTCAGCGGAAAGGAAGGGCGGCAGCTGGCCGAACTCGCCAGGAGCGGCCGGAGCACGGTGTCGCTACGTGCCAAGGCACAGCCCGACTACATGGACAACCTGTTCTTCCGCGACCGCAACGGCATCTCCGCCGACGAGGTTCGCAAGGTCGATCACGCCGATCTGGTCAAGATACCGACCCGGTACCACGGCGACCTGCCCAACCTGGTCTTCAAGAAGCAGTGGTTCGCGTTCCCCACCGACAGCCCGTCCGGCATGGCGCTGACCGGAACGCTGCTGCGCGGTCCCACCGCCTTGGACGAGTACGTCGGGCCGGCGGACGACCACGTGTACTGGAAGCGGGGCGTGTCGGAGTTCGCCCCCGACGCCACGGGGAACCCGGACCGGTCGACGATGTTCAGCCTGATCTCGAACGACGTGTACCGCGGCGCCGGCCTCCGACCGGTGGAGAACTGGTTCGAGGCGCCAATCCACGGCGGCGGCGCACAGCAGAGCGCGTCCCCCGCCGACGGCGCGGCGCCGGTGCTGTGTGCGCTCTGCCTCAGCGACACGGGGCGGTTCGTGCCGGCGTTGCAGTGGATGGACTCCACGCCGGGACACGCGGTCGACCCATGGCAGAGCGGGCGGTACCTGCCCGAAGTGCATCTGGTCCAGGGCGACAAGGAGATCTCCGCCATTGGCGGCCTGCCCATCGCGGCGCCCGAGTTCGCACTGCCGAGCACGACCGCGAGCTACCGCCTGCAGACCGTGGACAGCCTGCCGTCGAGTCCGGTGTTCGGGTGGCCGAGCGCGCTGGTCCAGCGCACGGCCACCCAGACCACCACATCGTGGACCTTCCGGCCAGCGCAGCCAGCCGGCCCACTGCCACCCGGCTACCACTGCCTGCAGGACTGGTCGGCGTGTGCCTATCAGCCGCTGCTCCAGGTCAACTACGACCTTGGCCTTGACCTGCTCAACCAGGCTCCCGCCGGCCGACCGCACACGTTCGAGGTCACCGTCGGCTACAACTCGGCGGTCCGGCCACCGGCCCAGATCACCCAGTTGCGACTGTGGTATTCAACCAACGACGGCACCAGCTGGCAGCAGGCGGTGGTGAGCGGCGGCGTTGACGGCCACTACCGGGTTCGCATCGCAGACCCGGCACGGGGCGCCCCCGGGACAACAGGGTTCGTTTCGCTCCGGGTGGAGGCGTCGGATCTGGCGGGCGACCGGATGAACCAGACCGTCCTGCGCGCCTACGCGCTTACCGACAAGCCGGCCGGATGACAAGAAGGGACTAACTGACAGGCGTGACGGGTGGTGCCACCCCTGCCAGCACCACCCGTCCGCAACCCCGCCGCCGGCCCGGGGGTCGCCGACGTGGGGATGTCCTGCTACAGATCGAAGACGAGACCGGTGCGCAGGCGCAACTGGCACCGGTTGTCGAACGTCTTCCGGTAGGTGACGGTCTCCCTGTCCCACATCCCCGTGGCACTAACGGTCACCGGGTCGTACCACTCGCTCCCGGCGCCACACACCCCCTGCCCGGGATCGCCGGGAAGTCGTTCGAGGTCACCCCCCGCGGCCGTGATGTCGCGGCACGCCGCCTCTCCGTGCGGATGATCGCCCCCGACAGGATCGCACCAGAGCAGGCGTTCGCGTTTCTTCGCCGTGTCACCGGGACCCACGATCACCGTCAGCTGCAAATACTCCGCAAAACTTTGCCCGACCGCGAGCGGCGCCGCAGCAGCCGGCCGCCCCATCATGACTCCACTCATGAGCACGATTGCCGCAACCACGAGCCGATGCAACATGCCATAACTCCCAAACCTCTTCGCCATCACTACGATGTCCGCGCCAGGAGCATTCCAGGGTGCTTCCTCTTCGGCTGAGGACCACACTTCTCACACATCTTCACCTGAACGGCCGGTCGGCGGCCGCGGTCGTCCACGATGTGGCCGCCGGGCGCTCGCATGCCGACCGCATGGCGCTTCCGCGCCACCTGGCAAAAAAGCACGCACACGATCGACACCATCCACCGCAAACCATCCGGGACCGCCAGCCGCCGAACGGATGAACCATCGAGGCGAGCGCGGTGACACTGCGATGCCGAACCACTACACCATTTCAGTGACAACTACGAATTCCCATTACTACCATCCGACATCTGCCCACTTGGAATCGATTCAGAACACGAGCATGCCGTCGAGTCGGGTTGCGGCCCCCTGGTTAGCGGAGCGCGAACAGGGCAGCCTAATTTCCGTGACAACTCCAACGCTGAGCCGACCACACGGAGAGGACGCGCCAGGTATACCCAGGCCGCCGACGGATGAAACCATGCCCACTCAGAGTCCTCCACCCTCCTCATACTGGACGGAATGCACTCGAATACGACCACAACTGGTCCGAGTGGCGGCACGACGGTGCACAGCGCCCACCGAGCCCGAGGACATCGTGCAGGAGGCGATGATCCGAGGCGCCGAGTTCGATCGGCTGGACATGAGCCGTGTGCCCCAGTTTCTCACCAGACTGGTGACCCGCCTATGCGTCGACGAGGCCCGCCACAATGCGGTCGTCAAGAAGATGGCGAGTCATCCCCGACTCATTCCCCAAACCGCTGACGATCTCGTGGACGTCGTGTGCGACCACGCGGAGGCCCAGTGGCTCGCCTCCCGCCTGGAGACATTTTCGGCGAAGGACCGGAAACTGGTGATGATGTTGACAAGCGGATTCACCCGCAAGGAGATCGCCGAAGAACTCGGCACAACACCGCAGGGCACGCACTCCGCGCTCTACCGGATCCGCAAGAAGATGGTTCAGCGCTATGGGTGAGGGCCGACGGTGCCACCCTGGTTCAACGTGCCCGTGGCCCGCAGCCCGCGCACGCCGTCAAGCAACCAGGCCGACAGCACGCCACGACCGACGAGCGCGGGGCCGCGCAGAGGCCCGCAGAACCTCGTTGTTCCTCCAGGAAGTGTCGATGTGATCAACAAGGTGGGAGCGACGCGGCCTGTGCACGCCGCTCCCACCCCTACGACGTCAGACTCCCAGTGGGGTCATCGGCTCACAGGACCAGGCTCAGCGAGAGCAAATGGTCGCACCAATGGTCGCAGCAATGGTCGCAGGGGTCGCCGCAGCAACCCGGCGCCGCATTGAGCCCCTGCAGTCCGAGTACGCGTTCCATGTGGTTTTTCTCCTTCGTTGAATGAAAATCCGCCAGCGTCTCGCGCTGGAGGTCGGTGAGCCGGCGCGATCCGCGCCTGGCCGAACGGCGCGATGCGCCTACAGAAAGGGCAGCAGCGTGCCTTCGCCGCCGAGGGCAAGGGCCATCGCGCGCAGGGCGCCCGCGCTGCCCGTCGCGAAGTCCATCGACAGGCGCAGCGAGTGGTTGCCCGGAAACGCCAGCGCGCCCAGGTAGTGGGTGGCATGCAGGGAGACCAGGAGAGTCAGATGGCGGTGCAGAGCCCGGGCGGCGTCGGCGTCCCCGCCACGACGCAGCAGCACCGCCAGCGCGCCGAGCATGCCGGCGCGCCCGGAGAACAGTCCGGCCTCGGACACGAACTCGGCCTGGCATGACCGTTCCAGCGCCGGCAGGTCCGGCGCGCATGCCGCCTCGGGCAGGTAGCCGACGATCATGTCGGCGACGAGCGCGACCCCCGCCGAGCCCGCGGCGAGACTCGACGACGGGCGTCGGCCCGCGGACACATGTGACGATCCATCGGATCCGTATCCCCAATTCCTGAGATCACGGCACAGCGCCTGTTCCGCCAGTCGTAGCCAGGACCGGTCCAGCGTGTACTCATACAGGCGCAGGAAGAACAGCGCCGGTCCGGTCCAGCCGCGCAGCAGCCCGACGGCGGCGTTCGACCGGGGTGGCCTGGTCCCGTCGAGCCGCTCCACCAGCCGCTCGCCGATGGACATCGAGTCCGCGACAAGCCCCGCGTCCCTCCAGGTGCGGCCCAGGTGCAGAAGGTTGAGGCCCACGCCGGCGAGCCCTCCGCCGAGCCCGTGGTCGCGGCTGGCGGCCACCAGCGGCGCCGCTTCCTCCACCAGCCCCGCCGCATCCTTCGGGTGGCCAAGGAAGTCCAGCACGTAGGCAACGCCGTGCGCCCCGTCGTAGAAGCCCGGGAGCCGAAGCGGCTCACGGCGCGCCGCCTCCAGCAACCACTGCTCGTACTGGGGATGACGGCCGCCGCCGCTGACCGCAAGCGTGTGCAGCACGCCGGCCGCGCCGTACGCGAAGCACGTGCCGCCGAGCGTGAACTGCTCGATGTCGCCGGGGAACAGCCGGTCCTGCCGCTCCGGCGTCGCACTCGCCCCGATCGCCTCGACGATGGAGGCGCGCAGGGCCGCCCAACAGAGTTCGGGCAATGCGCCGCCGCCGTACGTCGCCTCGGCCGGCATAAAGTCGGACTCGGCCGGTCCGCACGCGTCCGCGACCGGCGCCGGAGGCGGCAGCGCGGCCTGGTCCGGGACGAGTTCGGCGAGTGTCTCCTCGACATAACCCGCGGGCAGCGGAAACCGCCGCCGGACGAAATCGCCGTGTGTTCGCAGCTTCGCGGGAGCCAGCGCGGTCAGGGTAGTCAGCGGCAGGAACATCCACAATCGCAACGCCGCAAGCGCGTACTCGTCGATCGCGAAACCCGTGCGGTCGGTCGGCGCGCCGAACCCGGGCGCCCCGAACGCCGGCCGGCGCCGCCGGTCGCCGACGTCGAAGGCGAGCTCGAAGTCCACCAGCGAGACGGAGTCGTCGACGTCGACCAGGATGTTGCCCGGATGCAGATCAGCGAAGACGACGCCCCTGTCATGGATGTCGGCCAGCAGCCTCGCGACGTTGGCCAACACGTGCAGTGCTCGACGTGTGTACGAGTGCAGCTCGTGCGACGACACCTCGCTTTGGTTGCACGGGTACTCGTCGGCCTGCCACTGTGCCAGGATCCGCCCCGGCATGTGCTGCATCACAAGGAAGTCGTGCTCCCACATCGCCACGCAGTCGCGTAGTTCCGGCACACCGTCGATGCCTGCGAGGCGCCCGAGCATCTGGCCCTCGCGGTAGAGCCGGCGCACCGCGTCCGTGCCGTCCCACTCCATGGCGGCCAGTGGCCGCGCCTCCTTCAGCACGACCAGGTCGCCGCCGCCGGCCGGACGGCCCAGGTAGACGCCGCCGGCGTTGGAGAAGTGCAGCGCCTGCTCCACGTGGTACGGGTAGTCGAACGTCGCCGCCCCCCTGCGCGCATCGAGCTGGGGTAACAGGATCGCAGGCAGGGACACCCAGTCCGGGGGGCGGAACACAGGTTCACGCCGGTCGGGGACCAGTCTGCTGTCGGGTCTGCGCAGGGCCGGCACCAGCCGCCCCGACTCGTCGGACGTCCGCAGCTCGACGAAGGCTCCGTAACGCACATACAGCGGTCCCTCGTCGTAGCGCAGGTCGGACAGGATGTACGGTCCGCGTTCCCCGACGAGCGCCAGCGAGAGATCGACGAGGATCCGGCCCAACTCCTGCTCGTCGATCGGGTAGATGGTGATGAACTTCCCGCTCGACTCGCGCGGCGCGTACTTCGAGTTCCGCGCCACCAACGCCTTCTCCCTGGTGATGAACTTGAACGGGACGCAACGCGGCAGGCAGTACTCCGCCACCGTCGCGAGCACCCTCGCCGCGTTCTTCGGCACGGCCGAGACGTGCACCTTCCATCCCTGCTCGGGCCCGCTGTGCTCGGCCGGGCGCAAGAGGGACCAGACACCGGACTGAGTACGCTCCCATCCGGGCGGACACAACGGCACACCGAACGAGTCGCTGTCATCCCCCCAGCTCGCCGGGGTTTCGTAGAACTGCGGATCCGCAAGGCAGAAAGCCTCGTAGCGCATATCCATCCAAAAACCTTCTCCTCAACGGTGAATGCCCAGACAAGGACCCGGCGCCACCGCGCGAGCAGTTCCACAAGAACGCGTGCCGCAGCAACCCGACATCGGCAGGCGAGGACGTGACCTCGCGACTCACCGCGCCCTTCGTTTCCCTACGAAGCACAACAGGCACAACTCTGGCAGATGCAATTCGTTCACACGCCTGCCATGCGGGTGAACCCGCGATCTCGGCCACACGGGCGACACCCGCTCGCGCTAAACCCCGGCGGGGCCACCGGCTCGACAGTGACGCGGAGACAGTGGTTGGAGCACCGCAAATGCGTCGCAGGCCGACGCAATTCGGCAACGACATGAACAATCTTCGCAACTAATGCGAGCAATTTTCACGTCAGCGCGCCGGTCCAGCCCCGATATTGACCCGATCAGCAGTTCGCCAATCACCCTCGCGGACGTTGCCACACACCCTGAGTGCCGCCAACATGAACGAGGCTCGATTTGATCGACCAGACGGAGCAACTAGCTGACGCCATCTGGCCCCCCCGCTGTCAGCTTCACCGTCTTCCGACCCGGGTGACCCTCGAACCGGAATTCGCCGCTCCAAGTCCCGCCGGTAAACCGACACAACGCCATCGTCCTATCGGACGCTGCGGGGATCAACCGGCTCGCGGCCGAACACCGAGCACGAACCCTGCGCGCCCGAAAACACAACCCGGCGAAGTGGATACATGAACGGAAATACACTCGAAGCGCACGACATTCGATCCGCGACATTGTCATCGAGGAGGCGCCAGCGGGGCCGAGGAGGCAACCGCGCATGAACAAGAAATGGGCGGCGGCCCTGGTCACGGGAGCCACCGACGGCATCGGCTGCGCGGTGGCGCACCGGCTGGCGGGCCTCGTCGACACCCTCCTGATACACGGCCGGTGCCCGACCAGCCTGATGGAGTTGGCGGCGTCGCTCGCGCCGGCCAACCCGGGGACGACGATCGTCCCGCTCAAGGCCGACCTCGCCAGCATCGCCGAGATCCACTACGTGATCAATCGAGTGCGCGGCAGTCTGGGCAGACTCGACATCCTCGTCAACAACGCGGCCACCGCCGGCATCTACCCGAGAACGCTGTCCGGTGACGGGCACGAGATGACGCTGCAGGTCAACTACCTCGCCCCGGTGATGCTGACCGCCGGCCTGTTCCCACTGCTCACCACTCCCGCGCAGAGCCGGATCGTCAATGTGGTCTGCAGTCCGCAGAAGAACGTCAAGGTGCGCTGGCACGACATGTCGCTGGAACAGCGCTATCATCCGGTGACGGCCTACGCACAGTCCAAGCTCGCGCTCACACTGCACACCGCCGGCCTGGCCGACATCCTGGTCGACAGTTCGTGCAGCGCCGTGTGCGTCGATCCCGGAACCGCGGACACGAAGCTGCACCGCAGGGCGTTCGGCTGGCCGGCAGGGCCCGTGGCGGCGGCCGCGGACAGTGTGCTGTACGCCATCACGGCGTCGACCGCCGTCAAGGGCTCCTACTTCGAACAAACGCAGCGGACCCAGCCTCCGGCCGAACTATTGAACCCGCACGCCCAGCGGCACCTCGACCGGATCACGGCTAACATGCTGAACATCCACCTACCCTGGGTCGATATGGTCTACAGCCCCTTGACGAAGACATCAGCGAGCTGACCAGACGAGTCTTGTGGAGGGACCACACCCCCAGCGGGAGTCGACCGGGAGGGTCGGCTCCCGCCTGGACGGTATCCTTGCCACCCGTCCTGCCTGGGGGTGCGGCACGCCCAACATTGTCGGATGATCCGCCACTTGGAAATAGCAGGCCGTGGCGCAAGGACGACAGAAGCGCCTTTTCGCCTCCGGCGCCGGCCCTGCCGAGCCACGCGTACCGTGAGGATCAATGCATGCTTGAGATTGTTGGCCTCGATGGCACCGCCGAGGCGGTGTACGAAGCACTCGTCGACAACCCACCGCTCACGGTCGAAGAGGTGAGCAGCGCAACCGGCCTGGACCGGATGGACGCCCACGACGTGTTGAACACGTTGGAGGCCAATGGACTGGCCATCCGCACCGAGGGGGACTCACAGGTGTTCACCGCGACTCCCCCCGACGTCGCGCTCGAGGTGCTGCTGCTGGAACAGCAGGAGAGGATCAAGCGCACCCGGTTGTTCATGGAGCAGCTGGCCGCCCGGTACCGCCGCGCCGCCGCGGGCCGCAGCCCCGCCGACCTGATCGAGGTGATCTCCGGCCGACGCGCGGTCGCCCAGCGCGTCGAGCAGATCCTGCGCAGCACAAGCACCGAGGTTCGCTTCATCGACAAGCAGCCCTACGTGATAGCCCCGGAGATGCTGGCTCCCGTTGAGGCGGAGATGCTACGTCGGGGTGTTCCCTACCGCGGTCTCTACGATCCGGTCGGACTGTCCACTCGCGACATCCAGAGCGAGATCGAACCCACGATCGCCCAGGGGGAGCAGGCGAGGGTGCTGGCGAAGGCGCCCATCAAGTTGATCCTGGCCGACCGGCGGCTCGCGCTACTGCCGCTGCGATCCGATCCGAACGCGATCGAGTCGGTCTTGGTCGTGCACCCGTCCGCGCTGCTGGAGGCGCTGGACGCGCTGTTCGAGACCCTCTGGCGCACAGCACTGCCGCTTCCTCCGGTCGGCGGCAAGGTCGAGGAGGCCCATGGGCTGCCGCAGGAGGACGCGCGGCTCGTCGCCCTGCTGACCGCGGGCCTGCCGGATCGGATCATCGCCCGCCAACTGGGCTTGTCCTACCGGACCTTCCAGCGCCGGATCGGCGGTCTGCTCGAGCGACTGGGGGTTCGCACCCGTTTCCAGGCCGGTCTACAGGCGTCCTTCCGCGGACTGGTCCCGCCTCCGGACGAGCGCTCCGACCAGAAGCCGACGCCCGAGGACACACCACAGCAGTAGCGAGCATCGCTCGTGACCGGTCGCGGGTCCGGGGCCACCCAGATGGCCACCTGTGCCGGCCGGCGCGCCGAGGCAGACTTGACCCCTCACGACCGGGATGCGGTCGCTTCCTCAGGAGAACTCGTCCGGCGGATCCAGGCACTGGAGAACTCAGCCGGACGCCGACATGAGTCAGGACAACGAGTTGACCGTGCCCGCTAGGGACACCGCACGAGGTGATGCGGCGTGACAAGGCGAGTGGTGATCACCGGCATGGGTGTGACCGCTCCCGGCGGCGTCGGGGTTCCCGCGTTCTGGGAACTGTTGACCGCCGGGCGACCGATGACCCGGTCGATCACCCTGTTCGATGCCACGCCGTTCCGGTCACGCATCGCGGCGGAGTGCGACCTGCACCCGGCCGCGTATGGCACGAACACCCGGGACACCCGCTGGCTGGACCGCTATCTCCAGTTCGCGACCGCCGCCACCGCCGAGGCGCTGCGCGGTTCCGGGCTGAATTCGGTCGAGGAGGACGAGTGGCGGGTCGGCGTGGTGATGGGCACCGCCCTGGGCTCGGCGACCTTGCTGGAGCAGAACTACGTGGTGATGAGCGATAGCGGTGCGAAATGGCAACTGGACCACCAGTACGGCTCTCCCCATCTGCATCTGGCGTGGACGCCGAGCATGCTCGGCGCGGAGATCGCCCGACTGTGCGGCGCCCGCGGCCCGGTGCACACGGTGTTGAGCGGCTGCACGGCCGGGATCGACGCGGTCGGCTACGCCGCCCAGCTCATCCTGGACGGCGACGCCGACGTGGTCGTGGCCGGCGGCGCCGAGTCGCCGATATCGCCCGGGACCGTCGGGAGCCTCGACGCGATCGGGGTGACGTCGTCACGCAACGACGACCCCGAGCACTCCTGCCGTCCGTTCGACCGGGACCGCGACGGCTTCGTCCTCGGTGAGGGAGCCGCCGTGCTGGTCCTCGAGGAGCTCCGGCACGCGATCCGGCGAGGCGCGAGCGTGCTGTGCGAGATCGCCGGCTACGCCACGCTGAGCAGCGCGCACCACATGACCGGGTTGACCACCGACGGAAGAGTGCTCGCGGTGGCCATCACCCAGGCGCTCAACCAGGCGCGCCTTGGCCCCACGGAGATCGACTACATCAGCGCGAACGGCACCGGAACCCGCCAGAACGACCTGCACGAGACCAACGCGGTCAAGCTGGCGCTCGGGCAGTGCGCTTACTCGGTGCCCATGAGCTCGATCAAGTCGATGGTCGGGCATTCGCTCGGCGCCAGCGGGGCGATCGAGCTGGTCGCGTCGGCGCTGGCCATCGAACGCGGCGCAGTGCCACCGACGGCCAACCTCATGGTGCCGGACCCCGACTGCGATCTGGACTACGTGCCCGACACCGCCCGCGAGCACCACGTCGACGTCACGCTGTCGCTGGCCAGCGGGTTCGGCGGGTTCCAGTCCGCGATGGCCTTACGCCGCCTGGATTCGGGCCGCGTGGAAGCGAGCCGGCGGTGACCGCTGCGGCCGTGATCACCGGAGTAGGCCCGGTCGCGCCGGGCGGCGCCGGCACGAGGGAATTCTGGCAGGCCGCCTGCGCGGGCAGGAACCTGTTGGCGCGGATCACCCGGTTCGACCCCGAGGGCAACCCGGTCACCGTCGCCGGCGAGGTCAGGTTCGACGCCGACGCGCTGATCGAGAACCGTTACGTGGTACAGACCGATCGGGCCACCCAGCTCGGTCTCGCCGCCGCCGACCTCGCCATGGCCGACGCGAGGTTCGAGCCGCCCGCGCTCAATCCCTTCGCCGCCGGCGTGATCACCGCCAGCTGTGTCGGCGGCGCCGAGTCCGGGCAGCGCGGGCTCGGCAAGCTGTGGCGCCGCGGCCCGCACCACGTCAGCCCGTACCAGTCGTTCGCGCCGTGCCACGCGGCGACGACCGGGCAGGTGTCGGTCCGTGACACCATGAAGGGGCCATGCGGAGTCCTCGTCACCGACGAGGCCGGCGGGCTCGACGCGCTGGCGCATGCCCGACGCGCCATCCAGCGCGGCGCCCGGATCATGATCGCGGGCGCGGCCGAGGCGCCACTGTGCCCCTACGCGTTGGCGCCGCAGTACTCCGCGCGAATGCTCAGCGAGTCGGCCGATCCCGACACCGCCTATCTCCCGTTCTCCCACGGCGCCAGCGGATACGCGCCGGCCGAGGGAGCCGCGATGTTCGTGGTGGAGTCGGCGGCCGACGCCGCCGAGAGAGGCAGTCGGCCCAGAGCCGTGATCGCCGGGCACGGTGCGACCTTCAGCGCGGTCGCCGCCTTCGACCCGTCGGGCGAGGGGCTGGCGATGGCATGCCGCAAGGCCATCGCGGCGGCCGGCTGCCGGCCGGAGGACATCGACGTCGTCTTCGCCGACGCGACCGCCATCCCCACGGCCGACCGCGCCGAGGTCACCGTGATCAAGTCACTGGTCGGCACGAAGGTCCCGGTGACAGCGCCCAAGGCCGGGTACGGTCGAGCGTACGCCAGCGCCTCTGCCTTGGACGCCGCGACCGCCGTCCTCAGCCTCGATCACGGGATCATTCCGCCGATCCCGGCGCTCGCCGAGCCGATCGACGAACTCGACTTCGTCGTCGGCGCCCCGCGTCCGGCCGAGCTGCGCACCGCGCTCGTGCTCGCCCGGGGGTACGGCGGCATGAACTCCGCACTCGTCCTGCGCCGCCCGGATCGCTGACGTCGCCCGGACCACGGGTCACGTCCACCAGCGGCGCCCGCAACCACCTGCGAAGGCGTCGAACCATGTCCTTGAGCCCCGAGCTGACCTACCAGGAACTCGCGTCGGTCATCCTCAAACGCGTCGGCATCACGGTGAACGTCCACCAGCTGAGCCAGCGTCTGACGACGTTCGCGGACATTGGGGTGGATTCCCTCGGCATACTCGCGGTCGTCCACGAGCTGGAGCACCGCCACCGGGTCGACCTGGGCGCGACGGCGGCGCAGCACTGTCGGACACCCCGCCAACTCATGTCGCGTCTGCACGACGCCCAGAACGGCGGGGTGTGACCGGTGGCGGTTCACATCGAGAACGAGGTCCTCATCGGCGCGCCGGTGGACCTCACCTGGCGGCTCGCCAACGACATCAGGCACTGGCCCGACCTGTTCGGCGAGTACGCGTCGGTGCGGCTGCTGCACCGCGACCGCACCGCGTCCCGGTTCCGGCTCACCGCACCGCCCGACCGGCGGGGCAGGGTCCTCAGCTGGATCCTCGAACAGATAAGCGACCCCGCGCGCCGGACGGTGCACGCCCGGCGCATCGGCCCGGGTCCGCTCGATCACCTGTCGGTCCAGTGGTGCTGCACCGGGATCGGCGGTCTGGCGACGCGTCTGCGCTGGATCCAGGACTTCGCGACGCGGCCGGATGCCCCGATCGACGACGCGGCGATGATGTCGCACATCGACTTCGGTTCGGGCGCGCGTCTGGACCTGCTGCGCCGCAGGATCGAGTCGGTGGCTCGCGCTGAACGGCTGGTCGGGGGCGGCGAGTGAGGACAGCGGCGAAGCGCGCCAGCCCCGGAGAGTCCACAGTGGTCTCATGTGACGGGTCACATGGTGGAGCACCACAGATCGGCCAACGAGGTCGCCAGCCCGATACGGGGGTGCCAGCCTAACGACCGCTCCGCGATGGTGACGTCCGCCTGCTGCCAGGGGATCTCCGGTGTTCGCCCCGGTTTGGCGTCGCTTTCCCTTATCTCGCTGGGGAGTCCGGCTATACGCGTCATGGTGTCGGCGAGCGTGCGCAACGGGACACCGCACCCGCTGCCCACGTTCACCACCGGCCAGTCCAGCGAGCTCGCCGTGACCGCCGCCTCGACCGCGCCCGCGACATCACGGGCGTCGACGAAGTCCCGAACGACGTCCAGCGGTCCGAGCACGACATCGTCGCCCTCGCCGGACGCCCGTCTGATCTCCGCCACGACCGGTCCCGCGACGCTGTCCACCGACATCCCCGGTCCGATAGCACTGAACACCCGGAGCACGGTCGCCTCAAGACCCGCGGTCCGCGCCGTCACGACCAGTCTGGTCGCGGCGAGCTTGGTGACCCCGTAGGCACCCGCCGGGCGGACCGGCGCGTCCTCGTTGATCGGCCTTCCGACGTCGACCACGCCGTACTCGGCCGAGCATCCCAGGTGCACCAAGCGAATCGGCAGGTGGCTGTCCAGCAACGCCTCCACAAGGGACGACGTGGCCGTGACGTTGCCGGCGACCATCGCCGTCGGATCCCCGTTGGTGGCGCCGGCGCAGTTGACCACGACGTCCGGCATCACCGCCTGGAGCATCGAACCGACCGCGTCCGCACCGCACACACCAAGGTCGAGCGGGATATGCCAGGGGGACGCCGCCAACGGAGCCCGGCCCGAGGTGATGACGGTGAGGTCGCGGTCGTGCACAAGTCTCCGAAAGACATGGCGGCCGAGGAACCCGGTGGAGCCAAGGATCAGAACACGTCGCATGCCGTTCTGCGCCCCTTTCGCTGAGCGGATCGGCGCCACCGGGACGAGCCTGCGGACGAACGATCCACCACCACCAAGCGCGGAGCGCGACCTCGATCTCATACGCACCCTCCGCGCGACATCGAGCCGGAACCGTTGACGATGGCCGGATCGGGTATCCAAAGACGATTGCCCGCTACCGCTGGTCGATTATGGCCACAACTCGCTAAACGACCTACTAAGAACGGTATTCTTCACCCGTCCGATAACAACGGCCGGTCAGCCGCGCCAACCGGCCCGGCGCCGTTCAACCTGTTGCACAGCCGCCATCACCCGAGTGACGCAAGTTGCACATCTCAACGTGACGGCAGGTAGTCGCCCATCGACTCTTGCGGGCTAACGCTCGATGAACCAGACATATCAGACACAACCCGTCTCCGTCGCCACCCAGGGTGACCGATTGGATGCATATCGTAATCACGGCTTCGATCCGAGTTCCGTTTCTCGCAGCTCAGCCAGCGAATCGAGCCGATCCATCGCGCGCACCCGTAGGGCGAATTCGTGCGCACCAGATCCTCACGCCGGCTATCGGCGAGCACGTTTTTCGACGTCAAGCACCACGATGCAGTCGGCGGCCCGGACCGCGGCCATGTGGTGGGCCACGACAAGAAGCACGCGCTCCCGCACGACCTTCCACATCGCGTCCATCAGCACCATTTCGTTGAATGCGTCCAGATAGTTCGAGGTCGGCGGCCATCGCCCCGAGGCTGTCTCGCACCTGGTCGATGTCACGGCGCACGCCCGCCATCACGGCCAACGTCGGCGCCACGGCGATGCGTCCACGGTGGCCGTGGGTGACCGCGAGCAGGTCGCGGCCGGTGTCTAGCGGCGCCGGCGTGCCCGCGTCGGTCGGCTCGCACTCCGGCTGCGGTTCCCGCTCGTCATCGTCGCCGCGGTCAGCGCGGTGCCGGTCCGATGGGGCGAGCAGGTTCAGCTGCAACACGATGAGGTCATTCCTTCGGTTCTTTTGGTTCAATGGCGTCCGTCGCCCTGTCCAGATCGCGCAACCACCGTTCGCAGCCGAACGTTCGGGACAGCGCGACGCGCTCCGGATCGGACTCCGGCATCCAGTCGCACGCCAACCGCAACTGATCGGTGTCGACGAGCCCCAGCCGCGCCAGAGCGGAGTCCTCGCACAACGCGAGGAGGTCGGTCCGGCGCCGGTCGGGATCGGCGGGTTCCAGGGTCGACTCCGCCGGCTCAACCGGGCGGCGCACCGTTGCGTCCGGGACGACGCCTCGCATCGCCTCGACCAGCAGCGCCCGGTCCCGTCCGGGGCCCGTGCGCTCGTGCGGGCGGACGGCCAGGCACGCCTCAACCACTCGGTCGTCGAGGAACGGGGCCGCGATCGCGACGCCGGCCGATGCGAGGAGCCTGGCGACACCTCGCACGCGGTAGGCCACCTGCCGGACGGCCCACAGCGCGTCATGCCGCCCGCGTGTCCGTGCCAGCGGACGCGCATCCGCCGCCACTTCCGCGATCAGCTCACGCACCGCGTCCGCGGCGTCCGCGGTCACCCAAGCGGGCAGTCGGAACGGGGATCCCCAACCTGCCGGTGCGCGACCACCCTCCGGTGGGCACGCCGTGAGGGCAAGCCCCGTGTCGGCGAGCCAGTCACCGTAGTCGCGCCGGTCGGTCCAGATCTGCGCCAAGGATCTCCGCGACCAACGCTGCGCATCCCGATAACCACGGGCATGGGACAGTGCAAGGAGCGGTCGGGTCAGCGCGATGTCGTGGAGGTAAGCCGAACTACCTTGCAGCACTTCGGACGCCCCGCTGGCGGTCAGGTGCGACCGGCAGCCCGCCGCCGCCAGTTTGTGAGCCGTGGCAAGTATGTTCGCCCGGTTCTCGATACCGATGAGGGGCTCGTCCCATGCGGGTCCGGGCACGGCTACGTCAGCGTATGGCGGCCGTGTCTCCCAGGGCGACGCCACCAACCGCCGAACGTTCGGAAGTCCGCGCGCCGCGCGCTCCACCCCGGGTGAACCGTTGTCGCCGGCGGCGATCAGGACGGTGAGTTGCCTGCCGTTGCCGGCGGCCAGGTAGCAGATCGCGGCCGAGTCGATGCCGCCGGCGAGATCGCAACTCAGCGTCGGCTCCGTATAGGCGCGGCCCCACACCGCGGTCTCCAACGCCATCCGCACCGCGCCCGCACCCGGCCGCAGTCCGAGATTCGGCTCCGGCAGCTCCCACCATCGCACCACCTCGCCGGCGCCGGCGTCCGACACGGACAGATAGCTGTCCCCCGGGACCGAGAAGACTCCCTGCCACAGCGCGGCATCCGCCAACGGGTACGGCGCGTTCGGCACGAGCAACCGCGTGGCCAGGCGCCTCCGGTCCACCGCGGCGCCGGTCATCCGTGCCAGCACGTCGCCCCGGTCCGTCGCCAGCGTGACGCCGTCGAGCACGGCGTGGAACACCCGACGCAGGCCGGAAACGCTGCCCTGGACACGTAGTCGACCGCCCACCGACGCGATGAGGTGAAAACTGCCGGGAAGCGAGGCCGCGACCGCGTCGACGTCGGCGACATCGCGGATCCGCGAGGCCCACTGGGAAAGCGCGGCGCCACCCACCGGGCAGTGCCCCACGACGGCCAGCCGCGTCGTGCCGGCCTCGGCGAGCTGGAACTCGCCGGCCGGCCATCGACCCAGCAGCCACGGCCGTCCCGAGCCGTGGTCGATCCGTGTGGCCGGAGTCGGGGCCGCCACCGCGGCCGCGGTGGCGCGTTCGGTGTCGGGCAGCACGACGAACCAACCCTCACCGGGCCGCGCTGCGGGCGAGCGCTGGTCCGGTCGCACGTCCCTTGTCGCGCACACCACGTCTCCTAATTCACTATTCAATCCAAGGACGTCTACGACGTCAGGGCCCATCCGCGGTCGCCGACTCCGGCAGGTCCCGGGCATCCCCCGACGGAAGCCCGGGACCTGCCGCCTCTGGCCATCTCAGGACCTGAGCGTGCCAATCGCCCAGACGACCTCCGGCCAGCGACGCGAATCGGCCACGCCGCGCGAACGGGCCGATCCCCCACCGCTCCACTACTCGCCCCCCGTGGACATCCGCAGCCACAGTTCGGACGCGACGGTCTGCTGCAGCGGCTCGTGCAACCGGTCCGGCGAGATCGAATACCGGCACGCGGCCCGCAGTAGGCCGGTGTCAACGAACCCGAGGTCGGCCAGCCGAGAGTCCTCGCACAGCACGAGCAGGTGGCCGCGGTTAGCCCGGATGCCAGCCTCCCTGTCCGCCGAGCGGTCCGCCTTGGCTCTCCTGGCCCGCAACCGCGCCGGGACGATGCCCCGCATCGCCTCCGTGATCAGCGGTTTGTGCCCCCTGGGTGTGGCCCGCTCGTGCGGCCGCACCGACTGGCACGCCTCGACCACCCGGTCGTCGAGGAACGGGGCAGCCATGGACACCCCGGTGGGGGCCACCAGCTGGGCGAGCGAACGGACGAGCCGGGCGCCGGCATGGATCGCCGAGAGGTCCGCGTGTCGCCCGCGAGGGCTTGCCAGCGGTGCGGCCGAGCCCGCGACGGCGGCGAAGCTCTCCCGGATCAGCGCCCGGGCGTCTTGCGTCACCCACGGCGGCAGCCTCGGCGGGATGTCCCAGTCCAGATCGATCAGGCGCAGCCGGGAGCCGCCGCTGGCCAGTTGGGTGCCCGAGGAGCTCAGCCAGGACGAGTACGGCTGCGCGCGCAGCGCGGTGACCATGCTCGGCAGCAGGGGCCAGCGGGTCTGGGTGCGGAATCCACGGAACATGCCGACCGCGCGCAGCGGGTGGGTGCGCAGCATCGTGTGCAGGTGATTGGGCGCGCCTTCGAGAACCTCGTCGCCGCCGAAACCGGTCAGGTGCACCTGCGATCCATTGGCGGCCATCCGACGGTAGCCGGTCAGCAGCTTCGCCCGGTCGATCACGCCGACCGAGGGCTCGTCCAACGTGTCGTCGGCGCCGGCGATGCCGTCGTAGACGAGGGAAAGTTGGTCGCGCGGCAACACGTCATGCACCACGCCCGGCAGTTCGGCGATCGCCCAGTCGGCCCAGACCAGGTCGTCGTCCGCCGGGCCGAGCGCGCACGCGGTGTAGGCGATGAGCTTGCCCTGCCCTCGCGCGGCCAGGAAGGTCACCGCCGTCGAATCCAGCCCGCCGGACAGATCGCAGCTGACCGTTCCCGCTCCCCCGAGCCTGCACCGCACGGCGTCCGACAGCGCCGTCGCCAGGCGCCGGGCGCCCTCGCGCAACGGCAGCACCGGGTCCGGCGGCTGCCACCACCGGATCGTGCTGGCGCGTCCACTGGGCTCGACGAGCAGGAAACGGTCGGCGGGTAGCGCCGTCACACCCCGCCACATCGGCACGTCGTCCAGTGGGTGCGGGCGCATCGGATCGAGCAGCGACAACGCGACCGCGTGCTGGTTCAGCTCGGCGCCGACGAGCCAGCCGAGCACATCGGCGCGGTCGGCCGCGACCAGGCGGCCGTTCAGCTCGGCGTGGAACACCCGCCGAACGCCCGACGCCGTGCCCTGCACCCGCTGCCGGCCGCCCAGGTCGGCGATCACGTGATAGCTGCCTGGCATGGCCGCCAGCGCGGTGTCGAGCGCGGACACATCCCTGGTCCGTTCGGCCATCCGGGCCAGGTGGTCCGCCGACACCGCGGTGTGCCCGATCAGCGCCACGCGCGAACGCCCCGCCACGTGGAGCATGATCTGGTCGTCCGGCCAGCTGCCCACCAACCACGGTCGTCCCGACGGATAAGCCACCGAGCGGGTCGCGTGATGAAGCAGTGCGAGGATGGCCTCGGCTCGCGTGGGCACGTCCGGTAAAACGACAAACCACGGCACACCCGGCATCAGGATGGGAAATCGCATTGTCCCTCGACAGCGTCAGATTCTTGCGTTTATGGCGGCGCGGGGAAGCGGCAGTGGCCGCGCGAATCGCGGAGACCACTACCGCCCCGGCGTTTCCCCTCAAGCGGCCGCCGAACGCTGGCGTTCCATTCGATTCTGGAGCTTGCTCAGAACCAGATCCGCAGTCGCGCTCGGACGGCCATCCAGCAGTGGCGCCGCTGACGCCGGCGGCGACCACCGCCGTGCCCGCTCGCCATCCGGCCGCGGCCTTGACGAACGCTCCGGCAGCGATCAGCGTCGGCGCCTAATCGGACTTCACCTTTCTCCTAAACCAGGTCTGGCTACCCGACCTCAATCGAACCGGCGTGACGGATGCCACATCCGGCGGGTCGTCCGCACGTCCAGCCACAGCACGGCGCGGCCTCCGGCCACGCTCGCCGAGGCGACGAAACGGCGAGGTGGTGGCGACAAAGGGTGGAGTTCGCGACATTGTGAGCATGAGACGGAATCAACTCCCTCGTGAATCTCCGCAACCTCGGGTACAAAAAGACATCGACGAAATCCGCGCGCTCCGGCACCCTACCGCCGTGTCTTTATCTATCAAGAGATCGCGGTCAACACCATAACAACGACCCCAACACCACGGGAGGGGCCATCCCGCTGGCCCCGGAAACGATGGCACCCAAAGAGCGGGAAATTACCCGGCGGCCAGGTGACCCGCCACTATGGTCTCACCTGCTCGAACGAACCAGCGCCGAACACCCGGCTCCAGGTGCGGAACTTTTTACGCCACCTATTCGCCACCGCCGCGCCACATCACGCTGACCGACGTGGTTCACATCGGGCCCGGCGGCGCGGACGGGGCGACGCTGCCGGATGGCGACGACACGTGGCTGAAGCGAACGCGGCGCCGGAACGGTTCGCCGCCGTCGACGCCGGGTGGCGCCTCAGCGGCCGTTCGACGTCTGTCGACTGCCACGCCGGGCGGGCGTCGGACAATCCGCGTCCGCGACGCTCCAGCTGATCGGCAGGGTCCCGTCCCCGAACTTGTCAATCACCAGCGCGACGACGAGCACCGAGGCCACGGCGACGCAGATCCCGCCCAGCGTGTCCGTGGCGTAGTGCCAGTTCCGATCCACGAGCGCGACGGAGACCGCCACGGACACGCCGAGCCCGAGAAGGGTCAGCATCGCCTTGGCCATGGGCGAGGCCAGCCACGCGCTGCCGAGAAACAGCACGAGGACGACCGTGGCCACGGCGGCGGTGCCCGTCGTGTGGCCGCTGGGGAACGCGAGTTGTCCGCCACGGGTTCGCCCGACCAGTGGCTTGAGCAGAAGTTCGGTGACGAACACCGCCGCGGTCGGGCCGAGGACGGCGAACAGCACCGTGCGCCAACGGCCCAGCGCGGCGCTTCCGAGTGCCAGGCCCACAACAAATGCGGCGACGGACAGCGGATCGCCGATCCTGATCACCTCGTCCATCAGGCCGACGTCCGGTCCGGCGAGCTGATGCACCCAGTCGGCGACGAACCTGTCCACCCCGGCTGGCGAACTTCTCCGATGGAACCACGCACCGAGCCCGGTCACGATGATGACGCACAACAGCACGATCACAGTGGCGGGGTAGCGCAGCCGTATCGGGACCAATAACTCCATGTCGCGACGCAAATTTTCAACGAGCACAATTCACACTAGGTCGACGAGGACGTGACCGGGGCCACGTCACTCGGTTGGGCGTCGACCATTCGGCCAGCGGCGGATCACCGACGTGGCCGCATACCGTCACTGGTGTTCGAGGCAGGCCTGTTTCAGTGCCCGAAGAAACGTCGTCACCGATCCCTGCGGGAACGCCAGGGCCGGTCCACACGGATTCTTGGAGTCGCGCACCAGGGTGCGGTCCACACTCACCGCCATCTCAACGCACGCACCCTGCCCGACGCTTCGACTGCTCTTGCGCCAGGTCAGGTCTGCCATGTCAAGATCGTGCAACTACATCTCCTTAGCGATTCGGTGGATGAGTTCGAGCGTGCCCCGCGGGTCGACCGCCTTGCGGCACAGATGGTCGAACACCCGCGAGTAGTCGGCAATCTCTTCTGACTTCTCCAGATAGAGACCGCCGACCTGGGTCTCAAGATAGACGACATCTCGGTCACTCGCCTCCGGAAACCGGAGCATGACGAAGGGACCGAGCATGGCTGGATGCGCTCCGGCGGAGATCGGCAGCGTCAGCACCGTCACATTCGGCAGCTCGGCGAGCTGAGCGAGGTAGCGCAACTGCTCGGACATCACCGCCCGCCCGCCCACGGGGCGCAGCAGCGCGGCCTCGCTGTGCACAACACGCAGCTCGAGCTGGTGTTCGTCGTGTAGCCGGCGCTGCCGCTTCAGCCGAAGCTCCACGCGCCTGTCGACCTCGTCCGTCGACGGCGCGTGCACCGTGGCCAGCGTGATGGCGGTCGCGTAGTCACGCGTTTGCAACAGCCCGTTAACCACCTCACCCTCGTATGTGCGGCATTCCGCCGCCTCCGCCTCCAACCCGACGTAGGTGGCCAACCAGTCGGGGAGCACGTCGCCGTAACTGTGCCACCAGCTCTTTTTACCGGAATCCCTGGCGAGCTGGATGAGGCGGTCCGCCTCAACCCCGGTGACACCGTAGAAATCCAGCATAAGGCGCACGTCACCAACGCTGACCGTGCCCCGCCCCTTCTCGATGCGAGAAATTTTCGGATGCCGGCAGTCGAGGTACCCGGCGACGTCCTCGAGCTTCATGCCCGAGCTCTCCCGTAGTCGTCGTAACTCAGCCGCCAGACGCCTACGGCGGACTGTCGGACTGTACTCAAGCGCCATCGACACTCCTCACATCGCCCACACGGCCCCACAGACTCCCGCTTATCAGGAGTATGCGACTGGAGCGGGGCCAGTACACAAGCTCGATCGAACTCTCGGGCTCCCCCAAAGGTGTTCTCTTGCGGAGAGGCCGTTCGGCGCAACCGTCGGAAACCTCGATGGGCGATGTACAACGCTGTACGTACACGGCAGGCTCTAGCCACACAAGACGTACAGCCCGGTGGATGACCAAACGTGAACCGTGTTCGTTCACTGGGCGTCATTTCAGGAGTCGACCGACGGCAGGATGGCATGCTCGAGAAATCAACCGGGCGAGGCCGCGGATCACCGGTCACGCCCTCCGCGCCGTCTGCGCAGTCGGCTCCTGTCGCTGGCACTGGGAACACGATTTCGTGCCCCCGCCCAGTGCCGGCACCGCCGGGTGGCGGTGCGGCAACTCTCCGCCGCGGCGCCCACCGCCACCCGGCCTTCTGCTGCGGTGGGGGCGGAGTGTCCCCGTACCCGTCCTCACCGCACCCCACTGGCGCCGGCCCGACTCGGCCGACGCCGGCAGACGCCGTGCGCCGCAACGCCCGCCCCGTGGCTGGCAGGCCGCCTACGCGTCGCACGGCACATCGCG